>Ga0210396_10001087_pt1 | contig 30795 bp, 45 predicted proteins | sample IncBWH17OmetaG_FD_155466 | JGI IMG/M metagenome (GOLD analysis project Ga0210396, IMG submission 155466) | Forest soil microbial communities from Barre Woods Harvard Forest LTER site, Petersham, Massachusetts, United States - Inc-BW-H-17-O ...
CCGAAAAAGGCCGGTGACCAGCGGTTTTCCGACAAAAGCCGGAAAACCCGGCCGGGCGCACGGGGGGACGGGTAACGCCCCGCCGCGACGGGAGGCGGTCGGGGTCACCCCCCACCCCGTTGCCGCTGGTCAGCGCGGCGATTGGAACGCACCCCCGATCGTTCGCCCCGCCGCTGGTCACGCCCCTGTTTAGAACGGGCGCATCCCCGCTGCTCAGAGCCCTGCCGCTGGCCCCTCGTTGCCGCTGGTCAGAGCCCCTATTCGGTGCTGCCCTGTAACCGCTGGTCAGTGGTGGCGAACAGGTGACCGATGAGCCGCCCGGCCTGGCCGACCAGTCGAATGGCCCACGTCTCCGCTGGTCAGGGCAGGCGAACAGGTGTCCGATAGGGCTGGAGCCAGGGCAGGAGCGGGGAGGCATGGGAACACCCGTGCTAACTGGTCGTACACCTGACCGATAGGGCGGGCCAGCCCAGCTCCAGGCCCAGGCCAGGAGGGCAGGCCCAGGGCCAGGGCAGGAGGGCAGGGCGAGGAGCGGGAGGGGGGGCCAGGAGCGGGGGGAGGGCCAGGAGGTCCAGGGCACCCAGGAGGGCCAGGGCCAGGAGGCCAGGGTCAGGGCTCAGGGCTGGGCCAGGAGGCGGGCCAGGGCTGCCTGGGCCAGGGACTCCCGAAGGTGGCAGGGTGAGCAGACGCCGAGGAGCCAGGCGTCATCCTCCAGGCCAGGGCTCAGGTGGTGGACCTCAGCCGAGGGGGCAGCCCAGCACAGGCCGCAGACAGGATCACGCCTGAGGATGCGGGCGGCGGTGGCGGTCCAGCCTGGTGGCATCCGCCTGCCGCGCTGGCCCTGTGCCCAGGAGGCTGGGTGGTCGGGGCAGGGCTGGCGGTTGGGGCACCGCGGCGAGGGGCAGCCGAGCGGGGCGCGGGTGGGCACAGGCCCACGGTACGCCTGGCCCTCACCCGAACGGCCTGAGGGCAGCCTGCGGCACGCACCAGGCAGCAGCCTGGGCGGCGTTGAGCTGCTGCCACCATTCCGGGCGGTGCGCGTCCCCGGCCACGATCCACCCGGCTGCCCGGTAGACCACGCCGTTGGTCACGATCAGCGCGAACCGGGCGGCGCGGTCATCTCGCGGGTGGATGATCAGGTGGCCGTGCCGGTGGCGGGTAGAGCGGACCTGCCACCCGGCCACGTCAGACCCGATGGCGTCCAGTGCGCCGCTGGTGTAGGCAGCCCACTGGTCCAGGGGAACGCCGAGCATCCGGGCGAATGCCAGCTCGGCCCGTGTCCCGTCGATGTCCAGCCCGATGGAGCGCTTCGCGCCGTAGGCAGGTGCGCGGCCGGTGACCATGTTCTGTCCGACGCGGGCCAGGGCTGCGACCCGAGCGCGGCGGGCGTCGTCGGGTGATAGCCGGTGCTCCAGCTCGGTCAGGGTGACCTCAGCCACAGCCGTCTATGCGGGTGTCGATGTCGGCCAGCAGCCTGGTGATGGTGCCCACGACAGGCTGGACCATCCCGTCCTTATCGGTCCCGACGCGGATGTATGCCTGGTCCTCTGGGGCCTCGGGGTCGTAGACCTCGGTGAGCCAGGGCACCCCGTGGGCGTCTGCCAGCTCGGCTAGGTGGGAGTGGACCTCTGAGACGGTGGCGGTGAGGTCCTGGGCTCGGGGGTCCAGTGAGTCGATCCAGGCTTCGTCTATGAGAGCGCCGTCGATCCACAGGCGCAGGCGTAGGCGGGAGTCTGGGGGGCGGCGGCGGGGCTGTGGAGTTGTCATGGGCGGTGGTCCCCTCGGGTGGTGCTGGGTCAGAACGGAATCTCGTCCTCTGCGGGCTCCTCGGGCGCGGTGACGGGTTCAGGGTCAGGCTCGGGTGGTGGTGGCTGCTGGGGGGCAGGCTCCGGTGGGTCGTGCTCGGGTAGGGGGTCCTGGGCGGGTCCGGTGGCAGGGTCCTCAGGGCTGGTGATGCCTGCTCGGGCCTTGGCTGCCCAGCCGTGGACATCCCCGGTAGGGCCTCCAGGGCGGTGGGCCTCGGCCTGGACCTGGGCCACGTTGTCATGGGTGGTGCGGGGGCCTCCTCGGCGTGGCGGGCGGTCTAGGACCCTGCTGGGTGTCCAGCCTTGGCCCGTGCGGGCCGCATGCTCGCGTGCGGGGGGTAGGGGGGAATCTCTCTCTTGCTCTTGCTCTGCATCGGTGGGCATCGCTTTTTGATGCGGCTCGGATGCCCCCCGGATGCTCGGGGCACCGGGCTGGTCCCAGCGGCGCAGGGCTGCCTTGCGGCTCCGTTCCGTCCTGACCTGCACGTCTGCCCTGGTGTCGTTCCATTTCGCATAGTTGAGGACCTGATAACCCCTGATGCCCGCCGCATCCCCAGAGGATGCGGACAGCATGCCGTTGGCATCCTCCAGCGATGCGGCGGGCATCCCCTGGCCATTGCTCAGGGCATGCGGGGAGCACAGCGGCCCGTAGGCTCCACGGTCAGCCAGGTGAGCCGCCAGCCGCTCGGCATCGTCCACCGGCAGCGGGTACATCAGCCGCCCCAGCTCCTCGGCAGGCACCCACCCATCGGTGAGGTTGCGCCTGGAGTAGCCGATCATCTGGCTGAACAGGTCGCGGGCCAGGATGGCGTCCACGGGGCCGAACCGGGCCAGGGCCAACACCTTGGGGTCCTCGGTCCAGGCCACCGCCATCTTGTAAAACGTCTCGTCGGTGTGGGGCATCACTCCTCCTGTCGGTGGCCGGGGCTAGACTGGCCAGCTCCGTGGCTGAGGTCCCCCACGGGGCGGGGCCTGGGCTCAGGAGCGAATCCAGCAGCGACAGCCAGGGGCATGACCGCCCACAGGGGCAGGACCACCAGGGCGTTGGCCACCTGTGCCTCCCCCAGCCCTGGGGGCAGGTAGACGACCAGGGCCAGCTCCCCGCGCCCGTCCGCGTAGCCCGCCGCCTGGTCGATGGCCTTATGCCGCCAGTGGGGGCTGGTCTTGACCTCGAACGCGATGCCGGGCGTGTTCTCGATGTCCCGGCCCCTCAGTGAGTTAGGGGTCTTGACCGCCTCGGGGAACCAGGCCCTCAGGTAGCGGGCCACCCAGGAGGGGGCCTCCAGGCCCTTGGCCCGGCTCACCCTGGCTCCAGGCTGACCGTGAACGCGCACAGGGGCCGGTTGGGCTGGCCGTCCGGTCTGCGCGGCCTGGTCCTGGGGACCTGCTGCCAGTAGGCCAGGGCGGCGCTGTAGTCCTCGAACCGGAGGGCCTGAGCCCGGTCTGAGGTCCAGTCAGACCAGCCGCGCCCGCCGAACGCCTCAGGGTCGTAGCTGAGCAGGTAGGCACCGATGGGGGCACCTGGAGGCCCGCCCGCGCAGACCATCACGGCTCCGCTCACAGCCACCACCGCCAGCGGTACTCCAGGCAGCGGTCCAGGCCGCAGATCAGGCACCGGCCGCGCTGGTGCCAGCCAGCATGACGGCGGCGCGGGTGGCCGCATTTGCACCGTCTCACGATCGCTCCTCCCAGGGCGGGGGCAGGCCGTAGGCTGCCCATTGCTGGCGGGACCAGGCCAGGGCCTCCTGGCCCTCGGGGGTGCTGTCCAGGTCGCGGAGGATGGCGACCGCGGCGGGTTCGGCCGTCAGGTCGTCGTGGATGGCCTGCCACGCATCGGCGGGGGTCATCCCCGCGTCGATGAGGCCCCGGAATCCCAGGCTGTGCGGGTCGGCGGTCACGATGCCTCCTCCAGGCTCCTCAGGTGGGCCATCAGGTCCTCCCCGATGTCGGCGGTGTAGGCAGGGGGCACCGCGTCTCCCAGCTCGTGCTTGGTCATCCAGTCAATGCCCATCAGCCGCCCCGCGACGGCCAGGGGGATGTAGCGCCGCCCGTGCTGGGGCCTGGCGGTCATCCGAAACGCCCCCTGGCGGATCACCACCACGGCGGGCCGGTCGTGGACGCAGGAGGGGCGCAGCGCGAACCCGCCCCAGGAGGTCTCAAACCACCGTTCGCGCTGGATCATCCATTCGCCATCGGTCAGGCCGTACATGCACCCGCACAGCCGGTAATCCGCTCTCAGCGGAGCCCCTGGCACGTTCTCGATCACCCAGGGCCTCCCGGTGGCCTGGAAGCGCTGGCGGATCGCGTCGAGGAGCCAGCCCGTGCCGTGGAGCTGGGGCGCGTTGCGGCGGTGGTCGGTGCATGGCGGTGAGGCGTGGAAGGCGTCAAACCCCTCGGTGGAGGCTGCCATCACGTCCCCCTGGACGAAGCAGCCCGGATAGCGGGGCTGGGGCAGCAGGTCATGGCCCACGACGTGGAACCCGGCCAGGCCGTAGCCGAAACCGGCCCCGCCCGCGCCTGAGCACCAGTCAGCCAGGACCGGCTGGCCCTCAGCTCCACACACCGGGCAGCAGCTCACAGGGTCAGCCTCACCAGGTGTCCTCTAGCCGGTCCAGTGAGTCCCGTTCGTCCAGCAGCTCCAGCCCCCGCTTGCGGCGCTCGACATTGGCGAGCTTGCAACAGGCCGGGCAGAGGGGCTGCCGGTATGCCCGCTCTGGGTCGCCGCCCAGGTCTGGGGTCAGGCCGGTCACAGGGTCGATCGGGACCGAGGTCACCAGGTCAGGGTGGAAGCTGAACGGCACCCCGCACATGAAACACGGGGCCACAGCCACCATGTAGCCGCTCACGGCTCCTCGCCTGGGTGGGTGGTCTCGCCCCTGCCCCAGGAGGCCATATGCTCGCGGGTCCTCCTGGCATCAGCCACCGCGCCGTCCTCCTCGGGGGGCCACGGCACATTGCCGGTCATAATGCCCACGACGCGGTGGAGGTCCTGGGCTATCGACACGATGGCCAGGTGGGCGGCGAGCTGAGCCCCCTGGTGGGCACGCTCACCCGCCTGGTTGATGGTGGCCTGGAGGCGGCGGTCAGGGTCGGGATGGTTCAGGGCCTCGGCGTAGACCTGGACCTGGGCCGCGAGATTGAGCGCCATCTCCAGGGGGGTGAGCCTGGCCTCCTCCTGGGCGGTCACTGGGCTGGCCCCCCGTCCTTGCCCCCCTTACCCGGCTCGTCTGGGTCCTCCACGCTCTCGGGGTCTTTCATGGCCTCGAATGCCTTGCGGATTTCGTCCTCCAGCTCCAGCTCCAGGGTGGGCTGGCCCGACCTGAACTCCAGGGCTCGCCTGATCATCTGCTCGACCGCGCCGAGGTCCTGAGCCAGGACCAGCTCCACACGGCGGACCCGCACCGTGACCACCGTGTCTGACAGGTCGTAGTCCTCCACGCCGCGCTTGCAGTCGAACACCACCAGGGCAGCCCTCAGCCGTAGCGGTTCCTTGAGCAGTTCGTCCGCGATGGCGGACAGCCCGTTTTTGTCCCCCTTGGGTAGTAGGGCGGTGCCCTTGACATCAGCCATGCGAGGTCCTTCCGGTTGTCAACGGTTCGTTGCTGTCAGGCTGGGCTGGGCGGCGGCTGCGCCACTGCTGGATCGCCTGCCTGGAGACCTGGGCGACTGAGGCCAGCTCAGCCCAGGACACGCCCCTGGACCTGAGCCCGTCCAGGGCTATGGTGCATGCGGTGTCCGCCTCAGCTCGGACCTGCCACAGGACGGCGAACTCCACAGGATCGGCCGCGGCTCGCCGTCCGACTGCGCGGACCTGCCGCAGCAGGCCCCTGGACCACTCCCCCGAGTCCCTGGAGCGCTCGGCCCGGTGGCCCCTGACCCGGCACAGGTCCGAGCAGAAACGCCGGCGTCTGGGGGGCAGCTCCCGGCCGCAGCCTGGACCCTGGCAGGTGGTCATCTGTGCCGCCCCCGCGCAACTAGCCTCAGCCGGTCCTGCTGGCGGCGCTGGAGGCCCTGCGGGGTCTGCCAGGTCCCGTTATGGTCCAGCACCAGCCCGAGGCTGAGAGGCCGCCGACACGACAGCGCCGCCCAGCCCGCCTCCCAGACCTGGTGAGAGTCGAACAGGGTCAGGGTGCCGAACGTCTGGTGGCAGACGTGGCAGTGGCACGCGGTGGCGGCGGCGGGCAGCCTGGGGCACCCTGCCTCCGTGCAGGAGGGCATCAGACCGCCCCGGCTATCTGGGAGTTGACCGCCTGGATAGCTGCCCGCTGGGCCTGGACCAGGGCGGGGGTGCCTATCGACTCGGGGCCTTGATACGCCGAGTAGACCGCCCGCTGGAGGGGTCGGGGGACCAAGCGCCAGTGAATCCCGCACATCAGCAGGTGGTCGGGGACCTCGCGTGGGCATCGCGTGGTGGGGCATAGGTGGGTCATCGGTCCTCCTCCAGGCAACGGCGGCATGACGCTGGCGGCGCTGCTCACAGGCCCAGGTGTGGGCAGCAGTCCAGTGGAGCCCAGGCCGCCAGGGGCCGAGGCTCCACCCGCCATCGGTCGCGGCGCGGCACACCCAGCAGCACCAGGGCCACCTGGGCTCGCTGGGCCGTCCGCAGACGCAGCGGGGCACAGGTTGACAACTTGAGACATCGGTGGACACCGGGACCGGCCCAGCCCTCCACACAAGCGACGTGCGCGGCATGGTCTCAGTCGGCGGGTCCGGGGTGGACCTGGCAGCGTGCCTCAGCCGCCTGGGGTGGCGGTGGAATAGGCGCCATATCTTGATGCGGCGGCGCAGGTCAGCCAGGGTGCGCTGGGGCTCCACCTGCTCGGCCGCGTCGTGCAGCTCGCGCCTGAGCCTGGCCTCGAACTCGGGATCGTTCACGGCGGGTCCTCCTGGGCCTCATCCTGGGCGGCGAGGGCCAGCGTGCCGTCATACTCACCGCCCAGGGCCAGGCTGAGCTGGTCTGGGTCATGCTCCAGGTCCAGGGCTAGCTGGCCGGGGAGCTGGCCGGGGTCCACGTCCTGCCGGTGGCGGTGCTGGTCTGCCAGGTGGGCCAGGGCCAGGTCCTTGACCCCAGGCAGGGCGATCAGCTCCCGGTAATGGCCGTTGACCTCGGTCAGCCGGTCCCTGGCCTGCCTCACCAGGGCCACTAGGCGGACCTGCTGGACCCGCAGCTCTCGGACCTCCCCGAGCAGGACCTCAGCGTCATCTGGGGTGAACGCTGACGGGTCCTCGTACCTGGCCCACCGCTCCCACTTGTCGCTCAGCTCGTGCAGCTCGTCATCCGTCATCATCACGGGCTGGGTCCTCCTCGGGGCCTGGGTCGGGGTTCTCGTCGTCTGGGGACCTGGCCCCCAGGGTCCGCAGGGCAGCCAGCCGGTCCAGCACGGTGTGGGCCTCCGCGTCGGTCAGGTCGTTGGTGGACTCCACAGCTCGGCCTATCCAGGCCCCCAGGAGGGCCAGGGCCTCCTCCCGGTTCTCACGGGCACCTATGCCGATGTCACGCAGCCCCGCATAGAGCCGGTTCCGCTGGGGTTTGCTGATCATCGGCCCCTCAGGCGGGGGCACGTCTGAGGGGGCAGGCGGCGGCGCTGGTGGCTCGGTGGTGTCCGGTGGAGGAGGGGGGAGGCTGGCAGCAGCAGGGCGGCGGGGACGCCGGGCAGCCGTGCGCTTGGGCTCCTCTGGGGCCTGCTGGCCGGGGTCCGCCCCGTTGGCGTCGGCCTGGCCGGGGGGCAACGCCAGCAGCTCCCCGCGCTCGGCGTCCTCGACCTCCTCCACGATCATGGGCAGGCCCAGCATGGCGTCTGAGGCCACCCACCGCGATGCCTCGGCGGTGGCCCTCGCCACCAGCATGGCCTTGGGCTGCTTGCGCCAGTTGCCCTCCTGGTGGCCTGGGTAGAGCCCTGCCACCTTGGCCCGGTCCAGGTCCCACGTCACCCGCTGCCACTGGTCCGTCCCAGCTCGGCGGGCGTCCACTATGGCGCGGTGGTCGGTGGATTCCTTGACCACGATGTCGTGCCCGTTGCGCTGGAGGATGGCCCGGCAGGCTACGGCGTACAGCGCCACGGTGCCCTTGATGATGGTGATGGCCCGCAGGCTGGCCATCGGGCCGAACTCCAGCTCTTGACCGGCCAGCAGCACGGCGGTCACGGTGGCCACCGTGCCCTCCATATCGAGCTGCCGCTTGGCCGGGTCACGCTCCTGGGGGTTCAGCCACCTGCGGAGGCTGTCTGGGACGAAGGGGGTAGGGGCCAGGGCTCGGGCGATGCCTGCTGCTGCTTCGGCCTCCAGCGCCCATCCACGGAGGCTGACGGCGGCGCTGTCTCGCGCCCTCGCGGGGCTCACCTGGCTGGGCTCAGGTCGGCTACCATCGGATACACAGCGGTCCTCCTCTGGGGGACTGGCCGGGGGCTGGTGTCGCAGCCCCGAGCTGGCGGCGGGTTGTGGTGGTCGGCGGCGGGCTGGCTGGGCGGCTGGCCCGCCGCCTAACTAGTTAGGCGGGGATGGGCACGGCCACGGCAGGGCCGACAGTGGCCCTCATCTCGGGCAGACGGTCATAGATCCAGCGCAGGTGCCGGAAGTGCTCCCAGGTGGCCTCCCCCGTGTCCAGGGGGTGCAACTCCCACCCGTCAGCGGTGATATGGACCGCCCCGCAGTGCTCGATCTTGAGGTCGGCCATATCGCGCTCCTCCCCGGTCTCGGGGTCCAGGTACGCCTCAGCACGGGCGTAGCCGCAGACCTGGAGGGCTGTCTCCCCGAAGATGCCCGAGCGGGCTGTCTTGAGGTCCAGCAGCCACCGGCCTGGGGGGATGACCTCCTCAGCCATGACCTCCCCCAGGTCGCACACCAGGTCAGCCGTCCCGCAGTAGCGCAGGGTCCGGTTGACCACCACCAGCTCCACAGCCACGGGCTCCGGGTTCATCGCGTCGAGGAACGCGACGTAGCTGTCGATGTGGCCTGCCAGCTCCTCGGGCTTGGCGACCTCCTCGAACGCCACCAGGTGCTCAGCTATCCGGTGGACCTCGGTCCCGCGCCGACCGGCCTTATCACGGTCCTGGCGGTATGCGAAGTGGAGGGCCTTATGGCGCTCGGACGGGCGCATGGCCAGCAGCTCGTCCCAGTTGTCGATGCAGTAGTCCGCGGCGGACCTGGCCGCCCAGTCGGTCAGCCCGTCCTTGGGCGTGGTGTCCCCGATGATGGTGGTGACACCAGGGACCTTGACCTCATCGACGTAATAAGCGTGTCCGGTGCCGTACTTGCGGCGTTTGACGGTCATACCCCGTCGCCTCGCACTGTGCCGCTCCCAGGCCAGCCACCAGGCACTATGCGGCCCACCTTAACCCCGCGATGATCATTCCGTGAACCCCCGGTGTCTGAATTGTCAACAGACCGTGGCGGGCGGTGGCCCTGGTCACCGAATGGGGCCAGGAGGGCAGCGAGCTTACGGCGGGTCTCGGGAGACATGGGGCGTCGGGAGCGCTCCAGGGTGCGCCTGAGCCAGTCAGCCCTGGCCTGCTCCTGCCGCTGCCTGGACGTTTGTGTCCGGTCCTCTGGGCTGGTCATTGCTGAGGCACCCCAGCCAGCAGCTCGCCCGGCTCGTGGCCGTACAACTGGGCCAGGCGGGTCAGGACTGCCAGGCTCGGGGCGCGGCCCTCGCCGCGCTCCAGGGCAGACAGCCAGGGAAACGAGATGCCGACTGCCACGCAGACCTGCTCACGGGTGAGGTCAGCCTCCACCCGCCAGGCCAGCAGCTTGGCGTGGTCGTACAAGCGCCCGGATGGCTGGGGCGCGGTGGTCGCGGTCAAGGGGGGCCTCCAGTTGGCACGGGCCGGTGGGGGGGTGACCAGCACCGCGCCAACTGGAGACGAACAGGCAGCACAGCCAGCGCGGCTCCCCGGCAATAATCGCTGCGCTACCGGGCGCGCTCCTGTGCATCAGGCCACTTATGTCATCGCGCCGCCAGCAGGGCGCTCCTCCGCCGTCAGGCTGTTTTTATCGTCACGCCGCCTGTGCGCTCCTGTGCCTGTGGAGATTGTGTGGAGTCCGTGTGGAGACTCTGTGGACTTCTCGGCCCATTCGACACCTAGTGTCTGGTTCTGTCAAGGCCCCCCCTGAACGCACACCAGGCCACAGGCCCCCGTGGGGGTTGCCTGTGGCCTGGTGCCAGCTCAGGAGCCTACGCGGCCAGGGCCTCCTCGACCCAGCGAACCCGGATGGTCTCAGGGTCAAATGCTGAGCCCTTCCGCTCAGCCCTGAGGATGACCACCTGAGCCAGGAGGAGCTGGACCACAGCCCGCCGCCTGGCCATGCTCAGGCCCTCCCAGACAGTCCTGGCAGGCTGGCCCCTGAACTCCTCCAGGGGGTCAGGCTGGCTGCTGGTGGTGAGCTGGGTCTCGATCTGAGACAGCCTGGCAGCCTTGCGGTCAATCTCAGCCTGGGCCTGGCTGTCGCCCTCGAACACAGCCAGGAGGGCCTGGCGCTGGCGGCGCAGGGTGGCCCGCTCAGCCCTCAGGGCCTCACCATCGACCAGGAGGGCAGGGGGCGGCTTGAGGAGGTCGGCCGCGTCGGGCTCCTCCAGCCTGGCGATGATCAGGTCACTGATCAGGTCGTCCACAGCCTTGGCCTGGCGGCGGACATGCCCACAGGTGGAGCCCACATAGGCAGGAGACCGGCCCTTGCCAGCCCCTCCCACCTTGAGCTGGCCCTGGCAGATTCCGCACTGGGCGAAGCAGGACACCAGCCACCTGGGCTCATTCCCGCCGTTGTGAGTCCTCCTGCTGGGGTCAGTCAGCAGGTCCCTGAGCCGGTCCTGGTCAGGCTGGCTGATGATGGCCTCCCAGGGGGCGTCCACCCGCTCCCCAGCCCTGACCTGCTGGCCCACCACAGCAGCCGTGAGGAGCATGTCCCTGATGGTCCTGGTGGACCAGGGGCCACCTGTCACGGTGGCAACGCCGCGGGCGATGAGGCCCCGCTCCACAGCAGCCAGGCTGACCCCGTGGAGGAGGTCAAATGCTGCCTGCCTCAGCTCCAGGGCCTCATCCTCATCAATGACCAGGTTCCGCTGGTGCTGGGCTGTGTGCTCCTGAACCTGGTAGCCGAACGGGCGGCGGCCCCCCTGGTAGGACCTGCCAGCCCAGCGGCGGCGGCCCATCTTGACCTTGGCCGCGATGCTGGCACTGTAGCGGCGGGCATCGGCTATCCGGTCCCTCAGGGCCTCCTGCTCAGCATCACTGCCGCCGTCGCGGAGTATCCACCTGGCTGCCCAGTTCTCATCTGGGGCCACCACGGAGGCCCCGGCCACCCTCACGTTGTCGATCAGGTCCAGGCCGTCCCGCTCGTTCCTGGCCAGCCTGGAGTCATCACTGACCACCAGGACCTTGGCCCTGCCGGTGAGGAGGTAGTCCCTGATGACCTGCTGCCACACGGGCCGGTTGGTCCTGAACTCCACCAGCCCGTTGGGGGTGGTGACCCTGAGTGGGGTCTTATAGGCACTGGCCCCCTTGGGCTTGCCGTCCCCGTTCAGGTCGTTCTCGATGGCGACCCAGACCACCCGCAGGCCCAGGCTGGCGGCGAACTCCACCAGCTCAGCCTTGCGGGCCTCGAAGGTCTCATCGTCCTGGTCTCGGAAGTCTGACAGCCGCAGGTAGATCACTGCTGGGGTCAGGGTGCTGCTAGTCATGGGGGGTGGTTCCTTCCCTGGTCACTGGGCCTGTGTTAGCCCAGCTAGCTGGGCTAACAACGCTCAGGGCTCAGTGTATTCCAACGCCCCGTATGGTCTTGACCACACGGGGTGCTGGGGTACACAGACGTTGTGCTGTGCATTGCACAGGTTATAGGGTGTGCATTGCACCACATCGTCCCAGCTCACAGGAGGTCCAACCGCATGACTCAGCTAGTACCGAATCGGACTGAGGTCCACCACGAACCCCTCCAGCCTCGGGAAGTGATCCGCTACTCAGTGATGGCGGACGGCGACCCCCACCCGGTAGAGACCTGGCCCAGGGACCAGGGGGGCCTGGGGGCCATCAATGCCACCACCCGCGCCTGTAACCTGTCGCTGCTCGGAGGCCCGCATGAGGTCTGGGTGGGGGACCGCCTCCTGGCCAGGTTCGTGAACGGTGCCCGCGAGGGCCGCACCAGGCCCCTCCGGGCACCAGTGACCGCCCATGACTAGTGCCACCACCACCACCCAGCCCCAGCGCGGCGGGCCTCAGCTCACCCTGCGGTTCCGTAAGGGCACAGACCTGCTGGCCTGGTATCAGCAGCTAGCCGACGACAACGGGGTCAGCCTGACTGCTGCCCTGCTGGTCGGGCTCGATTTCTACCGCGCCGCCCACGACAACGGCGGCCTCACCCTCAACACCGCCCATGATGGAAGGAACCATCTCGCATGACCACCACCGACCGCCACGGCCACACCACAGCAGGCCGCACCACCAGCGCGGGCCGCGCCGTAGACGCGGGCACGGTCCAGTCCCTCACCCTGGCCTATAAGCAGCTAGTGAGGGCTGGCAATGACAGCGTTCGGGCTGCCTGGAGGTTCGGGCAGACCATCGACAGCCACTCGGATGCCTACACCATGCGCCAGCTCGCGGAGTCGATGGGCAGGAGCGTGGGCACCCTGAACCGCTACCACCGCCTGTTCGCGGCCTACCAGCGGCCTGAGCTGGCCGTGGAGGCATCCGAAATCCTTGAGACGTACAACATCGACCTGGTGTGGGCGCTCGGTTCCCAGCTCAAGCCGGTGGAGCATGGCAGGCCCCTGGCTGGGCGGCGGTTCCGCTACAGGTGCCAGCACTGCTCCAGCCTGGAGGTCGGGCGCGAGGAGATTACCGACCCCGCCGAGCTGGCCGAGCTGGACCGCCAGGCCCACGCGGCGGCAGGGGCCAACTGATGGGGCCAGGAGGCTGCCAGGAGCCAGGCCGGGAGCCTGGCTGGGATCATGGCCAGGAGGCCGCGCGGCTGGCCGGGCTGATCGACTCGGACGTTGCGGCCCTGGTCGAGTCAGGCCCCCTGCCCCGCCTGGAGGTCACGCTCACCTGCCCTGTGTGCCAGGCCCAGGTGTCTGGGCATGTCCCCCAGGCCCCTGGCAGGGGGCACCAGGAGGAGGCAGTGGCCGCCCTGCTGGAGGCTGAGGCCCTGGCCCAGGCTGCTGCCCTGGTGAGGGCTGACCAGGAGGGCATTACCCCAGGAGACCTCCTGGCCATAGCTGAGCGGGCGCTCAGGATGGCTGCTGGCCTCCGTGAGCACCTGGTGGCTGGCAGCCTGCTCGATGCCTGGGCCGCAGCGGACTGGCTGGGGGACCTGGCCCAGGAGGTCAAGGACAAATTGCCGGTCTCCAGCCAGGACATCCTGGCTGCGGTCGAGGGCCACCAGCTCCCCGAGTACCCGCGCCCGGCACCGGAGGCATGGGAGGCAGCCCCCCAGATCATCGACCCCTGGACAGGGCCACCCCAGCCCAGGGAAGGGGGCGAGCAGTTCTGATGCCGGGTCATTACCACCCTGGGCGGGATGACACCAGTTTCGGGAGGCTGGCCCGTGAGCTGCACGCCGAGACGGCGGCCTACCTGGCAGCCTGCGCCCATGCCCCAGACCTGGACCAGTCGGCGGGCCTCAACGAGCTGCTGACCGGCAGGTGGGCTGTCTGGTTCGAGGCCACCACAGGCAGCCCAACCGTGTGGAAGGCCAGGCGCACCAGCGGCGGGCCGATCGTGACTGCCAGCAGCTCCACCGCGCTGCTGGCCCTGATCGAGGAGGCAGACACCTGATGGGCGGTAAGGCAGGCTCAGTGAACCCGCCAGGCCGCTATGTGGTGGAGGACCACTCATCCATCAAGGGCCTGCTGAGTGTCTACTGGCACCCAGAGGGCCACCTGCGCCATGACCCGAGGCCCATCGTGAACCTGGGGCCTGGGGCTGTGCCCCTGCTGGCTGAGGCCCTGGCTGAGTGGGAGCTGGAGCACAGGGTCAGCCCAGCCCCCAGGCAGGCCCCCAGCAGCTCCAGGGGCAGGCTCAGGGCTGTCAACGATGATGGGGTGATCTGATGCCTGAGCAGGTGATCAGGCCCAGGCTGAGCCTGGAGGACACCAGGCTCCTGATCGAGGCCCTGGACTACATCCCGACCAAGACCGTGGAGGAGGTCGAGGCCGTCAGTGACCTGGGGGCCAGGCTCCAGACCTCAGCCCAGAACGGGCCGTTTCGGGCTGAGTGGTTCCGGCAGATGAACGGATAGACCACCTGGCACAGCCCCAGACGCCAGGAGGCCCCCTGGGTGGGAGCGTCACAGCAGGTAGCTGATGACTCCCAGGGGGCCTCCCGACCGGCTGATTACACCAGGGTCAGTCTAGCCCGGCCGCCCGTGGGCTGGCCGGGCTAGCTGGCGTCAGGAGACGGGGGTGGTGTAGGCCGTGGGGCTGGGGCTGGCGTCCGGGCTGGGGGCCACATAGGGCGGCTCCTGCTGCTGCTCGGTCTCCTCCACGTAGGGCTTGCCCACGTCGGTCACGGTCAGGTGCTCCCCGGTCTCGCAGACCTTGACGAGCTGGAATGCCTCGACCTTTTCGGCCTTCGGCTTATGGCCCTGGGTCTGCCCGTAGGGGGACTGGCTGGCCTGCCCGTAGCCGAGGTCCTGGCCCTGGCTGTCCTGGTCCAGGGTGATGCCCGAGAGCCAGTCAAACTCACAGTGGCGGACCTGCTTGGGGTGGTGCTGCCCGTAGGAGCTGGGCTGGGGGCTGCCTCCCGTGGTCGCGGCCGAGGCGGCGGCGGTGCCCCCTGCTGTCAGCGCGGCAGCAGCCAGGACGGCCAGGCCGACGCGGCGGAACCCGCGCCTGGTCATGTGCGTCATACGAGTGTCCTTTCGTAGCGGGGTCCAGCCTGGCGGGGCTGGACCCCCCCACCGTAGCGGCCCAGGGTCACGGCGGCGTGTCAGGATTCTTACCTGTGCCCTGCCCTGGGCACATTCGCAGCGCCGCGTAGGCGAGGAGCTGGGAGAGCACCGCCACGGCGGCGGACCCGGCTAGGTCCTGCCAGAACTCCAGGGTCCGCAGCCTGGTGAGGTAGTCACCTGCTGCTGTGGTCACCAGCAGCGAGGCCACGAACACCTGGAGCCCGTGCCAGGCCAGGTCAGCTAGCTGCTTGCGGTGGCGCTGGTCCATCAGCCAGGCATCGGGAAGTTGGCCGGGGGTGTCCAGTCAGCCCTGGCAGCCACCAGCCGCCCGCCCTGGTCCGAGCTGGGCACACCAGGCGGGAGGCTGACCGGCACGAACCGGATCGAGTCAAGGAACAGGACTTGCAACGAGGTCGCCCCTGGGAAGTCGGACGGGGCTGAGTACACCTGGAGCTGGTAGCCCTGAACCATCATCACCTGGGCTATCACCCGCCCGCCGCCACCGGCAACCAGGATCGCGGGGCAGGGCCAAATGGTGGTCGGGGCGTAGAACCCGATCGGGATAGCCCCGATGACCGTGCCTGCGGCTGGCAGCCCGCCCAGGTTCCACTGGATATAGCCGTTGATCCAGCAGACCCCCCGGTGGTAGTAGAACCGCAGCGGGGGCTCAGGGGGGCCTGCCACGTTGCCGTCTGTCCAGCCAGGGCCGAGTGACAGCGACCAGTAGCGGGGGGCTATCTCCAGCTCAGCCCTGGTGACCTGCCCGTCTTGGCCCGGTATGCCCTGGGGGCCTTGGCTGCCCTGCGGGCCTTGGGGTCCTGGCACGCCCTGGTCACCCTGCTGGCCCTGCGGCCCTGGGAATCCCAGCGTCCCGCGCGGTCCTTCCGGCCCGGCTGGTCCTGCTGCCCCCTCGGGGCCTGCCTGCCCGTCCACACCTGGCACGCCCTGGGGGCCTGGTGCCCCCTGCGGACCCTGCGGCCCCTGGATACTCCCGATGTCCACCCAGCCCAGCGGGTTATTGACCTGCGACACGAAGCCGTACAGGGTGCCATCGACAGGGTGGCCCTCGCGGTGGAACAGGAGCGCATCCCCGATCCGGCACTGATAGGCGGGCTGCCCTGGCCGGTCCCAGTCGGCGGGCAGGTAGCCAGTCGGGGGCAGGTCCGTGGGGAGCTTGGACACCCCGAACTGGCCCACGATGATGGCTGCCGCGCCGTCCTGCCCAGGAGGCCCCTGGACCCCCGTCTGTCCGGTGAGGCCCTGGGCACCCTGGGGGCCTGCTGGCCCCATCTCGCCTCGGGCACCCTGCCCGCCTGGGATGCCCTCCTGGCCCTGGGGTCCTGGGAACCCCATTTCGCCTCGGGCACCCTGGGGGCCTGCTGGCCCCTGGGCTCCTGGCCCTCCTGGTGGCCCCTGCGCCCCTGGAGGCCCTGGGGGGGCCTGGAGGATGCCGGGGGTTATCCAGGGCTGGCCTGCTGGCAGGCCATCACCCACGAACGTCCACAGCGTGCCGTCAGGCTCGTAGATCAGGGACCAGCCCAGCTCCACCTGGGTATCCCGCACCGGGCGGCCCAGACCGTCCCAGTCAGCAGGCAGGAACCCATCCGGGGGCAGCTCGTTGGGCTGGCGCTGAGCCCCGAAGGTCCCCACGATGATGGTTGCCTGGCCTCCTGGTCCCGGTGGCCCGTCAGGACCCTGGGGACCAGACGGGCCTGGTGGCCCCTCAGGGCCAGGCATCCCCGCCGACACGTCGATGGCCCCAGGCTGGCGGGGGACCGTCACGTCTATTTCGCTCATCTGGTCACGTCCGGTTCCACCGTCACAGGCCCCTTGATGATGGTCTGGACCCTGCTCACGGGCCTGGTGAGCTGGAGGTCCCACCGGCCGGACGGGCAGCCCTGAGACTGCCCGGCCGACAGGTGAACGAATATCCAGTTCGGCGGGGTGATCTGACAGACCAGCTCCACGGCCACCCGGTCATCAGGGCTGCGGCGTATCTGTGCCCTGGCTGACTGGACCTGGCTCAGGTCGTAGGGCTGGGTCCTCTCGTCGTCCTCCCACAGCCTGAACCCCCAGGAGCGGGAGTCGCCCCGGTAGACATACAACGGGACCTCGAACGGAGCCCCGGTGTCTGCCTCGGCCTCAGCCAGCACGGTGGTCATGGCTACCTCTTGGGCTCGCGCTCGGGGAAGCCAGGCCCGCCTGTGTCCGGTTCGCCAGGCTCGGGCCTGGTGCCAGGAGTGCGGACCCAGGCCCAGGCCAGCGCCGCGCCGTAGAGCACCGCGACCCAGGTTCCGGGCAGGCCATAGCTGGGCGGGCGCGGCTCGTAGTCGTCCTCCACCTGCGGGGGCTCAGCCAGCAGCACGTAGCCAGTGAACTGGTCGGCCCCGTCCGTGATGAGGATGCGGCGGGTCATGGCCAGGTCAGGGACCTCGGGGTGGCCGCCCAGGTCGTCAGGGTCCTCGACCACGGGGTAGACCGGCCGCGGCGGGATCGGGAGCGGGTGGCCTGGCCGACCGGGGTAACCGGGGAGGCCCTGACCTGGGTAGACGGGGAGGCCCTGCCCTGGTAGCCCGCCCTCGGGCAGCCAGTTGTCAGGCGGGCGCGGTGCCCAGGGCGGGCGCGGGAGGGGCTGGCCTGGGTAGCCGGGCTCGCCAGGGGGGAGCCCCTGGTCTGGGGTGCCTGGCTCCCCGAGGTCGGGCACCCAGATGGTGACCCGCTGGTATCCGGTGACTAGCATCGGTGATCCTTTCGATTGGGGGTCTTGGCCTCGACGCTACGCCGAGGCGGTGAACTCTAGGTGACGGGTGCGCTCCAGGTCATTGCCCAGGTCTGGGGGCCGACCTTCCCGTCCACGGTCAGGCGCTTCTCCTGCTGGAATTGGCGGCAGACCCGCTCACTGCCTGGGCCGAATATCTGGTCCACGTCGATGGTCCAGCCCCGGCTCCGCATCTTGTTTTGCCAGGTCCTCACGTCAGGATGGCGCTGGTTGCGGTCCTGGCCGAAGTAGGGGTTCGCGGTGAACGCCGGGGCGCTGCCGCCACCACCTGAGGGCGGGGCCGGTGTGGACGGCCCCTGGGCTCCTCCAGCTATGGCCAGGATGCGGTCCATCGGGAACCCCGAGCCGCAGTCGTGGTGGTTGCCCCCACCGGACCCGAAATTCTTGTGCTCACAGAACCCCTTGGACGAGCCCTGGGCCTGGCTGCTGCTGAGCCCCGTGCGGGGGATGCCGAACTGGCGGGACAGCTCCCCGGCCAGCCTCCCGGCTGCGGTGAGCATGGCCCCCTTGGACAGCCAGGTGTCCCTGGACCAGCCCGAGGCCGCGCCGCCTGGGGTGCAGAATGCGATGGAGATTGCCTGGGGGTTGTAACTGGCCTGAGCCCAGGCGCGGTCACCGTCGCGGACGAACTGAGCCGCCCAGTTGTCACCGTGCGACATGTCCACCGCAAAGTGATAGCTGACCTTCGAGCTGGGATTGGTCAGCCAGTTGCGGAGCGATTCGGCCGTGGTGGAGCCCTCGGTGGTGTGGAACGCGATGAGGCGGCGGTTCAGGCCCCCTGAGTTGTAGTGCTGGGATGGCCACCAGGCCCTAGTTACCGCCATCGTCAGGCCCCCCCTCGTGCTCCAGGTCCCCGACCTGTTCGGACTCGGGGACTATGGCCGCGTCGGGCTCCACCCCCTCCAGCTCCACGTCCTCCGTGTCGCCTGTGTAGGTCTCGCCCTTGCGGACTAGGCGGCGCTGGTGCCGCCCTCCTCGGATTGGCATGGGTCCTCCTGCTCAGATCGCGGCTGGCCTCCTGGTCAGCACGTCATAGGCGCGGCTCCCGGCCGCTGGGGTGGCGATGTAGCGGGACAGCCTGGAGCCCTGGAAGGTCACCAGCGCGGAGTTGTCGGTCTGACCTGCCCACCGCGCCGTCAGGCCCAGGGTGAGGTCATTACCGGCTATGAGCGTTTCGGGCTCCACGCTGCTGACCGCACCGGCCGCCATGTTCCCGCCTGTCCAGGCTGAGTGAGTGGGCCTGGGTGACATCAGGGCCTCGGTCCAGACCATCACCGAGGTTGGCGTGTAGACCTGGACGAACTGGCGCAGCACCACCCCGAACGGCACGTTGGCTGTGCCCGTCGCGGCATTGGTCAGCCGCAGGTCTATGTAGCGGAGCGACATCGAGGCATTGAACCGCTGGCCGACCACCAGGAGCCGCTGGTCATTGGTCGGCCCCCAGCCCCCGAATCCAGCGGTGTGGACCTCGAACCAGCTACCGGGGATGAGCTGGGCGGCAGGGATGACCCAGGCGCGGGTGACCATAGTCGCCGCGCCTTGGTTGCCAGCCAGCGGGAACGCCTGGTTATCGGACAGGAACGTGGCATTGACCGGGCCTGCTGGCCCCTCGGGGCCTTGCGGACCCTGGGGGCCTTGGATGCCTGCCGGGCCTGCCTCACCAGGAGGCCCCTGGACGACGGCAGGGCTGAACCACTCGCCCTGAGGCCAGGATGGACCCATGTAGACCCACAGCCGCCCATCCGGCTCGTACACGAGCGCCCAGCCCTGCTCTACCGTCACGTCCTGGGCCGGTCGGCCTGGGCCGTCCCAGTCGGTTGGAATGAGCCCGTCCGGGGGCAGGTCCCCAGGCTGGCGCTGCTGCCCGAACGACCCCACGATGATGGTTGCCGCGCCTGCTGGCCCCTCCTCACCGCGTGGACCGGCGTCACCCTGCGGCCCGGCTGGGCCTGATGGCCCCTGGTCCCCGCGCTCGCCAGTGGGGCCAGCAGGCCCCTGCTCGCCGTAGCCTGGCGGGCCTACGGGACCTGCTGGCCCCTCCTGGCCAGGTGGCCCTGGGTCGCCCTGGGGTCCGGGTGGGCCTCCAGGGTCACCAGCAGGCCCCTGGGGGCCAGGCAGACCTTGAGGCCCTGGAGGACCTGGCGGGCCAGGCTCACCGGGCGGGAAGTCCTGAGCCCTGGGCACGAACGTCATGTCTGCGGCCGAGGCCGCGCCTGCCGGGACCTCCACCGTGGCCAGGACCACCCCGACCTGCTGGCTGCCCTCGGGCTGCACGATCAGCACGTACTCAGCCGCCTCGGGGTCAGTGACCAGCGCCCACAGCTCGTCCGTGCGGGCGTCGTCCTCCTCGCCCTCACGGACCACCACCCCCAGCTCCACCGGGGAGGCCAGGACTGCCAGGGTGCCGTCCCCGCAGTCAGCGATGGCCAGCCAGCCAGGGTCCACGGTCGCGGTGAGCCCTGCCCCTGGGGTCACCACGACGGGGGTCACCACCCCGTGAGCGCGGCCAGCCAGGGCGGTGATGACCTGCCTGTCATCCCAGGCCGCATACCTGCCTGACTGGCCCCAGCGGAGCAGCGTTGGCGAGGTCATGTCAGCTCCCGATGTCCTCTACGTCGAGCCACTGGAGCTGAGGCCCCAGGTCGGTGTAGCCACCGGGCCGGATGGACCCTGGGGTGGTGGGGTGCTTCCAGACGCGGCCATCGAACACCCGCCAGATTCCGACGCTGCCGATGGAGTGGCGGAAGATGTACTCGTGGTGGAGGACGTTCGGGACGGTGTAGTAGGGCCAGGCGAACACCCCGCCGCGCCGTAGCTGGCTCAGGGCAGCAGCCTGGCCCTCGTTGCGCTCCCCGATGCCGATGACGCCCTCAAGCTGGGTGCCCAGCGGGGGCCTGGTGCCGCCCACCAGGGACACCGCCGAGCAGTGATAGCTGATGCGGTACCACTGGCCCGGCTCGATCCAGCAGGGGATGGACTCCACCCCCCGGCCTACCGCTGTCGCCCAGCTCGTCGCGTTGTAGTCGTTGAAATTGGCGCCCATCGCGGTGTGCGACAGGAGCCGCCTGTCAATGGCCGCATCGACCGGAACCAGGTCCATCTGGGTGGCCAGGTTGGCGTTTTGCCCGGCTGTGACCCGCACCAGGGGGATGCCTGACCGCCCGGCTGCCTGGGCCAGGGTCAGGGTCCGCAGCTCCCAGCGGCCCTCATCGGGCAGGGTGTCACACCAGATGACATCCTGGCGGCTGCCCGAGGCGGGGCCTGGGTTGACCGTGACGACCTCATCCTGGCGGGAGCCCACCACCGCGCTGGTGAGGTCATCGCAGGTGGCCACGCCGACCCAGCCAGCCCTGATGAGGACCTGGAGGCCAGCCCCCGCGACCACGGACACGGGGCGGACCAGCCCTATCCTGCCGCCAGTGACCGCCGTGATCACAGCCCTGTCATCGGCCGCGTCGTAGTTCTCAGGCTGGCCGTAGGCCAGTTTGCCCTGGGGTGTCGTCATCGGGTCAGACCTCCTCTAGGTGGGCCTCAGCCCGCCGCTGTAGAACAGTTGCCGGGCTCCGGTGGCCAGCCGGTTCAGGGTGCCGCTGACGGACAGCCGGGCGGTCTGCGGCGGGCTGATGAACTGGGCGTGCCAGGTGGCTACGCCCGTGGCGGCGTTGACCTCGACCTGGGTCAGCCTGGCCGCGAACTCGATGCCCTCCGGTATCAAGGGGGTGACCGCCCGCACGGTCACGGTGTCTCCAGGCCCGTAGGTGCCCAGGGCCGGGTAGGACTCAGGCGGGCTGCCCTGGACCTCCTGAGCCGGGATGGAGTTGATGGTGGCCCCGGTGTTGGCCCGGTCCTCCAGGGTCTTGATGTTGACGGTGCCTGGCCAGTCGTCCACGGCGTCCAGGCGCGGCAGGCTCGGCATGTTCACGTTGCGGACCACCACCGGGCGCGGGGTGCCCTCGGGGATCGGGTTCCCGTTGGCATCAGCGTGGGGCAGGTCCCCCACGGCGTAGGTCCGCGTGCGGAGCTGGTCTGAGTCCATCTGGTAGCGGTAGGCCAGGATCGCGCCTGGCACCGAGACGCCGAGCCCGGCGTCATCTGAGCCCACCCTGGGGTAGGCGATCCGCAGCGAGCACTGAGGCCGGCCGTTGCTCAGGGTGGTGTATTCGGTGCGCCACTCAGGCCCCTGGAGGACCCCCGACAGGTTGACGAGGAGCTGGCCCCTGGAGCCGCCCTCCAGGTACTCATAGGTCCGGTCTCGGAACACGGGCGGGACGCCAGGCTGGGTGATGATCTGGACCCCGACATCCTCAACGGGCTGGGCCAGCTCGCGGGCTATGGCGGTCTGCTCCCAGTTGATGAACTTCCGGTCTGGGAAGGTGTCGAACTGCCGCTTGCGGAGGTAGCCGGGCAGCTCGGTCAGGGTGAACGTGACCCGCTCTGAGCCGTTCTCATCCTGTAGCCCGGTCGGCACCCCGCAGAAATAGGGCTCGCCCGCGTAGTAGGCCCACAGCCGCCAGCTCCACAGGTTGACCAGGACATCTGAGCTGAGCCCGCACGGCAGGTTCAGGGTCACGTTGCCGTACCCGAAATCGGACAGCCTCCTGACGCAGTAGAACCCGCCCACATCGACGTTGCCGAGGGCCTGGCTGCCCACCATCGACTCAGCCCAGAATGTCCACTTGCCCGGCAGCGGGACATTGGGCTGGCGGGGGTCCAGGGCTAGCTGGTCGATGGTCAGACCCACGCTGACCTCCAGGCCAGGGTGACCTGGCCCGCCCCTGCCGAGCGCAGGAACCACCGGGCGGTGGAGTCAGGCTGAACCCACATCGGCCTGCTGCCCGGCAGGATGTAGCTGGCCCTGCTGACCCCGCCCTCAGCCTCAGCGGTCAGGGTCGCGGTGGACACCAGGATGGCCATTCCGTCATCGACGCGGGACACGCGGATGATCTGGTCAGGCCCTCCTGTCAGGGCTGACTGCTCTAGCGCCCCCTCATAGAGCGCCCACACCGGGGCGGCGTAGTTGCCCGCGTTCCGCAGGATGGCCGCGTTCGGGAGGTAGCCCGCGGCGTAGTGCCACGGGTAGGTCTTGGGGTAGTCGCGGCCGGTGGCCTCGGTGGAGTTGGTCAGGGTGGCTGTCTGCCAGGTGCCCGCGTAGAGGATGGGGTCAGCGGCGGTCACGGTGACCTCGTACTTAAACCCGGTGGAGCCCAGGGGCCGGTGCCGGTACTGGTCAGACCCGGCCCGGACCTCAGCCGTCAGGACCCGCTGGAGGTCCCAGTCACCCACGGCCAGGGTCTTGGGCTCCCGGCTGGCTGCCCTGGCGGTGAGCTGGTCACGGAACCTGCCCATCAGCTCACGGGGGCCGGTGGCTGCCCCCCTGATGGTGATGATGCGCGGCCCCAGGACCTTAGGCCCCCAGGCTGCGCCGTCGCTGATGACCCTGGCTGAGTCGTTGCCCTCCAGGGGCGGGGAGTCCAGCCACCCGGTCAGGCCCTCCACCACCAGGCACAGGCCGTTGGCCTGGTCGCCCGTGTTGAGCCACAAGTCGTCCCACACCACCGGCATCAGCTCCCGGCCAGGGGGCAGCGGGGGGGCCTCGTACTCCCAGGTGAACGCCCGGTCGTAGCCCCTGGTGGGCAGGCTCACCGATCTGGCCATCAGGCGACACCCCCGGCTGTGGCCCAGGCCAGCTCACGGTTGACCAGGGCGGCTAGCTGCTTCTCGTCCATCTGGGCTGAGGGGTAGACGTTGATGGTCGCGCCCGCGCCGCCAGCTCCCAGGCCCGCCGCGCCGAGGTCCCCAGCGAGCGGGGCGGCCAGGCCGGGGACGGCGGGGACCTCCAGGTGGTCAGCGGCCTTGGCCATGCCGACCTCCACCCCCTCCATCAGGCCCACCCCGAACGGCATGGTGTACCGGGACGGGGAGCCGATGCCGAACGCGGACTTGAGCCCGCCCAGGATGGGACCGGCCACGTTGGACTGGAGCCAGCCGCCCATCTGGCTGGCAGCCTGGAGGCCCTGCTGGAGCCCGCCTATCATCTGCTGGCCGATGGGGGTCATGGCGGCGGCGTCGAGCCCGGACCTGATCTTGTCGAGCACGGGGCCGGTCATGTTGGCCTGGAGCCAGCCGCCCATCTGCTTGGCAGCCTCCAGGCCCTTCTTGAGCCCGGCCACGACCTCAGACCCCACGGTGATGGTCATGGTGGAGGGGCTGAACACCCCGAACCCGGACTTGATGAACCCCATCACGGGGCCGGTGACGTTGGACCCGATCCAGCCGCCCATGCTCTTGGCGGCAGACAGCCCGGCCTTGAGCCCTTCCACCATGCTGGAGCCTGCCGACTGGGCCTCGCTGGTCATCTTGGACCAGGCCCCGCGTGCCGCGTCCACCATGCCGCTGGTGGCCCCCTGGACCGCAGACAGGGCCTTACCGAACCCGGCCGCGACCACCCCGCCTATCGCGCCCGCGATCTGGCCAGCCACCTGGCCGAGCTGCTGAAACGCGGGGATGAGCCCTGGTGAGTTGCCGGTGATCCAGTGCCACAACTTCTCGGCTATCCCGATCAGCCACTCCACCGCAGCACCCAGCAGCTTGAGGGGCTGGACCACCTGGAGCGCGGCCGAGGCCATCGCCGCCAGCTTGATGGGGACCTCAAGAATCGGCACCAGGACCTTGGTCGTGATGTCGAGCAGGAACCCGATCACCTTGATTACCCCGGTGATGGCGGGCACCAGGGCACCCATTGAGGAGGTAGCCCCCTCAGCCCCGCCCGACAGGTTTTGACCGAACAGGGCAGCGATCTGCTGGAGGAGCGGAGCCAGGTTTTTCAGGGCTGGGCCTAGCGCGTCCCCGATGGCCTTGATGATTTCCCACAGGGCCAGCCCGAAGGTCTTGACCAGCTCCCAGACCGAGGACAGGGCTGGCTTGAGCCCGGTCCAGAGGGCCTGACCCATCGCCAGGACCCCCTCCCGAAAATCCTTACTGCTGATCATCAGGGCAGCGATGGCCGCGACCACCCCGACCACGGCAGCTCCTACGGGGTTCATCGCGGCGGGCAGCAGACCGGCCGCGGAACCCATCGACCCGAGCCCTGGGATAGCCGCGACGGCTGAGCCGCCCATCTTGACCAGCCCGCCGCCGACCATCTGGATAGGCCCGAGCAGGTTCTTGAGGACACCGCCCAGCACGGGGATTCCGCTGAGGAGCTGGGGGGCCACCAGGACAGACAGGGCAGCCGCCCCGGCCAGGATCGCAGGCCCGAATTTCTCAAGGATCTTGACGACGCCCTGTATCTGCTCGGGCTTGAGGTTGGCGATCCAGGCAGTCCACCGCTCGATGACGTTCGACAGGGGCACGGCCAGGGCCTCCACCGCCTGAGCGATGGCGATGATGATGGGGTTCAGCACCCCACCAGGAGCGACCGCCGCGCTGAACGCCTTGGCCATGTCATACGCCGAGAGGATGACCGGCCCGAACGCCTGTACGAGGTCCTGGCCGATGCTGACCTTGATGTCATCGGTCACCCGCTTGAAACTGCGGAGGACCTTACCCGGTTCGGTCATGGCCTCGGCGTAGGCCCCGGCCACGGTCTTACCTGACACCAGCACGGCGTTGAGGACCGCCTGGCTGCGCTCCGCGTCGGTCAGGTCCTTGACGCTCTTACCCACCGACTTGGCGTACTGGTCGATGGCCTGACCAGCCTGGACATTCAATCCGGCATTGCGGAGGACCTGGCTATTCTGCGTCGTGATGCCATGCGTCAAGTCGGCCAGGACCTCGGTGGAGTTGCGCCCGCTGATCACTGCCGCATCCTGGGCGACCCTGGCCAGGTCCGTGGACTTGCCCAGGTCCAGGTTGTTACGGGCGAACTGGGCCACGAGGTCCTGGGCAACGCCCGCCTCGATGCCCTGCTTGCGGATCGCGGTCACAGAGTCTTGCATGGCCTGGTAGCTGAGCCCGTTGGCCTTGGCCAAGGCGCGGAGGCTGGCGTCCATCTCGCCCACGCGGGCAGCGCTCTTGAAAGACTCGATCCCGAACGCGGTAGCCGCCCCGGTGGCCACCGTCAGGCCCGTGGCCACGCTGGTCCCCAGGGACTTGGCCAGCCCCCCAGCGGCCTTGAGGCCGTTGGTCATGCTGCTGCCGATCTTGCCTGCTGCGTCCTGCCCTGCCGCGCTGGCGGCCTGGCTGATGTCAACGGACAGTTGCTTGGTATCGGCAGATACCCGGATGGTCAGGGCTCCGTAGGAGTAGCTAGCCATCGCCCACCACCATGCCCGGCACACCGGCTAGGGCCTGGGCAGCCTCAGCCCAGGTGCCTGCCCTGCGCCCCTCCTGGCCGTCCTGGGCCGGTGCTGGGGGCTGCTGCGCCCACCTGGACCCTGGCCTGGGTATGGGCCTGGGCCTGGGTGCCCGCTTGGCACCGTTGGCCCGCAGCGTGACCCACGTCAGGAGGGCCACCTGGTCCACCAGGAGGGCCAGGAGGTCAGCCTCGGTGCTCCACAGCTCCCCGCCCTTGAGGGCTGAGGGGGGCAACCGTCGCAGCAGGTCCCTGACCCGCCGTGTGGACACCTGCGGGTCTAGGACATCGACCCCGAAGGCGTGCAAGAGCGCCGCCTCTACCTCCGGGTCGAACCGCGCCGCTGCGGCGGCTTGGAATTTGGGAGGCTGTCCAGGCCGTACCTGGCCGCGATGCCCTCGAACAGGGCGTTCAGCTCGCCCAGGTTCAGCCCTGCCACCGATAGCTGCTCGTAGGCCAGCTCACCCAGGAGCATGGGCATCGCCTCGTCCAGCTCGCCCTTGGCGACCAGCCGCAGGGCATTGAGGGGCCACACCGATGCCGGGGGCACGCTGTAGGTCTTGCCGTGATAGGTGAACACGAACGGCTGCGCCTTGGCCTCAGCCAGCCTGGCGTTGGCTGCCTGCTCCAGGTCGAAAGGCTCAGGGCCTCCGTTCGCGGCTGGCCTGGTCACGCCGCCGCGCTGGCGGTCTCGCGGGCCTTGGCCCTCTTGCGGCGGGCCGGGGTGCTGAGGCTGGCAGCACTGCGGGCACCGAGCTGGACCCTGCCCAGGACCCCGCCGTCGTCCAGGGCTGCCAGGGTGCAGTCCAGGGGCACCGCTGCCCCTCGGGTGATCTGCATATCCCCGGCAGCGGTCAGGCTGGCCCTGCTGAAACTGATGCGGAAGGTCCGCTCCGCGTCGGCTGAGTCGATGCTGATGGCGTGGAGCCGCTGGGGCGCGTCGGTCCTCAGCTCCATGTCGATGTTGCCGTCAGCGTCGGGCACTGGCTCCGTGGCGTCGAAGTAGACACCCAGGGTCACCGCGTTGAGCTGCCACAGGACGAACTGGAGCGTGATGGACCGGCCGGTGATCACCGAGCGGAGCGGGACGACCGACTGCCAGGGGGTGATGTCCTCGGTGTCGGTGGAGGAGCCCACGGTGGGGCCGTCGTCGGACAGGTAGCCCAGGATGCGCCACGGGTCCTCGTAGTCGTCCTCTGTGGTGTCGGGGGGCTCGGTGCCAGCAGGGGCCAGCCAGATACCTGGCCCGTTGGCGGTGCCGACCTGGACCTCTGACGGGTTCAGGGTGGGCTCGACTGGAGCGGGGGTGCTCATCGGTTCCTCCTACGGGTCCGCACCAGCCAGGGCGGCGGTGCGGGGGGGATGGACTCGGACCTCATAGCGGGCCACATAGCGCGGCCCGCCGTCTGGGTCGGGGAGCCAGAATGGCCCCTCGATCGGCTGGGCATAGCAGACGCACCCGAGGCCCCAGGGCACGTCAGGCAGGCCCACCATGACCTGCCGGATTCGCTCGGCCAGGTCCCTGGCGAGCTGCTTGGACTTGTGGCGGGCATCGACCTGGAGGTAGTGGGCCATCAGCCACCCCGCTGGGTCCTGCTGGGTCGCGGCGTAGGCCCAGGAGGTCACGCCGCCCAGGTCCTTGAGCTGAGCCCAGACGTGGGCCTCAAGGTCAGGCTGGACCACCACGGGCGCGGTCATCAGGACCTCACCGCGGCGGCTGCCCGCCCGAGCGGGGCCGATGCCCTCATCCACCTGGTGCCGTACTCGACATGGCGGGCATACGGAACGTCGGTGGTGACCAGGGTCGTGCCGGGGTCGCGGCCTGGGATGGTGTGCCAGCTCGCGGCCAGCCTGCCGGTCAGCCTGGGTGAGTTGGCCGAGGCAGCAGCAGCCACCTGGCCCGCGATGCCTGCTATGTCGGGCTGCACGCAGCGCCGAGGGGCTGAGGGGTCGGTGATCACGAACTCCGCATCAGCCACGGGGGGCCTCCGTCGCGGTCATGGCCCAGCAGTCCAGATAGCCGCCCAGCTCGGGGTCCTTGATGTAGCGGACCTGAGACAGGACCCAGACCTGGCCCCTGATCACCGCCGCCATGCCCTCGGCGGGCTGGGCCTCGGGCGGCAGGTAGAGGTTGCCCGCGTTCGCGGCCCTGGGGCTGAACGGGCCAGCCCCGCCGCCCTCGGTGGCCCTGGGGTCCGAGGGGCCTGGGCTGAGCTGGAGATTCCCGGTCCCGGTCCAGGTGGCGCGGTCAGCAGGCGGCAGCTCCCATCCGTGGGCGTCGGCCAGGCCGGGCGCGGTGTGGAGCGCCACCTGGTCTGTGGCCAGCAGCACGGTCACGGGACCTCGACCTCCCACACGCCCCGGTTGACCCTGGCGGGCCTGGGCGGCAGCTCCAGGGGCACCGATACGGCGGTGGTGAACGAGCGGTGCCAGGTAGCGCGGGCCATCGCCAGCCCGTAGGACCCGCCTGGCAGGGCCGGGGAGTAGCTGACCGACTGAGCCCCGGTGGCCACCTGGGAGACCGTGGGTGTCATCGGCAGGGTGGCCGCGTATGCCTCCCACTGGAGCGCGGCGCACAGGTGCGGGTCCTCCTCCCACCAGGCGTCAGCGATGGCCTGGGCCTGGTCCTGGGGCAGCCCTCCAGACGCGGGCGGGTTCAGGGGCGGTGCCCAGGACTCCCACGCTGGAGGGCTGCCAGGTGTGCTCACTTCGCGCCGCTCCGCTCAGCCGTGACCGGCCCGTGCGGGTGGTTCGCCAGCGCGGTCATCAGCCCGGCGTGCCAGGTCAGGTGTAGCGCCATCTGATCAGCAGCCACCAGCGCCCGGCACTCCGCGCAGGTCTCAGCAGGGCGGGCCATCGGTCAGTCCTTGGCCGCTGCGCCGCGCTTGGTCGTGACCACTTCGGTATCGCTGCCCAGCGGGGCGATGGTGCCCAGGTTCATACGGGCGAACGGGCGGGCACCAGCAGGGACACGCGGGGTCACTGGCCGCACGATCGCAGCCGCGAACCTGGCCCACACCTTGATGGGCGTCACGTTGTCTTGGAACCCGCTCACGATCACCGCGCCGTCAGCGTCAGCGATCACCGCGTTGGGGTCCATCGTGTACCTGATGTCTTGGCGCACCCCGATCATCAGGTAGTTGAATGCGCCCGTGATCAGGTCTGTGGTGATGCGCGGCCAGGAGGAGTAACTGGCGGGCACCCCGTAGATGGAGGGCCTGGTGGTCTCATCCGCCTGGGTCACGCCCAGGAGGAGGGCTCCGGTGTCGTCGCGGACGCCCCTCAGCCTGCCCTTGACGGTCAGGTCTGCCGCGTGGCCGGTGACCGCGAGGCCCTGGCCCTCCACCAGGGACATGCCCTGGTTGATGGCGTCCACCGCGTCCGAGCCAGCAGCTACGGCCTGGCTGAACGTGTTGGACACGATGCCCCCGACCGGGTAGCTGGGCGGGGCACCCTGCCCGAAGATCACCGCGTCGTCCAGGGCCAGGCCGATGGCCTCAGCCAGGCGCGGCCTGACGAATCCCCAGATGTTGACCACCGCATCCTCTAGGTACTGATCGGGGATCGCGGAGACCGCCGCGACCTCCTCAGCCCTGAGGACCTGGGCCTCCAGCGCCAGCTCAGTGAACGGCTTGCGCCCGCCAGCGGCGTTGACGAATGAGGCCCTGGGCAGGGTCTTGGGGATCGGCAGCTCGTTAATCTGGGTGCCCATCGGGACCAGGTTGGCGAGCTGGAGAACGGTGGAGTATTGGGCGGCCTCTTGGATGATCTGGGCCGCCATCTCGGTGGGTATGACCCCCGAGTAGTCGTAGTTCGGCGCTGCTGGCGGCATCGGTTGCCGCCTCCTCTCGACGTGACGGGTTGCGATTGTCACGCCGCATTTGCGCGCCACCTGGCAGGCAGGGGCATCACGCCGCCTGGCTGCCCGGCCTCGGAATCACTCCTCGTGAAGCGCCCGGAGTCGGCTACCGGCTGCCTGGGGCCTCACGCCGCCAGGCATCGGGGTCAGGCTACGCCTGCGGGAGCTGGGGAGTCCAGCCAGCCGCCTGGAGGTCATCAGCCAGCAGGCCCGCCGTGGTCAGGGTCGGGGGGTCGTTCCCGGTGAACCAGATTCGGACGACAGCCCCGGCGCGGGCCACCTGGGCGAACAGGTCATCAGCCGAGTGGGGCACCAGGGCCAGGCCCTCGGTGAGCCAGGTCCGCCTGGTCATGCTGGCCACCCACTCGATGATGGGGGGGTCACCGCACGCAGGGCCGGTCGCGGTCACGATGACCTGCTGCCCGTTGGGGGTGGTCGGGGTGTACCAGGCGCAGCTCAGGGGCCTGGGCGCTGGTGTGGGCCTGGGAGCCGGTGTGGTCGTGCCACAGGCCACCACCAGGAGGCCCAGGGCTGCCAGGACCAGCTCCACCCTGACCAGCCTGAGCGCGTGGAGAACGCGACACAGGGCTGAGCAGTAGACCGACCCTGGGCGGGAGGGGCGGCGCAGGCAGGTCAGGCACAGGACCTCGGGCGGGTCCTCCTCGGGGTCGGCCACCTGGCTACCCTAGCGCCGCCTGATCTGCCGGATAAAGTCCACTTCCGAACTGGCCGGGGGGGCGGGCTCGCGGGGTCCAGGCGGGATGTAGCCGGGAGCTGGCGGCGGCGGGGGAACCACGGCTAGCTGCTCGACCAGGGCCGTGATGGCATTGGTGTCGGGCTCCCCGTTCTTGCCCAGCAGTTTGGTCAGGTCCAGGGCTGCCAGGGCGGCGTCTGGGTTGGCGATCCTGCCTGCTGCCTTGGCCCTGAACTCGGCAGCCGCCAGCTTGAGGTTGGCTGCCTGCTCAGCCTCGGCGCGGCCCTGGGCCTTGGCCTCGGCTATCGCCTTTTCAGCGTCGGTCATGCCCTGCTGCTGGGCCTTGGCCAGGTCAGCCTCCAGCCGCTTACGGGCCTTGCGCTCCTCGTCCAGGGCGGCGGTGACCTTGGCCAGGTCCTCAGCCGTGGGGGCACCGTTGGGAGGAGCTGGAGGAGCTGGAGGAGCTGGAGCTGGAGCTGGAGGAGCTGG
>Ga0210396_10001088_pt1 | contig 30794 bp, 19 predicted proteins | sample IncBWH17OmetaG_FD_155466 | JGI IMG/M metagenome (GOLD analysis project Ga0210396, IMG submission 155466) | Forest soil microbial communities from Barre Woods Harvard Forest LTER site, Petersham, Massachusetts, United States - Inc-BW-H-17-O ...
TGACGTGACCGGGGTTTTTTGTACCAGCGGGAGTGAGAGAGAATTCACTCTGGAGGGAAGCTGGTATGCCGATGAAGAAATACAAGCCGGAGCAGATCGTGACCCTGCTGCGGCAGATTGAACTAGAAATCGCGAACGGAAAGACCACCCCACAAGCCTGCCGGGATGCCGAGATCACCGCGCAGACCTACTACCGCTGGCGGAAAGAGTTCGGCGGGTTAAAGCTGGACCAGGCCAAGCGACTCAAGGAACTGGAGAGGGAAAACGCGAAGCTGAAGCGTCTGGTGGCGGAGCTGTCTTTGGAGAAGCAAATCCTGAAGGATGTTGCGGAGGGAAACTTTTAAGCCCCGAGCGGCGCAGGGGCGCGGTGGAACATGCGCGCAGAAAGTACGGGGTGAGCGAACGGCAAGCGTGTCGCATTTTGAAGCAGTCGCGCGGCACGCAGCGCTATCAGCCGGAGTGTCGGACGGACGAGGAAGCGTTGACGCGAGACATCATCGCGCTGGCCAGCGAGAATGGGCGCTACGGCTACCGGCGGATCACGGCGCTGTTGCAAGCGCGGGGCTGGGCGGTGGGCAAGGACCGTGTGCAACGGATCTGGCGGCGGGAGGGGCTGAAAGTACCAGCAAAGCAGCACCCGCGGGCGCGGTTGTGGCTGAACGATGGGTCGTGCATTCGGCTGCGGCCGGAGCGTCCAAATCACGTTTGGAGCTACGACTTTGTAAGCGGCATGACCCACGATGGCAGGACGCTGCGAATGCTGACGATGATCGACGAATACACGCGGGAGTGCCTGGCGATCCGCGTAGCCAGAAGGCTGGGGAGGTATGAAGTGATCGAAGCGCTCGCCGACGTGATGCTGTTCCGAGGAATCCCGGAGAACATTCGCTCAGACAATGGCCCAGAGTTCGCGGCGAAAGAGCTGAGGCAGTGGCTGGCGAGGTTGGGCACAGGGACGCTATACATCGAGCCGGGAAGTCCCTGGGAAAACGGCTACTGTGAAAGCTTCAACGGGAAGTTGCGAGACGAATGCTTGAACGGAGAGATTTTCTACTCATTGAAGGAGGCACAGATCGTGATCGAGCAGTGGCGGGTGCTGTACAACACGTTGCGTCCGCACTCGGCGCTGGGTTACAGGCCGCCTGCCCCCGCGGCCTGTAACCCATGGGTGCCAAATCAAAATTCGCAGCCGATGGCTGTGATATAAACTCTCTCGATGAACCTGGTACAAAAACTCGGGCAGGTCAGAAGTGTTCGTAAAACAACTTTGCAAGAAAGGAGGCTGCAAACATCCGAAAGGATACTGTCCGAAGTATGGCCGCTATTGGAAAGATGTTCCCGGTCAACATGAGAGGCAGAGATTATCCGTATCTTTCGGAAAAGTTTCTTGGACCGTAGCCGAACGCAGGTTGCGTGAGCACATCATAGCAACTGGCGTTGATTCCGTTGAGGTCTTTAACGAAGTCACGGGGCCTTTGACCACTTTCAGAGAACAGGCAATTTGGTGGCTGAGGGAAATCCGTGCGGGCCGGATTCTAAGCAAGAAAAGGCGGACCCCAATGAAGTCAGCCACCATCGCGGGATACGAGAGTGCCGTGACCTGGCTTACTAACATCATCGGGGATAAGCCACTGGCGGACGTAAAAAATGAAGTTGCTCGGGAGCTAGTTACTGCGATGAAAGCTGCAAAACCTCCATTAGCCGACAAAACCATCGTCTCCTACTTTCAGGTGATGAAAGCTGTCGTCGCGTCGGCAGTGAACAAAGAGGGTGAGCAACTGCATTCGCGTAACTGGAACCTTCAGCACATCGGGCTTCCAATCGTTAACGAAAGGAAGCAGATCAAACCCGCGTATGTAGGTACGGAAGTCGAACAGATCGTTTCGACCGCGAAAGGCCGTTACCGAGTTCTGTTTGCTCTTCTCGCTGGCAGCGGACTTCGGCCAGGAGAGGCCACCGGCCTGAAAGTGGGCGAGCATGTTTCTCCCGACTGCAGGACTCTCTACATCCGACAGAGCGTGTGGAACGGCAAGGAGCAAGACCCCAAGACAGAGAACGCCGTCAGAGACGTTGACGTCTATTCCGGTCTCGCGGTAATGCTCAAGGATTACATTGGAAACCGAACCAGCGGTTTTCTATTCCATACCGACTCTGGCAAGCCTTTGTCGCAACGAAACATCTTGCGTGACGGCCTGAACCCAATTCTGGCCAAGCTCAACCTGAAACAGAATGGAAAGGCGTTCCACAGCTTCCGGCGATTCCGCGTTATGCATCTGCGAAAGAACCGTGTGCCGTGGGACCTCGAAAAGTTCTGGATCGGCCACGCAAACAAAGATGTGACGGACAAGTACGCGGCCCAGTTGAAGGAAGATGTGGAGTGGCGCAAAGACGTGGCCGAAAAAACCGGTCTAGGTTTTGCGCTGCCAGCAAGTAGTGAAATTTCAATTGGGCAACTTGGGCAACCAGAAATGATTGGAAGCGAAGAAGCAAAAGCAGCATAAGTCTAATTGAGGACGGGATTTAAGTTGGCTCCCCGGGCTAGATTCGAACTAGCAACCCTTCGGTTAACAGCCGACGTACCAACTTAACCAGAACTTGCCGGAGTTGGCCCTAATCGAAGGAAATCAGCAAGTTGCGACTAAATCTGGCGAATCACTCTCTCCTTCTTTATTCACCTTTCGTTCGCATTTTGCCTCGATTCATCACAATTAGTACTACATTTTTATGACAGAAGCCCTTCGGCTACGAACCGAACGGTTGAGGCCAGCACTCCGGGGGCGATGTCCGGAGTCCGGCAACGTGTCTGTAGAAAGCTATTCTTCGGAGATAATCACTTTTGATGAGCGCTCAGCTCGTCGAGCTTGCGCTTTAACTGTTCAAGCTTCTGTCCAGCCTCACCGAGCTTGCCTTCTGCCGTGAGTCGCTGGTAGTCGGCGAGATCTTTGGCCGCTCCCGTGATGAGCGCGTTCACGTCTCCCCCAGGCTTGGTCGCGGCAGCAGGCGCTGCTGCGCTTCCTTCCGGTTCCACTGGGGTAGTTGTGCCGCTTAGCGACGAGACCTCTCCCCCAAAGAGTGCCCTCATCGCCGAGTCAAATGTCGGTCCGTAGGCGAGCCGGTCTTGTAACGCAAGCACTACCAGACGCAACTCGGGCATCGGGCTGCGCTCGGCCTGGAGGTAGATTGGTTCGGCATACAACAGCGCGTGCCCGCAAGGAATGACCAACAGAGTGCCTCGCCGCACGTGTGAACCCTGCTGATTCCACAACGTCAATTGCCCCGACAGCTGCGCGTTCTGATCGATTCGAGCCTCGATTTGCAGGGGCCCGTCAACAAGCTTCGTTTTTGGGAAGTCGTAGACCACCGATGTGCCATATTTTTCGCCGTCGCTGCGTCCAGCAATCCAGCCGATCAGATTGTTCCGGTTCGACGGCGTGAACGGCAGAATTTCCACGAACTCGACGGCAGTTTCGCCCGGAAGTTTCATCAGCACGAAGTTCGGCTCCATTGGCTGCGTCTTTTGCTGACCGGACTCGTCCATGCCGACCTCCGAAGCGACGGTCCACAGGTCTTCGCGGTTATAGAACACTTGTGGATCGGTCATGTGATAAAGACCGTACACGGCCGCCTGCAGCTTAAGCAACAACTCTGGATAGCGCACGTGTTTGCGAAGCGCTGGCGGCATGGCCGCTGCATCCTGGAACAGAGCGGGAAAAATCTGGCGATACGCCATGATGATTGGATCCTGCGGGTCAAACACATAGAACGTCGTGGTGCCATCGTAGGCGTCGATGACCACCTTAACGCTATTCCGCATATAGTTAACGAGGGTGTTGCCAAGCGCATAGTGGCGCGAGCAGGGATAGCTGTCTGAGGTTGTAAACGCGTCCATAATCCACGACAGCCGACCATCGTCGCCGACAACGATGTACGGATCCGACTCGTAAGTGAGAAATGGCGCGAGGGCTGCAACGCGATCGCGCACGTTGCGACGCATCAGCAGCCGGCTTTCCCGGTTGATATCGTCACTAAACGGGAGCTTCGTCAGGTCGCCTCGGTCGGACGCGATGAGAAGTCGCCGAAAGAAATTGCCGAGGACGATGCCACCGTTGCCCTCGTAGGACGTCAGGCTGTTGGTCTGCCCCTGTGGGTAGTTGAATTCCTGTTGCCGCGTCTTTACATATACGTCGGTGTTGGTGAGTTCTCCGAAATAGATCTCCGGGCGCTTTACAACGATGCTCTTCACGGTGCTCTGAATGGGCATGTTACTCAGAATCAGTGTCGGCAGTCCTTCCGGAGTGAACCCATTCACAGGGTTCATGGTGATACCGTAGCCGTGCGTATAAATAAGTTTCTCGTTGATCCAATTACGACTGCTCTCCGGGAGCTTATCGACGTTGAGCTCGCGTGCGGCAAGCATCACCTGACGCGTTGTGCCGTTGATTTCATAGCGATCGATATCGATATCGGGAAAGTCGTAGTAGGTTCGAATTTCCTGAATCTGACGCAGCGTGTCCTGGAGTGCGCGCCAGTCCCACAGCCGGATGTTCTGCAGCGTAGCCTGATTGTTCGCCGGATCGGCCGCCTCAACGGTCGTCTCAGCGGGAAATTCGCGCTGCGCAAGCCGGTCTAATCCATAGGCCTGTCGCGTTAAGTCAATGTTGTAGGTGATGTAGGGTCGCTCGCGAACCAGTTCGTTGGGCTTCACGATAAAACTGCTGACGTACCAGCCGAATATTTGAAGGACGAGATAACAGACCGCGGCTGGAGCGACTGCTGCCACCAGCCAGCGCGCGCGCGGCACCGCCACGACGTTGATGATTGCAATCCCAACACCAAGAACAAGCGCGGCACAGACTGCGAGCATTCCAGGAAGCATGATGTGCGCATCCGTGTAGGTCACCCCGCCAAAGATCGTATGTTCGTCGAACAATCGCTCGAATCGAGCGATATACGTGCGCATCGCGAGGATGAGCAACAAGAACCCAAACGCAATGGAGAACCCGCGCCACGGCCGTGAGGCGTATCTGCCTAGGCGTCCCGAGAGCATTCGTTTGCTGCCAGTTACGAAAATAAAGAAAACGGCGATTACAGAGGCCATCACGGCTAACGAGAGCAGCCAGCCCGTAATCAGCTGCCATGCGGGCAGAGCGAATAGATAAAAGCTAATCGCCTTGCCGAAGATCGGATCCACAGCCCCACCGGTCGCGCGTGGCGCGTACCAATAGAGCGCGAACGTAGGCCACTCAGTCATCATGCTGGCCCCAGTCACGACGGCGACGGCGAGGGAGACTCCGAGACCGAGGAGGCGCAGGATGCGCGCAACTGGTAGATTCAACGGCTGGCCGCCGATGACGATCCTGTAATCGTCCGGCAAATCGGATTGGTAAACCCTCCTCAGCGCCAGGAACCATCCGTAAAGAAAAAGAAATGTGACAGCAAAAAATGCTGCAAAGACTATCCATTGAAGAGTGAGAGTCTTCCGGAACACGTCCCCGTAACCAAGCGACCCGAACCACAGGGCATCGACGTAATACGATAATGCTGTCCGGCTACTGAAAATGACGACGGCAAGGATCGCAAGAACAAGGAAAAACAGGCGGTGAGAGCGCCGCGGCGGCGGCTGCCAGTCGACTATATCGGGCATAACTTTGCCTCTCATTCAGGAGCGCTCCGTCTGGAGTCTCCATGTAAACGCAATTGTACGCTGGCGAACTGCGTGGACGCCCGTTACCGACATGTCGCCATGGAATGGCCGTCGCCAAGGCGCTGGAGCTACTCGCGTGCGCTCACGCTTCCACCCGAGGGCCGGGGCAGTGCGCCTAGCGCAGTGTTTGCCCGGTGCCAGGCCTCCTCGAGGTTGCGGCGATCGAGCGCGACCAGCGCGCTCGCGGCTTCGAGGATTGCATCCGCTTGATCCGACAAGCCCGGACGGCAGGCCTCTGGAAGCCGCGGTGCCAGCCGACGGATGGCATCGAGTTGGCGGATCAGCACAGCGGGAGTCGTCGTGGAAGCCTGACGGATCTGGTCGAATGCGAGTTTGACAAGGCGCTCCAGCCGCACCGAAGGCATCCACACTCGGAGCCTGCTGTCGGTGTCGTACCAGTTTCCCTCGAGCGGGGGCCGCTCGGCGAGCGTAAGCAGCGCGTCGGCGAGCCAGTCGACGCACGCAACGCCGGTGAACGTATCGTTGATCGCAGGCGAAAGCGCGCGGATCGCGATCTCGATGACCTGGGCTATGCCGAACTCGCTATCTTGAGTGAGCGTGCGGTGACGGCCGATGTGAATTCCACGATCGATCGCGGCCTCGAGCGCATGGGCGTTGTCCGCCGGGACGATTGCGGCGAGTGGTTCGCCGCGGAGCACGAACTGTCCCGGGCGGAACCTCACCACAATCAGTCCGTTCACCGCGCGCGCGGCCGCGACCAGCTCACCGTGATCGACGTGCTGCAGGTATCCGCTCTTCGCGCATGACACGATCGCGCCGGTCTCGGCCTGGCGCAGAATCGCGGCATCGTCGGGCGCCGCACCGCTGCCCTCGCCGGGCCCGGAAACATGCGCACTGCCGGCCGCGACGTATAAGTCGTCGACGATCGCGCCGATCATGTCGGGATTCTGAATCGATGTCGCGACACGATGGCTGTAGTAGACAAGGAACCCGAAACTAAGCACCACGAGTACCCAGCTCGTAATCAGCGAGATCTGGGGGATGAACGACGACTGCGGATCCTGATGCGTGACGAGAAAGACGAGGCAGATGTATACGAACGTGCCCATGAACAGGCCGATTGTGAACTGGGTGACCCAGTCCTGCAGGAACCGGTAGAGCAGGCGCGGGCCGAACAGCGTCGCGACCATCGACAGGACGAGCAGCGCAACCGAGAAAATCAGCGCCAGGACAGTCGCGACCGCGCCCATCATCGCCGACAGGATCGCGCGCGCGTCGTCGATGCTGCCCATGGTCAACCACGGCGGAATGTGAATGAAGTGGTATTTGTCGAGGATGTCCGGAATCAGGGTGACCCCGAACAGCGCGACTGCCGCGAACGAGAGCCGCAGCGGAATCCGCCACAGGTTAACGTCGCGTTGCGAGCGGAGCTTGGTAGGGCGCGGAGAGATCATCTGATGTGTGCTTTCAGGAGCAGAGATACCAGGGAACATTGATCACAATGATCCGCTGGTTGCCCTTCAACAGCAAAAGGGCCTTCAAAACCGAGGCTCGTTTATTGTGCAAAACGTGGTGATACCAACGACGCTGCACGAGTTCCGGGATCAGAACCGCAATCTGCTGGTTCGGACAACACCGCTCCGCTTCCAACACGTAATCTACAATCGGCGCGAGGATTAGCCGATAACGAGAAGGCAGGACCACAAGTTGCGGAGTGGCCACCCCAGCTTGCTGAGTTGGTTCTTCGACGTAGCGGTTCCACTGCTGGTGAAAGGCGGCTGACCCTTCTCCGCAGTCCACGTGAACAGCCCGAATATCCGGAGAGATCTTCAGAGCGAAGCGCAATGCCTTCTTAACGATGTGGTTCCAGCTTTGAATCGGCAAGATGACCAGTGGCGGGGTAAGATCGTTCAACTCCAGCGGTGTAGCACTGCGAATCTCCAAGGAGACACGGTGATAATGGCGGCGCACAAAACCCATCACAACGAAGAGCCCCGGGATCAGCAGCATAGTGACCCAGGCACCTTGCACAAACTTCGCCACTAATACGACGACTACGGTGATTCCTGTCGCGACCGCCCCGAGACCATTCACAATGATGCTTCGCGTTGCGCCCGCACCTCCGACGCGTCGCCAGTGGCCCACCATCCCTGCCTGCGAAAGCGTGAACGCTAGGAACGCGCCAACCGCAAAGAGGGGAATCAAGCGATCGGTCACTCCGCCGAACAGAATCAGGAGCAGCGCGGACAGACCGGCGAGAACCAGTATCCCTTGCGAATACACCAACCTTCGTCCTCTCGTTGCGAAGGAATGCGGAAGACAGTTGTTCTGCGCGATGGCGCGGCAAAGACGAGGAAAATCAGCGAAGGCGGTATTCGCCGAGAGGGCCAGTACCAAGAGAATCGAGCCTATCGACACGTAGTAGAAGACACCCCTTCCGGTAACGGCAGCCAAGAGCATGGACAACACGCTCTGATAGCCAGGCAGGCCTGGGTCCGTAGCTTGAATGCCGTAGCCGCGGACCAGGTACGCAATCCCAGCGAGAAGCGTAATCAAGAGAACAATGATGATGGTTAAAGTGCGACGGGCGGTAGCGATGACCGGCTCACGAAATGCCTTGACGCCGTTGCTCACCGCCTCGACGCCGGTCATGGCCGTACATCCGTTTGCGAACGCTTGAAGAATCAGCCAAGTGCTCGGAACCGCAGCCGCAGTCGCGATTCTGGGAAGGGGTTCAAGCGGCAAGGGATGACCGCCAGCCGCGAAAGTCTTGAAAAGTCCGATCGCAATCGCTGCGAAAAGGCTTCCGACAAACAGATATGTAGGAGCCATGAAAATCAGGCCAGTTTCCCTCACGCCGCGGAGATTGACGAGAGTAATGAGCACCAGAATTCCGAGGCACAACGCAAGCGTATGGGCTTGCAGGTTCGGCACTGCGGAGACAAGAGCGCCAACGCCGGCCGAAATACCCACCGCAACGACCAAAACATAGTCGATCATCAGAGCAGCGGCAGCCAGGAGTCCCGCAGAGACACCGAGATTCTGTCGCGCGACGGTGTACGATCCCCCGCCACCGGGGTATGCCTGGATCGTCTGACGGTAGGAAAAATAAACGATGGTGAGCAACACGATGATGCTGGCACTGATCGGAACCATGTAGGCAATTCCTGCCGCGCCGAGAGGAATGAGCAGCGTCAAGGCAGCCTCCGGACCATAGGCCGCAGAGCTGAGGGCATCCAGTCCGAAGATGGGAATTCCAGCTGTCGGACCGACGCACTCCGCGCGTGCTTCATCGGAGGCAAGAGGCCGGCCCAGAAGCAGATCCATTACAGTCATACCCTTATGAACTCCTTACGATTGCCTGAGGCGTTCTTTATCGTTCCTTCCCTACCATGAGTGCGCTGTAGCAGGGCCACATGCCCTGCTCCCGTATCCTTGCCGGTCTTGCAAGAGCCTGTACACCTGTGAACAACACAACCATCCTCGTGGTCGACGACGAGACGCAAATCCGTCGCGTCTTGCGAGCTACTCTTTCGAGTAGCGGCTATGACATCATCGAGGCAAAAGACGGCCAGGAAGCCGTCGACATGGTGATGCGCGAGCGCCCCGCTCTGATTCTTATGGATGTGAATATGCCGGTAATGAACGGGCTGGAGGCTTGCAGCAAGATTCGATTGTCCTTCGACGGGCCGATCATCATGGTCACCGTCCGCAACTCCGAACACGACAAGATTCTCGCGCTCGATTCGGGCGCCGACGACTTCGTCGTAAAACCCTTTGCTATGGGCGAACTTCTGGCGCGCATCCGGGCGGCGTTGCGGCGATCCGCTTCCGAAGAACCGCTTCCGAAAATCGAGACCCGCGATTTGAGTGTCGATCTTGAGAACCGCAGGGTCGAGGTCCGGGGGGAAAGAGTTCACCTGGGACCCAAGGAATTCGACGTGTTGCGCCTTCTGATAATTCAGCAAGGAAAGCCGCTGACGCATAAGAAAATATTGCAAACCGTCTGGGGACCGGATTACGGTGAGGAAACGGAGAACCTTCGCGTGGTGATAAATCAGCTCCGCAAGAAGATCGAGAAGGATTCGGCCCGCCCTCGTTACATTTTGACGGAACCGTGGTTGGGGTACCGTTTTCAATTTCCTGACGTCGCCTCCGAACGACCTCCACGCCGCAAGTCCTGAGCTTCAACGCAGAGGATGAACGGAATCAAGATCGAGATTCAATTCCAGAACGTTCACGCGCGGTTCACCGAGAAATCCCAGATCCCGCCCCTTTGTATGTTTCCCGACAAGCGTGCGTACGTCTTCTTCCTTCATGCCGCGTTCCCGAGCAACACGCAGTAACTGGAATTCCGCCGCGGCCGGTGAGATCTCGGGGTCGAGTCCCGAACCCGACGCCGTCACCAAATCGATGGGGATCGGGAGATTCGGATTCTCTTTCTGCAATTTCTGAACGTCTCCGTTTACTCGTTCCAGCAAGGCCTTGTTGGTCGGGCCCAGATTCGAGCCGCTGCTGGAAGTCGCATCGTATCCGGTTCCTGCAAGAGACGGCCGCGAATGGAAATAGCCCGCCCCGTTGAAAGATTGCCCGATAATTGTTGAGCCCACGATCTTTTCGTTCTTCTGGATAAGCTGTCCATTGGCCCGGCCAGGAAAGAGCACTTGAGCGAGACCTGTGATCACGAGCGGGTACAGGACTCCAAACATCACCGTCGTTACCAAAGTGAACCAGAGAGCGATCAGCAGATTTTTTTTCATAGTCCCTCACACAACCCGAAGGTACGTCAGCAATACATCGATGAACTTGATTCCGATAAACGGCGCAATGATCCCGCCCACGCCGTAGATCAACAAGTTGCGCTGGAGCAGAGCTGCCGCCCCCAGCGGGCGATAGCGCACACCGCGCAGAGCGAGCGGAATCAGGGCGATGATGATAAGAGCGTTGAAAATCACCGCTGAGAGGATGGCCGATTGTGGGGTGCGAAGATGCATCACGTTCAGCACATTCAAAACTGGAAACGCCCCCGCGAACATCGCCGGAATAATCGCGAAATACTTGGCCACATCGTTCGCCACGGAAAACGTCGTCAACGCGCCGCGAGTAATCAGCAACTGCTTGCCGATTTCGACGATTTCGATGAGCTTCGTCGGGTTGGAATCCAGATCCACCATGTTGCCGGCTTCTTTTGCTGCCTGCGTGCCGGTGTTCATGGCCACGCCGACGTCCGCCTGGGCGAGCGCAGGAGCGTCGTTGGTGCCGTCGCCTGTCATGGCTACGAGTTTCCCCTTTGCCTGTTCGCTCTTGATCAGCGCCATCTTATCTTCAGGCTTCGCCTCGGCGAGGAAATCGTCCACACCGGCTTGGCGAGCGATTGCGGCTGCGGTCAGAGGATTGTCCCCGGTGATCATCATGGTCCGAATGCCCATGGCGCGAAGATGATCGAAACGCTCCTTCATGCCCCCTTTGACAATGTCTGTAAGCGCGATCGCGCCCAGCACCCGGCCGTTTTCGGCAACGAGCAGCGGCGTTCCGCCACCATTGGAAATCTCTCGAACACACGTCTGTAGTTCCGTTGGAATGCCGTTACCGCGGCCGTTCGTCAGGCGGCTGATCGCCTCCAAAGCGCCTTTCCGGATTTCGCGGCCGTCGATGTCTACGCCAGACATTCTGGTTTGTGCTGAAAACGGGATGAAAGTCGTGTTGTGTGAAGAAAGATCGCGTCCACGGAGCTTGTACCGCTCCTTCGCAAGCACAACAATGGATCGCCCTTCCGGGGTTTCGTCCGCCAGCGAGGAGAGCTGCGCGGCATCGGCAAGATAGCCCTCTTCGATGCCAGGAGCGGGAAAGAAGTCGGTTGCTGCGCGGTTTCCCAGAGTGATCGTTCCCGTTTTGTCGAGCAGCAGCACATCGACGTCGCCTGAGGCCTCCACCGCACGCCCCGACATCGCGATGACGTTCCGCTGAATCATTCGGTCCATGCCGGCAATGCCGATGGCGGAGAGCAGTCCCCCAATCGTCGTGGGTATCAGGCAAACAAGGAGTGAGACCAGAACGAAGATGTTCTGCGGTGCACCGGAATAGATTGCAAACGGCTGCAGTGTCACGACGGCCAGCAGAAAGATGATCGTGAGACCCGCCAATAAGATATTCAGTGCGATCTCGTTCGGTGTTTTTTGACGTGAGGCCCCTTCGACGAGCTTGATCATGCGGTCGAGAAAGGTCTCACCCGGATTCGAAGTGATGCGCACCTTGATTTCATCGGAGAGAACGCGAGTTCCGCCGGTCACTGCGGATCGGTCTCCGCCGGATTCGCGGATAACAGGGGCCGACTCACCGGTGATTGCGGATTCGTCGACCGAAGCCACCCCTTCGATCACCTCGCCGTCCCCAGGGATGAACTCACACGCGGGGACGACGACGATATCTCCAGAGCGCAGTTTCGAACTGACCACGGTCTCCGCACTGCCATCACTGCGCAGGCGATGCGCTTGCGTTTCGGCTCGCGACTTGCGCAATGTGTCCGCCTGCGCCTTGCCGCGGCCTTCGGCCATGGCTTCCGCGAAGTTGGCAAAGAGAACCGTGAACCATAGCCAAAGCGTGATTTGCAGTCCAAAGCCAAACTGTCCGGCATGGTGAAGAACGTTCCATGCCAGCTGAATCGTCGTAAGTACTGCACCCACTTCCACGACGAACATCACCGGGTTCTTGACCATCGTGCGGGGATCAAGCTTGCGAAACGAATCCACGACAGCCCGCGAAAGGATGGCGCTGTCGGCGAGTGATTTTTTCCTGATTTGAGCGACCGGGTCCATGGACACCTCAGAAAGCCTTTCCTGCGTTCATCAGCAGGTGTTCGAGAATCGGCCCGAGACTTAGAGCCGGAAAAAATGTGAGAGCGCCGACGATCAGAATGGTGGAGACCAGTAAACCAGCGAATAGGCCGCCTGTGACTGGGAAGGTGCCTGCAGACTCTGGAACGATCTTCTTCTTAGCCAGACTCCCGGCGATGGCGAGCACTGGAATGATCATGAAGAAGCGGCCGAGGAGTTGAGCCGCCGCCGTCGTCGTGTTGTACCACATGGTATTTGCGTTGATCCCACCGAACGCAGAGCCGTTGTTCCCGGTCGACGAAACGTATGCATAGAGCACCTGCGATAATCCGTGCGGCCCGGGGTTGGTTATGCCCGCAGTGCCGTATGGCTTGACCACCGAGATGGCGGAAAAGATTAGGATCGTACATGTCAGGATGAGGACGGCGAGCATGGCCATTTTTACGTCGTACACCTCGATTTTCTTGCCCAGATATTCGGGTGTCCGGCCCACCATCAGCCCTGCAATGAACACGGCGAGGACGACGAAAACGAAAATGCCGTAAAGCCCCGCACCGACACCCCCAAATACGACTTCGCCCAGCATGATGTTGATCAGAGGAACCATCCCCCCGAGCGGGGTGAACGAATCGTGCATGCCATTCACGGCGCCGCAGCTGGCGTCCGTAGTGACCGTGGCGAACAGCGTCGAGTTCGCGATGCCGAACCGCACTTCTTTGCCTTCCATATTCCCACCGGATTGCAGTTCACCGGCTCGCTGGTTGGTGCCGGCCAAAAGCGGATTGCCTCTCGCCTCCGCCCAGTACGCGGTCGTCACACCGGCGAAAAACAAGAACGCCATGGCCGCCCAGACCGCCCAACCATGACGCTGCGATCCGGTCATTCGGCCGAGCGTGTACGTCAGGCCGGACGGAATGGCGAAAATCAGCACCATCTCAAAAAAGTTCGACAGCGGCGTGGGGTTTTCAAAAGGATGGGCGCTGTTGGCGTTAAAAAATCCACCTCCATTGGTGCCGAATTCCTTGATCACTTCCTGGGAGGCCACAGGACCCTGTGCAATCACTTGCTGCGTCACGGTTTGCGTCGTGGTCTTGCCGTCCGGCCCGGTGACTTGCGCGGTGTATGGCTGAATCAGATCGGCGGTCGTATAGGGCTTCAAATTCTGTACAACGCCTTGGGACACCAGGACGAGGGAACCCACCAGGCAGACCGGTAGTAGAACCCACAAGAGACATCGCGTCGTATCCACCCAAAAATTTCCCAGTTTGTCCGTCTCTTTGCGCGCGATGCCTCGGATGACGACGATGGCGAGTACGATCCCGACGGCAGCCGATGCAAAGTTGTGATAGGCCAGGCCCGCCATCTGGGTGAGATAGCTCATCGTGGACTCACCGGAGTAAACCTGCCAGTTGGTGTTTGTGGTGAATGACGCTGCTGTGCCGAAGGCCAAGCCGGGTTCCAGATTACCGAATTTCTGGGGATTGAATGGAAGCCATTTCTGCGTGCGCTCGATCAGATAGAGCACGGTCATGGACACGGCGCTGAACAAAAGCATGGCCACCGCGTATTCTGTCCAGCGCATTTCATGCTTTTCATTGACGCCGGTTAGTCGGTAAACAAGCCTTTCAACGGGCCTGAAAATCGGATCGAGAAACGTCTTTTCGCGATTAAATACTCGCGTCATGAAGACGCCGATGGGTTTCGTCACTAGGAAGATCACGAAGAGATAGAATCCAATTTGAAACCAGCCATTCGCGGTCATGAACTAGAACTCCTCCGCCTTTAACAGGGCGTACAGCAAGTACCCAAAGAGAAGCGCACAAATTATCAACAGTGCTGCATCACCTGCAGTCATAGGCTCACTCCTATTTCAAACGTTCGCATCCGCGAACGTAGAAGATTCCAACTGTGAAAAACAACGCCGTCGCTGCGATAAAAATGACGTCCAGCATGACCCTTCTCCCTGTCCACTTTTCGCTTACTTGCTGCCGTTTTGCTACGGTCTTTCCTTGCAGCACTAGCGATCAATGGAATATCGAAATAACGGGCTCCTTGTTTAGAACTTCACCAGAATCGACAAATCAATAAACGATTCATTCTTCCTCAAATCCGGAAACCACACGCTGCTCAACCCACCGCCGCATGCCGTCTCCGCCGCGCCCAGACCCGTCTGTCCCGAGGACGATCCGTTGCTGCATACGTAAAATTGCGGCGCGCCGGTATTACCGGTTGGAGGCGTGATCCCGCCTTGTCCCGTCCAGTACGGCACGTTCGCATGACGGTAGTCATACTCCGCCCGGAACGTAATGTACTGCTTTGGCATATAGTCGAACGTGATTGACGAATCCCACGCCTTGAACGGGTCTCCCGGATTCCCGGTGAAGTATGGTGCATTCGTCGCCGCTGTGATCGCCGTCGCTCCATTGATTGGCGGAACCAGCACAAGATACCGCCCCGGATTGTTGATCTGGCCGCCCCCAATCGTCAGCCCAAACAAATCCCGGTGGAACCAGAACCGGTTGTAAACCATGTATCCAACGAAACTCTGTTTCGGCCCGCCTTTATGATTGCCGTAGCAACTCACGCCGCTGCCGTATTCGCAACCCAGGTCGCCCGTGAATGAAAACGCCATCTTGTCCAGCGTCTTCTCCGGATTGTCGTAGTATTTCACCTCGATGCTGTTGTCCGTGTGGATGCGCGAGCGCCCTTTGATGAACAGGTCGTCCTCGCCCAATCCGTAATTGTTCGAAATGATGTTCAGCCACGGCTTCGGAGTCCATTTGATCTGTCCTCCAAGTCCCGGCCTGTGGTTCGCCGATGCATACGACTGCCAGCCATTGATGAACCACGGCTCAATCTTCAAATGCGCCGTTGGGAAAATCTGCACGCGCACGCCCTCGAAGAACCACGGCGTATTCGACGAAACATACGATGGCTGGTACGCCCAGTTGTCGAAGTTGTAGTAACTGAACAACCCGATGTACGACAGGAAGATTCCCGCGTCCACATTGACGCCATGCAGGACATTGAAGTGATACCCGCCGTACGCCTCCGACAAATACCGGTACGCGCTTACCAGGTCCCATTGCCCGTGCCCGGGGCTCGGATCATTCCGGGGCGTCGTCGCCGAATACATCCCAAACTGGGTCATCAACCGAGCACGCACATTCTCATAGTGAAAGTCGCCGCCCACGCCCAACTGCTCCAACTGTATTTCCGACGACCGGAACAGCTCGCTCGATCCGCCAATCGAATGATCCGTCGGATGGTTGAAATCAGACACGTAATTTATGTCCGCACGGATTTCCGGCGTAAAAAACTTCGTGTCCCAATAAATCTCTTTCGTCCGGGGATTTCCGTTCAGCCAAGTCCAGTCCGCATCCGAAAACGGCTCAATCTTTTTCTTCTCTGGAACCTGGGCCGAGCCCGCAGAAGTGCTTGATTCTTTATTTGGTCCGATAGCAGCAGCAATGCTATTCGCCATCGAACTCGGCACCGCACCCGCCGGCGCACTCGTCAGCGTTGCGGACGGCGCACTTCCTGCCCGCATCGCTGAGCTTATGGTTGCACCGGGAACACTGGACCCCGACTCCGCGCCCTTATCCCGCGCCGGTGCCGGCTCAGCAGTCAGCTTCCCATCCTTCGATTCCAAATCCGCCACGCGTTTCTTGAGCTGCTCCACGTTATCCAGCAGCAGCTCCACCTTTTCCAAGAGCACCCGCTCGCGCTCCGTCAATGGCGCGGGCGCTTCGGTCTTTGCCGTTGTCGCTGGTTTGGCGGGAGGCTGGTCTTTGCCGTCGTCATCCGCAAACGCAGAAACCCCAACCGCACCTCCACAGAACACTCCGATCAACACCAGAGACACAAGTTTCTTCCACTTGAAAATGTGCATTCTTCTCTCCTAGCTCCTCTTGGCGGGTTTGAACGACCTCGCGATCCTCTCGTAGGCCATCCTTTCACGCTCGCCGTACCAAGACTCGCGACCGCCCGGTCGCTCTGTCACGGCGGTTACCCCGTGCGACCGGACTTTAAAGCGATCACGTCTTTCCACAGTCCTCCGGGGGCCAACGATGTGAGGGTGTTTCGTCTCGCGCGCCTCACTCACTTCGCTGTCAGCCGTGGGACGAGTTGTTGTCTTGCGCTTCCCGTCTCGTATCCACTGAACTAGGACGAAAAGAAGGAAGGCACAGGCAAGGAAACAAATCGTTGCTAACACGATAAGAGTCATGGCCTGGGGAACACAGCGTGCGACGTACGCACCATTCCTTAATGCGGCGAATTCGACGAACTGACCGCCCCTGCTCCGAAGACCAACCTAACGAAACGTACGTCAGGAAGTCCTGAGCAGTCCGTAAGGAATTCATAAGCGATGCTTCGTAGTCCGGCGCAAAATCTGCACTTACCTCAGCAGGACCACACACCGGCGACTCGGCTGATGATTCAAGAATTGCATTCGTACTACTTGTTCTTTAGTGAGATCGCTCACGACTTTCTTACGGGCAACCTTCTATTTTTCGCTCACTGCCGGGCGCGCGCTGCTCGCGCGCAACACACTGGGGGACCTCGTTATGACATTCAGAAAAATATCGGTACTCTTGCTGACAATTTTGTTGTCGGCGCCGTGGGCCGTCGGCCAATCGACTTTCGGCGGCATCGTTGGCGTTGTGAAGGACCCGAGTCAAGGCGCCGTCGCAGGCGCCCAACTCACACTCACGAGCCTGGACGATCGTACGGAGCGGAATGCGATCTCAGATGGGAATGGGGGATTTGAATTCATCAACCTGAAACCCGGACGCTACGAACTGGTGGTTCACGCAGATGGCTTTGCTGACTACAAGGTTTCTTCCTTCCAGCTCGACGCTCGCCAAAGCTTTCGCCTCGATGTCTCCCTCAACCTCGCTACCTCGACACAAAGCATCGAAGTCAGCAGCGAAGCCGGTCCCGTGATCAACACGGAAAACGGCACCATCGGCGACAGCAAGAATTTCCAGCAGATCACCAGTCTCCCTGTAAATTATCGTGGCGCCACCACGAGCCCGCTTGCGATGCTTGCGACCGTTCCCGGCGCGCAGCAAGACGCCAACGGCAATGTCTCGGTCGGTGGCGGGCTTCCTTCGCAAGTCCAATATTCGGTCGACGGCTCTTCGACCGTGAACATCCGTCAGAACGGCGCCCTCGGCAACATGAACCCTTCTTCCGAACTCATCAGCGAATTCAAAGTCACGCAATTCAACAACAACGCAGAATTCGCCCAACTCGGAGATGTCACCATCTCCACCAAAAGCGGCGGCGATCAATTTCACGGTAGCGCTTTCGAATATCTGCAGAACGACGCCTTCGACGCCGAAGTGTGGAACTCCGGCGACAAACCCCACAAGGCCTACAACACCTTCGGTGGCAGCCTCGGTGGCCCCCTTTTGCTTCCCAAGCTTCCACACGGCAAGGCAAAAACTTTCTTCTTCGCCGACATCGAAGCCAATCGTCGCCGATTTTCCACGCCGCTCTTTCTCTTTGTTCCCACCAACGCCATGAGTCAGGGTAATTTCAATGGGTTGAAGAATTCCGATGGCACTCCGTTCGTGCTGATGGACCCCTTCACCGGCAAGCCTTATCCCAATAATCAAATCCCCAGCGGCACCCAGTGCGCCAATTCGCAGGATTGCATCAATCCTGTCGCCACCAGTTTGCTCAACAACTATCTCCCCGCGCCCAACATCAATGTCAGCGGCGCCAGTTTCGGCTCGCAGTCCAACTACCTCCAGCAAACCCCTACGCCCAGCGACACAAACGGTTTCGACCTGCGCTTCGATCGCACGCTCACTTCCAAGCAATCCATGTTTGTCCGCTGGAGCTGGAAGCATCTCAGCGCGCAATCCCTAACCGATACGGCGCTTGGCACCGTCAACAATTTCCTGCCGCCCGATCAAGACACGGAGCACAACAATAACCTCATCGTTTCCCACAACTATCTCATCACCAACAATCTGGTGAACGAAGCGCGCTTCGGCCTCTCCTACTGGCAATTCCAGGTGAAATTCCCAATTCAAGGTGCCGCCGCAATTTCCAATCTCGGTCTGACGGACCTCGACCTCAGCGACCATCCCACCACTGGCGCTTTCCCCATCTTCAATTTCAGCGATGACCCCGGCAACTATTCGCCGATCGGACGCGACAAGGACGGGATCACCAAATCGCAGACGATTCAATTCGCAGACAATCTCACCTGGATCAAAGGACGCCACACAATGAAGTTTGGGGCCGACATTCGCCGTGTCCGCTATCAGGACCTGGAAAGTTTCGGCGGCGCCGACGATTTTGGCTCCTTCACCTTTGACCAAGGCATCTTCACGGGCAACGCCTTCGCAAACCTTCTTCTCGGCTTGCCCACCAAAACCTACGTCGCGCAATCCGGCCCCGACGTCCATGCGCACACCACGCAGACAGGCGTCTACGCGCAAGACGAATTCCGCCTCAGCGATCGCCTTACCCTGACATTCGGTCTCCGCTGGCAGGCTCTTCCTGCCTTCGTCAGCGACCTCAACAATCTCACCGCCTTCGACGTTCAGAATGGTGGCGTCATCATTCCCGTGGGCAATCAGCCTCGATCCGGATTCCTGGCCAGCATCAATAGTTGCAATCCTGCCGATCCAAACAATCCCGCCGACCCTTGCGGCACGCCCACCGCGGCCGACGTCGCACTCGGCTGCGTCCCCGTCCTCGGCGCCGCCCCCAACATGCCTTGCGCTCCGGTCGAATACGCCAACAAAGTCGGCCTCGGCCCCGGCCTTCGTCAGTTCTATGGCAGGAATTTTCAACCGCGCCTCGGTTTTGCCTACCGCCCTTTCGGCAACAGCAGGACCGTCCTCCGTGGAGGTTTCGGCATCTTCACGATGACCAACCTCGGCCAGCTCTCTTTCAACACCACCAACATCGACGTCTCCGTCGTTCGAACGACCGCCAATTCCTTCACCGGCGGCCAGCCCGCCTATCAATTTCCCAGTGGGCGGACACCCGCAAATCCCGCGTTTATCGCGGGCACCGGTGACTTCTACCAGAATACGCTCACCAATTACCGCGACCCACAATCCGCCCAGTGGAACCTCACTATTGAACGCGAACTCGCGCCCAATATCACTCTTCGCGAAAGCTACCTGGGCATGAGCTCCTACCGCATGAGCCAGACCGTCGATCTCAACCAGGTCGAGCCCAGCTCCACGTCTCCCAATCCCAACCCGAAGCCTTATTCCAATTGGGGTCGCATCCTCTCCACCACCAACTCCGGCCACGTCAACTACAACGCCCTGCAATCCGAACTCAACATGCGTGCACGCAGCGGCCTCACTTTCCAGGCTAGCCACGTGTGGGCTAAGAGCCTAGGCAACATTGGCGGCGACGCTCCCACCACCTTCAATCCCGAAATTATCTACGGCACCCCCGTCGCCAATCGCTTCAATCTCGCTGTCAACCGTGGCAACATGGCGGATACGCGTCGCAATCGCTTTCTGCTTTCCGCCGTCTACGATCTCCCGGTAGGCCAAAATCGCAAATTCCTCTCGCATATGAACCGTTTCTCCGATCTCGCGTTCGGTGGATGGTCCATCAGCACAGTCAGCCTCTGGGAAACAGGCCCGTATCTCACGCCTGTCACCAGTTCCAGCTACGATCCAGGGAATTTGAATATTTCCTATCGCGGAGCATTTCAGCGCCCCGATTGCATTGGCAACGGAAACGTCGCCACCAACGGCAGCCTGTTCAATATCAACGCTTTCAATCCCATTCCTTCTGGACCAGTTGGGAATTGCGGCGTCGGCATTCTCCTTGGTCCCGGCACCTCTACCGTTGCTGCCGGTCTCGCCAAGAATTTCCATCTCAGTGAACGCTTCCGCCTGCGCTTCGAAGCCACGTTCACCAACCTGATGAACCACCCTAACTTTGCGCCGCCACCAGCCAATGTGACGGCTTCTTCCTTCGGTGTCGTACAAAGTGTGCAAACCTCCGAGAACAGCGGCAACCGGACGGGGCAGTTGTCGCTACGCCTCGATTTCTAGACTTATCCTGGCGGGGTCGCTTGAGGTCAGGCTTTCAGCACGATCGACCTACGTCATGTAAGGGTTAGAGCGAACATGGCTGCGACACACGCACAAATTCACATGTTATCAGTTAACGCGATGGCGGATGTACGCGCTGGCATAAAGCTCGACGACGCAGCTTTCCGGCCGTGATTCATACTGTGAAATCTCAGCGCGCTCGTTCGTAGCTCCCGGTCCTGTCACGCGCAAGGATTGTTTTCCCTCTGTTTCATCGAATCTGGTCTAACGTCCATTCTGTCGTGCGTTGCGGGACCCCACGCTGGGGTTTACACTGTGGCTAGACGATTCACACGATGCGTGTCTCCGAACTACCAAAGCCTAGCCCCGAGCGCCTCCTCAAGCAGGTGCAGGCGGAAGAGAACAAGCGCTGGGGCGCGAAACTCAAGATTTTTCTAGGGTATGCGCCTGGTGTAGGCAAGTCCTATCGCATGCTTGATGAAGCCCGGCGGCGGCATGAGCGCGGGGAAGACGTTGTCGTCGGTGCCGTTCAGGGACAGCAGTCCGAGGACCTGCAGGCACTTCTGCGGAAACTGGAGGTGATTCCTCCGCTCCAGACTTCCGAGGGCCAAACCATCGATCTGGATGCTATTCTTCGCCGCGCGCCGCAGGTCTGCGTCATTGACCCTCTTGCCGCCCAGAATGCTCCTGGAAGTCGGCACTCCTACCGTTGGCAGGATGTGCAGGAGCTCTTGCGCAACGGGATTTCGGTCTTGTCGAGCGTTAACCTGCTCCATGTCCAGGAATACAAAGAAAAAGTGCAAGCGATCACCGGCAAGAACACCACCGAAACCATCCCGAAGTCATTCTTGCTGGCCGCCGACGACATCGTAATCGTAGACGTTCCACCGGACCTTTGCTTGTCGCGTCAGGGAGAAAAACTCACTTCGACAGGAATCAGCAATTCCCAGGAGCGTAAGCTCTCGGAGCTTCGCGAGCTTGCCTTGCTCCTGACTGCCGAAGTCGTCGATGCGCAACTGGAGAGCTATGTTCATGCGCACGGCATCGAACCTGTCTTCGGGACACACGAACGTTTTCTGGTTTGCATGACACCGCACTCCAATGCCCTGGCAATGATTGAGAGCGGACAACGCAACAAAGAACGTTTTCAGGGCGAACTATACGCGGTGTATGTATGCGAGCGCGGTCGCTCCAAAAGAGAAAGAGTAACTATTCGAAGATATTTTGACGCCGCGAAGAAGGCTGGCGCCTCCACCGAAGTTCTGGAAAGCGACGACCCGATATCCGCGATTGTAGAGTTAGCCCGTGAGAAACGCATCACGCAGATTTTCATAGGGCACAGCAACCGCAACTCGTGGCGTGACCGCGTCTTCGGCGATCCGGTGCTCCGCCTCATTCGCGAGGCCGAAGGTATCGACGTCCGGGTCTTCCCTCACTAACTCTGCCTATGTTTGAGTCTGCGGACACTCCACGTGGCATTCTAAAAGTCTATTTGGGCTATGCGGCCGGTGTTGGAAAGACCTTTCAAATGCTCGCGGATGGCCGTGCTGCCGCGCAACGGGGAGTCGATGTCGTCGTTGCCTACTTTCAACCACATGCGCGACCCGACACAATCGAGCAGGCCCAGGGCCTCGAGGTTGTACCCCATCGCAAGATCGAATACCGCGGCAAAACATTCGAGGAGATGGACACCGAGGCAGTGTTGAATCGCAACCCAAGCATCGCGTTGGTCGATGAATTGGCTCACACCAACATCCCTGGGTCGGCTCGTACCAAGCGTTGGGAAGACGTTCAAGTCTTGCTGAACTCCGGCATCGAAGTGTGGACCACGATGAATGTGCAACACATCGAAAGTCTCAATGACCAGATATGGCAGATCACCGGCATCCAGGTGCGCGAAACAGTGCCGGACGGGATCGTCAGGCAAGCGGCGGAGATTGTGGCAGTCGATGTCACACCCGAAGCATTGCTCAACCGCCTGAAACGCGGAGCGATTTACAAACCAGAAATGGTGCAAAAGGCGCTCACCGGATTTTTTAAGGGTTCCAATCTCGGCGCTCTTCGTGAGCTGACGCTTCGCCAAGCTGCTCATGAAGTGGATCTCAGGCAGTCGGCTTACGATGAGACGAGCGGGTTTCAAGTCCCACGAATTTCCGAAGCGCGGCCCAGCGGAGCAACGGACAACCAGCCGAAGGAGCGCATTCTCATCCATTTGACGGCGGATCCTTCGACCGCCATGCTCATCCGTCGAGGACGCCGCGTAGCCGACTACCTCCGCGCCGATTGCACCGCGCTTTTCGTGCACCAGACTCCCGAACTGTCGCAGCTACCTCCCGAGGAACGGCAAGCAGTGGAAAAGCATCTTCGCTTCGCTCGAAGTCTCCAGATCGAAACGCGCATCCTTGGAGGCAAGGATATCGCCAAGACGCTCGTGGATTTTGCTCGCCAAAATCAAGTCACGCAAATCTTTGTTGCGCACTCACAAATTGGTCTTCTGGAACGGTTACGTCGCAAGAATTTCACTGAGGACATCGTGCGCTTGGCACAAGACCTTCAAGTCACTGTCGTCGCCGATCGCAGTCGCAGACCAGGATTCTAGCCGCATTGGGCTGAACGAACTCGACGATCGCTCAGCCCGCGCTCACGGTCCTGCGGCGCTCGAGGAGAGTCCCCTTCTTCGAATTGCCACCAACCGTGGCTCGCCTGCTTGAGAGGCAGACGCTCCAACCACGCAGCCCCAGCCAAGTGAATCCAACGCTTTACCATACGCAAGGACGAGCGGCAGCGTGATTCGAACTGACGATTTTGGACTTGGTATAGATCCTGCGTACGTGGCAGGCGCGTCCCTTACTCGAAGCCAGGACGCTTGCTCTGCAGCCACTAACAACGATCCGCCAGCCCAGAAATCCAAACGTGTTACTACATTTTTGTGACAGCGCTTGTTGACTCTGGAAGCGTTCCCCGGAGAAACTTCCCCTTCAACAACTTCCGCACCACCGATTTGCGCTTCACATCCCCAAGCATTCGGTCGTTAGCCGAATGCTCTACCCAAATTCTGTAAGTGGTTGATGGAAAAGAATTTTGGCTCCCCGGGGAGGATTCGAACCTCCAACATTTCGGTTAACAGCCGAGAGACCAACTTCATCAGAACTTGCCGGAGTTGGCACTAATCGAAGGAAATCAGCAAGTTGCGACTAAACCCGATGAATCACTTTCTCCTTCTTTATTCACCTTTTGTTCGCATTTTCCTTTGATTCATCACAATTAGTACTACATTTTTACGACAGTCGAAGCTAAAGGATTCCGCAGCAACTCCTGCGAGATATCGCCGCGAGGAAAAAGAAACTCGCACTGTCCTGCTTTCACGGGCGCCGTTGCTTTGTAAGCCTCACTTCGGTTAGCGGCGCATTGAGGCATCCACTCACTTCTCCTGCGGATTTTGGCGCATGTCGGACACCACGACCCTCGCTTTATTTTTTCTGGCAAGGCCTTCCACTCATGTCCATCAGAGCATCGCCACTGGAGGGCTGTCCGCTCATTTACATATGTCTCAGACAGACACATTCCGCCTCTGTTTGCCACAAGCTCTTGAAAAAGCGTCAAACTAAGCCGCTGGTTGCGGGCGCATATCGGGCACCAAGTGCCCTGGACGACGTAGGATGGAGATGCTCGCCAGCGATGTCCTAACTCACATTTCCAGGTCAATTTGACTTTGCTACCAAAGTATTCTGCGGACAAGCACGTGCCGCCACGCGCGATCGCCAAATCTTTCATTGCTGTTATGCTCAGTTTTTCATGAAATCTTCGCCGCCCGTTGTAACACTCCCTGCACCAACTCCCTTTCCTTCGGCGCCCACGTTTCACGTTAGCGGCACATGCTTTCCAGTGATGCCCTTGTCCGCATACCCACAAGAGAGGCGTACTCGCGTTCTTGTAACCGGTCGATAGACATCTCCCCCCGCGTTCTCTCGCAATTTGACGCATTTCTTCTAATCTCAATCTCTGGTTATGAGCACAGACCGCACACCAGTTTCCGGCCCGGATCGAGTGCGCCCTTGCCAGCCATTCATGGCCGGCCGCGCATCTCCATCGGACGGGATGTGATGAATTCACATAAGCGAGCGATAGACAGCAACCACCTTTCTTGGCCGCGATTCGCTGCAAAAGATGCAAAGTCAAAGGAGCGACGCGAGCGCAGTATGGGCACCAGTGCCCTCTCTTAATCTGAAGAGGCGCAGCGTCCCATTCGTGACCCGCCGAGCAGCGCCAGTGCAATTTTGAAGCACTATTGCGATAGCATTTCGAAAGGCATCTGCCGCCGCGAGATTTGGCCATCTCCTTCATTTGTTCGATCGTCAGCCGCCTAACACCTGCACAATCTGGGCACCACGTTCCTTTTCGAATGCTCGCTGGAACGGCGCTCCACTGATGCCCACTCGCGCATTCCCATAGCAGCGGAACCGTAGCGTTTACGTAGAGCGGTGAAATGCACCGCCCTCCTCTTTCTCGAGCGAGTGCCATCATCGTCGCAATGCTCAGCTTCAGCATCATGATGCCTTGTGCGAGTATCGTTGTTGCTGTTCAACGCGGCAGGCCCGACAAGCGTCATGCTGTTCACGCGTGCCCGCCACTCGGGCGCGAGTGTTTTAGAAGTGGAAGCCGAGTTCGGCGGTTTCCGAGCGCGGCGTGACGTAGTGCGTGCCGCTGAAGGTGGACAGGAAGTTGTAAACTGCGGTTTTGTTGGCCAGGTTGATGACAGTAAATCGCAGACTCCATTTGTATCGATCCCCGTGGAAGAGGTTGTCGTGGCCAATCGCAAGATCAAAGAGATTTCGCGACTGAACGCGGGGAGGATTCTTGTCGTCGTTTTCCGTTCCTGCAGCGGGTATCTGCAAGAATTTCGAGCCGTATTGGGAGGCCGGGCAACTGTTTTGCACAACCACTCCTCCTTGAACCGAGCTGATCGGAGTAGTTGGGGTGGCAAAGACATTTCCGCAGAACAGCCCCGCCTGGAACTGTTGGTCGGGCGTCAGGCCGGACACGTCTACGTTCGGATTAATCCCGTCTCCAAAGGGTACGGCGCCCGCGACCAGGCCGCTGTCGTATCGCCAGTTGAAGCCGACCCACGGTCCCCGTAGCCAGGGTTGATACTGAAGGTGTGTTGTCTGGTTGAACTTTTCATCGTGGTCAATGCGGAAAACGGAGTTCGGTCCGCCGCCAGGCGTGACACCGATGCCGCTAACCTGAGGCGTAAAGAATCGTGCCGCGACGCTGGACATTACCACGAGCGCGCTGAAACCGTGGAAGTTCGGGACGCTGGCGCGAATGGCGTAGCCAGGGATTTTGGAATTGTGCCACTCCACGGGAAAGAAAATCGGCGTGGCTCCAAAGATGCTGAAGTCGAAGCCATAGTGGGTGTACTTCCAGATGTAGTCGCCATCAATAACGAGATACTTGCCGAAGGCCTGCTGGAGGCCGGCGTGAAATTCGTTGCGCCAGCCCGGAGTGAGTGGGACGGTCAGGCAGGAGCCTGTCGTACTGGTGATGACCCCGCTAACGACCGGATCGTTGCAACCCACGCTGGAAAGCACCAGGTTCTCATTAAACGGTGTTTCCATCGTTCGCGCGTAGGAAAGCCGCAGCACGGTGCTGGAGGGTTTGATGTTGTAGGCGACACCGAGTCGTGGCTGAAACTCGCCACGTCCGGTTAATCCGTTGTACTTATCACCACGAATTCCCAGGTTGAACGCCCAATTCCCTTTCGTGATGGTGTCTTGCACATAGAGCGCAAGTTGCTTGACGTCTGTGTGTCCGCGGAAGAGATAGGTCGAGCTCGTTGCGAGCCCCGCGGGACAGCCGTCGGATGCTGGAAGTGCTGCGGTCCGGGTCAGGTCGTAGCAGCCAAGCAGAGGATTAAATGCAGGAACGGTCGCGAGCGGATTCGTGCCGTTATTTGGCTGAAGGCCCGCTCCAGCGCACGCCGCAGGATCGGTCAATCCCGGGCTTGTGAACGGGCTGCCGTCCGGGTTCAGGCAAACAGCATTGAACGTTGGATCGACAATGCCCAGCCTGTCTTTTTCCGTCAAGAAGGTCTGCTCATAAACAATGCCCGCTTTGATGTTGTGAATGCCCTTCACATGGGAAATGTCCGAGCGTACTCCTGTATTCGTGAGCCGGCGATCCTGGGCAATCGATTGCTGCTGCAGCCCGGGCGTCAAATCGGCAAAAGGGTTGCGGCTGGGATAGTAATTGTATTGGTCTTGCCGGACGAAGCCTCCAAAATTGAGGATCGTGTTGGAACTGATCAGGCGAGTCCACACCGGCGCGATGTTGAACGTCCTGATCTGTGAGCGCTGATCCTGCGGGCCAACCACCTGGCCATCGGGTCCCAAGCCGCCATTGTCCACGGTCAATCCATTCCATCCGGCAGCCAATTGAGCGTCGTAGGAGTTTGGATTTTGAAACCACGACCGTGTGAAAGCCAGGTTCAAATGAAGGGTATCCTTCTGGGAAAACTGGTAATCGACACGATCGAAGACGTTTTCCTGATTCCCTTTGTCATGAAAGGTAACCTGTTCGGGAGGATCCAGAAAACGCCCCGAGTTGAGGCCGCTGACGGCGATGAAGTTGCCCCACTTGTCGCCTCCGTAGGCCATATCAAAGGAAAGGTTGGAGGTGCCGAAGCTTCCATAGGAAGCGACCAGGCTCCCTACGGGCTTATTAACACCCAGTCCAGAGCGTGTGGTCACCTTGATGACCAGGCTCGTCTTGTCTCCAAATTCCGCTGGCGGAGCGCCTGAGATAACTTCAAGAGACTGAATGGAATCCGCGGGAATCTGGTTCGAAAAAACCTTGCTTTGCTGGTCGGTGATGGGCTGGCCATCGACGGAAAACGAGTTCGATGCGTGATCGCCGAGGCCGTGGAATAACCCGTTGGAATCCGCGGCAACGCCCGGAGTCGTCAACGTAACCAGCGAACTGACGGAAGACGAGGCGCTTTCGAGCGGCATCTTTTGGAACAGATCGCGATCCACGTCCGTGTGAAAGGTGGGATCGTTCTCGATCAAATCGCCACCGTTTTCGGTTACGTTGACGGTGGTCGCTGCGCTTCCAATCTTCAACGCAATTTCCACGTGGACTGGGACACCCGAACGCACTTCCGCATCCTGGTTATACGAAGCAAATTTGTCCGCGGTCACTGTCAGGTGGTAAGGGTTAAACGGTACGTTGGTGAAGTGGAATGCGCCATTCGCGTCTGTGGTGGTTGTACGTGAATAACCGCTGACTGGGTTTACCATTTGCACCGTCGCGCCCGGAACAACCGCCCCCGATGGATCCTTGACCGTGCCTTCAATCGAGCCGGAATTGCCCAATTGCGCCCAGCTAGGGGTTCCGCAAACCAATGAACCGAAAACCAAAACGAAAAACGCTAGCTTCTTAAGGACCATTCGAATTTCTCCTGTGAACTCCGCGTGGGCGTTGTTTGTTCTTGGAGGGGCCGCCTGGAAATATGGCGGTTGCACCGACCCACTTGTGGGTTCAGCGCGCTAAGGACGAATCGGCTAGGCGTATTGCTTTATTGCGCAGCAGGAGGAGCGCGGGAAGGAGAATCGTGAAAGAAAAATTCTTGATGAAACGCAACAACGAACGGCTCAACGTAGCCACTTGCGGAAAGCGGAGTGAACAACCATAGGGTGGCCGACTCTGGAGCTGCGCCGACGTGCGCCGCTTGGCAGAGCTGGCACGTGGCTTCATTCTGCCCTTTTTCATGGGAGTGGCCCTGAGCTTGGGCGCTGAACAAGACGAACAGGACCGCTAGGGCAAGAGCCAACACCCTTGCGAGATTAAGTCGCTGGTTGTGCTTGCCAACCATCTCGATACTTTAGGCTACCCCAATCTTCCCTTTGACGGTAGAACAGTTCCACAGTGAGCACACTTGCGAACTGCGGAAGTCTCCCACAAGAACGGTTAATTACTGTACTCCGGGATAGTATCATTGAACCATGGGGGTGTGAAGAGAATGGCGCATACCACTAAGGACAAAGAAAAACTCCTGAACCGCGTCAGGAGAATCAAGGGTCAGATCAGCGCGATTGAGAAGGCGTTGGAAGGTGACCAAGAGTGCTCGAGAGTGTTACAGACAATTGCCGCTTGCCGCGGCGCGATCAACGGACTTATGGCCGAAGTGCTTGAGGGTCACGTTCGTTTCCACGTTGTCGATCCTAGCCGAAAACCAACTGCGGAACAGGCCGAAGCGACCGAGGAACTGATTGATCTCGTGAACCGGTACTTGAAATAAGCCAACTCAACGCTCGGCGCGCGAATCAAGCTTACGGAATGGATGCAAGGTATGTCGCTGAAATTCTTTTGGAAGGGGCAGCAGTTCGCCCGCATCCCTGGAACGAGTCGCCCAGTCAACGAGATCCCGGTATTGCTCGAATTCTGTAATCTCCCCAAACCACTGCGTTCCGTTCTCGTTCGAGATAGTTACCACATTGGGAAGATCACACGGGCCTAGGCAGCCGCTGATCGTCAGTTGAACCCTCTTCAGCAACCCTCTGGCGCGCCACTCCTTTTTGAGCCAGTCCACAGGAACCGGAGGTCTTCCGTTTTTTGTGTTTCCACAGCAGCATCCTTGGCAAACCGTAAGATGTCCGATAACGAGCCGCTTCGTTGCCAGAGGATGTCTCGAGTCAGCAGACATAAGTTCTCGTCTAGTCCTGTGCGACCGCTGAGGATTGGGAAAATAGTCCGCGCACCAAGCTATTGGCCGAAGAGACAGGCGGAAGGAGCCGGGCGGAGTTCAGAATGAAAGTCATTTCCGAGGAAACGTGGATAAAAGCAGCCAGAAGAGGATTCAGGAATCCAAACGCGGCCAAACCGACCCCGATGCTGTCAACGACCAGCGTTCCGACAAAGTTCTGCATGATCGTGCGGCGGCAACGCCGCGCGATGGAGAGAGTTTCGACTAGCTTTGAGAGATCGTTGCCAATGAGAACCACGTTTGCACTCTCTCGCGCAACGTCGGTACCAGCGCCCATCGCTATCCCGACCGTGGCCTTCATTAGAGCAGGAGCGTCATTGACTCCGTCACCCACCATAACGACATTGTGGCGCGCAGCAGTGAGCCGGCTAACGAATGCAAGTTTCTCCTCTGGCAGGAGTTCAGCGGCAATCTCGTCCACGCCCAGTTTTCCCCCGATGTCCTCAGCGACAGCCTTGGAATCTCCCGTGAGAAGCACGGTCTTCAATCCCATAGATTTGAGATCTTGTATCGCCTTTGTCGCTTCGGGCCGAAGCATATCCGCGACGAGGAGAGTTCCGAGGAATTGGCCCTCTTGCGCCACAAAAATCTCCGAATCCGTTCGAGAAGCCGCGCTGGCTGGCATCGCAATCCGATGCCCCTCGAGAAAGCCCCGATTGCCGACGATGATTTCAATGTCGCCACGCGCCGCGACAATTCCTTTCCCAGGCGTGTAATCGAATCTTTCGGGCTCTTCACCCAAGATCCCCATTTTTGACGCCTTCTTCAGAATGGCCTTCGCGACCGGATGCTCGGACCGTGATTCCGCAGTCACCGCAGCTTGCAGTAAGGAAGCAACCGGAACCCCTTCGACGGGACGAACATCGACCACTTCGGGGGTGCCGTAGGTCAGAGTTCCCGTTTTGTCGAGAAGAATCGTATCGATGGTCGCGAGCGATTCCAGGTAGAGGCCGCCCTTGATGATCGAGCCGAGTTGCGCGGAGCGTCCAATCCCGCCCAGAATCGCCAAGGGTGTTCCCGCAGCAATGCCACACGCACCAGCAACAATGACGACAGAAATGGTCGAGCGCACATTGTGGGTGATCAAGAATGTGAGAGCAGCGGCTCCAAGCGCGAAGTAAACTAAATAGCCCGCGAGACGATCTGCGATTCCTTGGATCGGAGCACGCGATTTTTCCGCTCGTTCCACCGCGTCTATGATCTTGCCGAATGTAGTGTCACGACCCATACGGTCAACGCGAATTTCGAGCGCGCCAGACTGATTGATCGTTCCGGCGTACACCGACGCTCCCTTGCTCTTTTCAGTAGGCATGGATTCGCCCGTGATCGTTGCCTGATCCACGAAAGAGTGCCCTCCGGCAACGACACCGTCCACCGGAATGCGGGTCCCAGGCTTCACGAGAACGATGTCGCCAGCAGCGATTTCCTTCGTCTCAACATCTTGCCAGGATTCGTTTCTGCGGACCGTGGCGGTAGTGGGCAGC
>Ga0210396_10001089_pt1 | contig 30781 bp, 53 predicted proteins | sample IncBWH17OmetaG_FD_155466 | JGI IMG/M metagenome (GOLD analysis project Ga0210396, IMG submission 155466) | Forest soil microbial communities from Barre Woods Harvard Forest LTER site, Petersham, Massachusetts, United States - Inc-BW-H-17-O ...
TTTCGGTAATCATTTCAGCATAAAGGCACTCTGTCTTATGCTTCGGACTCACGCGAGAATTTGCGCGGTGTTTTGCGAGGCAGGTAGAACAAATAAGCCATCGTTCATCGTGGGATAGGTCCCATTCGTGCTCACGCAGAGCTTCAAGACGTTTGGCAAGGTTCGTAGACATGGGTCAAACCTCCCCGATTTGCCGTGAGTACTTGCGAAGCATCTTGCGCGCGGCGAGTGCCTGGCGGTGTGACAGGGACTCGTGTCCCGCGAGGTCGTGTCCGAACGCGGCATCGAACTTGTTGAAACCGGCGCCGTCCTCTTGCACGGCACCGTCGCACATGCCCGCGAGGGTGCGTAGCGCCTGGTGGATGCGCTGTACCTCGGCGGGCGGCAGAATGAGACACGGTGTACCCTCGCCATGCTCCGAAACGCAATCCTTCTCGTGCCCGGCACGTCCTACGGGCGCCTCGACAAGCGGGCGACCGCTCATGTCCGGGATGGTCTCTGCGTCCAGTACCGCGTCCAAGACCGCCTGTTTCGAGGTCAGGATTTTCGCGATGCGCGCGTCGATTGACCCTCGGATGACCAGGTGCTGCACCAGGACCGACTCCCTCTGTCCGATGCGATGCGCGCGGTCCTCGCACTGGCTCATGTTGCCCGGAGTCCAGTCAAGCTCCGCGAAAACGACGTGTGACGCAGCTGTCAAGGTAATGCCTACGCCTGCAGCGGTGAGTGAGCCAATGAACACACGGACGGCCGGGTCCGTCTGAAACGCGTTTACCGCTGCCTGGCGGTCTGTCATGGTCGTGTCACCGGTCAGGGTCACGTACCCCACACCAAGAGCGTCCAGGCCATTGGCTAGCCCTGCAATGACGTCCTTGTGATGCGCGAAAACGATGATTTTCTCGGACGACTCGAGCGATTCTTCCAGGTGGTCCAGGACCGCGGGTATTTTGCGCACCGCGTCCGCGTGCCGTACGCGCGAGATGTCTTCGAACGCAATCTTGTTCGACCGAACGCGCCGGACGAATTCGTCGTAGTTGCGTTCGTCAAGGTCCGCGTCGTCGTAGTCGCCGCATGTGCCCTCGATTTCAATGACCTGCCGTCGCTTGGGCGGCAGCTCGGTAAGGACGTCTTTTTTCAGGCGCCGGACCATGCAGGTTGCGCGCAACTTCTCTTGGAGTTCGGCCGTGTTGCTGGCGCCGTCGAACATCCACACGCTTTTCGTGCGCGAGACTTGCTCCTTGTGCGCGGCGCAGTAGCGTTTGGCGTACCGGAAGAAACCCGCGCCCGCGCCCGCTCCCACGCACACGCCCTTGACCACGCCCGCGGGGTCCCATTCGGCGGGAGCGACCATTTGCAGAATCGGGAAAAGCTCAATCGGTTTCGCCTCGATGGGCGTGCCCGTCAGGCAAAGGATTTTCTTTGCCAGCCGCGCGATGCGCTGCGCGTGTTTCGAGCGTGCGGCTTTGGGATTCTTCGCGCGGTGCGCCTCGTCGAAGACCACGAGGTCATAGGCGAAATTGGTGACCTTACCGAGCACGTCCCAATTGATGATTTCGACGTCCGCGGGAGCGCTGTTCAGCATGCCGACCGTGAGCGGACGCGTGAGCCATTTGCGACACTCGGCCTGCCAATTGAGCTTGACCGATGCCGGGCAGACGATGAGAACGCGGTGAATCTCGGGCGACGCGTTGATTACGCCGATGGCTTGAATCGTCTTGCCAAGTCCCATTTCGTCGGCAATGAGGGTGCCCTTACGCGTCATGGCGTACGCGATGCCAGCCAATTGGTAAGGCAGATAACGCAATCCCGTGGGGGCTGGTATCTCGGGGGTGACACTGCCTACCGCAGGTGCGGTAGCGCGACTTTCGGCGGTTGCCGCCTGGAGGGCCTTACCCTCGGCAGAGCACGCGGCGTGCGCGACGGTGCGCGAGCCCTTGGTCCACGAAATGCGGTCGCCAGGCTGCACCTCGCGCGAGCAAACAGAGCATTTCGAGGCGAATTTCGCTGAAATCAGCATGCGCCCGTCCCCGCTATCGGCCGAACTGACTCAACGATGACCCACGCGCCCGCGACCCGCACCGTGCGCGTGGTCGCAAGCGCCTCCGCGATGAGTGCGGCAATGTGAGCGGACCGCGCGGACCGCGCGTCCAGCTGCTTTTTGATGTTGTAGCCCATGTCCCCATGCCTCCGTTTCGAGTTCTCGCAAACTGTACCTAGTGAGCCTAAGACTTGGTACGGCACGGTTCAAGCGAAAAAGTAGTACCAGGGACTAATTTTCAGAACGCGGCGCAAGTTCACGAAAACATGAGGCTAGGACGTGTCTGAGTTGACTACATGCGGAAACCGTCCGCGTACCGTGCGATTTCTTTACATGTAAGGGCATGTAGTTTTATGACGTCCGCCGTTTCGGCGCTCATGAGAGCCGAAGCTGCTTGCGCCCGGCAACTGAGTGTAGTAGCGCGTCGCGCGCGACCTCGGATGGCTCGCGCGCCAGCTCCGAACGAACTGAGCTTCGCGGTCCAAAGGCAATATCAGCTGCTTATTGCTCTTCGGATTTCGTGGTGTCACGTCTATCCCCTAGAATACTTCGTAGCGCACTCTCTCTTCGAATGAGCCGGCCCGCCTCTGCATTTGCAGCGGCTTGCGCTTTTGCTTGACTCTCGCGTTCTCTCTGAATTCGCAAGACGTCCGAGACAAGTCGCTGGTATTCTAGCTCGGGCATTGGAGCGTGTACGAGTTTGCTGTCGCGCAGTCCGACTCCAATCACGCGCCAATCTGCAATGCGATAGACGAGTGAAAAGTGGTGACGTTGCGCCTGTTCGTGTTCGTAGCAGTGGTTAAAACCGCATGTGGCGCATTCCTGGTAGTCGGCTGGCAGATAGCGTGAGGTCACTACCGTATTTCGCGGCTCTCTTCGGTACGCAAGCCAAATTGCGGAATCCCTCGGTATTCCTGCAATGAGCGCGTCGGTCGGGTCTGTCATGTCTTTATCGGCAGTCATTAGAATCGTAGCTCGGATGTAGCCATACGTTCGACGGATTCTTAGTTCTGAATTCCGGGGTTGTCTTTGGGGCAATCGCTCCACACGTTGGACACCACATGACGTCTCCCTTTCCGAAATCCGGTACCCCTTTATGCAAGCAGGCACGTAATTTTTCCTTATCAACGAGAGACATTTCTCCAATACGCATCTTTTTCCCTTTCGTGCAGTTCGTCAGCGGTAGCGGCAGTGGCCAATTCTTCACCCCCCCCCCCGCGAACCCTTCCTCATTCAGTTCCCTTCGTCTCCAAATCCGTACTCTGACAGGTCCGCGTCGGGTTGTTCCAAGATTTCTTGTTCGAACGCCGCAAGGTCCTTATTTTCTTGCGACTTTTTCGCATTGTCGTACGGCTGGCTCGTGGCATCGGAGGGGAAACTACGCAGCTTCAAGGTCAAACCGTCCAGGTTGACCATCTCACGTTTGGGCAAGGGACTAAACGACATATCGACGGGTCGCACAATCCAATTGCCGTATCGTGGCGCTTGGTGGAGCGTGCCGTCCTCATGTTCCTCAGTCCCCCCTTTTGCTCTATTGTAAACCCAATCGCCCTCCAAACCCGAGGGGCCACCCGCGCGGGATATCGAAGTCTTCGCGCCGCAAAAGCGCTGGACGTTCGCGACGCGCACCGTGCGCGAATCGCGGTAGCGTGTCCACGAATCCACAATCGTGCGCCAGTTTTCAAAGACTACGCTCTTGCCGACCCCTCGCCCGCGGATTTTCGTGAGATGTTCGGTAGTCGGATTCAAGGGGAAATAAATTCCCGGACGCGCCATGAACACTCCCTGTTTGACACTCTGCTCTTCCCACCCGCCCAAGGGTTTCCCCGTGTGTCCCGTTCCCGTATCCTTTGGCGTGGGGGGCGTGAGCCGCTGCCGCGTATAGATACCATCGGTCGCAATCATGAGAAGGTCGGAGCGCTTCTGGTGAAGGCGCATCATGTGCAGGATTTGCGCGCGGCATCCCGACGTTATCATCCCGGCCCATACCCAATTGTTGAACTGCGCGCTTCCAATCGACTGCGCCAGTTTGCCGTAGCAGCTGTTGCACCCGAGCTTGAGAACTATCCCCGGACCCTCTTTGCCAATGCGGCACCGCTCCGCGTAGTACTCGGGAATCCGCGCGAACGGCCGGCATTCGCAACTCGAGAGATAGACCCACGCTTCCGCAAACCTGACGTGGTGGAATGTCTTTTGCGCCTCCAAGAATTCAAGCTTATAAACCCACCCGCCTCCCGACTCGATAGGAAACGAAATACATCCTTCCTCATCTCGGAACGGCAAGGGGCCCCAATCGTCGTACGGACGGCCGCTCGCGTCGGCGTTCGGTCCCAGCTCGTAGCGCACGATGGCGGTTTTCCCTCGGCGCATGACGCTAGGGTCCGTCGTATGAATCCAATACCCGTGCAAGAGACACGGAAGGAACGTAATGTGATACGGGTAGGCGCTCGAGATATCGTAATTCCAGACTTGACCCTCCACCGGTCCGATGACCGAATTTTCGAACCGTCCGCCGAAAAACGCGCACGCGATTGCGTACTTCAGTTCCGCGTCCGTGCTTGGGGGTTTTCGCAATTGCTTGCGAATGCCCATGACTCCCAGCATCGCGCCGGCCGAGGACCCTGCCCCGTAGAACGTCTTGAGCGGCAATTGCACCTGCTCGTGCGCGGCGCAGAGCTTGCGCGCTAGCTCGGCCATGTACCGGCATTCTTCCAGGCAATACGCCTTGACCTTCCCCGGACTCTCCCTATCGAAGTCCGCGCGTTTGTCCTTCATGTGTGTCATGTGCGCGCGCATTTCTTCGGAGCCGACTTTCCAGTCTTTCAGGGCGCCTACGAATTTGCTCTGATAGAACTTGAATACGTCCCAAATCGTGCGCTTGCTGCCTAGATGCGCGACGACGAATTTCGTTCCGACCATGTTCAAACGGTAGGCGTCTTTGCGACGATGGTCCCCGCTCGGGTGCCACCAAATAGGCTCCGGCCCGAGCGCCTTTCTCTTTCCCTTGCCCGGACGGAGCTCCGGGCGAAAAAGAAAGTAGAGCGTCTTGTCGTCGCAGTCGGTCAGGATTTTCGTCAAGTCGTAATTGAACGCATAGGCGAATATCCGCGCCTTGCTCGGTAGCCGCAGAATGAAGTCCAGGCATTCGACGGTCGATAGACCCTTGACGCCAGGTTCGAACCGTTTCTCGGTATCGTTCCACGCCGCTTCCCAGCTTGGACTCGAGACGGCGTAGCAGAAACCGCCACCGTCCCCGGCAGCCGCAAGATAAACATACGTGTGATTCTCGCGGCCTTGCCCTTCCCCGTCGATGCCTAGGAAAACATCATCTTGAATTCCCATTGGAGACCCGAGCGATTTCGCGTTTGATATACCACTCGGCTTTGCGTAAGTCTGTTAGCAAGTCGGGACTCTTGAGCCCCGCACGCCAAAGGTACTTGATGGCGTTGCCGACATTGAACGGTAAGTGTTCTACGATATCGATGCATTCGACTCCGCTCGGATGCGAAGTGTAGTGCGGTGGATGATTGACGATATCCGGATTGTTACTCATGACTCAACCCAACCTGTAACGAACGACAATGACGTGCGGAAAGAGACGTCTACCTGGACGTCCCATTCTTTTCAGCATTCGACGTCGTTCGCTGGCTTCCGCTCTCTTTAGATACATCCCTTTGCAAATTGCTCTTGGCGACCCTTCAACGTATACAGCGTAAACGGTCCCGGCAATCCAAGGGTAAACGCGTCTCGCGTAGCTCATGTGCTTACGAATCATCCCGTCTGTCGAACCGCGACGGACCCGGTATGTATGGCCGTCCGCCAGGCGTAGGTGGATGCATCGGCAAGTTCTCCCGCCGCAAACATTCAGGAGTGTCGTAGCGGTCGACCTTCGCGGGTGCGGCTGCTTGTGCGGGCGACGTAGCGCTCGCCCGCGGATTCTCCCCACGCCTCAAAGCCAGGCGGTTCTCTACCGTCAAGAGGAACGCTTCGTCCACCTTGGACAAGCCCACGCCGCGAACGGACTGGAGCTTGGTGAACATTCCTCCAAGGCGCGTTCGTTCGGTCAGAGTCAAGTCCGCGAGCATGCAAAGCTCAATGCGATTGACGTCGGTTCGGATTGTCATTCCTTTTTCCCTTTCATGGCTTGAACAACTGCGATGTTTCCTTCCCGTTCGAATCTCCCCCTCTCACGCCGGTCCGGTGCGACGATGAGATTCCAAATGTGCCAGGCGCCCTCGATATCCGCCGCGTACCACTCGGGAGCTAACTCCAGACGGTTGCCGAGCAGATTCAAGACGCGCTCTCCCCCGAGCGGCCACCGGACGAAAAGCGACGGCGGCTCTCCTGCGCCAATGACCACGAGCATTCTTTGCTCTTGCGAATGGCGGTGGATGACCGGAATTGAAACCGAAAACCGCGCGACGATACGGCACTTGACCTTGAGCGTTTTATGGGCCACGAGACTAGGACGGGCATCGGTGGCGCTAGGACGCTCCGAGCGGCTAGGACGCTCCGAGCGGCTAAGACGTTCATCGTTTGCGTCATGCGGCGAAATCGGAGAAGGAAGGGGAGAATCCAAGGGAGTAGACCTCCCGAAGAGTAAGCCCTGATTCGCTGGCAATTCGCCTCGCTTCCGCATCCCAATTCTCCGCGTTCCAAAGAGCGTTGTAGACGTACCGGGCAAAGTCATTGTCAATCATTTCCTCGGCGGACTCAAACTCGTTTGCCTCGACATGCTCGAGAACCGCTTTTATTTTCTTCTTGACAGCTCGTCTCTTCCGTGTCCGTTCTTGCTGCCGCTTCTCTTTCGGTGTCTTTTCCCGTTTCTTCTTCGCTGCAGGTTTCTTACGCTTCCCGCGTTCTTTTCGTAGTGCTTCCTCCGCTCGCCGTCTACGTTCCCTCTCGCGACGAATAACAGCTTGCGCCCTTTGCAGACTTATCTCGAGTTTCCCCCGTATCGCCTTTTTCGCTTTGCGTCGAATTTTCCGAGTCGTTTCCTTTTTCCGCTGTATCGGTTTCCGAGAACTTGGGACTACCTTCTTTCTTTTCGGGACTATCTTCTTCGGTACTACCTTCTTCGGTACTATCTTCTTCGGTACTACCTTCTTCGGTATTGGGTGTTTCTTCGGTATCGGTGTCGGTTTGCGTTTTACTGACGTACGCCTGACAATCTTCTTTACCGGTTTCTTTTTCGGCAAATAGCGCCCGTCCGGTCCCCGCTTCGGAACCGGCAATGCACCCTTGCGCTTTTTAGCCATTAGCGATTAGCCATAGTGGCTAAGACTCTTTCCTTTTGAAGCGCTTGCACTTCACGTGGAAATCGGATATAAAGCGGGCTAGTACAGAGTCACGTCTTTGCTGTAGGTAAACGCAAGTATCTACGGTGTGGCGTGAGACTCGCGGGCAGCCTCGAAAAGCTTCCTACTTCACTGCGGTATTCCCCCTTTCCCGCGGCGACGTAGATGGCAATCCGAGACTGCCCGTTTTTTTTTTATTGCATGTGGCTAAGTCATATTGAGAAACACGGGAGGACCGCTCCCGTGGGTCAGCTTTTGGTATCCGTGCTCTGACCGACTACACGTTATCCGGCACCATACCGGATTAGGCGACTCGTGTCTTCTTTGAATCCGGCATGAGCGCGACAAGCGCCGGAATCAGCGCATCGATGCACTCGATTGCCTTTTTGGCCGCCGTTTGGGAAAGCGACTTGTCAATCAGAATCGCAGCGCGAAGACGATTGACGTATTCGATATCCCGACTGCAACGGATTGGAAACGGGACTACGGGTCTAGCCATGAGCCTTTTCCTTTCTGAACGCGCCCCATGTGGCTAGGACGTGTCCTATCGTTTCTCAGGAAAACGGAACGTCTGCTCCAGCCGTATCCGCGTCGCTCGTCCGGGTCGGTAGGGCCTTGTGCTGCGGGACCGCCCGGAGCATTTCGATTCCGAGTTCCTGCAGGCTGCGCCCTTTCGGGTTGACCCCAAGCTTGTACTGCCACATCGATTGACCGCCCCCGATTTCAATCTTTTTCTTCGGTTTGATGAACACCTTGAATCCGAGTGTCGGGTGTCCCGCGGCGCGGCTCATGAACTGAGCCAAGACGTAGGTGGCCGGAATGAGGACTTCCTGTCCAACCTTCGTTTCGACCACTTCCCCGTCCCGGTCTTGCGCGAGCCCCGGTTCGGTCACGCGAATGACGAATGCGTCCCACGCGCGTCCTTTGATGGCCGGCATTTCCACTTTGTCGATGAGCCAGCCGATAAGCGGTTTCTCGTGGCAAGTGTCTGCCTTGAACATGAGGCGGTCGGTTTCGATGGTCTGAAACTCCGCGCCCATTTCGTCGTCAGTCGGCATATTGCCATTGCCGTTGACGCCACCCTCCACAACGTCACTACCTTCTACACTCGCATCCTTGTTCTTCTTCGCCATGTTCCGTACCCCTTTCGGGCATTGCTGCGTGTGGCTAGGACACGTTTTCGAAGTGGCCAGCGCCACACCTGATACGGCTCCGTAGCGTCCTGCTACGGGTCCGCGGTTGACTGCAACGTCCCTCTTGACGTCACAAGAGACAAGGTTTACAACAACTGCACCAAGCACGTCAATAGGGAAAAGAAAGGGGACTAGCAAATAAGTTATGGGCACTTCGAAAGTGGATAAGGGACCGGCTAAAACGTATTCGTCGTTCGAAGAATGGGCGGCGGCAGTCGACGCGATAACGCTCGTCACCTGCAGCGGTCATCGGTACAGCACAACGCCGTCCGTTGACCTCATGAAAAGGTGCGAAGGGTGGCGAGAAATCAGTCCCGAGCCCTTCGCGAAGACTTTGACGCAGCTTTTTGCGATGCGTGTGTCGGGTGCGAACAATTGAGAGGGACAAAGGGACAATGCGTCACAAGCAACGTGCTACCAGAACGGAACCGAGTAAATTCGTAGCGCGTGGTCGGTTACGTTGGCGTTGTGACGTATGCGGTCACATCGAACCGGCAAACGTTGACCCGTCAGAGAACTACCTTGTAGGAGATTCCGAACCGTGTGTTCATTGCGACAGTCGGGATTGTATCGCGGTAATTGAAATTCAACCGTAACGGTCTCAATGCCTTGGTACAACCCTGCCACCCTAGAGATAGTCCACACGATGAAAGAGGCGAAAGAGTTTCGAGCGTGGCTCGCGGCGGTGGACGCTTTGGCCATTGTCCAGCTAGGCCACTACACATCGGAGAACAAGGGCGTCGTGCGTCGAATCAAGAAACAAGAGACTTGGAAGTACGTCACGCCGGAAGCGTTCGTGGCGGGCGTCAAGGCCGAGCACGAACGGCTAGAGAAGCAATCGAAAGGGGTCACATGAAAGCGCGCTATCAGACATCAAAGAAAGAAAACGGGGAAACGTCGCACGAGGTCGTATGCGAGTGCGAATTGATGCACTGGCAGCTCGAATTTCCTTCGCACGGCGCAGCCATGAACTATATCGCTGCGCTCGATGACGAAATGCACCAGCAACTAGCCACCGAATGGGTGGACACTCTTTTCAAGGTGTATCCACACGAAAAAGGGCTTTCTACGAAAGGTGCCATTGAAAGGGAAAATGTCATCGAATCGCTAGGACGTATATTCGAAATAGTAGCCACTCGCGCAAAAGCGCTGCAGCCGAATCTCTCAGAGCTGCAGTCCGGTGTTGACGCAAAGCTCCGCAACGCGATTATGCCCGTGCTCTTTGACCACGCGCTGGGAGTCTTCCTCGCGCGAAAAGAGCTGATTCTGGACGACGATACGGCTGCAGTGTCCTTCGAAATCAACAAGCGCCTGGCCGACCTTCTCAACATGACCGATGAGGAAAAGGCCGAATACGCAATGGTCCTCAAAGGAGAAGCGGTATGAGTAACGAACCTCCGCTATGCCCTGGTCCCGATTGTCTCCTATGCAACGGGGAAGCATGCGAGGCATGCGGTGCGGGAATGCGCTCGACGGACCTGGAGCGCTTTTGTGAGCACGATATCATCGAACGTCACAATGAAATAGCAGCAGATACGCAGCAGAGGAGAGCGGGCGACGCGGATTGGCTCAGGCGCCTACGCAGCATCAAAGCCTACCGCAGCATGCCCCCGATGGTCCTGACTTGCCAGGGACCGGATTACCGCGAACCGCTGCCCGGAGAGGGACCGTACGATGGGGACGAGTAGAAGACGAGATTCCGTGTCTGCCGCGCTTCATATCCCGGTTACCATCGGGAAAGCTACGCCGTTTCAAGTGGAGGAAAAATGGCACTGGCCTGTAGTCTTCTACCCTGTAACCGTCACCGCGAATATTCCGTGCGCCGGTTTCGTAACACTACGCAGAATCCGTGTACGAGATATCGACATTTTGACGAGCGGCTTTGACGCGTACGAGCTGACTCCCGACAAGGTTCCCGTGCCTCTCGATATCCCGTCCGTGAGACAGAAGGACGTGATTCGTGTAGAGGGGGAGTATTCGGGCCTCATTCCAAAGCAATGCGAGGAAGGTTCTGAATACGTCCTAACTTTCCTATTCAAAGAGCTATGGGTCGGGACATGAGCGAAGCGGCGAAAGACGTACATCGAATGATTTGCGACCAATGCAACGAGGAAAAGGGAGAAGGGCACGGGCTGCGCGTCTGCGTCAAGAACCTGCAGGCCAAGGTGCGGCGGTTGCAGGTAGAATCCAATGCCCTAGCGTCGCGCGTGCAAGCGCTCTTCGTAGGCGCTACGCAGGAGGTCGACGTGGACGGCTACGTGGACAAGGAAAATAACGCTATCACGTACATTGGCAAGGCGCGGAAACAAGAGAACGGCACCTGGCGCGCGCTCGCGAACGTGGACGGCTGCCTTTGCATCGTAGAATGCCGGGTGACTCTATGACTCCCGTTCTCATAAAACGCGCGTACGAGGAAGCGGCGGCGCTTTTGGCGGCAGACTGCGACTCGGCAGATTTACCACTCGACTTGTCCGAAGAAGACGAGTCCCTGGTCCGCGAATTCATCCGAAACGAAATCGTTGCGGAATTGCGTGCATCGGCAGAACGACGTTGGCGCCTACGCCTCGACCGTTCCGCAAACTCGGGAAACCGGTAAAGATGAATCCCGGCTTGTACGGAACGATTCGCAAAGCTTGGAAGAGTTAGGAGGATAGTGCGATGAAAGGGTCGGTAGCACGGTACGACGAAGGGGGACGGACGGAGTTGTGGCGTATCTTTTCGTGGTGCGTGGGCGATAGCCACGCGGACCGAATTTGCTGCATGCTCGATTGGTACTGCCGAATCTTTCGAATTTCCCCTCATCGGTTCCGGCGCTGGCCCACTGGAAATACGGTTTTGCGATGAAATGGCTAGGACGTATTCTTTTTAGCGCCATCGTGACAACAATAATAGTTCCCTGGTGTGCGATGATTACCCCTAGCGGGAATAGACTTTGGCCGTGGCCTCTGTTCTTCTGCGTTGTACTTCTATCTACCTTTTCCGTTGATAGGTCTTCCTCATGAAAGAACTCAAAGACCCACGCGTGATGCTGGCGCATGAAATCAACAAGGAACTGGAGTCACTTCGGAAGCTCCGCGCCAAGCTTACGGACAGGTACATCGCTGCGGGACGCGGACACGAACGCCCGAGCGATAGGGTCGGCAAGACGGACCCGCTCTCGCTCGAGTCCGAAACGTTGGAAGCCAGGCGCCGCGCGCTCTACATCGAGGCCGAATTGCGCTACGGTCCTGGCTTTCACGGGACCCTGCCGCGCGGGGCAGGTCCGCGCAAGACGTACTGAAAGGGACACGGGTATGATTGAACAGACCGTCAACGTAGAACGATACGCATTGAACTTCGAAACGAAGTTCAAGTTAGGAACCGCCGGTATCTTTACCATGAAAGGGCATTTGGACGACGGCTTGGCAGGAATTAAGATGCGCGTGCAGCGTATCGTAGCCAATTGTCCAGTCGAAAAGTTCGTGAAAGAATTGGCAATCGACATTGACGGTTTCCCAATTCGCGTACCGGACGCGTTCGTATATGGTCCTGAATGTCAAATGACTTACGAGGGAATTCCTACGCTAAGCAGCTACACCCCCGTTGCAGTTCGCGGAAAGTACACGGGACTCGTGCCGCCTCCGTTTGTAAAAGGCAACGTGTTTCATTTCCTTTTGACGCTGCAAGGTCCCGCGGTGGTAGTTCCATGAAGCGTTGCAAACAACGTCAAACGAAACGCAATCCTCTTGAGCGGACTATCTCTGCGCGTGGATTGGAATTGCTACGTAAATACTACTTTATGCAAGTACCGGAAAGCCTTTACTTTGGCTTAGACCATAAAGAAATGGAGAAGCTTTTAGAGCAAGGATTTTTGAATGTTGTTAGGGTGTCTAGGCGAAATGGGCGCATTGTTTCAATTACACGCAAAGGTCGAAATGAAGTCGCAGGACCATTCGGTCTAGGTCAACCCTAATGAACCGTTCCCCAACGGCCCCGCGGTGGTAGTCCCATCGTCCCATTTACCTTTTCCGGTCCCGGAGTGACCTCACGATGAACCGCAGCTCCACCCAATTTCACTGCGCAAATCCACTATGCAACGCGCCCATTCCCCCCGGACGCGCCAAGTGCTTGGAATGCGGGAGCTACCAGCCCGCGCCCAAAGCCGCGCCCAACGAATACGAAGTCCAGCGCCTATGCGACGCCCCCGACGACGACGTGGACCGCATTCGCACGGGCGCGTTTGACGTCTGCTTTGGCGGGGGCCTGGTGCGGGGGTCCGTCTACCTCATCGGGGGGGCGCCGGGGGGCGGCAAGTCCACCTTGTCGCTTCAGCTCGCGGAAGCTATCGGGGCGTTTGCGGCGAAAACGGCTGCGTCGCAGGTGGCTAAGACGTATCCCGATTTGTCCGAAGTAGAGCGTGTCTACTACGAAAATATGAGAGCCAATGTCGTCAACCTGATTCCCTTGCCGCGACCCGACGTCTTGTACGTGGCCAGCGAGGAAAAAATCTCCCGTATCAAGATGCGAGCCAAACGACTGTATGGCGCGGAAGCGGGAAAGTGCATCATTGCGCTGCCTGCCATGGGGCGCCCTGAAACGTTCGTGCGAGGCTTGGCACCGTGGATATCCGGGTACGATGGGGGCCTGTCGGCGGTGGTAGTGGATTCGCTCTCGGGACTATGTTTGCGCGATTTGGACTTGGCGGTGGACGTGGCACGGGCGATGAAAGTGACGGCGGTTGCCCGGAACATTCCCTTGTTCCTCCTAGACCACGTGAACAAGGAAGACGAGCTTGCGGGCCTGATGACCCTGCAACATGACGTGGACTGTACCTCCACTCTCTTCGCGCTCGACGACAAGCCATTGCCGACGACGTTTGCGTCCGCGGCGCAAGGGACGCAACATGAGGCTGGGACGTATCCTGTAGCGCCAAAAAAAGAAAAACCGTCCCCGCAAGCGCGCGTGCTCAAGACTCTCAAGAACCGCGAAGGTCCGGCGCCCGTGTCGGTGCTTTTGCAAATGACGGAAAGGGGGCTTGTACCGTGAGTAACGTCGTGACCAGTGTCTACAAGGCGGACCCGCTCGGGGGCTTAGAGGTCGTTCCCCAAGAGATTCATATCGTCAAGAACCTGCCCGCATATCTCGCGAATCCGGCCGAGACATTGAGCGGGTGGGAGAACACGGTATCGCAGTTTTACGAGGAGCAGGCCAAGCGAGTGCACGATGCTCTGGTCATCCTGCCGAGCGGCACGCTGCATGCGCTCTTGATTCGTATGCTGGAGCGCAAACGGGACCTTTACCGGGGAGTGCAATCGTGCCGATAGTCAAGAAAGAGGACGGCACGGAAGTAATTCGATGCGTCAACGGATGCGTCGCGGACATGACGCTTTGCGTTGACACGGGCGATGAGGGGGATTCGTTCATGCTCTTGTGCGATACGAAAAATAGCGAAAGTCAGAAGTGGCTAAACCTGTACGTCTTCGCTTGCATCGAGTGCGGTTACTTTGAAATGTATCGGAAGCCTTGAAAGGGAAAGGGAAAAGACAAATGCGAGTCAACGTGTACGCGGAAGAAATGACGGGCAGAATCGAAATCATCGGAAAGGAGATTGACGGACATACGTTCACGGGACTGCGGTTCTACCTGGAACTTCCGGTGACGTTGCCGGAAGAGCCAGCTAGTCCTAGTCCGTGGCGGCAAGTTCGCGGTCCGTTCGTGCATCGCCCCGGAGGCGACGACTCCGCGGCAGTGACCTTTTGGGGCAAGCGGGACTTGCGTGAGGTACTGCGCAAGGCGCTCGCGATGCTGGACGAGCATTACACTCTTCGCGGAGAACATCATCCCAAGAGTGAAACGGTAGGCATGGCGGAATACAGGGATTACATTCTGCGAAAACACGGCGTCTCATTGGAAGAATACGAACGGCGCGTGATGGAGATTGCAAAGGACCTTCCCAATGACTGACCAGAAAGACGAATGGCAACGCAGGCTCGCTGCGGAAGGCGTGCCTCTCGGCGTCTACGTGCACGAGAAGGGTGGAGAGTACCTTCTTTTTGCAGTCTCGTGTGACGAGCGCAATGGGGACTTTCTTGCGCACTACTACTCATTCGAAAAACGCACACGCTGGACGCGGACGCTCGTCAACTTCATGTCCCGGTTTCAGTACCAGCGCGCGGCAACGCTAACGAACTACACGATGCTAAGAGACGAGCTAGCAGTTGCGTTGGGAATAACGTCTCTGAGCAAGAAAGTCTTGACGAATCCAATCGATGTTCCGTGCGACGGGGACGGCGGACCCGGTATTATCGGGACAGGCAAATGACCGACCCGAAAGACGAACGAGACATCCTAGTGCATCTCGCGCTTACCGAGAATGAACTGCAGCTCGTCATCAACATCGTATTCCAGAAAGCGCAGAATCTCTTTGCGAGTATCGAGACGAGCAAATCGTGGAGTGCCGAGGACGTAAAGAAAAAGGCAATCGCATTGCAGACAATATGCGACAAATTGCGATTGTACTTGCCACCGAAAGATACTAAGCTATCCGCCCCGTGAAACCTGGTGACCGCCCCCGGTACAGTCGTCCCAATTTGCGCGTACGCTGCATAGACGCGAGTGACGTGCACGACGTACTTATCAAAGGCGCAATTTACCTAGCCCAAGAGAGCGCAAATCCCGAGATGTATATCGTCAACGGGCGCAGTTTCCTTCGTACGAGATTCGAACCGGTCACGGACGTTTTGCCGGATGAGGACGTGGAAGACTTTCCGACCTCGGGACCTGACGAGATTACGGACCCGAAGATTACGATAGAGAAGAAAGAGGAATAGGGAGTGAAATCGGAAGCCGATAGACTGCACGAATCGGGCTATCCGATAGCCGCGCGGTTCGGAACGATAGTGCCAAAGGAAAGGGAGAGTGTAGACAACATGAGTATGCAAACGAATCAAGCGAATCTGCTTGCCGACATGGCGGCGAAACTGCGTGACCTTGCGCTCACGCTCAAAGCCATGAGCGAAGTGCCCAATCAACACCTGGACGAGACGGGAGGCTGCGCGCTGGCTTTGCAAATCATCCGCCGCATGTATTTCGATGCGTGCGCGAATTTCGCTGCCATGGTCCAACCCATCGCGGCAAATTTTCAACCCGCGATGCACGCGTCGCAAATGCCGCACGCGCCACACGGCCCGCCGCGCGATACCATCGCGTCGCCAGTACCGTCCCATTTGCCGGCAGGGCCGTTTTCCTCCGCGCCACCCCCGCACCCCATGTCCTCACCGCCGACGACAGACGCGGCTCTGGCCATGAAGGTCAAACAGCTGGAGGACGTCGCCGCGCAGCAACGCGCCGCCCTGCAAGGTCCGCAGCTGCCTCCTGGAGTGGCATATGCAATCCCGGTCCCCGCTGCCGGACAAGGGCAGGTTACACAACCGTCAGAACCGTCCCCCGAGCTTCCACCCGCGCCCGCGTCCGTCCCATACGAACAAGGGGTACGCATTTCGCGCGCGTACGGAGGCGGGTAAAAGAGTCGCAGAATAGGCTCAACCCAAGCCACGCACCAGCGGTGCGGGAAGTGCTAATGTGCCACACCGGAGGTTACTGACCATTGGATATCGGTTCATTCGTTTACGGATTCGTAACCGCCTGCGCATTTATATGCCTCTTAGTAGGCATTGCAGTAGGTACCAACTGGCCGGGTCCGCCGAGTAACCCATGACCGTACTTTCTTTTCTTTCAGGCGTCGTCGTCGGAGCCTCAATCGCGGCTTTCGTCTGTTGGATATTCTGGTGGAGCGACGACTATGACTAGTCCCTAGTACGGATTGTAGTAACGATTCTGCTGGACAGCCTATTTCCTATACTGTATATTGCCTGTTGACGCGGGACTGCTTGTAGCGAAAGACGCTTTTCGCGTTACGGCTCCCAACAACGAAAGGCAACTAGGAACATGGCGGACGACCAAATGTCTTTGTACGGCGGGGAGCCGAAAAGCGCTCTGCGAAAGTGGTACGAAAAAATCGGTGGCCACCAGGGCGCCATGCAACGTGCAAAGGTGCATGTCGTCAGTGGCGGCAACGCCATTCGGCAATCGGGTGAGGCCATTGTCGTCGGTGGCGCACTTGGCGCGCTCAACTCCCATCGCGGGTCACTGGACTTCCACCTGCGCATGGGCGGACGTGTGCACGAGATTCCCATCGATGCCGTGATTGGCGTTGTGGGCGTGGGCGCGGCGGTTGTCCTCGCGCACGAGAACGTGTCCGACGACTTGCGCAACTCCGGCGCTGCAGCGCTCACGGTATTCGCGTACCGCAAGGCGCAGGACTACATGAATGCGCGCAATCAAGGCATGCCCGCGCAGCTCATGGCGCCCCCCACCGTCATGCCCGCCGCGCCCGCGACTGCCGGCGCAACCGTCGCAGCGCACGGGGAAGACCCCATCATCGCGCTTGCGAAGCGACTTTAACAGGAACACGTCTTTCACCTTGTCTTTCGCCAGTAGTGGCTAAGACACTTTTCTCGTTTGCTTAGTAGTAAGTGGCAGGGGCGTCGCAAACTGCATACGAGTTGTGGCCAATGGCATAGTGGGAGTGCGCGCTCCCGACGTGCCAAAAGGAATTTGGTAGTTCCTTTCCGATTCGTACGCAGTTTGCGGCGCTTGCAAAGGCGAAACGTAGTCTTTGCCTCTGCCGCGGAAAGAAACAAGGTAGTAATGAAACCCAACGCAAATCAGCTCGCCATGAGGGACCCGGCACTGGCCGCTCTCTTGGGCGCGCTTCCGTCCGACTTCGGACATGACAGTGTTGGCGCCGCGGATGGCGCCAATTTCGGAGGCGGTTTCGGCGGTGGATTCGGATACGACGAAATGGGAGTCGACCCGGACCCCACCGTCGCCACTCCCCCTCCGATGCCCGCAGGGACGGTAGTTCCCCGTCCGACCGCGAGTGCCATGATGAACTTGTGGCAATCGCATCACGCAACGCAGGCGTACACGCAGCAACGTGCGCAGCTTCTCGACCCGAATGCCAATTCGACCATCAACGTCGAACGGTACTCGTTCGTCTTGAATCAAATCGTCGTGCTCGGAACGCCCGTCGTTCTGAACATGAGCGGGGCACCGGACTTCAAGCTCCGTCCGCAGCGCGTGACCATGAACGCTCCCACCCCCGGTTTCTGCACGATTGCAGAAATCAAGGTGGCGAACGTCTCGGTCACTTCCGGAGCATCCGACGATGCGGTGAACTACTCGGCAATCGGCGTGGGCCAGCACATGGACATGCCGACGCTTTCACCGCAGAACAAGGCAACCGTCCTCGGCAACTACACGGGATTCGCTCCCGCGCCGTTTGCCGGAGGCGCGAGCTTCACGTTCGTCGTCGCGTTCAAGGGTCCGTCCAGGATGGTGGCGTAAGGCCAACTTCGCGCATCGCTCTTTTCGTTGGCTCGCGAATCGAGTGGTGAAAAACGTAGTAACGAATGAGCGGAGTGGAAATCTTAACCCAAACACTTAGAAACCCGCCACACCCCAGTCGGCTGACCATTGCAAATAGGATTCGACCTCCCGCACGTTTTCCGCGGTGCCTCATCGCCCGAAGAGAATGCGCTTGCACTGCAGCGACTCATGGCTTGCCTCATCTCGCTCAATGAGGCGTTTTTGACGTACCACCCCGCTCCGGGTCTATACCGTAGCGGGGTGAGATACGGACGCACGCAGATTTGGGACACAATACCAGCTCTCTACACACGGCGCACTCCCGAGATTCCCTACCCGCATGGCGATTGCAAGAGTCTCACGGCTGCACTTGTAGCGCAGTATCGGTTAGGGATTGACCCCAACGGTGTCAACAATGCGCTCCTCCCGAACGGCCGGATGCCGGCGAAAGCAGTCTTCCGGTGGCAGAGGAAACCCATCCGTGGAACCGAGTTTCATATCTTAGTCCAAACCCCTTACGGATTCGAAGACCCCTCAAAGCGCCTTGGAATGGGCAGTGACGAAAATACCCCGTGGGCAAGCATGACGACAGGTTACTAGTCCACACGCAACTGGCTACTAAAAATTAGTCCCTAGTCCCGCTATCTATTCCAAGCCGCTTAGATGGGGCTCGCAGTACTCACAATAACCGACACCGCACACGGAGAGACGAACATGGCAATCCACAACAATCTGCTTTTCAATGCTGCCTACATCGCCTTTCTCGGCGGGATATTCTGGCAGCGTAACATCACCGACCCCGTAGCGGCGGACGACATTCTGTACACGACTGCCGCAAGTGCATTCGCGACGGAAGTCGACTCGCTCATCCCGTTCGACGCTGGAATTACGCAGGCGAAATCGGATTTGCTCGCGCAAATCTGCAACGCTGCGATGAGCGGCAAATGGGCCATTTCGTCGCTGTCCAGCGACTACGCGGTAACGGCTGGCGCCATCGCGGCCCTGTACAACGAGGCAACGCCGAACCTGCTTTCCGCGGCTGCAGGGGGCCTGCCCTTCTCGAGCTTCTTTGCGCTCATGCCCGGAGACAACGCGGCAACGGTTGCCGCGGGCACTGCCATTCAGTTTCCTCAGAACGGACCCACGAACGGTGCAGCCGTCCGCGCCACCGCTTCCACGTTCACGATTCAAGCAGCTGGCACCTATCGCATCGGCGTTCAGATTTCATTCGACGAAGCTGGGCAGTGGGCACTGGCGCTCAACGGCGCAATCCTTCCCGATACGGTTGTGGGACGGGCAACGGGAACGAATCAGGCGACCATCTTTACCGAAATCGTCTGCGCCTTGCATGACGTTCTGTCGGTCATCAACCCTGCGGGCAACCCGGCAGCCTTGACGATTACGCCAAGTGCGGGCGGGACGCACGCAGTCAGCGCAACGCTTTCGATTCAACAGATTTCATAGTCAGTAATCCACCGGAGCACGCAGCGTCAGACAACAGTTAAACAAGGAGCGATACGCCAATGGCAATCAACAACAACATTCTCTACAACGCTGCATACCGCGGATTTCTCGGTGGAATCATGTCCGGCGTTGCCATCAAAGACACGGTGGCAGCCGATTACGTGACACTGACACAAGCCGCGCAGGCGTTCGCAACCGAGTTCGATTCGTTCATTCTGTTCGACGGACTCATCACGACGGCTGCATCGAACACGCAGCTCGCGCAGACGACCAACACAATCACCGCAAACGAGCAGGCACGTGGCCAGCTCGCCGAGTCGATTTGCCGAGCGGCATTCTCGGGCGTCTCGGGAACGGTCGGCATCGCGGGTCTGTCGACGGTCGCTGCGAACTATGCTGCGACGGCGCAAGCGTGCGCGGCTCTCTACACCGAAGCGCTTCTTCTGCTCGTCACGCCGTAAGTAACTCCACACGTCTTAGCCTCTCATGGCTAGGACACGTCCACGTTTCTTGCAGTTTGCGGCACGAAGTTTCACCCTGAATTTGGAGTGAACAATGGAGTTTTTGGTCCCCGCCGCGGTCATCGCCCTTGCGCTTTTCGCCTACACGCGCGGAAAGCACAAGGGCCAAATGACTGCCGAGCGCAAGGTGGTATTCGATTCGGCGCTGCAAATGCTGAAAGACCCGGCAAAGCTCAACGCTCTTGCCGACGCTTTCGACAAGCAGGGACTGTCCGCAGAGGCAACGTTATTGCGCAAGCGGGCGAACCTGCGTTCTCTGCCGCGCGAAACCGTGCTCGCCCGTAGGGCCGTGTTCAAGAAACTCATGGCCTCGACCGACCCTGCGATGGTCGAAACCGGCGCTCAGACTTTCGAGAATGAAGGTGCGACGGGCGCCGCGCAGCAGCTGCGCGAGTATGCGAAGGGTCTGCGAGCGAACGTGGCATCGCTTCCGCTCGCGAAGTCTGCGGCAGTAGCAGCGGCGCAAGCGGCTCCCCCGACGCCCGATGCCATCGCGGCGCAAGCGGCGGCTGCCATCGTTTCGCCTCCACCCGCTCCCGACCCGACTTCCGTTGCCACCGATGCCATGGCCACTACGAACGCGACGCTAGGCGCCATGCCTGCGGATGTTCATGCGGCCGTTGCGGATATCACTGCTCCCCCCGACCCCAATCACGTGGCAGCGGCAGCGGCGCAAGGGACGGTGGACGATGCCGCGCAGATTCCGCCTCCTGGTGTGCCCGTTGGGTCGCCGCCACCGCCAGGACCGTTTGAGTAAAGTCGGATATCGTTGTACGATGTCCGCCAAGATGTCGCTAAGACGTATGTGAGTGAAAAAGGACTGGTCGCCATGATTGACCCGAGAATCACGTTAGCCGCGCAGCAATTGGTAGTTCGCGCCAGGGCCGGCGATGAGAACGCAATGGGCATGATTGTGGCGGTGAAACAGAACGCGGACCGGGGGGTGGCGCGGGCGAAGGATACCGTCAGCGCGCTCAACGCGTACATCAAAGCCAATCCCGCTCCGGGCGCTTCGATGGGGGCGGAGTCGCGGCTGACGGGCGGCGCGAGGGACGTTCTGGCTCAGATTCACGGCATCACGACATTCGGGGGCCTGGCGACGTTTGGGGTTGTGGGCGCGCGCCAAGGGTCCGCTGCGCCTCCTACCATTCGCGGCGCGGGGACATCTACCGGCTCTCGGTACAGCTCCAATACCGGGGGGAACGTCGTAGGCGTTCCTACGATTCGTCTTACGGGGGTTGGCGCGAGGACGGGCGCGGGCGGGAGTGTGGCAGCGGTGCCGAATCTTGGACTTCCCACGGCTCCTACGGGCGGCGGCATGCCGCATTACACGGCAGCGAAACCGCCCCCCGCTCCGACTGCACCGAATGCTGCAATGGCATCGCTCACTTCCGCGCTCCTTGCCAATCGCGGCGCTGTCTCGAGCGGCATGGCGCAAGCGGCGGCGCAAGCGGCTGCAATGCATGTGGCAGCGCCCGCGGCGCCAGCGCCGGTTCTGAACTTTTCGGCGTTGACGGGTGGTGGAGGCGCTGCTGGAGCTCCGGCGCCCGCTACTGCAACCGGCAAGCGCGCGCCCGCAAAGGAAAGTCAAGGGCTGGCGGCGCAAGTGTCCGCGGCAACGGGCGTTCCGACAGAACAGCTTGCGGGCGCCTTGGACCCCAAGAGCCCCACGTACAACCCCGCGGTCGCGGCAGTGGCAGCGCAAATCAGCGCAAGTCAAAATACGCCTGGAGGTTATCTACAACAGTCGCAACAATTTGCGACACAAGAAACCGCCTGTACCAATCAGGGCGGTATTTACCAACCGCGAACCGGCGCATGTAAGCCTGGTAATCAAGCGGGAGCCGGCGTCGGAATTCAAGACGGCAATTGGCTACAAGGTTCTGGCGGAAGCGGTTCTTCCGGTGGAGGTTCTTCGGGTGGAGGCGGGGACAGCGGCGGCGGGGGTGGGCAACCGCAAGATACAAGCGGCGGTGGAGGTCAACCGCAAGATACGGGCGCAAGCGGTTATCCGACGGACCCGTCCACGGGCTACCCCTACGACCCGACGACGGGACAACTCTTGGACCCCAATACGGGATTGCCTTTGGCGCCTGGTGCGTCTGCTGCGCCGGCAGCTACTCCCATTGACCCGTCCGCGGCAGCGGCAGCGGCCATGCCGCCTGTCACGCCGTACCGGCGCCCGTGGTGGAAGTATGCCCTTGGCGCGCTTGGGGTAGGGGCAGCGGGCGTGGCGGCGTATGCCATGTTCGGGACGGACAACGAAGGACGGTCGGACTACGGAACGGAGAACGTCGAACCTCAAGGTGGAGATTGGGACGGGGCGCGGATGCCCACCTCGGACGTTCCGCCGTACAACTACTTTGCTCCGGGGTGCGAAGAGGACGTGAAAAGCATTCTCGAATTGCTCTCCCAGCTCGGGCAAGCGGGAGGTTACCCGGCCCTCTATGCCGGGTGCGTGGCCATCGCGAACGGCCCGCTTCTCACCAATGCGCGCGTGGGACAGATGATGGCGCTTCTCCCAGCGAATTGTCAGGATTCGTTCTCGGCGGCGTTCCGCAATCCGGGCGCTTTTCACCCGGCGATGGTCGGGCAGGACCCGGCGAGCGACGCGGGGAAGGCGGTAGGGATGGCACGGCGGATTCAAGCGGTGCGGATGCCGCGCAATGCGGTGTCCAAATTCGATGCAAACGTCGGGTGGGAGCTTGGGGAGACGCAGCTCGCGTACGGGACGTGAGGAAAAGAGAGACCGTCGAGGGCCGGGGGGGCAAAGGATTGACCAGAAATTTCACCGCTGACGAACTGAGGTAGGAGTCGAACGATGGTCGGTGCCACGATAGAGATTCTCAAAGCTGCAGCGCCCGTAGCGCAGGCAGCGGCGACGACGGCGCAGGCCGTGGCGACCGTCAAAAAAGTCGACTTTTGGTACAAGATGGCGAATGTAGTGAAAAGTGTGTTTTCGCCAGTCAAGCCGGGAGACACACCTACCGATTTCTGAGACCAGGGACTAATTTTCGAGCGCGCCCCGACCGTAGTGGTCATCGTACAGTAGCGGAATATTCCGCACGTTCGAAAGGGGTCGACAATGAAAAGGGCGAAGCAAGCGGCAGTTCAGCAGGTGGCTAAGACATTCTTTTTCCTAGTAATTCTCATAGTTTCCGGACTGATAGCGGGCGGATGCGCGCTACCGACAAACGGAACGGACGACGACCCGGAAGGCGTGGACACGATGTCGAATCAGCCGACGAAGATGGTAAAGGGGCCTGACGGGTGGAGCGCAAACGGCGTTCTGCACACGCTCCTGTACAATGAAATCGTCAACTGTCAGGCGGACTTTCCCGAGAGCGGAAACTACAGCGTTGAATTTTCGGTAAGTCCCACAAATCCGGGAGACGGTTCGACTATTGCGCAAACGGAAGCTCTCATTACTTGGAGTGTCGAGGGAAATAATGTCACAAGGCGACTCACTATCACAAATGGCGCCACTATTTCCGGTGTGGCGCAAGCCGTCAAGATTCGCGTTTTCGATGTAACACCTTTTGCTGGTACACCAAAAGGCGTTCCGTACACCGTTTCTATTCAGGCGGTGAGAGGTATTCGCGCAGATTCGCAGCTTCCTCCAATCTTGCTTCCACACCCGTTCGTGGATGACTTGGCCGCTGTTCCGGTTACTCAACCTTTCGAACAAGGGAACTATCTTGTCACCGCAAATCCAGTTCCGGGCGGCGCTGGTAATGGGTCTATTACCATTCCAATACCGACCGATGCTGGTGTAGTCTCTGCGCTCGTCCTAGTAAGCCCAACAGTTCCAACAGCTGGATATCAAGCGCAAGGAACGGCTCCTGTTGTGCCTGACGATATGTTGCTTGTTGTTACCGGGAACACCGGAACAACAGAGTTTTCGTCTTATGACCCGCGCAAATTTCCAGGGTGGATACCAATTGCACCTGGCGCCAACCGTATGACTCTTTTCAACGCGATGCCAATAGGCCAACCGCCAGTAACCTACACCGTTTTTCTAGGTATCGACGGATGAGTCTACATCCACCTACACTTTCAGCAAGCTTCTAAAATCAGTCCCGAGTCCAGATAAGGAATATAGGCAATGTCCAACACACTTCCCGGCGCCACTGCCACGAGCACGGGCGACCCCATCGCGGATTTGCTGATTCGCAATCGGGCACCGCTCACGGCTGCGATTACCGCCGACGCTGCCGCGCGCGCTGCTACGGGTGTGAGCCCTGCCGCTGCCGCTGCCGCGCAACAACAAGCTCTCTTGCAGCAGGCGCAAGTGCAAGGCGCCGCTGCGCAAGCGGCTGCGGACGCCGCCGTGGCAGCTCCCGCGGCTCCTGGTGTTCCGAGCCTGCAAGGCATGCCTGGCGGTACTCCTGGCATGCCGCTCAACGCAGGGGGCGCGAACATCATTCCGTATACGCCGCCCCCCTCGGGATTGCCCTGGTGGGCATGGGGTGGGTTTGGCTTGGTGGCCTTTGGCGGTATCGCGGCCGTGCAAGCGGCGAAGAAAAAGAAACTCGGCAAGAAGGTTCCGGACTTGGCAAAGTGAGTTGCTGGACATCGCTAAGACGTGATTGAGTGATAAGGAGCATGAGGAACAATGGCGGACATTAACACGGTCAAAACGCAGCTCAATACGCTCCTTTACGGCCAGCGCGCGGGAGCCGGCAAAACGGCGGCGCTGCCTGGCGACGCCAATGGCAACTTGCTCTTGAACGGCAAGAGCGATGCGTCGATGGTCGCCGCCATTCGCCTTTTTCAAGCCGCGCATGGGCTCATTGTCAACGGCCTACTCGGCGCTGGAACACTCGCTGCGCTGCAGCAAGCGTATACGGCGCAAGAGAACGCGGATACGGCCATGGCCAATCAGAAAGCGAGCGGCCAGCCGATTGCGTATCTCGTGAACGGTCCGGGCGGTCAAGCGCAGGACACGGCCGGAAACGTGGTGCCCGTGCAATTGCCGCAATACGACGCGGCGGGAAACATCACGAGCGACGGGACGCTCAACGACCCGACCGACCCGGTTCCCCCTACCGGGCAACTTTCGACGGCCAATATTGCAGCCGCGCAGACGGCAGCGGCGAATCGCGCGCAGCAAACGCAAGCGACGATTGCAATGACGAGTGGCGGTATCTCGCCGCAGCTCGCCGCCGCGCAAGCGGGTCAGGTCGCCGCCCTCGGCGCGACCATGATGCAACCGGGAGCGCCCATTCCTGGCGCAACAGGCTCGCCGGGTGGGTATCCCGGAGCGCCTGGCCTCGTGCCAGTCCCGTATGTTCCGCCGTCGTCGGGACTTCCCTGGTGGGCGTGGGGAGGGTTTGGCCTGGTCGCGTTCGGAGGCATCGCAGCCGTGCAAGCGGCGAAGAAAAAGAAACTCGCCAAGGCGGCGGGTCACTGAAGTAAACACACGTCCTAGCCCTACGTCGCTCGGGACATATCGAATAAAGGAATCGACTCATGGCCAATCCCAATCCGTTTGACGCGGGCGGCGGCGGGTCGGATTTTACGACCACGCCCTCAAACCCTGCCATTCCACCGACCACGCCCCCTACCATGACGCAAAAAATCAAAGCGCAGCTCACGCAGAAACGCGCCAAGCTCCCGACGTGGGCCTGGGTTGGGGGCGCTCTGGCCGTTCTCGGTATCGCGAGCAATAGAGGAAAGAAGTAACGAACATGACCAACGCATACGACCCGACTGCGGACTCCGCGGGCACAATCACAATTCCAACCGTTACGGTAACGGGCACGCCGGTCACTGGACTTACTCTCACGCAGAAAGCAAAGGCTGTTCTTTCGACCAAACGTGCCGGCCTACCGACATGGGTATGGGGAGGCGCGGCGCTTGCGGTGCTTGGTATGGCAATGACGCCAAGCCGTAAGAATCGGAAGTAGGAAAAGAAGGAGTCTGCCGTCAATGTCAACCGCACTCGAGACGGTCAAAGCGGACCTCAGTAAGAAGCGAGGACCGCTTCCGACGTGGGGCTACCTCGTAATCGGCACGGGCCTCTTGATTTGGTGGGCGCAAAAGACCAAGCCGCGTGTGCTGTAATTACGTAGACACGTCCTTGTAGCCATTTGGAAATGTCCTAGCCACTTCCAATGCCCAAACAAGCCGCATGGCAGTCTGCCGAGTTCCGTACCGACGCGAATGACCGCGCCGCGGACAAGGCATTTCGGGAAGCGAAAAAGAAACGGGACGGGCTGGCGGACCTCTGGTCACGCGCCATGACAAGGGCGCATAACTCCGACGTTTTCCACCTGTCCGAAACCGAGAAAAGGCAAACTCTGGAGCACGCGAAAAAACTAAGTGACCTAGCCGACGAACAAGAAAAGATTCTCGCAGCCGCGCGCGCGTACGCCCGACTCCTAAAACGGTAATTGCCCATGGCCGGTCGACTAATCAAAGCGAAGGATTTGAAGCTAGGCGATTTCCTGATTACGGACGGGACTCGACGTAGACCGGTTACGGAACTATACGCTTATCAGGGAAAAGTGTACGCTGTTATTGCTGGGAAGGGAACTCACAATTTCAATCCGCACGATACAGTGCGAGTCTACGATAACCTCTACTCGTCCGACGATAAGTAGTCCCCATGGCCAACATAACAGCCATACAACATGCCTTAAACCTCGCCGGTTTTGGCCCGCTTGTGGAGGACGGCGTGACGGGCACGAATACCAAGAACGCGGTCATCGCGTTTCAGACCGCGCGCGGTTTGCATGTCGACGGCGTGGTCGGCAAGGATACGCTCGCGGCCTTGGGACTACCGCTTTCGACAATTGCGGCGGCACCCCTGACGCCAGTCCCCGCTCCCCCTATCCCTGGTCTTTGGCAAGCCACCGTCGACCACTTTACGCCGTTCACGCAAGAGTTCGAAGGAGCCGGCACCAATTACCTTTACACCGACTCCAAGGGGTGGGTCACGACGGGCATCGGCAACAAGGTGGACGACAACGGAGACCCGTCGCCCGCGCTTATCCTTCCTTGGCGCCATGGCGTGTCTGGTCCCTATGCCTCCCAAGACGAAATTCGCGCCGCGTGGAACACGGTCAAGAGCGCCTACCCGGAGATTCAATCGACGGCGGCAAAGTCGCTCACGGACTTGCGCTTGGACGCGCAAGGGATGGCAGCCATCGTCAACACGCACCTGAAAGGCGACCACGATTACCTCCAAGGTCACTATCCGGGTATGGCCGCATGGCCCGCGGACGCGCAAATGGCCCTACACTCGATTGCATGGGCATGGGGACCGGCGTTCGCCAACGTGTGGGGCGTGGATGGCGAGCGGTTCCTGGCAGCAGCCAATGGCCTTTTACCGGACTTCGCCACGATGAGCGGCATCATGCAGAGCGCAAGCCGAAACGAAGAGGGGCGCAACGCGGGCCTGATTCCCCGCGACGAAGCGAACGTCCAGCTCTGGTCCAACGCGGCGGATGTTTTGGCCAAGAACGCGGACCGGAGCAAGTTCTACTTTCCGAACGACGTCACGGTCCTTGCGGCGGGGACCGCGATTGCGATGCTGGCGTGGGTTGGGGTTGGGTTGGGGCTGATTGGGTACTACAAATACAAGGGAGTCATATGAGTACGCCCAAGGCTACGAGCGAATACGCTGCTATGCAGAGACGAATGAAGCATTTCGTCTCTAAGCAGTACGCGGGGGAAAGGGAGTACGTTCCGAACAGCGCGCTTCCAGAAGGCGGCGGTATGTGGGTCTTTTGGACTCGTCCGATACGTGGCGGCAAAGCACGTGAGGAACACGAGAGTCACTCCGAAATCATGAAATCGAAACACGAGTCATAGGGGAGTCATCTAGTGGACGATTGGGGACAGCTCGTGCACCGGACGGGACCGGAAGACACAACACACGCAATTTGGTGTACCAAGATTCGTAAATTCTATCGTACGCAATTGGGCGAGGTAATTCTCATGAGCGAAGAACGCGCTCGCGCAAACGTGTCCGCGTGGAATGCGTGGACAACCGAAGGATACAAGGTCGTCCCGTGGAACGAGCAGGCGAAAGCAATCCACGCAGGAGCGCAGCTATGAAACAAGAGGACGTCGACCGCGTTTTGCTTGAACCTGCATACGCCGGTAAGCTTCGCTGTATCAATGCGGCTTACAGCGTTCGTCAAAGATGTGACCCATCGAAACCCAACAAACCCAATTGCTGGTGTGTCCGTATCGTAGCGAGGCGAGAACTCTAATGACGCGTACACGTCCTAGTCACCAGACGAAACGCTACCACGTGGAGGTCCACTGCCAGGACGGGGTAGTGGTGCGGGAGACGGTGCACGCCAAGACCATCGGGGGAGCGCGCGTCGCCGCGCTGCATGCAGGGATGCGCGCAGCCGCCACGCACGGCGGCAAACCGAAAAAGGTTCTTCTTTCGGTGGATGAATAGTCCCGTGCGCCGATTTCTCTTTTCCGCATTGAACGGGCCTGTTCTCGGCGCGTTCTGTTTTTCGTATTTCAACAGTGCAATCTCGCTGCCGTTCTGGCAGAAGACGTAGACACGCGCTTAGCCGCATATTGCTAAGACGTGACCTAGCCGCATGATTCAATCGTCAATGACTCCCCATGGGAGCAAAAGCTGGTGCAACCTCTGCGGAGAGCGCAAAGAAAATCTCGTGGACATCTACTTTGCCAAGAACGCGGAAAGGGACGTGGCCATCGGCAAGGGTGGCTATATCCGCATTTGCGCCGATTGCGGAAAACGGATAACGGCAGTGGGCGAGGGTAAGGCGCGAGTCGTTCTGAAAGGCACGCCATGATTGCATGCAGTGTCAAAGGATGCAGCGGTCATATTGGTCGTTGCGACGTATGCGGCGGATTCTCCTGTAGCGTATGCGAACCGAATGCGCACATGCATCCGGGTCACACACTTTCCGTCTTTGATAAGAATGGCAAGTGTCGCCCCGATTGGAAAGAAGTACACGACGCGCAGGAGCGCGCGAAGCTTTCGAAGGTGATTGCGTGAACAATTCGTGGATGAATAATAGCCAGTACTTGGCACAAGTGGGGCATTTCTTCGGAGCCTACGCCGTAGTCCTGACGACGGCTGCGTTTGCCAAGTCCTGGTACGTCGTATTGCCGGTCATCGGCATTGGCATAGTAGTGGCAGCAGTCAAAGAATTCTGGTACGATTTGAAGTACGAATTGCCCAAACAGTCCTTTCTCGACAGTTTCGAGGATTTCGCCTTTTACATGCTCGGTGCGGGCGCTGCAGTAGTGGTCACGATGCTCTCGGTATTGAAGGGAATACGGCCATGACGGTATTAGGACAGCAGTCGGTTGCCGAGCTTATCGACCTCTTGAAAGACAAGGATTACCTCGTCGCCCAAACGCAGAGCGCATACAACGCGCAGCCGCAAGTGGTCGACACGAGTGACCCCTTGTGGGCTACGCAGTGGGCCGCGTTCATGTCGCGGTGGAATGCAGCGCGCTCGAGTGCGCAGACGGCAATCGACCTCGCCAAGCTCAACATTTTCGTTTCGAATTCGCTTCTCGCCGCGCAATCGGAATACGACGGCATCTTGAAGGCGCTGCAGCAGACTCCGGGCACCGTCCAGACCGGGGACTTTGATGACTTGTCACTGCGCCTGCAGAAACTCGTGCCCGTCGACTACAGCCAGGCGCCGCAACCGGACCAGACGATTGACGCGGACCTGACCGGCTACCAGGCGGCGGATACAGCCGTCAAAACGGTGGAGGCGGGGGAGAAGGCGGCTGGCAACGCCATCAAGATTGGGCTTGGAGCGGTGCCCTGGTACGTGTGGGCAGGGGGCGCGCTCGTCCTTGGCCTGGTCATCAAAAAAGAAATCATTGATTGAGGAGATTCCGATGGCGAAAACGAGAGCGGAAATACAGGCAGCGCAAGCGGCGGATGATGCCTATTCGGCCGAATTGCGGCGACGTTTCGGTAAACGTGCTGGCGATGTCCGTTATACTGCGTTGGGGGAAGGCGAACCGGGTAGTAAACTCCGACGCCTTTTCGATGCATGGGATAACGCACAAAACCGGAAATAACTCTCAGTAACCTCGAAAGGGAAAGTAAGGACATGCCTCGCAAACGAATCACGCTCGCCGAGTGGATACACGAAGCGCTGAACGACGCGGACAAGAAAACAATCGACGGCACGGTACAGCCGTGTTCGATGCTATCGCTCGTGCACATGGTGGGCTTGCAGGAGAAGGAAGTCCACACGATTCGCTTCGGTGCAGGCGGCAAGACGCACGTGGCGCGCGACTTGGCAGAGCACTTCCAAGCCAAGGCGGACGGGTACGCGCAGGACTTGATAGGCGTGCAAAACTTCTGCATGCTCGCGTTCTACGGGTCCGAGCTTATGCCCACTGCGCGCCACCCGTTCATGGTCAACGGCCAAGTCTCCGAATTGGACCCTGGGGGCAACGCGTCCCTGTCGACCGAAGGTCCGAGCGGTGGGGGCCTGGTGCAGCAATCGATGCGTCACGCGGAAGCGCTCTTTCAGCAGACGTATCGCCGGCAGCAAGTGCAAGACGAATTCATGCTGCGGCTCAATCAGAACTTGATGTTTCACAATCAAAAGCTCATGAGCGAGAATCAGGACGCGTTCGAAATCATCAAAGAAGTGATGATGAAAAATGCCCTGAACGAAGACGAACGCGCGATGAAAAAGCTCGAGTACGAGCGACGCACGGGCCTAATCAACAAGGCCATTGCAGCGGCTCCCGCGTTCTTGTCCGCTGCGATTCCAGGGTCGGTCCCTCAAAGCATGGCAGACACTTCGATACTCGATATGCTCGCCGAGTCACTCACCGAAGAGCAGGCGATGGCAATCATTCCGCACTTGCCCGTCATGGTCC
>Ga0210396_10001090_pt1 | contig 30776 bp, 47 predicted proteins | sample IncBWH17OmetaG_FD_155466 | JGI IMG/M metagenome (GOLD analysis project Ga0210396, IMG submission 155466) | Forest soil microbial communities from Barre Woods Harvard Forest LTER site, Petersham, Massachusetts, United States - Inc-BW-H-17-O ...
CCCTCGTGACATGCGGGGAAGGTTAAGACGCGTCTTCGCGCGGCTCTCGGTGTCGCCGGAAGATCGGCGAGGCTAGTGACAGTTCTTGATGTTGAAGGCCCTGTCGCCGCCGAATCGGCCGTGCTTGCCGGGCGGACATTGCACGGTCGGCAGGCAACCTTCCTTCCACGAGACCCTGCTCGTTCCGCAATAATGCGACAGAGGATTGTCGGTGAAGCCGGCGTTCGCCGCGATGGGAGCGATGAGAACGGCGATAGCCGCCGTCAACAAAGTCGTTTTCTTCATGGCAGACTCCTTGTGTCCTCGATACATTATCGCTATTTATCATCAAGGTGTCAAGAAGCGTTGGTGTACTGAGACATGTTTTGAACCGTCTTGCATCCGTGTTTATATGCCTTCAGCAAGATCAATCTGATCTTTGGGAGAAAGTCGATGAAGACCAAGATCCTAATGCCCAATCTGGATTCCATATCGGTCAACGGTATCGACTTCAGCGCGCTCTCCGTCGAACACATGCAGGCGATCATCCGTGACGGGCTCGTTCCCAACTACGCGCAGCTCAAAGGTTGGGTGATCGCGGGGCCGGGGTCGGACGCGTGCACACTGACGGCTCTTCGTGTACGCGGGGGCAAGGTGAGCAAGGTCGAGCTTCTGGACTTCCAATCTGTTTATGACTCGGCGAACTGCGGGCTCGGCAACGACGAGATATCGCGGTATGTGGGGGAACTCCTCCTTCGCGGATTTCCGCTCGTGTCGCGCGCGCAGGACCATATCTTCCTGCCGCCGGTGATCGAGGCCCTCCGTTCCTTCACGGGACTCGAACGGTTCTACCTGTGTTCGAGCGGTACTCGTGCGGTCGAAGTCGCGATCGATCTGGCGTTCCGCCACTGGTGCAATGCCCGAGGAAAAAAACTGGGCAGCGCGGATCCATCGTGGAAACACGCACGTATCGTTTCCGCGACGGCGTCGTTGCATGGACGTTCAAGAACGGCACGCTCGCTCGCAAGTGAAACCGCCACGCACACCAACTTCGGACCGTTACTCGATATCGTCGAACACGTTCCGTTCGGTGATAGCGCGGCGATAGAGAAGGTGTTCAGCGACTTCGGTTCCGACGTCGTGGCAGTTGTTCTCGAACCTGTTCAGGGAATGCCGGGGTGGGTCGTCCCTCCGGAGGGATACCTGCAACGGGTGTCGGAATTGTGCACCAAGCACGGCTCGACCTTCGTGCTCGACGAAATACGGACCGGCTTCGGCCGGACCGGCACCGACTGGGCGTTCGAGCGGTTCGGGGTGAAACCTGATCTGTTGTGCTTCGGCAAATCCGCGGGCGGCGGCATCGAACCGCTCTCGGGTGTCGGCGGACGCGATGACATCATGTCATCCGTTGAGCCGGGGGGCATGCTCTTCGACACGTTCAGTGCGACGCCGCAGCAATGTGTCGCACTTCTCGCGACGATAAAGTTGCTCTGCGATCACGATCTCGCGCGTGAGTCGGATCGCAAAGCGACGAAGTTCTTTGCGGAACTGCAGACGCGATTCCGCGAGGATATCGTCGAGATACGCGGGCTCGGTTTTGCGCGTGCGATGCAGACGCGCTTTCCAGCGGACGAGCTCCGGTACGAGCTTCTCGAACAGGGAATGTGGACGATGGATCTGAAAGCGACACCCAACACCATCTTCCTCGATCCCCCGCTCGTGATCACCGAAGCCCATCTCGCGAAAGCCCTCGACATGTTCGACAGGGCGTTCACCCGCCTTCGTCGACGGCCCAAACGGTGATGATCGGTACAAAGGCGCGGCTAAGAAGCCGCGCCTATTTCTTTGCGCATGATAAAATCGCGAGAATGCCGGCGTTCACGTACGGGTGGGGAGAGAAGGGGACATCGGAAGGGCCCTTTTGGATACGGTTCGACAGGTGCACTCGAAAGCCGGATACATGGAAAGAGGAGATCTACAGAGCGGCCCGCTCTGTCGCCGCATCAACGACGAAGCCGTTATGGTTGTGCTCGAGCGGCGGCATCGACAGCGAGGTCATGTGCCGCGCTTTCCACGATCAAAACATCCCATTCAGCGTGTTGACGTTGCGACACATGGGCGGAACCAATATGTACGATATTCGTTTTGCCGTCGAATGGTGCAAAGCTCGCGGTGTCCAGCATGAGATACGTGACATCGACATGGTAGCGTTCTTAACGAAAGGAATGGATCGCTTCGTGCAAGACGGCTACCCGACGGAGAAACCCCTCCATTACATGAAAATGCTGATGTTCGAAATGATAGATGAAATGGGCGGCTTCGGCGTCATCGGCAGCGGCGAGCAACGTTACATCGTCGATCCCGCGATCGAAAAACCGACACCGCAGGACGTGCATCTGGATCTCGGAGTAGGCTACATCGCTTCGGTCGAGTGGTGTCGGCGTAACAACCGCATGCACGAACCGTTCTTCATGCATCACACGGCGGAACTCAACCTCGCGTTCCTTGAGGACCCGTTCGTGGAATTTGCGCTGCGCAATCCGGCGCCTTTCAGAAGCTTGTTCAACAGATTTTACATAAAACAGTTCGTATATCACACGGTCTGGCTCGATCTGGTTCCGCGCGTCAAGTACACAGGTTTCGAAGGCGTGAGTGCGATCAGTATCCCCGCTATGGAAAGGCTCAGGCGGATCTTCGGTGCACGTATCCAATCGGCCAAGATCCCCATACCGATGCTTCTCGACCAACTCCGGCCGCTCCCGGCATAGCATATGCTCGTTGTACTCGGCGGATTGCTCGGAAGCGGAAGACGGCCGCTCGCGGAAAAGCTCGCGGACAAGTACGGCCTGTATCATTACGATATCGACGGAAAAAAACTCTGGCGTCCTTCTCCGGATAAGCGCGGCAATTTCAAAGTCCTACAACCCTCGACGGATGCCGAGCGTCTCACGATATATAGAACCGCGCTCAGGGAGTTCCCGTTGCTGTCGAAGATGTATCCCAATGCCGTCGTGGACGAATCGTTCCATCGGGAAATACCGAGGAAATACTTTCTTCTTGAAGCGCGGAAGTATTACTCGCCTGTCATCTTCGTATGGGTGGATTGTGATCCTCAGTGGGCCGTGAAGCACATCGAAGATATGCACGAGCGGGGCGTCACCGCTTCCGTTCAGAACACATTGCGCTGGAGAGAAAAGGCGCAAGCGCTCTTACAGGAACCCGCTGGATCTGCGCCGAGATTTTTCTCGACGGTCATCGACGACGCACAGGTCGAAGATCTGTGGCGGCTCGTTCAGCGCTCAGTATGATCGGGATATTTATCCCCTCACGTCGGATACTTTTAGGACGCACGTGGTACCATTTTCGTATAGTAGTGTAGAGTTTTCCATACAATATGGCGACAAAAATACGATGGGTCATAGCGCACGAACCGATCGGACTTTTTCTTAAAGTCGCCGAGCGTTTCACCGACGAGGTGAACGAAAAGACCGGCGGCGCGTTCGACATCGAAGTGTTGTCGCTTTCCGACTATTCCGCAAAATACAACGCAGGCAAAAAGATCACAAAGGACGCGCTCCTCGGCCTGATCGATTCCGGTTCGATCGAAATGAGCCATATTTACACGACGTGGCTTGGTGACTACAGCAGGGATCTGCATGTGCTCGATCTACCGTTCCTTTTCCGCGATCACGATCATGCGAATACCGTACTTGACGGAGAGATCGGATCCGGTCTCCTCGCCGATGTGTCGAAGAGCTCTAACATTAAAGCCATGAGCTTCACCTATTCGGGCGGCCCCCGCATCGTCCCTGCGAATTTTAGAGCCGACAAAGTTGATTCGTGGAAGGATCGTAAGGTCAGAACGAGCCGCAGTCCCGTAGCAGTTGATACGTTCAAGCTTCTTGGTGCGAAACCGTATGAAGCGATTCCTCTCGAGGAAATGAACAGGGCCGCCGACGAAGGCGTCATCGACGCGGGCGAGTCGACGTATGTCCGCATATTTCCGCTTGAGCACAATAAGTCCTTCAAGTACGTCAACGCTACCGCTCACAGTCTTTTCCTGACCTCCATCATCGTGAATCAGGGATTCTTTCAGTCACTTGACCGGAGCACGCAGGAGATTTTGTCGAAGGCCGCACAGAGTGCCGCAAAGCTCGAACGCAAAGAATCAGTTGCCGACATCCCGAATATTGTTTCGCAGTGCGAGCGCGAGGGCGTCGAGATCGTACGGATGTCCGAGGGCGAAACGGCGAAATTCAAGGAGATCACTTCAAAAGTCTACGAGATGTACGCCGACTACTTCGGCGCCAAGGATCTGGTGAAACGGATACAGAATTCGTAGGAATGACCGGAACGGATACTTCGAACGGCCGCACCTTGGCGGCTGTTCTTTTTATGCGTAGTCGTTTTTTCCAATAAGATATTCCTCGGGCGAGAGGTCGTTCCTGAAGCGCAGCTGTTCGTCTATAAAATGGAACGGCGGGTTGAATCCTATGAGCGGCAAAAGCGACCCCTTTTTGGTTTTATTGTCACGGTATTCCTCGTCCTTATTGAATTCGTAAATGATGTCTTTTGCCACCCACTTATAACTTTTCCACGTATCTTTGATGCGCTTATCGAGATTGTTCATGCTCCAGAGCTGGAACTCATCCGTATTATAGAAAGAGATAAAACGGGTATCGACGTATGCGGGCGTGACCTTTGCCGCGTTCCGCGGGGACGCGAAGAGAAGAATGTAGTAAAAACACGATTGCCATTTAATGCAAAAGTTAACCCACCACAGGAAATCCATATTGCTGACGATCGGAACGGGGGAAACGTCGCGGAGTCTTTCGAAGATGCCCATGTGGAGATCAGCGGCCGCAATGTCGCCGCCGAGGTAGTCCGCATACAATTCGGCGAGCATCGTGCGGTCGTATCGCTTATATATCGAATCCGGCCCGAAGCGCATCATGAGTTTTCCTATTTTCTCCGTGCCCAATACCATATCGGCGTGCTCGGCGGAGAGGAGACAGACGTCTTCGCCGATCAGATCGGGGAAGGTGATGCTTGATCCCATTCGCAGTTTCCCTCTGATGTGCTCGTCGTAAAAGCGCCGATTTTCGCTGATAGAGTCCTGCGATAGAAGTACGACGATATGCTTCTTCTGTTCAGGCGACGCGTTCTTCAGAAGGGAAACGAGAAGGCAGGTGCTGTCGATCCCTCCGGAGTAAAGCACATACAGAGAGGTGCCGAGTTTTTCGGCTTGCGAAAGCACCTGTATCGCGCGCGTATTACACAGTTCTTCGAACTCGGTGCGGAACGGTCGATATTTCGCGAGTGGGAATTGCGCAACCAGGTCGACCGGCATCCGTATCGTGCCTGTCCGGTCGGCCGGAATGACCCAGTTCCCGTACATTTTGAAAAGCTCGGCGTAGCGGCGCACGCCGGGGAGCAAAAGGTTCTCGGACGAGCCGATCGTTGACGGAAGCGCGTACAGAAGACGGGTCATACGACACCCGAATTCAGATAGGTCCGGACGATATCGTCGATCTCCGTCGGAGTTTTTGCGAGGCGTATCTTTTTGAAAAGTGCGAGACGGAGTTTTTCCGTTTTCACCAAATGGTCCCGGTATAGTTCCGATTGAAATATGATCTCCTCGACGGCCTGTGAGAGCGGGATCCCGTCCGATTCAGCATAGTGGGCCACGTACGGGACGGGGCCGGCGCGGCGCTCGTCAAAGTCCGCGTCCTTGAGTGCGAGGGCCTGCCGTAGTTTTTCGGCGTAGACCGATTCCTGAAGAAAAAGTCCTCGGGTGAGTTTTCCCCGGAGGAAATTTATCCAGTACACTGCTCGCGCGATAGCGTCATTTTTTTTGGCCGCGAGGACCGCGCGCTCCCGCATGTCTTCCGTAACGATGAGCGGATGGGTTCTTTTGAACGATCGCTCGAGATCGTTCCACGACCATTCGGGGTACCTTCGGAAGTCGCGCAAGGGTATCTCACGCAACTTACTGACGGCTACGTCGGGCACATACATAGTGTCCGCCATCCACTCGTTCAAAAAAAACAATGCAGGGGCATATGCTCCGAGCGCGATCAGCGTATCGTTACCTGTATCGATGAGCGCGTGCAGGGTCTTCTCCTTCACCTTTGAGTCGGGATCGCGGGAACGGTTGAATAAGTTTCTCAACGACATAGGACTCGACGACCTGCACATTGTACACGTTTGCCGGCAAGGTTCGTATGCTCGAACCCGTTCCGGTTACGAACGGACCAAGCAGTACAGTTCGTTCGCGACGGTCGGAACGAAGAAACGCCGCGTTCTCTCGTTGTACGCGATCCTGTTTACGATGCGTTCCGTTGCGCGAAATACGCCGCCTCCTTTGCCTGTTTTGGCATCGATCTCATGCAAGCAGCCATCGTTCGCGCCGATAAAGATCGAACCGTCGATCAGGATCGGCGACGCGAAGATACGTCCGTCGGTCTGGTAGTGCCAGCGTTTTTTGCCCGTTGATAGATCGATGGCATACACGCGTTTATCCAACGATGCGACATATACCGTATCGTCGATGACGAGCGGCGTCGAATATACGCCCGCGCCGAGTTCGAGCGCGAAGGCCGGCGTGCCGTCGGAGGAAAGCGCGTACGAATACCCGCCGAGTGAACCGAACACGATCATGTCCCGCTTGTGGTCGTAGGAGAACGAAGACATGACATTTCCGTTCGTTCGATATTGCCAGAGCGGTGTCCCCGAATCCGCCCGATATGCGTACACCGTTTCGTCATTGCTGCCGATGACTATCATGTTTTTTTCTTTGATATACAAGGGCGAGCCGTGCGTGTATTCGCCGGTGCGATGTTCCCAGATCCGTTCGCCGGTATTCGTACGCAACGCTACGATACCGCCTCGTTTCCGTAATAAGCCGAACTCAAGTCCGATGAAAAGTATATCGAGGTCGGCGGAGAGCGCAGGCGATGAGCCGATCCAGTCGGCATCCTCGTACGTCCACTTCGGCTTGCCTGTTCGCGCATCGAGCGCGTATACAATTCCGTCGTAGGCACCGAAATAGACCGTTCCCTTGTGGAGCGCCGGAGAGGAAAAAATACCCTTGCCTTCGGGATGCGTACCCGTCTCGAATGTCCATGCGACCGTACCGTCTTTTTGATCAAGCGCGTAAAAGGTTCCGTTGTCGGTGCCCAAATACACTCGTTCTCCGTCAAGCACCGGTGCGGATTTTTGCACGACATGGTTGTAGCTCGGCTCGGGCGCCGCGAAGTGCCACAGCTCTTCCAGCTGCTCTTTTCCACTGTGTGACGAACCGTACGAAAGTCCGAAATCTTTTAGCGAGAAGATCGTATGCAATCGCACCCCATCCTTTAGCAGTTCCGTATAGTCGCTTATGTTCTTAAATGCGATAAGCGCGAACAGGTCGGACACCCTGAGGCCTTCGCGTTCGAGGATCTGTATTTGTGCGGCGAACGTGCTGCCGGAATTGATTAGATCGTCGACGAGGATGACAGGATCTTTCGTAGGAGTTCCCTCGATGCGTTTCATGAGCCCCTGCCGTTTGCGCGACTTGCGTATAAAAATTCCATTCACCGGTTTGCCGCGGACATCGCCTTCGAGCACGATCGCGGCAACGAGCGATATCGCCGCGCTCTCCATTCCGCACACTTGGAACGGATAATGCGAACCGCATTCATTCCAGAACACTTCCGCGTATCGCTTGAGCCACTTCGACTGCAAGAGCAACGCACGGAAGTCGAAGAGCCACGGAGCTGTAGAGATCTCATCGACCGCGATGATCCGCGCTCCCGAAGCGGCCTTCACGAGCACGTGTTTTTCTATCGCCTCCTTTAGGTCGCGGTGGTCCATACTATTCAACACATGACTATCGTGTGGACGGTTTGTTCCTTTACGGGATCAAGATCGAGAAGAGAAACGATCAGATCATCCTCGAATCCCGCCATCGGACGCGTTCGCAAACCGAGCGCTGCTGCGATGAGCAGTATATTTTGCGACATGTGGCCCGCCTCGAGCAGCGAATGTTGGTAGGCAAGGTCACCGTACTTCGCCGATGAGCGATCCCACACGGCAGTGAAAACGATGAGCGAGGAGAACAATTGCTCTTTGGGGTGACGCGCAAGTTCTTTCATGTCGAACCCACGCGGCAGGTCCCATAATTTCTCAAGCGAGTGTCCGCTCGGGTTGTAATGAAATACCGCCGGAGCTGAACCTTCGAGCGCGGCCGAGATCAGATATGTTTCGACAGGGTAGAGGGCGCCTCCAGAGGGATAGTTGCGGTGATGTGATCCGTTTCGCTTGCCGAGCGCCAAAGAAAACAGCGCACCGCAGGTTTCGAGCGAAAGCATCGTCGTATCGGAGCCTCCGAAATACGAAATACGTTTTTGAAGTGCCTCCTGCAAGGTTGCGTGCAGCTTTTCCGGCACCGGCAACTTGATCTGTTCCATGCGCGGATATGCCTTGTGTGTGCCGCGCGGCACATCCTCCGCACGATGCGTTGCGCCGCGATGTGTGAGGCGGGTGCCGCGCAGATCGCTATGAAGATCGGATAAGAAGAAATTCATATCAACAGTATGGATGCGGACGTTCTATAAAAGGAGTGGCGCGGGGCGTGTATCCGAATTTCTCCGGAACGCTTTTCAAGCGCGTACCGCCTAAGTGCCTGAACTCTTCGGTGAGGTGCGTCGGCTGAAGTTCGGGCATGACGACCATTTCAATGTACCAACGTGTCGGATTTTTCTTGGAACCGCCGAGTGGGATCGATACGAATTCATAGTTGTTCGAGCGACACCAGTCGACGACGCGCTTCAGTTGTTGCTCGATCGTGTCATGTTCCCACGCGGCTTCAGGAACCTCTTTTAGCTCACCTTTGACGAGGAACTCGAGGTGTTTGGCGTGTTCCGGTATCGCCCAGTAATAGACCCTGCCGCGATGTCCGATCCTGTCGACGCTCTTTTCCGGATCGTAATATTTTTCCGGTTCGTCGCGTCTCGTGAAGCGCCGTGCGCGCAGCGCTTCGAGTATCGCTCCTTCGGCCGCGCGAGCGAGCGAGCGATGCGATTTGAGGCCGAGCACGAAGCGCGGGCCGAGAGGGCTTTCGTCTTCGATCACCGCGCACGCTACGTGTGTCGGCGCATCGGTGAGAAGCGGGACGATATGCACCTTGAGCCGGTATTTTTCGCAACGCGCAACGATGGTGTCGAGCGAAGCGGATCGCTTTCGCAGCGAAGAGAGGTTTGCGCGAGGCAGCGTGAGCTGGTTGAACCACATGACCATATACGCTTCCCGTTCGATGCACTCAAGCGCTCCCGCGAGACGTGCGCCCGCTTCGGTCGGCCACGTCGCGAGTCCGTTCGTGATGAGCTTGCGGATCAGGGGTTCTCCGGCAGCGGAACCGAACGAACGGTAGGCCGCGCTTACTTGTTGTGCCGGAACGTACGTCGGTTTGCCTGTGACGAGCGAAGTTCCCCGTATCCAAAGGTATGCGGCGTCAAAACGGAGCGCGAGGCGCGGATCCTGCGAGCGCTGTTCTTCGGAAAAGCCGGCGAAGCGTTCAGGGGCAATGAGGGGCGCGCGCGCCGCAAGTTCGCGTGTCGTGGCGCGGACAGGCGTTCGGAAATAATCGCGCTGCATCGTCCAGATGTATCGTTCAAGACTTTCCGCGAGAGCAGCGGTGAATGCCGCTTTGTCGTCGTCGACCGACGCGCCGGCGGCATAGATATGTTCCGTATCGTTCAGACGGCACGACCAGAGACGTATCGGCGGTTCGTCGGGAAAGTCCTCCGCTGCAGGTCCGTACCGTTCGATGACCCCGTTATCGAACAATTTCGAGGCGATCTGCAGAGGTTCACTGAGATCGAGGCGGCCGAAAGGAATGCGACGCTTGTCGAATAACGCGGAAATGCCGAGCTTCCGTTCGATGAACGCAAGAAATCCCGATACGCCGCGCGACCATGAGCTCTTGGGAGCTGCATCGTCGAACCGCACGCCATCGATGAGCATTCGCGGATTTTACCACAGCGGGTTTTTTTCGCGTTCGGACGCGACCGTATCCACACGAACGCGGGCCGTATTGGGCGGATTTGCTATGATTGGAGTATGGCGTTCTTCCGCAAAGGTACCGGCCGCACTCGTGAACTGATCGGAAAGGTCGCGCTTGGTGCGACCGTCATATTCGGATTCGTATCGATCATTTTCTCCCGTGATTTCGGCGGTGCGGGGCGCGTCTTTCATGATCCTATGCAGGACGGCGGGATCGCGCATGCCGATGCGCCGGCATCCGGCGCCGGCGATAGCGGGGCCGGCGACAGTGCCGGTAGTGGTTCTTCGAGCGACAGCGCGGGAGGCGACTCCGGCGGCAGCGGCGGCAGCGGCGGCTGATCACATGAACAGAAAAGGTTGGATACTCATAGTCTTGGCGGTGTGCGTCGTTGCAGCCGGCCTTGTTTTGTATTACTGGCACGGAAAGACCACCGGCCCGGCCAACGTCACCGAGCAGAATCTGCCGGTCGCACAGATAAACAGTCAAACGGCCGAACAAAACTCCACATTCGCTGAAGCGGTGCAGTCGGAAAGCCACGGTCAGTACGCTGCAGCGATCACGCAACTTCAAGAGGCGCTTTATTCCACGAGCGACCCCACACAAACCAACGCGATCCTTTCACACCTCCAGCAGGATTATGAACTGGTAGGAGATTACTCTGATGCTGTACGAACGCTCCAGCAGATCGCGGGTACGAGCGCGTACCCTCAGGTCTCAAGAGCCTTCGCGGTAGAAGAGCTGGGTCTCCTGTATGTGCGCTATCCCGACGCGAGCAGCACGCTTCAGATATTCTCCGAGTCCCCGTACCGGGATCTGTACGTGGCGACGAGCACCAATCTTACGACGCGGCACCTGTTTTCCTATGCGACGACCATATATCCATTGCCGATCTCGGAATATTACATCGCGCAAAGTTACGCGAACGTGATGCTCAATCAAAAAGTACTGGGACAGAGTTCTTCGACGGCCGAGATAGTATCCGCCACCTTAAAACAGAAACTCGTAAGCAGTTTTCAGGACGGGAACGCGGCGCTTGAGGCGGTGAGCCAACATCCACCTACCGCGATCTATATACTGAACGCAAAACTCATGAACGCCATCGTGCTCGAGAGCCTGCAACGGCTGGGGGACACGAGCCTCGGCGACGCGGGGCAAGCATTCCAAGCGTTACTCACCGCGTATGATTCGCAAGATCCGGCTGATGATGGTTCGGTGCGTCTCCAGTATGCCTATTATCTGATGAATATCTACGGCACGTCGCGCGCTTCGGACATCCGGTCGATCTTGGAGCCGATCTCCCGCAGCCCAAGCCACGGGGGGATCGTCACGGTGAACGTTTTGAAGGGATATATCGGCACGCCGGTGTCGCCGGCAAAAACAGCTGTTGTCGTTCTCTCGACCCTCGATCCTGATTTCAAGGCATTTCTCGTCTCGCTCGGTTGGACGAGCGCGGATTTTGCCAGCAGCACAGCGGCGGCAAAGTAGCATGGCGCATCGCACGGTCCATTCGGTCGTCGGTTTTTACGCGGCGTGGACCCTTGTCGTCCTGCTCATCCTATTCTCGATCGTGCCTGAGACACGCGCATGGACGATCGACCACTATCAGGCGATCGCGTTCGCGGTCGACCCCACGGCCGCCCGCGCGTACGCATACGGTCAGTCGCATTTCGACACTACGGGTCTTGCTGACTATGATCTACCGCTCGCGCTATCGTATTTCGAAAAGGCCGCTGCGATCGATCCGACCTACCCGTATCTCTATCACGAGCTCGCCCGCATTAATTTCTTGGAAGGGAACTACGACCTCGCTCTCGCGCAGATAAATTTCCAGATCTCGTTACACGGGGATTCCGAACCGAATTCGTACTACGTGCGCGGCCTTATCGAAGGGTACATGGGGCAATACGCAGCAGCCGCAGACGATTACTCGTATTTTCTGCAATTCGACCCCAAGGATTGGGCGGCGATGAACGACGATGCGTGGGTACTCTTGAAGGCCGACCGGTTCGAGGATGCGGTGGCCCTCACCGATCGCGGGCTCGCGCTCGAGCCCCAAAATCCGTGGCTTCTTAATTCCAATGCGACCGCGCTCTACGAGCTCGGGGAATACCGGAGTGCGCTCACGCAGGCGCAAAAAGCCGAAACCGCTGTTTCGGGACTTACCGATGCGCAGTGGTCGCATGCCTATCCCGGCAACGATCCCGCGATAGCCGGTCAGGGTCTTGAATCGTTCAAACAGGCCGTTGCGGATAATGTGCACAGCATAGAAGTCGCCATAGCCTCGAGCACGGTACAATGAGCGGCATGACGGAGCTACGTCTCGCCGTGCTAAAAAGCCTGATCGCGCTATCGTTGGCCGCCTCGTTCGCGCTTCCGGTGCTCGCGCACGCGCAAGCCGCTCCCGACAGCCAATTGCGGGCGACCATTTACGCGCAGATCACATCCGACCCGCGTTCGCAGACAATGACGCAGGCGCAGATCTACTCGATGGTGAACGCGCTCACGTTGCAAGCCGAGCAGCAGGGCCTCACGGCGTCGCAGATCACGTATCGTCCGCAAGTAGCGGGAGCGCAGGCATATGGTTTGACGCTTACGCCATGCACCGACGTTTCCTGCTCGATCTCGCGTGCTTTCGGGCTTGATGGTTCGATCCCGCTCATCCCGATCGCGTTCTTTGTGCTCGCGGCACTCTTTATATTGATATTCGGCATTATGCGTGAGATGGGACACCCGCATACGCAGTTCATGTCCCGCTCGAGCTGAGTTCGCGCCACACCGGCAGGCACTTGCTTTTTTGCTGCTGCGGGGCGAGCGCAACGTGTAGCTGCTTTGATTCGAATAGGATATGTCGCTCATCCTCGCCGGCAAAAAAGCAAGTGCCTGCCGGTGTGGCGCACCATTTGCTTTTTTCGTTTCGCTGCGTATACTGCCCGCACGCTACGTCCCAATAGGGGACCAATGGTAGGGCTCAAGAGCTCCGCCGTTGCGCGGACAATTTTTTTAAAACTATGAAATTCATGCTCGGCACGAAGGGCAAAATGACGCAGGTCTTCGACGACAAGGGCGTCGTTTCGGCTGCGACGATGATCGTTGCGGGGCCGCTCGTTGCGACACAGGTGAAAACCGAGGAGAAAGACGGCTATGCGACCGTTCAGTTCGGTTTCGCCGCCAAAAAGGAATCACGCGTCAACAAAGCACAGACAGGTAAGCCGTTCCGGTACTTCCGCGAATTCGCGGCAGAGGACGTAGAATCCGGCGCCACTGTCGACGTTTCCACGTTCGCTCCGGGTGATGTCGTTTCCGTTTCCGCTATCTCCAAGGGCAAAGGGTTTCAGGGCGTCGTGAAGCGCCACGGGTTCCACGGCGGGCCCCGGAGTCACGGTCAGAAGAATAAAGAACGCGCGCCGGGATCCATCGGCGGAGGCGCACGCGCGGGAGGACACGTTGCCAAGAATATGCGCATGGCAGGCCGTATGGGCGGCGATCGCGTCACCGTAAAGAATCTTCGCGTGCTGCAAGTCGATGCGGCGAGCAATACGCTTTTGCTCTCGGGCGCGGTACCGGGCCGACCGGGAACGCTCGTCGAGATCCGCGGCTAAATATGGAAGCACCTATTTACAATGCACAGGGAAAGAAAGCGGGATCCGTGGATCTTCCGGAGGCTGTTTTCGGCGTCGCATGGAACGACTCGCTCATGCACCAGGTAGTGACCTCGATGCAGGACAACGCGCGCAAGAACGTCGCGCACGTGAAAGACCGCGGCGAAGTTCGCGGCGGAGGCAAGAAGCCGTGGCGCCAGAAGGGCACCGGTCGCGCTCGACACGGCTCCATCCGCTCGCCGATCTGGCGAGGCGGCGGCGTCACACACGGTCCGCGCAACGAGAAGAATTTCAGTCGCGCGATCCCGAAGAAAATGCGCGCAAAAGCTCTCTATATGGCCCTTTCCCGCAAGCTCCGTGACGGAGAGATCGTCTTCATTGACTCGTTCGGCATCACCTCGCCGAAGACCTCGGTCGCCAAGAACGCGCTTACCGCTTTGGGCGGCGTTTCCGGTTTCGGCAAACTCGTGACCAAAAGAAAGAACGCCGCGCTCGTCGCATTTACCGATATGAACGATGCTCAGAAAAAGAGCTTTCGCAATCTCGGCAACGTGAGTACGGTCAAAGTTTCCGATCTGAACCCGGTTGCAGTGCTGGGGAACTCGATCATCGTCATCGAAAATCCCGAAGCGGCCGCTAAAATGATCGAAAGCCGCATGGCGAAACAAAAATAAATATATGGCATTTTTTGGATCAAGAAAAAAAGTCGAGGAACCGAAGCCGGAGGTCGTGAAGGCCGCTCCTGTTCGCGCGAATTCCGCATCGAACGCCGGAAGCAGCGTCGCGCACGTTCTCAAGAACCCGCGCATCACCGAAAAGGCCTCGATGCACCAGTCGATCGGCGTGTACACGTTCGATGTGGCCATCAATGCGACCAAGACGCAGATCGCCGAGGCTATCCGCAACACATACAAAGTATCGCCTCGCAAGATCCGTATCGTGCAGATCCCTGTCAAGCAGACTCGCAGCACCCGCACCGGCAAGCGCGGCATAAAGACGGGGGGCAAGAAGGCATACGTCTACCTTACGAGCGGCGAAACCATCACCATCGCATAACAGATCTACTATGAGCATCAAAACCTATCGTCCGGTCACAAAAAGTTTGCGACAGACTTCGCGCGTGAATTACCGCGAGGCGCTTTCGGGCCACAAGCCGCATAAGGCGCTTTTGAAGGGGGCCAAAAAGCACGGCGGACGCAACTCGTTCGGTCGCATCACGATGCGCCATCAGGGCGGCGGACACAAACAACGTCATCGGTTCGTCGATTTCCGTTTCGACAAGAAGAACGTTCCCGCGAAGATCGCGTCGATCGAATACGATCCGATGCGCTCCGCGTTCGTCGGTCTCGCGGTCTACCGCGACGGAGAGAAACGCTATGTCGTCTTGCCGCAAAAAGTGAAGGTCGGCGACGAGTTCATCGTTTCCGAGAACGCTCCGATCAAGCTCGGCAATCGTTTGCAGCTCGGCAACGTTCCCGTCGGTACGTTCGTGTACAACATAGAATTGAAACCGGGGAACGGCGGCAAGGTCGCGCGTTCGGCAGGCAACTTCTGCGAGGTCATCGCACAGGACGCCGGCTACACGCACCTCAAGATGCCGTCGACGGAAGTGCGTCGCATCATCGGCACCGCATGGGCCTCCGTTGGCGAAGCATCGAACCCAGAATATAACCTTCAGAACCTCGGCAAAGCCGGCCGCTCGCGCCACTTGGGCATCCGCCCGACCGTGCGCGGCAGCGCCATGAACCCGGTCGACCACCCGCACGGTGGCGGTGAAGGAAAAGCGGGCCGCGGACTCCGTCGCGCCAAAACTCTGTGGGGCAAGCCGTCCGGCAAAGGTCAGAAGACCCGTCACCCGAAAAAGTATTCAAATGTGTTCATCGTCTCTCGCAGACGGGTAGGAAAGAGGAAATAAAAGACAGTCCCCCGCAGTGGTCCGCGGGGGATTCTTCAGGAGGATCGCTTCGCTCAACTTTTGGCGGCGGGCTTCTGCGGGAATTTCAGTACCGCGATGTGGCACAGGTGCCCTTTGCCTTCGAGCTGGAAGAATTCGAGGTCAATGGCCCCGTGCTGGTTGGCAAGCCGGTCGGCCACGTCGACGAATTCCCCCGGCCCCATCCAGATGCTTTGTTGCGTCGTACGCAAGGTCACGATGTGATCTTTGCGCTCCCGTGCGGCCAAGAGGTGGGCGGTGAGCGCTTTTTCGAGAGTCGAAGGTTCAGGCAGAGTTTGTCTTTGCACTGCAGCGTTTTTCGCAGCCATGGCTGTTCTCCCTTTGGTAGCCAAGTGGAACCGTAACATTGCGCAAAAATCCGCACAAGCCGGCGGTCAAATTCACCACGGACGGAATGTTGCTTTGTAGGTGTCATGACAACGAACGAAGGGGCTCGCTTGAGCCCCTTTACGCATATAAAAACGGAGACCCGGGCATTCTTCCCGGGTCTTTCGCTCGATGCTCTCAGCCGAACGTCCGAATGATCAGCCAGAAGGGAAGTAAGATCGCCATAATAAGTCCGACCGTGATCATCAGATCGCCGATACTGTAACTTATTTCGCCCACCGCGATACGGTCCGCTAACCATCCGCAACGCACCTGAGGACCGGCCGCCACGTGCATGTTCTTGGGCTCAAGTATGAGCGGAATGATACGCAAGGGGAACAGCACTATGGTCACCCAGGCAGGTAGACGGATCGAACTAGCGTCATCGAAGATGGGCATCTTTCCGTGATTTGCCGTAACCACGATAGCGTTGAGAAGAATTCCAACGCCTTCCACGAGCTGCGCCGTGGCCCAGTAGTAACTCTCTTCGATGAACGAGGAAAATGATCCAACGAACATGAAAAGCACCACAAGATAAAGCACGTATATCATGGCACCCTCACATCATGTTGTTTCCGGTCGGAGCCTACCACGAAGCGTGAAATTTGACATCAGCTTGCTCCGGAAGGGCAAAAAAACAGAGCCGGCGTTTTCGCGCCGGCTCTTCGTTTTGACCGCTTGGGAGTTCGTCAGCCGTAGAACCGAAAACCGTAGCGGTCGAGGGATATCCGAGTCAATTGGCCCAAACCGAACGCCAATAGAACATAGATCACAGCGACGAACGGTGCTCCCCAGTAAACGATCTTGGCGGATCCTTCGGCAGCTCCGGGCACCATCGGCATCACCGCCCAGCAGGCGAACCAAAACAGAAGGAGCAGCCACACGACCGACGCCTTCCGGATCTTCCAGCCGCAGAGGAACGAAACCACCACGACCGGAACGGTGATGAGCCAGTGAGCGGCGAACATGATCCAAATGTAATCAAGGATCAGAAAGAGCAATTCCATGGGAATCTCCCCTTGGTTGTGTATGAGGATATTGAGGGAAATGCACGTCGAACGCAAGGCTTGTTCGTCGTTCGGGTCGTGCAGACGAGTAGGAAAAAGAGAAAAGAAGAAGCCCCGTGGTCAGCGGGGCTTTGTCGTTGCGGGCATTTCAGCCGGTTCAGATGCTCGGCACGGGGAACGGCAGTTTTGGATTGTCGTACCCTTCGAGCACCTCGTGCTCAAAATCCCTGACACCGAGAACGCTCTCGATCGCCGCTCGACCCCATTCTTCGCGGATCATAAGGATCTCGGGCAGCCGCGGCAGTACGTGGATCACGGCCAGAGGCTTGAGGCCGTTGGTGAGAATCCCGACTTCCCGTTGTGACCAGCTACCGTTCGGGCGCCTCAAGATAGTGACCTTTGCGATACGACGCCGGTTCCGTACTTCCATTCCAACAAGATCCATCGTTCTACTCCTCTCCGGTTCAAGCATTGAGAACAGAAGACTTTTATACACCAGCGGCTCTCATTACGCAACATTTCGAGAAACCTGCAACACGACCTTCATTTTGTCGAGGAATTACGAAAAGAATTTGACACCCGAGTCCAAGTCGTATACATTGTGCCCACGCCCGAGGGGCGTTTTCAATTGCAACGAGAGAGGCGTGACATGAAAGCTCGCTTTCATGGCCGCCGAACGAAGGTGCAATATCGAAGATATTGAACTCATATGACGCGAAGTCTAAAAAAAGGTCCGTATGTGGACGCAAAGCTGATGAAGAAAGTCGGCGCACGTAAGCCGAACGCCGGTTCTATTAAGACGTGGGCGCGCGCGAGCTCGATCGCGCCGGAATTCGTCGGCTTCACTTTCGCCGTCCACCAAGGCAAGGATTTCGTCGACGTGTTCGTGACCGAAGACATGGTCGGACACCGCTTGGGCGAGTTTTCCCCGACCACCAAGTTCATCAAACACGGAGGCAAGATGCAAAAAGAAGCCGAAATGGCCGCGAAGCAGGCTGAGATCTCCGCCGCGACCGCCGCCAAGGCCACGGCGGAAGCCGCGAAGAAATAAAATAATATGAAAGCGTCGCTCAAAAATTACCACCAGTCGCCGCGCAAGGTCCGCCTTGTTGCCGACATGATCCGCGGCAAGTCGGTGCCCGCCGCGCGCGCCGCGTTGCATTTCCTTCCGAAGAAATCCTCGCCGGCTATTTCCAAGTTGCTTGATTCCGCCGTTGCCAACTCCAACATCGCACCCGACCAGCTTTTTGTGAAGTCGATCGCGGTCAACAAAGGCATCGTCATGCGTCGCGCGCGTCCGTTCGCACGCGGTCGATCAGGTGCCGTCCGCAAAACGATGTCCATCGTCACACTCGAACTCGGCACTAACGCACCGGCCAAGAAGGTCCGTGCGAAGAAGGCCGCAAAATCCGAATGATCATATGACACACACCGTACATCCATACGCACACCGTCTCGGCATCATCCGCGATTGGAAGTCGCGATGGTTCGCGAAGACGCCGCTCGAATACCGCACCAACGTGATGGTAGACGCTACCATCCGACGCTTCCTCAAAAAGCGCCTGCGCGGCATGTATGTCACCTCGGTCGAGATCGAACGCGCTCAAAACGCCATCCGCGTGCTCATCAAAACCTCGCGTCCGGGTCTCGTCATCGGCCGCGGCGGCGAAGGGTCGCAGAAGATCACCAAAGAGATCGAAACGTTGATCCGCACCGTAAAAGGCGCATCAAAACTTTCCGTCAAGCTTGATATCGAAGAGGTCCGTTCTCCCGAATCGCAGTCGCCGGTCGTCGCCTACATGGTCGCCGAAGGTTTGGAGAAACGCCAGACGTTCCGCCGCGTGCTCAAGCAAACGGTGGAGAAGGTGATGGCCAATCGCGACGTGCAGGGAGTCCGCATCGCCATCTCCGGCCGCCTCGGCGGCGCGGAAATGTCGCGTCAGGAGGAGATCAAGCGCGGTCGCGTACCGCTTCAGACGCTTCGCGCGGACATCGACTTCGCGCGCGAGATCGCGTATCTCCCGTACGGCGTCATCGGCATCAAGGTCTGGATCTACCGAGGTGAGATCTTCGAGAAGGAGAAGGAGAGTCGCGCATAAATTTGTATGTTGGCACCGAAAAAAGCAAAACACCGCAAGTGGCAGACCGGACGCAGGAACCGGAAGGTTTTGATGCGTCCCGAAACGCGCGGCGTCACCGTCGCGTTCGGTTCTTATGGTCTCAAAGCGATGACGCAATCCCGCATTACCTCCAACCAGATCGAAGCGGCCCGTCGCGCACTCACGCGCGCGGCAGGGAAGACCGCAAAGGTCTGGGTCCGTATTTTCCCCGACCGACCGGTCACGCAGAAAGCGGCGGAGGTCGGCATGGGTTCGGGCAAAGGCGATGTCTCGGGCTACGTCATCGACGTTCGTCCGGGCCGCGTCATGTTCGAAGTCGACGGCGCACCGGAGGCGATCGCGCGCGAGGCGCTCCGCAAGGCGGGCACCAAGCTGCCGGTCAAAGGCAAAGTCGTCGCACGAGAATAATATATGGCAAACCCGCTCAAATCACAGGAGACCGCTGAACTGCAGAAGTCGCTCGCCGACAAGCGTGAGGCGTTGCGCGTGTTCCGCTTCGGCGGCGCGGGCAGCCGCAGCCGCAATGTCCGCGAAGGCCGCAATCTCCGCAAAGAGGTCGCTCAGATCCTGACCGAGTTGCGCGAACGCGACCTTTCGAATACAACCAAGTAACATTCTATGAAAACACCAATTACATCAGGCAAGACTTTTGACGGCATCGTCGTCAAAGCGGCGATGAAAGACACCTGCACGGTGGAAGTGCAGCGCTATGAAAAACACCCGAAGTACAAGAAGTACATCCGCCGCAGCAAGAAATTCCTCGTCCACAACCCGGGCAATTCCGTACAGGTCGGCGACAAGGTGACCATCCGCGAAACCCGCCCGATCTCCAAGATGAAACGTTTCGTCATCGCCGCTCGCATCGCGAAGGTGGAGACCGTCGACGCAGAATAACCTTATGATCCAAGACCGTTCACTCGTAAAAATTGCAGACAACTCCGGCGGACAGATCGGACGCGTCTTCAAAGTGCTCGGCGGCTCGAAGCGCCGCTACGCACGCGTCGGCGACGAGGTTATCATCTCGATCCAGACCGCGCAGCCGCGCAAATCCGTGAAGAAGAAGGAAGTGCACCGCGCCGTCGTCGTCCGCACCCGCGAAGCGACGCGCCGCAAAGACGGATCGTATATTCGTTTTGATGAGAATGCGGTCGTGCTCGTCATGGGCACCGGCAAAGAACCCAAAGAACCGAAGGCCAACCGCGTGTTCGGTCCTATCCCGCGAGAAGTCGTCGAGCGCGGCTACCAGAAGATCGGCTCGCTTGCGCCTGAAGTCGTCTAATCCGTACAAAATAAATTTTTGGCCATATGAAACTCAAAAAAGGAGACAAGGTCGTCGTTATCGCCGGCAAAGAGAAGGGCAACACGGGCAGTATCGTCCGCGTATTTCCGGAGCGCAACATGGTGGTGCTCGATAAGATGAACCTTTCCAAGAAACACCGTCGAGCAACGAGCGCCGCCCGCAAGGGGCAGATCATCGAGATCGCGATGCCGATCCACGCATCCAACGTCATGCTCGCGGATCCGAAGGACGGCAAGCCGACCCGCATCAAAATTTCCCGCAAAGACGGCGGACGCGTGCGCGTTGCCGTGAAGAGCGGTCAGGAACTCTAGTCATATGAACGCTGTTGCAACACAATCGAAGACATTCACCGCTCTGAAGAGCGATTTCGGCTACAGCTCGCCGATGCAGGCGCCGAAGGTCACCAAGATCGTCATTTCAACCGGTGTGGGCAAGGTCAACAAAGACAAAAAGCGCCTTGAGCTCGTCGTCGACCGCCTCGAACGCATCACCGGTCAACATGCTGCCCCGCGTGCTGCTAAGAAAGCGATCGCCAACTTCAAATCCCGCACCGGCGACATCGTCGGCTACCAGATCACGCTCCGAGGCGCACGCATGCAATCGTTCCTCGACAAGCTCATCCACATCGTCCTTCCGCGAGTCAAAGACTTCCGCGGCCTGAACGCAAAAGCGATCGACGAAATGGGCAACATAACCATCGGCCTACGAGAACACACCGTCTTCCCCGAAACGTCAGACGAAGACTCCAAGGACATCTTCGGTCTCGCTGTCACTATCACCACGACCGCAAAAAATAAGAAGGAATCCGAAGCATTTCTCCGGCATCTGGGGCTCCCTCTCAAAGAACTCGACACCGAACAGAAGTAAAAAGTGGCCGCTCATTCGAGCGGCCGTTTTCTTTTCAACTATTGTATTATCTGTTTTCGTTGATCAGCTGACTGAGATCAACGCTGCGCCAGTGTCATCGTGAACTTGGAAACCGGTGTGCGGACCTTCGTCCGCATTCTTCGCATATTCGATCGCAGCATCGCGGTCGTCGAGATCGGTGATCAGCCTGACCGTACCGGTGGCGGTGTCGCCGCAAATAATGCGGAACTTGCCGGGTGGCGCCTTGCGTTCTTCATCGGTTATGTGGGCGCCGACCGCGTCCACGATCCGACCATGGTCGTCGAAAATGTAGAATGCGTAGTCGGTGTTGTCGCGCGAATGGTTCAGCTTGCGCCAAATGGACAACGCATCATGCCGATTGGGATAGTCCTCGAAAAGGAAGTGGCGCGTCCCGCCTTCCATTTTGCCCGACGTGTTGGCTGCCATCACAATGCGGAACAGCCCGGTTGGGGCCTTCAGGTCGGCCTGGTCGATCTGTTTGCCTCGAAGATCACTCATCGTTCGTCCTCCTTAGGTTACGAGATTGCGGGCAATATATGCTGATTTAGTTTTTTTGTCCATCAAAGAAGCGGACACCGAGCAGAAATAACAAACGGCCGCGAAGGCGGCCGTTTTGGTACTTGTTGAAGATCATCAATACCGAACGCCGACGATCGGATCCAGTATCGTGAACAAACGCTGGAGCGAGGCGACGATATCGCCGTTGACGATCGTGTGATCGTAGCTTGCAGCAGTGCGCAACTCTTTCTCGGCGCTTGTCAGGCGAACGAGTAGCGATGCCTCCGAGTTGGTCCCGCGCGCACGCAATCGCTCGCGTAGTACCTCGAGCGAGGGCGGCGCTACGAATATCGTCGTCAGCTTACCGAGTGGCACGAGATTGTTGAAGCCGATGACTTCCTGCGTTATCACGCATGCGTCATCGTTCAAGTCGCTCCACAGACGCCCATACCAGTCTCCGAAGAAATACGCGTGCTCGACGAACTCTCCGTCTGCTTCGTGTCGTTCGAATCGTTCGCAGCTGACGAACCGATGGTTCTCTTCACCGCCGCGAGGCAGTCGCGTCGTGGTCAACTGGCCGTGAAGCAACTTTCCGGAATAGCGCACAAGTGCTGCTTTGACGAGCGTGTCCTTTCCCGCACCGGAAGGGCCAGCGATCACCACAAGCGGGAATCGACGTTTCGCACGGGGTTGCATGGCTGTCCTCCCGATCTCACGGCTTTATAGCACCGCAAAGGTAGCCAAACAACTCACCATACGGGTTTACCTGCTATAGTTATTTTATGGGTAACGCAGCTCGCCGAATACGGATCACGTCGTTGGTCGTCTTTATTCTCAGTCTCCCGATCTGGCTTCTGTGTCTTATGTTTGCAGGCTTTGCCGCAGATGACCCGAGTGGGATCGGAGTCACGACGAATACGATTCTGGTGACCCTGCTTCTGTATCCGGCTTACTCGTCGCTCGGGTTATCGCTCGCGTTCAACAAGCAAAATAATTACTGGCTTCTCATATGGGCTATTCCTTTCTTGTTCTTCGTCGGGCTTATCTTCTATATATTTTACTTTACGTAAGCATCATTGACTTTAGAAGGGCGCTCGCGTATATTGCCAAAGCCTCGTAGGGGATCCTGTCTTACCCGAAGTTAATTGAGGGATTCAGGATCACGAACGGGAACGCCGTAATCTTGGCCGCAAGGCTGGATGCAAGCTTCCCGAACTCTCCTTATCGCGGCTTTCACATACCATGGCTAAGAAATCAATGATCGCGAAAGCGAACAAGAAACCGAAATTCTCGTCTCGGATCGTTCGTCGTTGCTTCAAGTGCGGACGCCCGCGCGGTTTTATGCGTGACTTCAATCTCTGCCGCATCTGCTTCCGCGAAGAGGCACTCGAGGGCAATATTCCCGGCATTAAGAAGTCTTCCTGGTAATTTTTATGATGAACGATCCTGTCGGAGACTTGCTGGTACGGCTCACGAACGCGGGGGCTGTTAAAAAGGCGACCGTCTCTATTCCGTTCTCGTCTTTCCGCCTCGCCATCGCGGAGAAGTTGAAGGACGCCGGTTACATTTCGGGCATCGAAAAGAAGGGCAAGAAGATCAAGAAGACGCTCGATGTGGTCCTCAAATACAACGAGGCCGGTGTGCCGGTCATCCGCGGCACCAAGCGCATTTCGAAGCCGGGACGCCGCATGTACCGCTCGGTCAACGAGATCCGTTCCGTCCGCTACGGTCACGGTTCGCTCATCCTCTCGACCCCGAAAGGCATCAAGACCGACAAGGAAGCCCGCAAAGAGAAGGTCGGCGGCGAAGCGCTGTTCGAAATCTGGTAATACGCATATGTCACGCACCGGCAAACTCCCGATCAAAATTCCCGCAGGCACCGAAGTCTCGGTCGCTTCAGGCGAACTCACCGTCAAAGGCAAGGGCGGCACCTTGAAGCGTCCCATGCATCCGGCGGTGAAGATCGAGATATCGAACGGTGAAGCAGTCGTTTCTCCGGCCCAAAGCACCCGTCTCGCGCGCGCGCTCTGGGGCACGTACGCGGCGCACCTTCGCAACATGGTCGCCGGCGTCAACACGCCTTTCCAGAAGCGCCTCGACGTGCAGGGCATCGGTTATCGCGCGGAACTTTCCGGCAAGCAATTGAAACTGCAGGTCGGCTTCTCACACCCTGTACTCGTCGCTGTTCCGGAAGGCATAACTGCGGCCGTCGAGAAGACCATCATCTCGATCTCGGGTGCCGACAAAGAACGGGTCGGCCAATTCGCCGCATCGATCCGCGCCATCAGGAAGCCGGAGCCGTACAAGGGGAAGGGCATACGCTACGAGGGCGAAACCGTCCGCATGAAGCAGGGCAAGAAGGCCGCAACAGCAACCGCCTAATAAAAAGACAGAAAGATCTATGGCAACCAACCCCAGACAACTGAAGAGACAGAATCGTCACAAGCGCGTTCGCGCGCGCGTGAACGGCACGGCGGAACGTCCGCGTCTTTCGGTGTACAAGTCCAACACGAAGCTGGTCGCGCAGATCATCAACGACGAGGACATGAAAACGATCGTTGCGGTCTCATCTGCAACGCAGAAAGGGAAGACGCCTCGCGAGCGCGCAGAACAGGCAGCGGCGGCACTCGCGTCCGACGCGAAGCAGAAAGGCGTATCGAAAGTCGTGTTCGATCGCGGCGGTTTCCAATATCTCGGTACTATCAAAGCTTTTGCTGACGCGGCTCGCGCGGCGGGATTGGAATTTTAATTAAATCAATATGGCAGAAAACGAACAGAACATAGAAGCACAGGTCGCAGCGCCGGAAACGACGCCGGAAGTTGCTCAGGTCGCTTCAAGCGAACCACGAGCATCGGAGCGCCGTCCGGCACGAGGTCGCGACGACCGTGGTCCCCGTCGCGGAGGTCCGCGCGGCGATCGCAGAGGCGGTCCGCGCGATGCGGCCCGCAGCGAATTCGCACAGAAACTGATCGGCATCCGCCGCGTTGCCCGCGTCATGGCAGGTGGTCGCCGTTTCAATTTCTCGGCAGCCATCGTCATCGGCGATAAGAAAGGACGCGTCGGTGTGGGCTTGGGCAAAGCGGCCGACACCCAGCTCGCGATCGAAAAGGCAACGCGCTCCGCCAAGAAAGCAATGATCACGCTCAACCTCACCAAGACCCGCTCTATCGCGCAGGACGTCGAAGCCAAGTACTGCGCATCCGAAGTGATCATCCGTCCGTCCCCGGGCCGCGGCTTGGTGGCGGGCTCTTCCGTGCGCACCGTGCTCGAACTTGCCGGTGTCACCGACGTGACGGGCAAGTTGCTTTCGCGCAGCCACAATCAAGTCAATAACGCTCGAGCCGCGATCGAAGCGCTTCGCAGTATTTCGATCAAAAAATAGTATGGCCTCTTTGAACCAACTCAAACGCACCGGCAAGCGCGCATACCGCAGACGCGGTCGCGGACAATCGAGTTCGCGCGGCAAGACCTCCGGTCGCGGCACGAAAGGTCAGAACGCGCGTTCGGGTCGCAAGAAGCGCCCGGAAATGCGCGACCTGATCAAGAAGATCCCGAAACGCCGCGGATACGGCAAGAACCGCGGACGCACCTATGTGCCGCATTTCGAGCCGATCGTGATCTCACTCGATCGCCTCGAGACGATGTTCGAAAGCGGTGCGGAGGTTTCCCGCAAGACGTTGGTCGAAAAAGGGGCACTCTCGAAACGCGTTGAGAATCCGGTGAAGATCGTCGGAGGGAACCTGACCAAAAAATTGTCACTCGTCGGCATTTCTGCATCCGGTCCCGCGAAAGCGGCGATCGAAGGAGCCGGCGGTTCTATTTCATCCGCGCAAGCGGCAAGCAAATAATCTATGTGGGACGCGTTCGTACAGAAATTGCGGATCGTCGTCGAAGACCCGCAACTGCGCAACAGGATCCTGTTCGTACTCGGGGCGCTCATCGTATTCCGTTTTCTCGCAGCGATCCCGATACCGGGTATCAACGCGGTGGAGTTGCAATCGTTCCTCAATAACAACCAGTTCTTCGGGCTTTTGAACGTCTTCTCCGGCGGCGGTTTCTCGACGCTCTCGATCGTAATGCTCGGAGTGGGCCCCTACATCACTGCATCCATCGTCATGCAGCTTATGACGGTACTGATCCCGAAATTGAAAGAAATGTATCAGGAGGAGGGCGACGCGGGCCGCATCCGTTTCATGCAATATTCGCGCTACCTCACGGTGCCGCTCGCGTTCGTCCAATCATTCGGATTCATTCTGCTCTTGCAGCAGAACGGCATCGTCCCGCCTTTGACGCCGATCCAGCTCCTCACCAACATCCTCGTCGTTTCATCCGGCTCGATCCTCCTCATGTGGATCGGCGAATTGATCTCGGAATTTGGGGTCGGCAACGGTGTCTCTCTTATCATCTTCGCCGGCATCGTCGCACGCATCCCGCGCGGTCTTTCGCAGCTCGCGTTCGCGTTCCAGGCGTCGCAACTTCCGGGTATCGTCGGACTGATCGCCGCAGCGCTCGCCATCACCGCAGGCGTCGTCTTCATCACCGAAGCCGAACGTCCCATTCCTGTCACCTACGCACGGCGTGTGCGCGGCATGAAAGTCATGGGCGGCGTTTCCACGTACCTGCCGCTACGTGTGAATCAGGCCGGCGTGATCCCGATCGTGTTCGCACTTTCCATTCTTTTGTTCCCGCAGATGATCGCGACATTCCTCACGCGTTCCAGCATTGCATGGCTCGCGGGAGGGGCGACGCACGTCGTTAATGCGCTCGCCAATCAATGGGTCTACGGCGGTCTCTACTTCCTCCTCGTCGTTATTTTCACGTACTTCTACACCGCGATCACGTTCGAGCCGCATCAAGTGGCTAAGAATCTACAGAAAAACGGTGCATTCATTCCGGGCGTTCGTCCGGGGACGACCACTTCCGACTACCTCGGCAACATCATCACGCGAATTACCCTCGTCGGAGCGCTCTTCCTCGGTTGTCTCGCGGTCTTACCGCTCATCGTCGAAGGCCTCACCGGCGTCACCGCGATCACCATCGGCGGCACCGCGCTCCTCATCGCTGTTTCAGTCGTTCTCGATGTCGTCAAAAAGATCGACGCGCAGACCTCCATCCGTGAATATTAGTTCATGGATGACGGAATAGAGTTACGCACGACATTCGACTCTGTATCAGAGTTGTACAAAAAAGCGCGGCCGAATTATCCGGAAGAACTTTTCGACGCACTTGTTGAATGGACACAGCTATCGAGCGGCGCACGTTTGCTTGAGATCGGTCCGGGAACAGGACAAGCGACGCTTTCTTTGGCAAAACGCGGGTACGATATTACAGCGATAGAACTCAGTGTCGAGATGGCGAACATTGCACGCAGGGAACTCTCCGACTATAAAAATGTGCACGTCGTCACAGGTTCGTTCGAGGAAACGGAATTTGCAGCCGGATCATTCGATCTCATCTATGCCGCTTCGGCCTTTCATTGGGTACCATCCAACAGTAAGTTCACAAAGCCTCATGCACTCCTAAAGAAAAATAAGCATCTAGCCATAATCCAAACGGAACACATCATCGACGATGAGTACGAATCGTTCTTTTATGATACACAACCTATCCACGAGACATACAGCATGTATCGGCCAAAAACTCCGAGCGACCCCAAGACACCGATCAGGCGCATCGAAGACATCGAAGCCCAAGAATTCGATGAGCATCTTTTCAAGGTCGTTCTTTATAAGCTTTTTCCCGTGAAAATAAAATACACTGCGAAAGCATACGCCGATCTCGTTAACACTTTTTCAAACACAATTGCAATGCCCGAAGGGCCGAGGAGCGATTTTCTCAAAGACCTAGAGGATCTTATCGAGACAAAACACGGCGGATCTGTCATAAAACCGTACGTAATATCGCTCACGATCGGACAGAAGATCGATTAGTATAGAAAGAGAATTGTGCTACGATACCGCCAATGCAAAAGCAGGTGGTGGTCATCGCGGGTCCCGCGGGAAGCGGCAAGGATTCCATTGCGCGTGAGATCGTGCGCAGATTCCCGAATGCGGTCATGATGGTCACTGCGACGACACGCGCGATGCGTCCGGGCGAAGCGCAGGGCGTCAACTACTACTTTTTCTCCAACGACGAGTTCAAAAAGGAATTGGAAGCGGGCAACATTCCGGAGCACTACCACCGCACGGAAACAGACACCTATTACGGTGCCTATGAGCCCGATATCGATGCGAAGCTCGAAAGCGGCAAGATCATCTTTGCGGTCGTGCAGATCGTCGGTGCGAAATACCTGAAAGAAAAATATAACGCGACCACGATATTCATCATGCCGCCTTCCTTGGATGCGTTCGAGAAGCGCGTGCGCGAACGATCTCCGATGAGCGACGTCGAATGGCAGGAACGTCTGAAGTTCACGCAGAACGAAGTGGCATCCGAGGCGCCGTGGTACGACTACCGCATTGCCAACGAGGACGGAAAACTCGAGCACGCGGTCGACGAAGTCGTTGGAATTCTGAAGAAAGAGGGATACAATCTCGGCTAATGGACGCTATCACCGTACTGTTTTTCGGCTCGCAGGGCGCGGGCAAAGGCACGCAGGTCAAGATGCTGCTGGATTTTCTGAAGTCGAAATCCGACCGCGGCATCATTCATATCGACATGGGACAGGAGTTGCGCAATCTGCGCGACACGGGCACCTTTGCGGGGAAATTTACGGGTGAGGTGATCGACGCGGGGGACCGCATGCCGGACTTTATGCCCATCTATCTGCAGACAAAGAAGGTCGTCGATAATCTGACCGGCAGCGAGCACATCGTCGCCGACGGGCTCGCGCGCGGGCCCGATCAGACGCGCGCGTTCGATGAAATGATGGAGTTCTTCAAGCGCGACAATTTCCAGATCATTGATCTCGTTATCGACGACGAAACCGCGGTAAAGCGGTTGCTTGCCCGGGGCCGCAATGACGACACCGAAGAGGCGATACGTCGCAGGCTCGCGTGGACGAAGACGCAGGTGTTCCCGCAACTTCAGCTATTAAAAGAGCGCGGACGTCTCGTGCATGAGATAGACGGGGAGACCGATATCGATACGATCCATAAGAATATTCTGGCGGCACTGAAACTGGCATGATCGCGAGCAAAAAAGAGGACCGGGAGATCCTGCGCGAAGGCGGACGCCGCTTGGCACGTCATGTACGCATGCTCTCCGAAATGGTAAAGCCGGGCGTCACCTCGGCCATGCTAGAAGCGCGTGCGGCGGAAATGGTTGAAAAAGACGGCGACAAACTGGCATTTGAGGGCTATGCATCAGGCAAAAAAGGTGAGATCTTCCCCGGCGGCTTATGCGTCTCGGTCAACGACGTGATCGTGCACTCGCCGGCCAAAACCAATAACATGACGATACAAGAGGGCGATGTCGTCTGCCTTGATTTCGGCATCATCCACAAAGGATTGTTCACCGACCACGCGAAAACGGTGATCGCGGGCCGCTCGAACGACACACATGACGAAGAGCTATTGAAGGGCACGCAGGAAGCGCTCGCTGCGGGTATCGCACAAGCGCTTGTCGGCAACACGACCGGCGACATCGGTTACGCGGTGCAGCAGATCGCGGAGAAATACAACTTCGGTTATCCGAAGAATCTCTCCGGTCACGGTGTCGGCAAACAGATCCACGAAGAGCCGCATGTGCCCAATTTCGGCGAGCCGGGCAAAGGGTTCAAGCTAGTCGACTGGCTCGTCATCGCCATCGAACCGATGATGACGCTCGGTACCGGCGATCTGTTCGTCGACAAAGATAATTTTTCCTATCGCACCAAAGACGGCAGTAACAGCGCGCACTTCGAGCACACGGTCATCGTCACGAAGAACGGTCCGGAAATTTTGACGAGGGAATAACTATGAACATCACGGTTTTTTGTTCGATGAACGATGTCGGTGAGTCGTACACAAAAGCGGCTCGCGAATTCGCGACGATGATCGGCGAAAGAGGCTACACCCTCGTCTGGGGAGGTTCCAACATCGGTACGATGAAAGTTATTGCAGATAGCACACAAGCCGCTGGCGGGCGCATTGTCGGCATCTCGGTCGAGCCCATTAAAGCGAAAGTGCGTCCGAATGCCGACGAAATGATAATCGCAAAGAATTGGCCTGAGCGCAGGGCGCTACTTCTTGAGCGCGGGGATGCGATAGTCGTACTTCCCGGCGGCATCGGGACACTCGATGAAGTAACGGAGGTTCTCGAATACAAGAAGCAAAAGATGCACGACAAACCGATCGCTTTCTTGAACACCGATGGCTTCTACGATGGCTTCAAAATGCAAATGGAACGCATGGATAAAGAAGGATTCCTGCCGCGGGCATTATCCGAGTTCCTCTTTTTTGCCGACACTCCGGAAGAAGTGATGCAATACCTTGAATCTTAAGTAGGTTGACCCTGTCGAAGGAATACGCTTTCATGTGTGTAGCAAGCACCGGGAGGTGATGATGAGCTTACGTGCACAGGACCAGAACGACCCACTCGCCGAACTCGCGCGGTTAATTGGTGGACTCTCGAACGGTGAACCTGCCGTGATCGCGGATTGCGTCGACGATGAGATTGAACCTCCATCAGTCCCCGATTGGGCAAACGTTATGCGGTTCCTTGGAGGGGCCGAGCGGGACGATCGTCCCCGCGCGCCCGACCTCGGCGCGTACATTCCGCGCATCGACGACGCGTTTTATCCGCGATCGTGGTTCGATATGGCCGTTGGGGGTGGTACGACGATGAGCCATCTTCGTGCGCTGAGAGCACGCGCGAATTGCTGACCCGGTGCTTTAGGGGTTGATGTACTTTGTGAACGCGAAACGGGCCACGTCGGGCCCGTTTTGTTTTCATGTAGAATGCGCAGATGGACGTCCTCGTGGTCGGTTCCGGCGGCAGGGAGCATGCACTCGCATGGAAACTAAAACAATCGCCGCTCCTCGGGAAACTGTATATCGCGCAGGGAAACGGCGGGACGTCCGACGTTGGCCAGAGC
>Ga0210396_10001091_pt1 | contig 30774 bp, 37 predicted proteins | sample IncBWH17OmetaG_FD_155466 | JGI IMG/M metagenome (GOLD analysis project Ga0210396, IMG submission 155466) | Forest soil microbial communities from Barre Woods Harvard Forest LTER site, Petersham, Massachusetts, United States - Inc-BW-H-17-O ...
GAGGGCGTCATCATTGCCAACCTCGCTAACCTGTGGAACTCGTTTGGCAGGTGTGTTTGCGTTAAAAATGGATAGTTGCCTCCCCAGCAAGCCCACTCATACCCTTCCGAACAAAGCCTACGGCATGCGCGTGTGACATCGCCCGAATGATCGTGGCGATAAATCGGGTCGCCGACATTAGGGGCGCAGCTAGCATGGCTAAAGAACGGCGCGGAGCGCGTTTTGAACGAAGTAAGTGTTTTCCCGATCAGTCTTCACGGCTACGCGAAAGTGGCACGGTGAAAGACCTTCGTAATTGGTACAAAGACGAAGCACGACGCGGTGTTCCCTGATCAGCCGTTCCCAGAAGCCGACCGGCTCCAATTTCGCAGGCAAGCGGAAAAGAAGAAAGTTGGCAGCGGAAGGATAGACATACATGCCCAGTGTTTCAATCTGGAGTTGCAACTCGGTTCGACGCCGCTGATTCAACACGCGAGTCCGGGTCGCATACTCGGAATCTTCGAGCGCCGCGATGACCGCTCGAGACGCGAGACCGGTGATGGGCCACGGTGCCTGGCTTTCATGGAGTTCGCGAGCGATTCGTGTGTTCGCTGCTGCGTAGCCCACCCGTAGACCCGGGATGCCGTGGAATTTTGTAACGGAACGGAAGACAATAAGATTGGGAAAACAGTCGACATATGTCACTAAGGATTGTTTGGGCTCATAGTCAATGAATGCCTCATCGATCAGGACGTAGATGTTCTTTTCGGCGGCCATTTGGATGAGCCCGAGCATGGTCTCGAGTTCGCAAAGGACCCCGGAAGGATTCTGCGGATTCGCGAGGAGAATCGCGTCAGGCTCTCCATCGGTTAGAGCTTTGATGTCATAGGCAAAGTTGGAGTCAGGCGCGAACGGGAGAGGGGTGATCGTTACCTGAGCACGCGCCAGCGCCTTGCGATATTCCACAAAGGCCGGGACCGGGAGGAGGCAGCTCCGAATCGGAAGTATCCGCAGGACTGCCTCTAACAGTGGAACGAATCCGTTGGCGACTACAACTTGCTGCGGCAAAACTCCAGCATAGCGAGCAACTGACTCCTTAAGATCACTTTCGCGCAGATCGGGATAGCTGGTAAGGACCGACATGTCATCGAGGCTTGCGCGCAATGTCGACAGGACAGAAGGCGGAGGGCCCTCGGGATTGATATTGGCGCTGAAGTCGACGAATTCGGAGACGGGAATATTGAACCGCTCCGCGAGAGCTTGAAGTTGGCCGCCATGGATAGGCAATGTTTCGTTCATTTGGATTTTCCGCGCCAGATTGCGGGTAACAGAACAGCTGCCGCGAGTCCAAAAAGAGAAACAATCCCAACGAGTCGGATCGCACGCTTAGCCTGCAAAAGGTTCGCTGGGGCAAATTCCTGTCCCATGAGCTGCCCCCTCACCGACGTTCCAGCATAAGTATTATCCCCGCCAAGTTGGACGCGCAGCGCTCCCGCGATGGCACTCTCTGGCTGACCCGCGTTGGGGCTCTTGTGTTTTGCTCCGTCACGCCGCCAGGTTCGCCATGCTGCGTCCGGATCGCCGTCAGGTAGCAGATTTGAGGCCGCTACAACTGCCAACGCTGAGGCACGAGAAGGAAGGTAGTTTGCCGCGTCGTCCAGACGTGCTGCTACTTTACCGAAATAAAAATGGCGCTCATCGGCGTGTCCAATCATGGAGTCGAGGGTGTTGACAGCCTTGTATGCCATGGCGAGCGGAACTCCACCGATCGTCATATAGAAGAGAGGGGCTAGGATACCGTCTGAGGCACTCTCAGCGGCCGTTTCGATCACTGCGCGACTGATCTCCTGTTCATCAAGATATTGCGTATCGCGACCAACGATGCGTGCAAGCCGCGTACGAGCGAGAGCAATATCTCCAGACTCAAGGGCATCTGCAACGGAAGCAGCTTCCTGTTGGAGACTGCGAGTCGCCAGACACGTCCAGCCCAGAAGTGCCTCGATTGCACTGCCGAGAGGCCCTGATATTTGGCGAGCTTGCTCAAGGGTCTTTGCCGTCAGGTAGTAGGTAGTTGCAACGATCGTGAAGGTGAGTGCCGCGCCGGAAACCAGCTCGACGGTCTTCGTCTGTTCCGGGCGACGGAGCGCATTCTCTCCGTGCGTAATGGCAAGACCGATAAGACGAACGGGATGCGGCAGCCACTCTGGATCGCCGAGGACCTGATCGAGTAAATACGCTGTTGGTAGAAGCTTTGTGCGATTCAACGGTCATCCTCGATGTCTTTGGTGTCTAGCTGCGAGTGGTACGTGAGGCCAGCCCATGCGAAGATGCGCGGCATATCAAGAGAACCACGTACTGTTGAGGCAAGATAGTTAAGCGACTCTTCACGCTTCTGCTTCCAGTTGTCGAACGCGATGGCAGGATTCAGGTGATGAAATGTGCGGGCGGCTGCAATGAAGAAGTGGCGAAACCCGTCTTCATCGAAGAGGCCATGGAGATAAGTACCGAAGATGCGGGTATCGGCAGAGATACAGCCGTCTTGATGAAAGAGCCTGTCGATACCCGGGTGACGCGTTAGCTGAGAAAACGAATTCGTCTGCTTTAAGAAGAGGGTTTCGCCGATGTGGATCTCGTAGCCCCTGAGGGGAACATCGGGAGCTTTTTGTCCAAAGAGCAAAGGAGTGGAAAGCCGGCCTGTGGCGTTGCTCGTCACCTTCTGAGTCTGCATATTGGTTTGAATCGGCAGCAAGCCGAGACCTGCACACGTGCCCGTGCTTTCCATCGCGTGAGGATCAACGATCGTTTCGCCTAACATTTGCATACCGCCGCATATACCTGCAATTAGGCCGGCACGAGCATGATCGAGTAGGACACGGTCGAGACCTCCCGCGCGCAACCAGAGAAGGTCATCGACCGTCTGCTTACTGCCCGGCAGAATCACAACGTCTGCATTCTGAAGCTGCTCTTTACTATGGCAAAAGCGAAGTGAGACAGAAGGCTCGCTTCGGAGAGCGTCGAAATCAGTAAAGTTTGAAAATGTAGGAAATGCGATCACGGCGATGCGCAATGGCCTCTCGGGGTCGCTTGAGAATTGCCACGCCGGGTTGCTAATGGGGTCATTGTCAGGAAAGCCAAGCCCATCTTCTTCTTCCAATGAGAGCTGCGGCATATGCGGAACGACTCCGAGGCACAGCTTTTGGAGACGCTCCTCAATCATCCTAATGCCGGGCTCAAGCAGCTTAACATTGCCGCGAAATTTATTGATGAGGAACCCAACTATACGATCCCGGTCAGAGGGTTCGAGGAGTTCAATGGTCCCGAATAGGGATGCGAATACGCCACCGCGGTCGATATCGCCGACAAGAATGCAACTAGCATCGGCGATTTCTGCCATACGCATATTTACGATGTCGTGATGCTTGAGATTGATCTCCGCTGGGGATCCCGCCCCTTCGAGGATGATGACATCATATTGAGCGGCAAGGGTCTCGTAGCTCTCCCGCACAGTAGGGAGGAGCTCCTCGACACGGCGCAGATGATAGTCGGATGCGCTGAGCTTACCCCATATTTTGCCGCGAACAACGATCTGGGAAGTCAGGTCTCCGGCCGGCTTGAGCAAGATGGGGTTCATGTGAACTGAAGGGGCGACGCCTGCGGCTTCTGCCTGCAGGGCCTGCGCACGACCAATCTCCAGACCGTCGACCGTGGCGGCGGAGTTCAATGACATGTTCTGCGATTTAAAAGGGGCGACGCGATAGCCTTCTTGAGCGAAGATACGGCACAGCGCGGCAGTGAGCAACGATTTCCCCACATGTGAGCTGGTGCCGAGAATCATGATGGCGCGCGCCCTCACTCTTTGTCCTCCGCGGGATAACGGTCATAGGAGATAAGTGTTTCGAGCGGAACTCGCCTTTCCCACCCATAGCGTTCGAGATCTGGTTCTTTGGCGAACTGATCAACGTAGCCAATGCAGAGATAGGCGACGGGAACAATATGTGACGGAATGTTGAGGGCGTCGCGCAGACGGTCTGGATCAAGGATACTGACCCAACCGACTCCGATGCCTTCGGCGCGAGCTGCCAACCACAGATTTTGGATCGCACAAATCGTCGAGTAAAGCGCCGTCTCAGGCATCGTGTGACGACCGAGTTTGTGCCCGCGCGAGCTATTGGAATCGCATACGATACAAAGATTCTGAGGGGCTTCCAGGATGCCCTCCAGTTTCAGAGCCATGTACTGATCACGCTGCTCACCGTTGTAACTTGCAATCGCCTGGGCATTGGCTCGCTCGAAGATATCGTGGACCGCTCTTCGGACATCGAGGTCCCGCACCACAATGAAGCGTGATGGCTGCATGAGGCCGACTGAGGGAGCACTGTGTGCGGCCGCGAGCAGTTTTTGCAAGAGCGCGTCCGGCATCGGTCGAGCGAGGAAACCTCGACGTACGTCACGCCGCGTCGTGATGGCGCGGTAGACCGCTTCGCGTTCTTGATCGCTGAACTCTGAAGTTTCGTTGTTCACCACGCCCTCGACCACTTCGGTCCTGCCTTCGACTCGTCTCGCAAATGCGCGTTCACGCCGGCGTTGAATTCGATTAGGCGGGCGAAGAGCCAGATTACGTCGGAGAGGCGATTGAGATAGGAAAGGATCTCCGGCTGAATGACAGCACCTGTCGTTTCGACAAACCGCACAACAGCCCGTTCCGCACGGCGGCATACAGTGCGCGCCATTTCATATGCAGCGGATTCGGTATGCGCGCCTGCGATGGACCAGTCGGCCAGGATGCCCTCTGTCGCTTCGATCCTAAGCACGAGCCCCGACAACATTTCGACGTCCTCGGGGGAGATGACCGGCGGCGTCTTCTTGCTCTCTGGTGGCGTCGCGATAGCGGAGCCAAGACGGAAGAGCGTGCGCTGAATCTGGTGCGTCCACTCGACGATCTCTTCGTTTTTACAGATACTACGTGCAAAACCCAGCACGGTGTTAAGTTCGTCCACGGTACCGTAGGATTCGACCCGGAGGTCGGATTTCGATACACGAATGCCACCGGCGAGACCGGTCTGGCCAGCGTCGCCGCGCTTGGTTGAAATGCTCAGGATGCGTCTCCTGGTGTTGCGGGTGCGAGGGTCTCTTCCATCGTGACACGAAGTGTTTTGATCAGGGAGGGACGATCGTAGTCTAGAGTCAGAGCGTCATTCAGAAAGTCTATGACGTAGGGTGGGGATAGCGACAAAAGAGTCTCTTCCGGAAAAAACCAGGGATGTGTAGCACCCAGTTCTGCAAGAGTCCGGGCTTCGACAATGACCGCGGGCAGCCTGAAGACTCCCGCTTGTAGAAGAGCATAAGCGCGGTGATATCCGTCTCGTAAGAACCACCTGCCTTCGTACAATGCAACTTCAAAGAATGGGCTACCCGCATGAACGGTAATTGGCGTGGCGCGATGGTTGGAGATTCGAAGATGGAGATTCGGATCATTGGAGCGAAGGATGATCGAACGAGTTTCTGCGCAATGCGTCAGATCGTAAATTACAGGCTTTTCGGGACCAAAGGAGAGCTCTATGAGCGCAGGCCAGTTCGTCTGGGAGGGCACGGCTATATCAGGCACGGAAGGATTGAATGCGAGCCTCCGCTGAAAGGCCAGGAGCGAACGAAGATCGACCACGCCCAAAGACCAATTGAGTCCGGCCATTTCAGCTTGAAGATCGGGTCTCAGAGCATGTCCGAATAGAGAATCTTGCAGTAGAGCGGTCTCGGTTTCGAGAACTACGTTCGTCGACTGGAAAACGCGTTCCGAGATGATATGGCGTGCATGAGAGATCCTGCCGGAGTCGAGCGCGTGCGGCCGGTATGCGGAGGCGTCCAGTGCCCATCCCGCCAACTCACGGATGTGAACGTATTCCTGGCTCACTGTTTTACCTCGTACGGGTACTTGAAGAAGCAACAATATGACTCGGTGCGTCGCCATGCGTCTTGTTCCTCGAGACCGCAGAGTGAGCGCAGAACGAAGCGCATGACGCCAGCATGCGCAACAACCGCGAAATATTTATCTGCGGCGAGCGCGACGAGGCGCTGCACTTCACCAAGCACTCTCGATTGAAAGACCTCAAAGGATTCGCCGCCTGGGGCTGCCAGATAGGGATACTCGTCTACCCATCGACTCGCACGCTCTCCATCTTTTTGTTCAATCTCGCTCCAGGTAAGTCCTTCCCACTGGCCGAATCCAATCTCTCGCAACGCTGGTGTAGTCACAAGAGGAGCACTAAAAATCGCAGCCAACGTCTCTGCGGTTGTCGCCGCACGCTGTAGGTCACTTGTATAGATCGCGTCGAAGGTTTCCCCTTCGAGGAGCTTCAACAGCTCTTGAATCTGTTGCCGGCCGCGAGCATTGACCGGAGGATCGGAATGTCCACAGAAAGTACCCGCCAGGTCGGTCTCCGCATGACGGATAAAGAGAATAGGGCTCATAGTATCCACGCTCCGCAGAGGTAAACGGCAATTTCGGTCAGTTGGCAAGTCGCACCAAAGCAATCCCCGGTGACGCCAAGAATTCTTCGTTTGTAATAGAGAGCGCTGCACAAAGTTACGGCGAAAGCCACGAGAATTGGCGCAAGAGACCGACTGCGTAAGGCGAATACGACGATTGCGAAGCTTACCAGGGTGCCTACAACCAAAGTTCCGAGCGTCGTGAGTTGCGCAATTCGGGCACCCTGACCATCGATGTAGTTCGGAGCAGGAGGGCGAGCGGCTGGCAGCAAATAGCTGAGCGGCAGCATGGTCCAGCGACATAGCACATGGGCGGAAATAAGATATGCGGCGATCTGCTGGGGCGAGATAGCCGATAGTAATATCACACGCCCGACCACGCTGAGGATAAGAGCCGCAGATCCGTAGACACCAATGTGATTGTCGCGCATGATCTGCAGAATGTGTTCACGATCGCGACCGCCGCCAAAGCCGTCGGCTGCATCGGCTAAGCCATCCTCGTGCAAACAGCCCGTGATGAGAATGAGAAAGAGAACAAGGAGCAATGCACTCGGCAACCTGGAAAGATGTGGCGTGAACAGAAAATTCAGCGCAGCAGTTCCAGCGCCAACTAAAAGCCCAATGAACGGGAAGAACTTTACCGCACAAGCCAGAGAGTCCGGTCGATATGGCTGCGACGGGACCGGGAAGCGCGTCAGAAACTGGACCGCCGATAGAAAGTCGCCCCAGGTTCCTTTGAGAATGGGGGTGAGACTCATGCCGACGCTCCGCTTACGCCAGCTGAGTCGAAGGTGGCCATCTGCGTATAAAGACAGATGGCCGATTCGAGAATCGGCATAGCCAACACGGCTCCGGTACCCTCGCCGAGCCTCATCGAGAGTGTGAGGATAGGGGACAATTTGAGATAGTCGAGAAGAATCTGGTGGCCAGGTTCTTCGGAACGATGACCCGCTACAAGATAGCCCTGCACATTCGGCTCGATGGCGACAGCCAGCGCTGCGGCGGCGGCGGAGATAAAGCCATCCACGACAATGATCAGCTTATGGCGTGCGGCGGACAGAACCATACCCGTCATCGCAGCAATTTCAAGGCCGCCGACGCAACGGAGGATATCGAGACCCGATGGTGTGGCCCCGCGGAAATGTTTGTCTACGACAGCTTGAACGATGCGCGTCTTGTGAGCATGGGCCTCCGTCCCTACACCGGTTCCGCGTCCGGTGGCCAAACTTGCAGGCGATCCGGTGAGTGAACAGGTAATAGCACTGGCAGAGGTGGTGTTACCGATGCCCATCTCGCCAATAGCAATCAACATTTGTCCGGCAGACGAGGCTTCAGCTGCAAGTTCTATGCCGACATTGAGGGTTTGCGTGAGTTGCTCTTCGGTCATAGCGGCTTCGTACAGCATATTTCGCGAGCCCTGGCATACCTTGCGGTGCACCAGACCCTCTGCACCATGAAGATCGCCGTCGACTCCAACATCTACAACGTGTAGTTGAACGCCATGCAGGCGTGCCAAAACGTTGATAGCCGCTCCCTTCTTCAGAAAGTTGAGGACCATTTGATATGTGACTTCTCGGGGATAGGCGCTCACGCCTTCAGCAGTAATGCCATGGTCCGCTGCGAAAATATAGACAGCCTTGCCTAAGGGTGCGGCAAATTCCTCTTGACGGATGGCGAGCATCTGAGCAGCAAGATCTTCCAGGCGGCCAAGACTGCCGAGGGGCTTGGTGAGCGTATCGAGGTGCAGGCGGGCTCGCATTCTCCATTCTTCACTGGGCGGCACGATGTTACGAATTAGGGGAGTGAGCGTTGTTATGGTGGGAGAGTTCATAAGGATTCCTGGTGCAATAGGGGGTGGCGGCTTGGTAGACAATGAAAGGCTTGAGAGAGACGTTCCGGCGTTAGGACCTGATGTGGCGTCCCACTGCTCAGAGAATGGTTCAGTTCGAGAAGATGGACGACGGAGAAGTTCTTGGGAATTAGATGGAGATCGTGGATCGACGCAAAGACGGTGATGCCTTCCTTACGGAGATGATCGAGCAGATCGATGAGTTCCACTTGCCTGCCGATATCCAGGTTCTGCGTTGGTTCGTCAAGCAAAAGCAGCTTCGGCTCCTGGGCGAGGCCCAGAGCGATCTTGACTCGCTGCCTCTCACCGCCGCTGAGCTGATTAAAGACCCGATTACGGAGATAAGCGATATCCGTCAGATGGAGCGCACGCTCGACGGCCAGGCGGTCTTCCCGCATGGGACCACGTAGTAATCCGAGATAAGGAGCACGACCCTGTTCGACGATCTGCTGCACCGTGAAATCGAAGGGCACATCCAGTTGCTGGGGCACGAGTGCAACGAGACGCGCGCGTTGCCTCCGAGGTATGTCGGTTAACGATTGACCGTCGAGCAGGATATCTCCGGAAGTTGGCTTCAGAGTTCCGGAAGCAAGGCGCAGCAACGTGGTTTTGCCTGCGCCGTTCGGGCCAATCAGCGCAGCGCAAGTCTGCCTCGTCAAGCTGAAGCTTACGTGATCGAGAAGAGGCCGTCCTGCGAAGCCGAACCCAATATCGACGAACTGTAGCAATGGATTCATAGGATGTACTCCCGCCTCGTTCGGCGCAGCAGGTAAAGAAAGAACGGTCCCCCAAGAAAAACCATCAGAATCCCGACGGGAACTTCGGTAGGTGCAAAGAGCGTTCGGGCTAGCGTATCCGTAATGACAAGAAAGATGGCGCCGAATAGAGCAGTTACGGGTAGCAGTCGTACATGATCAGGCCCAAATAGAAGTCGTGCAACGTGAGGAACGATGAGTCCAGCAAAGCTGATAAGGCCGCCGAGAGAGACGGCGATAGCGGTAAGGAGCGATCCGACGAGAATGATACCGATGCGCGAAACTTCCACGCGGATGCCAAGTTGGTGAGCGTATTCATCACCCAATGCGAGCGTATTGAGACGACGCATCAGCGGGTACGCGACCAGGGAGGTGCAAATGAGCAGTGTGAAGGTGATAGCCAACTGCGGCCATTCGGGGACAGCGATGACACCGTGCAGCCACGCCGCCACAATCCGGGTTCCGGTGGTGGAGTTGGGATCGAAAAGCTCAAAGACGTACGTGGAGTTCGTAAGCATCGTACCTACGGCAAAGCCTGCGAGCAGAAGCGTTACTCCACTGGTACGCCCGTTTGCCCGCGCCAGCGAGTAGACTACCGCCATCGTGATTACAGCTCCGACAAACGCCAATAGTGCCGTAGCGCTAATGCCAACCACGGAAAACTGCGAGAGAAAGATGATCCCGATGCAGGCGCCGACCGCCGCACCGCCTGACGCTCCAATAATGTACGGGTCAGCCATAGGATTGCGGAAGAGGCCCTGAAACATCAATCCGGAGATTGCCAGCGCTGCGCCGACGATAGCAGAGGCGAGAACACGCGGAAGGCGGATCGCCAAGAGAATGGTGCGCTGCGTCTCCGTAAGCGGACGCTGCTGGAGGATGGCCGCGACGATACTTCGCACAGAAATGTGAATGGCTCCGACAGACAAAGAAAGGAGGATCACCGCCAGCAGAACCGCAGATAGTCCGAAGATGATCCCAATGAGATTGAGCCTTTTTCCCCTGGAGATCTCCGTAGACGCGTCCTTCCCAGGCTTCCGCCCATTAGGAACGGAAGCCATAGAAGTGACTGCGACTCTGTTTACTTCAGATTCCATGAATCTCCACCGAAATTCACCTTGATGCCGGACCGGAACGTGAGAGGAAGAGCCGGATAGCCAAACGCCTCGAAGTAATGTTGACTAAGCAGATTCTGAATATTGGTGTAGACGTTGATCCGTTGCGTGAGCTGATAACCGCCACCCAGTTCAAGCCGCTGATAGGACCCGAGCAGGTTGCGATTCGGCAGTAGGAGACTGTTCCCGAAGTTCGAATCTTCAAGGAACGTGCTGTCATCCCGTTTTCCAACAAGCGTACCGGTGAACGACGCGTAAAACTTGGAGCGGGTATAGTTGAGCGCAAAATAGCCCCTGTGTGGAGCAACGCGGAAAGGCCGGTCACCTACAAGCGGAGCGAAAGCGCCGATTGGTATCGTCCCGAAGTCGAAGGAAGTGTTGAAGGTGGGTGTGGCGACCGTTTCCTGCACGACGGCGTCAGTGTATGTATAGCCGCCGCGGGCAAAGAGATGGTTGTTGATCTTGTATTCCGCTTCAAGTTCTAGACCCATTGAGCGAAAAGCGGCGCCATTCAGATACGCGCCAAATGGAAATTGCGGAAACAGCTCAGCGGGTACACCAAACTGCCCAAGATCTGCCTGGGGGACATTTTGAGCGCCGTTTGTGAATTCATTGTGGAAGTATGTAATTCCCACACGGCCGTTCCCATCGAAAAGCTCTTGTTCCACGCCGCCATCATAGTTTCGTGAGTTCTCCGGCCCAAGTGGCTTGACGCCATACTGCTGAATGAGCTCTTCGCCGTTGGGTACGGTGAGCAGTGATCCGTACAGAGAGTTGGACTGCTGAAAAACACTCGGCTCCTTAATGCCTTTGCCGAAGCTTGCATGCAGCTTCGCTCCACTGAGCAAGCCCTTTCCCGATGGACGAAATAGATAATATGCGAGCGAGGCCCGCGGAGTACCGGCAAAACCAAAGAGCCCATTGTCTTCAAGACCGGTGCCAAGGTTGTAAAAGAGACGATTGTGAATATCGCCGGAAAATTGAATAGTGTAACTGTAGTTGCCGCGTTGAATCGTCTCCGGAGAAGAGCCTGCATCACCGGACAAGCCACTTTCGTTCTCGTACTTGAATGCACCAAGTGCAAGCAAGTGCGGAGTGACCTGGTAATCGGTCTGGGCATAGACAAAGTCGCGGCTTGTGACGGTAAGGAACTGGGACGGAGTTCCGCTAAACTGAAAAGCCGCCTGCCCATTGACGGTATAACCGTTTCCACCTGTGATGGTCACGGGGGCACCAAGCCAGATCCCGAAGTCGGGATCGAATATGCCGGTTGCTCCAAAACTATTGAACTGCCCGTTTTGGCGTAACCCGCCGTAACGGATTTGGTTATGCCACTTCGACGTCAATTGATTGTTCCAGACCGCGTTGTTGTAGTTGTCCTGCTCTTTTTGTTGCGCGTCGTCCGGTATGCCATAGAGGGCAATAGCGTTCGGCTGAGCAGCGGAGACGACGATATGGCGAACGGTAAATCGAAGATCGTTCGACGCATTTGGTGTCCAGCCGAAGTTTCCGGCGTAGGTAGCATTATGAAATTCGCTGTTGGGAATATTGTTACGTGTGTCAACGCGGGCGAAGGCAGAGTAGAGATCAAAGTGGCGATAGAGGGTCCCAGCAGTAACTTCATTGCGATAGGTGCCGAAATTGCCAGCATCTCCCGCATATGTAAACAGCGGCAGAGCGGTTGCGCCTTGTGCAGTTGTAAGGCGGACAACGCCGGCCAGTGCGTCCGATCCGTAAAGAGCGCTGTTGGGCTCTCGCAGGACTTCGATTGAGTCGATGCCAACTGCCGCAACGTTCGCGAATTCTACTCCCCCGCCGATAGTGTTGGCGGGTACTCCGTCAATCAGCACTTTGTTGGCGTCTGTCCCTGCGCCACGAATCGAGAGGCCGGTGGTACCTCCGATCTGTCCCGTCTGCGTAACCTGCAAGCCTGGCACTCGGCGCAGCGGCTCCTGCACCTCTAGCGATAAGCGAAAGTCCTCTTGGAGAATCACCGTGACGGACGCACCGACCTGCGCCTCTGGCGTCGGAGTACCTGTTGCCGTGACCGTGACCTGATTTGTGAATGTTTGTATAGCCAGGGTGATATGCAAGTCGGCTCTCGCTCCACTCACATAGGAAGCCGGCGTTGTCACGGTGCGGAATGAAGGCGCGGCTACACGCACACTGTATCGTCCGGCCTGCGGGATTTCGAATTGGAACTCGCCGTTGTCGTCGGTTGTGGTGCTTGCGATGATCTTGGTGTCGTCGATTAGATCGACTGAAGCGTGGGCAACAGCGGATCCTAGTGGATCGCGCACCTCTCCGTGGAATAACTTTCCATTTTGTGCAAACGCTGGGATGGCGGCGCAAATCAGAATGAGTATGAGCGTGACGAATGCCGCGGTTGCGGTTGGTATAACTACGGACTGACGTACGGTATAGGACATTGCTTTCCCCCTCGGGCTTGGTTGCAGCAAAGGCCGATATCCTGACTCGCGCGTCGTCGAATCCATGCTGCCTTCCCAGAGCTATGCTCCAGTGGCGTTGAAGTTCCTGCAGGATTCTCAGCGCTTACAGTTACGGGGTAGTGGCGGAGTTGCACCGCGCTTCCCGGCACCTTGCTGGTCGTGAAAATGGAGTGAACTGAACAAACATCGATCAGCTCAGGGATGAAATTGTTTGGCGAGATCCTCCAATGCATCGATTGCGACCGGACTTGGAAGCTCAACTCGTTTATCGACGAAGTACACACGCCGCGAACGAACTGCGGGCAGTTCATTCCAGCCAGGACGGTCCTTGAGAACGTCAATGGTAATGCGCCCTCCTCGGACAAGGAGAAGAGCTTCCGGCGCACGCGAGACAACTGCCTCCATGCTGATATGCGGCCACTCCTGGTCAATATCGTCAGTAATGGAGCGACCGCCGGCTGCCTCAATAATCTCCGAAATGAACGCGCCCCTCCCAATTGTGATGACAGGATCGAATGAGACTGGCGAAAAGACGCTAATGACGGGTTTGCCAGTAACACTGGCGCGAACAGCAGCTATACGTCTTTCTAGGCTATCGATCAGGACAGTCCCTTGCTTTTCACGGTTTATAGCCTGACCGAGACTGGTGATGGAATGCAGTATCCCTGCGATGCCGTGAGGATCTACGAGATACACCGGGATACCAAGCTTCTGGATATGATCAAGAAATGTCTGCTGCGTCGCGCGTGGCATCCCGAGAACAAGATCGGGGTGCAGAGATAGGATCGTTTCCATCGACGGGTTGTTGATCGATCCCACGCTGGGTTTCGTGGTCGCTTCAACGGGATATTTCACATAATCACTCACGGCAACTACGTCATCTGCCGCCCCGAGTGAGAAGACGCTATCGGTGATGCTTGGTACGAGGCAGATGATGCGATGAGGATGGTCGGGTACCGTGACCGTACGACCAGTCTCGTCCGTGAGGATACGGCTCGCCAAACAGGAATGTACGGCGATCGTTAGGAAAAGCAAAGCGAATAACGACTTTTTCATGCGTACACCGTACGATCTAATTTCATATTGCGAGCTAATTCGATGAAATGTTGAGCAACCGACGGATTCGCACGAAAGTGAAGATGGATATAGCTTGCGAGGATATTGCCCACGTTGTAGCCCTCAACCTCTTCTTTGCCAGACAGTGAATATTGAACGCGGTAACTTGTTTGAGTTCCGTCTCCGCTGACGATATGTGAGTAGTGAAAGCTATGACCTCGAACCTCAGTCCCACGAGCACCGAGTAAACAATCTCTGGTAAATTCGACGGTTACATAACCGAACTGAACGAGCCTAGGGGTCGTTTCCACAGCAAAGGGCAAGATGCCGGCCATCTGGTGTGAGGTTTTGTCAGAGGTAATGAGTTGTTGAGACAGGTAAATCATGCCGCCACATTCCGCATAGACGGGGAGGCCCGACGTGGCGAATTGCTGGATTGAAGCTATCATCGTTTCATTTGTTGACAGCTGCGGCGCATGCAACTCGGGATAGCCGCCGCCAAGATAGAGCGCATCAAGACCAGTAGGCAGCGATACGTCGACTAAGGGGCTGAACGGAACAATTACAGCCCCGTGCTGCCGCAGCAGGTCAAGGTTATCCTCGTAATAGAAAGAGAAGGCCTGATCGCGAGCCACTCCGATACGGAGACTTGGCTTTTTTGTACGCTGAGGAGGAAGAGCCTCATACTGAAGATCCGCTTCGCGCTCTAATGAGAATAGATGTTCCAAATCTAGATGCTTCTCAGCGAGAGAGCCGAAGTCCTCGATTAGTTTCTCTGTAGCCTTCTCATCGGCCTCTGCCGCCGAATGAAGGCCGGGATGTCGCTCCTGAATCCGTATGTCCGTCGCATTCGGAAGCCCACCGAGAACAGGAGTTTTGCAAACGGAGTCGATAGCTGCCTTCAGCATGTTGTAATGCCGCTCACTGCCGACGCGGTTAAGGATCACTCCTGCCAATGGAAGTTGCGGATCGAATCTCTCAAAACCAAGTACAACCGCAGCGATACTGCGTGCACTCTTACCTGCATCAAGTACAAGTACGACGGGAAGTCGAAGCAGTTTTGCAATCTCTGCACTGCTGCCTGTCTCCGTGGCATCCTTGCCGTCGAAGAGACCCATCATGCCTTCGACGAGTATGGAATCCGCAACTTGAGATGCTTGGCGCAGAACATCCTTGTTAGCCTCGGCGGAGAGCATCCAGGTATCGACGTTACGCGCAATGCGGTTGGCTATTCGTGTGTGATGGCCAGTATCCAGAAAATCAGGCCCACCCTTGAAAGTCTGCACGACGAGTCCGCGGCGGCGCATTGCCGCAAGCAAGGCTAAGGTGACGGTAGTCTTGCCGACCCCGCTTGCAGTTCCGGCGATTAGCAGGCCTTTCACTGCGATCCCCCTGCAGTCGGAGTTCCCTTGAGCATTAGCGGAAGACCGGCAATCATAAGCACCACGGTATCCGCGGCAGCGGCGACGCGCTGATTGATCTCGCCGACAAGATCGCGGTATCGGCGTCCAAGTTCGTAAGCCGGAACAACACCGCTTCCCACTTCATTCGAGACGAGCACGACAGAACAGGGCGGGGATTGCAGGGCCTCGCAGAGTGCATCGATGTACCCTATCAGGCGCGCAGAGTCTTCACTGCACCCTTCAAGTAAATTGGCCGCGAAGAGCGTAATGCAATCAATGAGAACGACGTCGTGGTTCTGTCCAGCGGACAGAACTGCGCCAGCCAAATTGAGCGGCTCTTCGATGGTGGTCCACTCCGTAGGCCGATCTTCGCGATGGCGCTCAATCTTGGCACGCATCTCTTCGTCATCGCGGCGCTCTGCAGTTGCAACGAAGGCCACCTGCTTTGATTGGGCGACCAGGTCTTGCGCGTAGCGGCTCTTGCCGCTGCGAACTCCGCCCAGCACGAGCGTCACGGATTTATTTTGCTGATACTGCAAAGCGTGCCCTCGCATTCGCGCAAAAATGCGCCTAAGCAGAACGGAAACCATATGGGGCAGCTGCCACCTCAAGCGCACGAGCGCGTGTGGACAAACTCCTCAACTCTCCCTACGGAGTTGAATGAAGCCCGATCTCTATCTGGCAGGTCTCCTGACTTGCGTTTCGTCGAGCTTGACGGCCTTCCCAGGAATTTCATCCCAGTGGCTTAGACAAAATGGCAAGCTCTCAGCGCTTACAGTTACGGGGTAGTGACGGATTCGCACCGTCTTCCCAACACCAGATATGGAAATCTTATCTGCCCTGGCGAGAGTGGTCAATTCACAAGACGTAATGTAGCGCATCAGCATGCCTTCAAAATGAATTGCCGGGAATTTTGCTGCGCCGCAATCTCCAGTTCAAAGACGCCGCATCTTCTATGTCTTGGCATGGTCAACCACGACGTCAGCCTTCACGCTTCCGCGATGCCCAGTCTCTCAAAGTTCGCATTGAAGCGTTCAACTTGTCCAACCGCACTCAATTCCTTGGGCGGCCGCGGGTCGACAGTCAAACTAATCCAGGAATCACAACGACGTTTACTTTAGCATCTAGGGGGCGAATGCCAGACGTCGACAGTTTTCCTGATCAGCCATCTTTTTTATGATTTACGTTAGACCTATATGAGTCATTGGCATCGATCATCAATCCGTATGCGTTCGGTTTCTGCGTTCTTGCGCGGCATTCAGAACGACTTCATTCTTGATTTGAACATCGTCCCTGAGGCCGGACAATTGTTTCCGCGTAGAGTCATTGACTTAGCGAGTTTTCATCTTGCGAAAAAACCGACCTCGGGAGACATCGTCAAAGCTTGCGAAGAAAGACAATGCATTCTGGTGACAACGAACACGACTTACGAAGTACTTCTACGTAAAAACAATGGCTGTCACGCTGCACTAAATTCGGTTCTTCCGCACATTCGGTGCAGATTAGGCATTGAGGATCTCCCGCGGGAGAACTCGTGCTTTGAGGAGTTCGAAGCCAGATCGGCCATACATCTGGCGCTTGATTGTTTTTAGTCTGTTGATGTGTCCTTCGATAGGACCATTGCTCCATGGCTTGGTAATTGAGAGTTCGACGGCAGCTATATCGCGACGCAAGGTGGTGGCAAATTGAGCCAGGAATCGAAAGGGAGAAGCGATCGCTGTATCAATCTAAGCGCTCAGTGCTTTGGCGTTTCGCCATCTGAGCATGGCTCGAAAGTTGATGCAGTAGCAATTCTTACAACGGAGCTTTGATGGCGCACCTCGGTTCTCGTAAGAAAGCTATAAACCACAATAGCAAGCAAAACAGGTACACGGCAACGCGTGCATATGACAATCCGAGATAGGGGCTGGCTTCTCTTACAGCGGAAAAGTGTCTGTGACCTATCTCAGTTAAAACATTCGCGGCAGAGTAAACAGCAAAGCCCCAGATAACTTTTTGCGTGAGCCTCGGCAATCGGTATTCCGACAGAGCTAGTTGCGCGAGCCCAGCCTCGATCCAGAGTATGGAAACAAAGATGCCTGCCTTGATTGACAGATTGTGTGGGGAGAAGTGCGATGACGGCCCAACATACCAGGCAACTGCTCCTGAAAGACAAGTAGCAATCACCAGCCCAAAACCTGCGCAGGTCCGCGCAGCCGTCGACTTAAAGGAAAAGAATCGCCACGCATGGATTACTGCGGCAAACAGAATGAGCTGCAGCACGGGATCAAAGGCAATCAGCACCCAAGACAGCCGGGGACCAATCGCAGTGAGATGGGCGAGAAGAAACACCCCTGAACGAACGATATAGAAGGCCATCAGGATGGTAAACAGGGGCAGGCGCGTCGCCAGCTGACGGCGGATCAGCACGATCAGCAGAACCAGATGCCCGGTCATTGCGGCGCCAGCGAGAACGTAATCGAGAATTTTAATCCACATGGCTCTTTCCGACCACTCAATCCGTGTCCGGAGGACCTGTAGGAATTTCGTGCTTGAAGTCCTCGGGGGTCAACCTCGTTTTTACCTGCGTATAAGGCTGCAATGTTTGCGAGAAATCAAAGCAATCCAGCAGATCATCCGAAATGGCGTCTCGTGTCCCCAGGCTCGGAAGGACAAACAACTCTTCGGTAAAGTGCAATATGCTGCCGAATTCGTGCTGCCTGTGTGAGATATATCCATGCCGAGCATACGGCGAGACAACAATGAGCGGCACTCGAAAGCCGAGGCCCATTTCATCCACATGAGGAGGAGAAACGTGGTCGTACCAGCCGCCCCAATCGTCCCAGGTGATAAAAATTGCGGTGTTCGACCAATATTTGCTTGCGCCTATCTCATTCACGATGGAAGCGACCCAGTCGGGGCCAGTGTTACTTCCGCTAGCCGCATGATCCGAGTTGGCCATTGTGGGCATGACCCATGAAACTTGGGCAAGATTGCCGTTCTCAATACCTGTCAAGACCTGGGTCTCAGGAGAGACGACATCACCTGTCCAGTCTGGCCCGAAGCGTATGTGCTTGATTGCATCGTATGCGGACCAGACATAACCTAGGTCCGCTGTTGCCGAAGGCGCGTAATATTTCCAGGAAAAATGCTGTGCGTCCAGCAGGTCGCCTATCGTCTGGTAATCGAAGCATGGAAAGGCCCAGGCAGATCAGTGCCGTTTGGCCCGATCAAATCAACGGTCGTTCCTGATGGCGAGTCACATCCCCAGGCATGAGTCGTGCTATCCGGAACTTCATCTGCGTCATCTGACTGTCCGGCAATGAGATATTGATGCGCGACGAAGCTTGGGCCAGTATTGGATTGGAACATGCGGTCCGCCAGCGCGTATTGACTGGCCAGCGTCCAGTACGGGACAGTCTCGTTGTGCGGCACATAGGCATAGGGCATGTTCGCGATCGGATAGCTGCCGGTATGGGCAAAACCGTCATTCTTTCCTCCATCCCAGTCCGCCCACCAACCCGGATGACTATGGTCAACATCGGTTGGCTCTTCGAACGGAACTGGTTGCAAAGGGATGATCTTCCCGTAGTCGTTGCCGACAATGGCGGCGTCTGCGCCAGGAAAGCCGCTGAAGAGGTTATCGAAGGACCGGTTCTCCTGTACGATAACGATAACGTGCTGAATATGGTTTCGCAGATTAGTCTGGTCAACAGAAGAAGCCGACAATGATCCCTGATCGACGGGTGGCTTCGCGCCACATCCCAGAATGAGCAGGGAACAAAAAGACAGAACAATAAAACGCCAAAACAAACACTTCAATTTACTAGCCCCCGTAAAGGATTATTGCGCTTTGGGGCGCTATCGTGGCTATAAATCGATATACCCTTACACATCGATTATTCGCTATTTCTGTGGTTGAGGACCCCATTCTTGTAGCCACATAGTTGCTATCTTTAGCCAACACCCCTCACGAGTTGTTCGAATGGCACACGCGCCTTTGTTCCGATGGTCAAAATGAAATCTCAACCAAGTGGAAGGCCGGATCATTATCTACGAAGTCCTTGCGGCCTCGACGGCCAGTGTGAAGCGGCTCTTCCACTTGGCGCCGCTCCTTCATGGAAGCAGCGAACTCGGATCCGGTCTTGATAATCCCATTGGGCCACACGTACCATCTGCGCGGCTACAGCGACTAGGCCATGCGTTTGCGATCGGCACTGGTAAGATCTTTCCGGAGATATCGTTCGAACTTGTCTCGGAAGCTGTTCTCGATCTGGCGCACAGCGACTGTAGCTGCGATCCAGCACCTTGGAAAACGTCTGCGACGGGTTGATTTTCCCCCTGATTGAGGTGTGCGGACGGTGAATGTCACGCTGCAGTCAAATCGCAGATTGGCGGCCCTTATTATTCAGCATCGTCCGTTTTTCAACTGCAAAGTCATTACACTGAAATACAGCTTCGCCCCTAACTCGCCTTCGAAGCGGGCGATCTCCTCCGCAACCGTGTTCGTCTTCTGCATTGTGAGGACACTTGCCTTTGCAGTCGAGGTCGTAGCCGAAGTGCCTGTGCTCGTCTGCGCTGCTGCCGCCGTCTGCGTGGTTGTTGCGCGAGACGTGTTGCTTGCTGACGAATTACCGGTGCTCCACTTCGTCTTTAGGATTATCTCGGACAAGCATGTAGATTTTGTTCAGAGAGACTTTCTTGCTTCCAATTGCTAAAACCGTTGGGTTGTCCGTTGGAAGGACAGACCATTTGGGGCGCCAGCGATGAAGTATCTCAATGACTTCCTCTGAGAAACGGTCATACTGCGAACCGTCTGCCCACCTGTTTGCCGACGGCCCAAGATTATGTCTCATACCAGACGGGCTGTCATTCTTTCTCGTGCCTATGATTCCTCTCGCAATTTTCCAATAGCCTGGCGTGAAAGCGTGGCCACTTCCTATGTCATCTTTCGAAAGGATATCGCCGTCCGCCGCCTACGCAAAATATCGGGATGGTTTTGAGGTATAGACCATAAAACGCATGATGTCGAGATCGCAACCTGTATCGGTAGAAGACCTCATGTACCCACGGGCACAAAATCGGGAGTCCATTTGTCTTGAGTCATTCTGTCATGAGGACATCGTGATGCTGGACAGATGAGCCGTGGAAATGGCCCGACCGTGCAGCCCCGGACGACTAGACATTGTTAGTGAGAGAGCGTTTCAGTTCGTATCAAGCGACAGAAGGCAGACGCAACAGCAGATGAACACACGCTCCGTATGTCAACATCAGGATTGAAACCGTCGAGAGAAATACACCGATCATGTTGGCGACGTAGGTGATTGCGGAGCCGAACCCTACTCCACGCTCGGTTCCCCTATGTCCCTTGTAGGCTCCGAAAGTGAGCGCGAAAGCGAACGACAAAATGGAAACGCTCAACATATATGAAGCTAGAAGCTTCAAGGCCTGTGGCAATTCGATGTTTGAAAGATTGGCGGCGATGGCAAGAAGCATCACGCCGCCACCAACCAGGCTAGAATGTGCAACGCGCCAAGCGCGAATGCGTTCTTCTCCATAATTCTTGTTGATTGCCCTGCCTAATGGGGCTCCACATAGAAAGCCAAGGAACAACACCAGTAAACCGACGCTTGAAAGCAGGCTTGCAGACATACTTGTCATTCCTTCACTCCGTAGTTTTCCTAATATTCGCTAGTGTGATTTGGCAATGCGGTATTTGGCGTGTTTGGATTCGCGGCGGCGGCATCGCGAACGCTGGCATCGTCATCTGCTGCGAGGGCTGCCAGCGTTTTCGGTGGGGTTCTCAGGTTGCGAACGACGACACGACGGACAAGGGCATCCTCATCCTGTGACAGGTCGGCCAACATCTCCGCCATTATCTCTGCAACGGTCATAGTCTCTCCTGTCGGGCACTGGGGTACCAACTAATGGATCGTCCTCCGTCGTCTGTGGATACATGGTAGAGCGAAACGTAATAAAGGCGAATGAGAATGGTCTTCGACCTGTTTCCGCAAATTCCGGGGGGCTGGCCAGAATATGAAGAAATGTGTCATCGGAAAGAACGCATTCCAGATCCCATTCGTCGTCATAGATTTGTAGAGCGAGATCCTGTCCATCAGAGTATGTAGCTACAGGCTGAATCAGAGATTTGCTTTGGTATGGTCCGGAATAGATACGTTCAAGGATGTATTTGCAACCGGTGCTGGCCGCAAAGTCAATTGCCGCTTGCCTCTTTACTGCGAGAGTCATTGCTGGCCCCCTGTTACTGGCCGAGACTGCAGCGCAGGTATCTTGGGATACTGCACAGGGGCATCACTAACAATGTCCAGAACCATGTGCAAGTTCGCAGTGTTACACATGGCTTGCAGGATGGTGCGAATAGCCCTCGCAGTCCTGCCCTGCTTTCCGATGATCTTGCCGGCGTCTGAGGAATGCACGCGGAGCTGAATCACTGGATCTTTGCTGGTTTCTATCAGTATGGCGGTCACCTCTGCAGGTCGGTCCACCATCAGGCTTGCGATCACGGCGATGGTATCCGTGATCGTTTGTGCTTCCTTTGCGTTCATATGGTCATTCATCCTAAAAAACGGCCCCTCATCGAGGGGCCAATCTGCCTTGCTTTTCTCTGGTTAGAAGAGGTTTTTATGAACACAATCCAGTACAGTCTTCTACTGGGTTATTGTCACCCTATCTTATGGATACAGCATGACCTCTTTGGGCTAGTTGTGAGTCGCGATCGCTGGCAAGCAGTAATGAGAAGCTAAGGAAAGAGCCGAAGATTCTCTTCCCCGGTATGAGAGAGCAGATTCGCCGGTTCGGCAGGTTTACTCTCGACATGGAAGACCTGCCAGCCCCTCTCAATCTGCAACCGCTTCCGTTCGAGACGCCCTTGTGCCACTTTTTACACGTATCCCGAACTTACCCAGTTTCTGCGTTGGGACCATATTCGAGAAGTGGTGATTCCGGGGTTGACGCGGAGAAGGCAGGCAGAGGCGACTTTGTTCAATACAGCTGTTTAGCGGGCGGACGGCCCGCTAAATTCTGCGCCTGCCATGGGCTTTGTTCGGAAGGGTATGAGTGGGCTTGCTGGGGAGGCAACTATCCATTTTTAACGCAAACACACCTGCCAAACGAGTTCCACAGGTTAGCGAGGTTGGCAATGATGACGCCCTCGTTTTGCTGCGAGGCAATTTTCTGCGTCAGCAGGGTGGCGCCAATGCATCGCTTGATACGCGAGATCTGTGCTTCGACGCGCGCGCGTAAGCCATAGCCGTATTTGTTCTGAAACGCATAGATGCCTTTGTCCTGAATGTATTTGACGATCTGGTCATGCCAGCGGGTATCTTCGCCACCATACACGATGGCGTGAGCCAGCGGTGGAATAACGGGCGTCACGCCCGCACGTGAGAGCGCTTCGGTGCGCTCGACGCTGTAGTACGCGCCGTCGGCAATCACCCGGTCCACCGGCCGATCGGCGGGTAGCACGGCGTCCATTCCTTCGCTGTCCGATACTTCTGTGGTGGTGATGCTGATCGCGTGAACGTTCATGTCAGCGTCGATCGACAGATGCATCTTGCGCCACGGCGTACGTGCGGCCTTCTGGCCATACTTTTCCTCGTACCACTGGCTCGCGCGCCCGAAACTCAGGCCCGTGCTGTCGACGATCTGGCTGAGCGCTTCGCCGCCCGCGAGCCGTCTAGCGAGTTGCGCGCAGCGCTGCGTGACGCGCACCTCGAGCGCGGCGCGTTGCTCGAGTAGTTGCGGTCAGGGATGAAGCCATCGGAGGTGTCGCGGCTGGCGGTGATCTGCTCGGAGATCGGTTTTGTGGCGTAGTCGGCGCGGAGGTGCTGCTCGAGCGAACCGTAGTTGCCGGCGCCCAGTTTGCCGATGAACGCCATGGCGCGAGGTTGCTGGGTGATGAGATTGACTGCGCCCCCGATGGCGTCGGAGCCGTAGAAGGTAGACCCGGAGCCATGCAGAACTTCGATGCGCGAGATGGCGTCGAGGGGGGCGGGGATATCCAGGTTAAGGTGGCCGGTCTCCGTGTCGTTGATGCGCAGGCCGTTGAGCAGGACGAGGGACTGCTCAAACGTAGTGCCCCGGATGGAGAGATCGGCCTGAACGCCGTTCGCACCGCGAGCCTGCAGGTTGAGCGAAGGGTCCTGACGGAGGTAATCGGTGAAGTTGTTAAGGAAAAGCGGCTGTCGCGTGTCGATGGTCTCGACGGCGCGGAGGGTCTCGGAGAGTGGAATCGGCGGAATTGTTGTCGTAACTTCGACGGTCTGCTGGGTGACGGGTAACGCAGGAGCGGCCTGCTGGGCGGAGGAGTGAAGACAGGGCAAGATCAAGAGCATGAAAGAAAGTTTGTGCAGGGAAGTCACATAGACATGATCAAGGTTGTAGCGACTGTTGTGGATATAGTTTTGTCTCGTTCTAAGTAGTTGACAAGGTAAACCATATAGAGATTCCAGTCCACTCCAAGAGAATTTCGTTGCCCAATGGTCAAGGTAGTAACGAAGGCAGATCAATGGAGCGAATCCCAAAATTCTTGAGATAAGCACAATAGATACTGCTCCAACCACCCAGCGCAGACGGAACTCGGCACGTAAAAAGGGCAAGGCCTCTTTCATTAGAGTTCCTTAAGTACTCGAATAGCTTGTAGGCGAAGGACCTTAGCAATAGGAGCGACGTGTGATAAGGCATATCCGGCGGCAAGAACAGCCCCAGCCGCAATCAGCAGAAGAGGAGTCGGAGCAAGCAGATGCTCTACTTGATGCGATAACATTTTTTGGCTAGCTAGGCCGAGAATTATTCCAAAGAACGCACCGGTACCCACCGTCATAGCATTTATCTTCAACACTTGCTTTACAAGATGTATCGGCTGGGCACCCAATGCTCGCATGACGGCAAAACGCCGCTTCTGAGACAGTACGACCGCCGAAGATAGGGAGAACACAGATACTAGAGTGAGAAGAAGACAGAATGCGCCCAGACCTGCCCCAACGACGGTTCCGAGCCTCTCCCCGGAAGTTATCTCGGTTATGGTGTCCTTTCCCGTTTTTATTTTAGAGATGGCCTGCTTCGAAGAGACAGACGCAATCACGTTTCTCAGCCGTTCATCGGAAGAAATGGAGTCATATTTCAGGAAGAAATTAAACGGGAAGAAGCGCCGGATGCTAGACAGCAACTTCTGAGGCGCTTGTTCCTGAATCACATAGATTGTAGGTCTCGGCGGCTCTAATGGGCCTGCGTCACGGACATCATCGACAACTCCAACCACCGCGACCGGCGACGCGAACAGTTCTATGCTGAGATTTGCCCAACTATATTGGATGCTTTGCAATATGAGGTTGCAAAATTCTTACTGACAATCCCTACCGGGGTCGTGTCTGCCCTGTCCGATAGAGTAAAAGATCTACCATTCAGTAATGGTATTTCTAGAGCGTCGAAGTAGCCTCGGCTTATGATACGTACCTGGACATGAGGAAGGGTTGAACCGTCCGAACACTTCATTGGAACGAAGAAATTGCTACCGATTGGCAAATTCAGCGAATATCCAAGTTTCTGCACACCGGTTTGCCGAGCGAGGGCGGCAGACAAAGAATCCAAGTGATTTGTAAGAGGATCTCCGCTCGGATAAGCCGCTGGAGGTATCGCGACAGTAAGAACCTTAACTCGATCCAACGTAACTCCCAGATCCTGTTTTCCGGCTACCCAAAGGGTTCTAGCAAACGAAAGAACTGCGATCGAGAAAGCGACAGTGATGCAAACCTGCAATCCCACCAGCACTTTGCTAACAATGTGTGTGGATTGATCGTCTGGAGTGAATTGTGAAAGATTCAGCGTTGACGTCGATGTGATTTTTGCAGTCTGTATAAAGCAGATAGCGAGATAGCAAAAACAAACCAACAACCATGTACAAGCAGCTACGGCGTCTCTCGTTGCGCGTGAGACCTAAATTTCGCTGCGTGACTTTGTGTGAACCTATCTCGGGTCGCCGGCAACTTCATCTTCACCATGACCAGAGCTGACCTCGTAGACAAAATCACCGGACCTTGCGACCTAACGCACAGTGAGGGCTTGGACATCGTCAATACTGTGTTAGACGCAATGATTGACGCCATCAAGTCTGGCGACAAGACAGAGATTCGCGGGTTTGGCAGCTTTCGCACGGCCAACGCGGCCAACCCTCCTATCGCCCCGTACCAGTCAGCCAACCACCCATTTTTCAGACTGAATAAGCTGAAGGACGTTGATCGTCGCCATGCCTAGCTCTAGGCACACATCGGGAATGTTCGGACGGTTTAGCGATCCAGTCGGCTTCTCGTCGGTGACAAGCTGGAAGCCTTCGACCTTCGCCAATGCAATAACGAAGGGATCGGCCGACGTACGCAGTTTCTTTTCGCCGACCAGGCGCGGGAACCGCGCAAGGACTTGACCGGCCTCGATCTGCACGGCGTTGGTCAACTCGCGAAACATGGTCTTCCTGGCCTTCAGCCAGGTATGCAGTTCATCGGAACGTTTCTTCGTTTCAAGCAGAACATCGACGGGCGCAATTAGCCTCTCCTCTTCGATCAAGGTATGTATCTTGGTCCAAATCGCGGGGAAGTTATCTATCGGATATTTCTCTTGCCACGCAGCTATGAGCGAGCTGGTGTCAATGCAGTAGACCATTGAGCTCGGGTTATTCCGCCGGTTGGAAGGCAGCCCTTTCTAGCGCGGGGATATACTTCAGCTTCGCGCCCAAATAACTCGAAACATCGTTCAACGTGATGCGCTGGTCGTAGTAGCTGCGCAGCACAAGCCGCGTGAAGCCTCGGCCGTTCCAGCTCATCAGCAAAATCGGCCGCTTGATCGGTACTGCTTTCTTTTCGGCAAGCGCCTTCTCGGCCGCTGCCTGCTCGTACTCATCTTTGAACCGTTGCCGTTGCGTCTTGTAGAACTCCCAGGTGGCGCGGCTCAGTGTGACCAGGCGCAACAGCAAGGCTTCCCGGCTGACACCGAGGGCGTTTGCGATCGGGCGCAGTTGTTCATCGTTCCACTTCCGCACGCCTGGCGCTTTGGTATCCGAGAACGACAGGACCAGACGGCTCGGCATCAGTGCCGCCGCCGCGGCGGCATCACAGAAACGCTCGATGCGCTGCTCTTCGCTTGTCGAGTTGAAATCCGTCCCGTTCGATATCGCGCTTTCGCCTAAGAGAACGTGCGTCAATTCGTGCAGGAGTGTGTAACACTTGCCGCCCTGGCTGTAGTCCTTGCCGTTGATGACGATAACCGGCAAGACCGCCCTGGCTATCGCAAAGCCCCGCATTTCGTTTAAGTCGACGCTGTAATGGGGGCCGCTGATCACAAAGACCAGGACGCCATGCTCTTCGAGTTTTCGCCGCCAGAAGTCGAATACCCTCCCCTGCCCTGCCGCTTTTCTTTGTGCGGCGTCATCGATCCGCAGGAATTCCCGAATCGCAAGGCCAACGGCTTCGGGGTCATCTGTCAGCTTCGCTTTGAGCGTGAAGCCGGCGACAGCCTCGCGCAAATCCTCGTGTAGCTCTAGGGCCAGTTCGCGGCGTTCGTGGGCGTTGCGAATGTGATAGGCCAGGTTTGCCGATATGCTGCCGCTTTCTGCGGCCGGCAGACGGCGGAAGTCGCGTAACGGCGAGAAGTCTGCAGGCGGCTCGGGCAGATAGAAAACAGCAAGAGGAAAGTGATATTTAGCAGCGAGGTTGCGAAGCTGCGAAAGCGTTGGCGCTTCCCTGCCCGCCTCCCAATCTTCGATTACGTCCGTCTCGACACTCACGGCCTTCGCGGCATCCTCCACCGTTACCTTGGCGCGGTTGCGTGTCCAGGTCAGCAATTCCGGTTTGATGATTGCCTTCGTCGCCATGACATCCTTAGCCGTTATAACCTACCCGGCTTTGCCGAGAGGCACTTTTGCAAGCCTATACCCCGGTCACTCGTTTCAGGATGGCTATTTTTTGCCCAACCCTCGAAACGGTCTAATTAGCTCCGGCAGCGCCTCAAAATCCCAGCGCATCGACGACGTTGCCCAGAAACAGCGACCCTTTGCGAATATAACGTCGTACCATCTTCTCACTCTTGTGGCGGGTCTGTTGCATGATGTCCCGCTCCGGCTGACCGGCAAGTGCCGCCGAGGTAGCCAGACCTGCCCGCAGGGAGTGGCCGCTGAACTCTTCCGCGGAATATCCGGTATGCCCCACAGTCCGCTTCACGATCAAAGCCACGGATCGGTCCCCCAGGCGGCTCTTCCCTACCCTGCCGCCCTTCGTCACCGGACGGAAGACCGGACCACTCTCTATCTTCGCAAACTCCAGCCACGCCTTCAGGATCCGAACCGGACAGGTCGATGGCTTTCTGCCATACGGAATCCCCACCTCAGTTCCCTGCCCTTCCTGGTCCGTCTTCGATGACCGGATATGCAGGACCATTCCCTCGCGGGTCCACCGGAGATGCTCGACGTCGAGGGCCACCAGCTCGGAGCGACGCAATGCTCCGGTAAAACCCACGACCAGAAGTGCCCGGTCCCGCAGACCCTGGGCGGTCTCCTCATCGAGCTGCTTCAGGATCTCAAAGAGGTCGCTGGCCACCAGCGGCCGCTTGACCACCTGGGGATCGGTCTTCTTGCGCCGCACCCCGGCCATCACCTGGCGGAACTTCGCCTCGGCGGTGGGACTGGGAATGGCCGGCGTCGCGATGGGTACGGCTGATGGCGGCGATGCGCCGCTCCAAAGTCGCCTTGGAGAGCCTGCCGGCGCAGTCGACGAAGTAGAGGCAGGCTGTATCTACCTCTGCCGGAAGAGCTTGCCGCCCCTGTGCCGCACACCATTGGGTAAAATCCTGCCAGTCGGCCGCGTAGGCGCGACGGGTATTTTCCGCCAGGGCGCGGGCGCGGAAGGCCTCCATCTGCTCGCGCAGGGCCTCTTCGACGGAAAAGATCGCGTCAGGATGCCCTATAAGCGGCCGCTGGGAATTCGATGATACTCCGGTACCTCCCAAAACGTCCGCAAAGGAGGTCTCTGCGGGCGGTATGAGGGTTGGGTCGGACAAAAGTGTATGGTTCACGCGAAGCGGCTCCTGCAAGCACTTTAGCATGATCTATACCGCTAATGCACTATTATCGGTAGTTGTTTCACGGGGTACAAAAATCGCAGCTTGTTTAATGCAGGCACCGCGTATCTCGTCGATGGTCCTTTTTGAAAACAAAGAAGCGCCAGTCCGGGATTTTAGTGCCGCGCGACAGCAACCTCGATCTGCCGCACAACGGGCCGGAGTTGCTGAACTCCGCTTAGGTCGATGCCAGCCCCACCACCGGTCGCTGTATGCACAGAAAAGCCCGGCGACAGTGCCGGGCTCTGGATTGCTAGTGAGGTATTTCTATTCCTTAGTCTTTAGTTTGGAGTCATTCTCGCGGATGAAGTCTTCGATAGTCTCCTTCGCAGCCAGCAAGCGGATCCACTGCTCCTTATAGAGCGTTACCGGGAAGCGACCCATACCGTACAGCGATACCGCTCCTTTCTCGCTCACCTTCAATGTGAGCGGGCCTTTCTCTTTGTTCTTCAGCTGGGCATTCTCTGCGCGCAAACGCTCCAACTCCTCCTGCACCGACTCAGTCATATCGTTTCCTCTCTTTCTCTGTTATTGCTTTTCCATAATATCGAGCGCTAAAGAGTGCCCGAACTTCATGCTTGCTGCATTCAGCAGAGTGCGGATGGCTCGGGCCGTGCGTCCCTGCTTACCGATCACCCGGCCCATATCGGTCGAGGCGAATCGCAGATGAAAACACGTCGTTCCGTCATTTTGCTGAGCTGTTATCGCTACTTGTTGTGAATGATCCACCAGGGCGCAGACGATGTACGTAAGCATTTGTTGTATCTGTGATGTTGCGTTCGAGTTTGCTACGTCCATTCTTTCCTTTGCGTGATCATGAGTGTGGTCTCTAGACTGAGGCCGGGGATTCCTCCTCGGGCCAGAGAGGGTCTTGCACGAGACACCTGTATTCATAACTGAGATCTGCGACCTTGCGGCGCCAGAAGTTGACGCTGAGCTCGGCCCGCTTCAGGTTATTGTCGACTGAATGAAGCTTCCGGAGTGCATGGCGGAGTTGCTTGTTGGGGTGAGGGTTCCTTGGCATAACGAAGGGTTTTACGTGAATTAGGATAGCTTTGCCGCAACCAACCCGGACAACTCGGCCCACTGAGGATCAATAAAAAAAGCAGGAAACAGCTCGGTCGTTGGTCGGAAAGAATCGTTGTTTCCATCCGCTCCATGTGTGGTGAAGGTGTCTGTGGTGTATTCAATGAAACGGTCCTGAGCCAACCTGGAGGCCAGGTAGTCGTAGGCGTCTACTGGTGATTCGGCATCGACCGTGAGGGTTACGTTACTGAAGGTCACTTCCATATATTCTGTTCCTCAGAGGGTTAGGATCGAGGTTGTTGGTTTCAGTCCTCATTGGGCAGCATGAAGGTAAGACATGGCTTGCCATCGTCGTCAGGGCCGCTGACGCACTTGAGTTGTTTCTGCCGCTGCCGGCCGTCCGGGTCATGAACGAAGACCGACCAGCGCACTTCGAGTGGACTGACCTCGCGGCGCAAGCTACGAAAGGTCATTAAGACGTCCCACCAACGGCCTATGATGTCCTGACCACAGTGCCCTTGGGTGTCTGAGACTGCGACACACTCATGAAAGGCAGTTGCGGTCATGGCGACAGGCCACTTGATACCGCACTTACGTGCGAGATCGCCAAACGGTTCCTGGGTCATGTCGAAGAGGACGCCGTCTTCTAGGGCTTGCGTTCGGGTGTAGATGCTGAGGACCTCAGCACCTTCGAAGAACGGATGGAGCATCGAGAATTCCTTTCTGAAGCAGGGCGATGATGGTGGGGTACGTCTCAAATGCGAAGAACCGCACAGAACGAAAGCGGAATGTATATCTAAACGAAAACGGGGCGGCCTCGGCCACCCCGATTCTTGTTGGCTATTCGGTTGGGTGAAATTGCGGTTTGACCGAATGTGCGACCGCAACCGGCTGTACCCAGATCGGGGTCGCCGAGAGAGCGAAGGTGGTTCCGCTCCATGCAAGCAATAGCGTCCGCCCCATCGTGCTTGCGATCGTAGCCGCTGCATCGACAGGAACTTCATTGCCGATGCGCTCACGCTTTGCCGAGTCAGATTTTCCATCGAGATCAAAAAGATCTTCGGGTCAATCAGGCTCTGCAGAGCGGCAAGCTCGAGGTTGGAAAACGGTCGGCGGAAAGTTCCATCGAACGCGATGATCACGACGTCCAACTTTTCATTGCACTTCGGCAATCGCGGGTCTGCAACACTCCACTTCCCGTTGTCCCAGCAGGCAGAGGCCAACACGGCACCAGTGAAGTCATCCCACCCAACGACTCCGTAGTTGCCGTTGGTGAGGTATGCGTCACCGTGACTTTTCTATGCCGTAGGCCTTGGATCGGCAACACAAAGGGGTCCACTCCCTACACGGCTGACCCAGCGTCAGTCCGGGATTATAGTGCCGCGCAACAACAAAGCTCATTAGGAAGATAGGTCGCCTATGAACCGAGAAGCGTTCGGTCTTTTTGGGGATGCGGTCGCATCCCCAAAAGGAGAAATGCGGCCTGTGATCGAGAGCGGACGCAATGGTGAGCTCTGGATCAACCTCTCCGCTGAGGAGTGTTAAAAACTCAAGATC
>Ga0210396_10001092_pt1 | contig 30774 bp, 25 predicted proteins | sample IncBWH17OmetaG_FD_155466 | JGI IMG/M metagenome (GOLD analysis project Ga0210396, IMG submission 155466) | Forest soil microbial communities from Barre Woods Harvard Forest LTER site, Petersham, Massachusetts, United States - Inc-BW-H-17-O ...
TGAAATCATCTGCCTTGGCTGTTGTTGCTCGACATGCCCTCGATGAGAGTAACCATGGGGAGGAACAGGGCGACGACGATGAAGCCGACGATCACGCCGAGCACCACGACCATGACCGGCTCGAGAATGCTGATCAGCGAGCCGACCAGCACGTCGACGTCGTTATCGTAGTTGTCGGCGACCTTGATGAGCATTTTGTCCAGATCGCCGGTCTCTTCGCCCACGTCGATCATGTTGACGACGATGGCGTCGCAGATCTTGGTGGCGCGGAGGGGGTCGGCCATGGACTCGCCCTCGCGGATGGCGTCGTGGACCTTGAGCAGGGCTCGGGAAAAGACTTCGTTGCCGCTGGTCTCGCGGGTGATGTTGATGGCGTCGAGGATCGGCACGCCGGCGCTGATCAGCGTGCCCAGCGTGCGGGTGAAGCGGGCGATCGCGGTCTTGCTCAGGATCGTGCCCAGGATCGGGATTTTGAGTTTGATGACGTCCGTGGCGTAGCGGCCGCCATCAGTCAGGCGGATCAGCTTCAGGCCGACGCCAATGACAATCGGGGAGACCAGGAGATAGGCCCAGCCGTACTGGTTGGCGAAGAAGTTGCTGATGTCCAGCAGGAGCTGCGTCGGGCCGGGCAGGGAGAGGTGGAAGTCCTTGAAGATGTCTTTGAACTTGGGAATGACGAAGATCATGATCATCGTGACCACACCGACGGCGATGCTGATGACGACGATCGGGTAGATCATGGCGCCGATGACTTTTTTCTTGAGCCTGGCGGCCTTCTCCATGAAGTCGGCCAGGCGGGCGAGGATGAGGTCGAGCACGCCGCCCGCCTCGCCGGCGGCAATCATGTTGCAGTAGAGCTTGTCGAAGGCCTTGGGGTACTTGGTCATGGCTTCGGACAGGCTGCCGCCCCCTTCGACATCCTCGGCGACGCCGCCCACGATGGCCTTGAGCAGCCCGGGCTTCTGCTGCTGTTCGAGGATCTGGAGGGAGCGGAGGATGGGCAGGCCGGCGTCCTGAAGCGTGGAGAGCTGGCGGGTAAAGTTAACCAGTTGTTTGCGCGGGACGCCGCCGATCGACAGCGGCATCTTGCGTTTGGGGGCGCTGGAAGGCGCGTCCTTCTTGGCCACCTTCTTTTTGGCGGCCTTTTCCTTGATTTTGGTGGCGAACTGGCCTTTGTTGCGGATTTTGGCGATCGCCTCATCCTGGCTTGTCGCCTCAATTTCGTCCTTGACCTCCTGACCCGAGGAGTTCATTGCAACGTAGCTGTAAGTTGGCATTGGAAGGCTCTCCGCTGTGGCCGCCTCGTCGTCGGTACGTTTAGAATCGACCGCTCATATTATTGGCGATGTCCAGTGAGAGGGGAAGGGGCAAGCTCGGCGGGGAGGGGATAATCGGGGGGTGATCGCCAAGGGGCGCCTTCCCCCTGGCCTTTTGGGCCGGCGATTGCGTTGCCGCAAGATTTTTCAAGCCGGTGACCGGCCGCGCCCGCGCCGGAGCCGGGGCGCGGACAGGACTCTGGGCAGACCCCACCTTTCGCAAAAGCATACCATAATATCATTGTTGTGCGATCCAGCCGGGGGCGATGGCCGATCCGAGCCCGGCGCCGGCCGCAGCATGGCGACAGGGCGGCAACTTCCGGACATAATTGACTATGAAGTCAGTTAATTGTGGGAAATCTTTTCCTTTCCGCGTGACTTGGCGGGGGCGGGGCCTCTATCGTATGGGCACGCAAGCAGTGGCGGGGTCTGCCGGTTGCCGCCGCGGGGGATTTTTTTCATTGTCGCCATTACGCGACGGGAGTTGTTTCATGCGACGTATGCCAAAGCGCGGGCGCGGTTTCACGCTGGTGGAGCTGCTGGTGGTGATCGGGATCATCGCGCTGCTGATCTCGATTCTGCTGCCGGCCTTGAACAAGGCCCGCGAGCAGGCGCGGCGGAGCAAGTGTCTTTCCAACCAGCGCCAACTGGTGATGGCCTGGCTCATGTACGCCAACGAGAACAAGGGTCACCTGGTCAGTTCCAACACCTGGGCCGAGCAGGGCATCGGAAGCAATCCGGGCGGCACCCTCTGCGGCTACACGTATCCCCCGGCAGGCACCTCGCCCGTGCAGCCGTGGAGCTGGGTGGTGGCGGGCAACCGTCCGCCGGTCGACGCCTCCCCGGACATCGCCGACGGCAGGCTCTGGCCCTACCTCAAGGCCTACCAGGTCTACCAGTGCCCCGGCAACCGCTTTAACTACACCCATGACTACTCGATCAACGGTGTGTTGGCCGGAGAGGTGTGCGCCAACAACCCCCAGGCGGCGCCCAATAACACGTATCTCAACCTGGGCCAGATCAAGCACGCGGCGGGCGTCTTCGTCTTCATCGAAGACTACGATCCCCGCGGGTACCTGATCAACTCCTTTGAGTCGCCCATCTATCCCGCGACGACCTTCAACGACGCCCCGGCCGACTTCCACGACGGCGGCACGACGATCTCGTTTGCCGACGGGCATGCGCTCTTCTGGCAGTACGTGGACCCCAGGACCCGTGCGTTGTCTACCCAGGGGCAGCTCGGCGGCAGCAGCCTTGACGTGCCGCAACTGGAGGCTTGGAGCGGCGGACCGCAGCCTCCGGGCACCGTGCAGTAAGATTTGTTCGACCGCTTTACGGAACGTTCCCGCCTGGCTACTGACGCGGCCAGGATCGGGAACGTTTCCTTGCGCCTGGCCCTGGTGGCGATCATTTTCCGGAACTGCCGAAGTGCACCCGCACGCGGAGCGAGTCGTTGCCGCGCAGCATGAGCGCGACGGCGGTGTCGGGCGAGGTGAAGGTTGGCCGCGAATTGAGCACAAATCCGCTATAGGTTGCCGGGGCGTCGGCGCCGTCGACGACGATCTTTGCAACCGGGCCGCCGGTGGCATCGCGACGCCCAACGTATATCCAGTGGGCGCCGTCTCCGCTGAAGCTCAGCGGTGTCATGGCGTCGTAAGGAGGCGACGGCTGCGAGTCTATCACCATGAGCGGCTGCTGACCGGCCAGGGCGCGATAGGCAAAATGTTTCCCGTCGGGACTGAAAACCATGTCAACAATTCGATCGAACCGTGGGCCCTCGACACCGTCGCACACCATCACGAACTGCTGGCCATGCACCGCAGAGTAGGCGAGGCGTTTGCCGTCGGGACTGAACAAGAGCCCGGGGAGGGCGATATGGTCGAAGGGGGCCAGTCGTTTGCCGTCCAACACCACAAACCGCTGGTCGGTCTTTCCGGCGGCATAGGCCAGATGGCTCGAGTCGGCGCTGAAGAGGATTGATTCGCCGGCCACTTCGTCGAACGGTTCCTGGCCGATTCCGTCCAGGACCACCGCGACCTGCTTCTGGCGTGCGGCGACGTACGCCAGGTGCTTGCCGTCCGGGCTGAACACCGGCGCGCCGCCGACTCCCTCGAAGCTGGGGCCCGGTTTTCCGTCCAGCACAACCGACCCCTGTTTGTCGACGCCGGCAAAGTAGGCGATGTGATCCCCCGCCGGGCTGAACACCAGCGCCAGCGCGTCCAGCGGCTTGGAGATTTCCTTCCCGTCAACGACGGGAATGACCTTGCGGTCCTGGATTGCGGCGTAAGCCAGATGATTGCCAGCGCGGCTGAACTGAATCGTGTTCGCCGCGATGGCGTCGTAAGGCTTCTGTTCCTGGCCGTCGTAGATGACGCATCTTTTGCCGCTGGGGAGCAGGGCCAGGGATACGAGATGGGTGCCGTCCGGACTGAACAGGGGGGAGGGAAGTTGCTGGTAGAGCTTTCCGGCGACGCCGTCGCGGACTATGACGTCGCCCTTTTCCCCGATCTGCGCCGTGTAGGCAAAGTGCTTTCCGTCCGCGCTGAAGATGATGCGGTCGTCGCGAACGCGATAGTAGCCCTTGCCGACGACCTGCCCGCCCACGACGACCGACATGTCGTTGCCTTCCTGAACGATAAACGCGGGGCGGGCGTCAACCGGCGAAAGGGTGAGGCTGTTGGGAATGATCCACTCGTAGGGTGGGCTTTCGACGCCGTCGCAGACGACGTACTGCTTTTCCCCTTTGATCGCCACGAAGGCCAGATGTTGGGAGTCGATGCCCACCGCGAAGTGTTTGAGCGTGTCATATCCCGCGGTCGAGCCGAGCGGGATTTCCTCCAGCGAGACCTTCGCCGGCCGCGACTGGGAGAACCCCTCGCGGGCCAAAATCACCCCGATTACCAGTGCGAAACCCATTGCCCATCGCATGAGTGACAAGATACCCGATTCGTGGAAATATTGTTGGGCGATGGGCGCTGACGTTGGCAACGTAAATCTGCGATGAAGGATCGTTTTATTCGGCATTTAGAATTGGGCGTCGTGTCATCGCCTTGCCCGGCCGGGGGCGGATCTGTAGCGTACGCTGAGTCTGATGCGCGAGATCCTGTTCGACGTGTCGTGGTGGGTGCCGGTGCTGGTCGGCATGATGGGGATCGTTCTGCTGGTCAGCGGGAACAACCGGCAGCAGCCAGGTGTGCGGAACGCCGGGATCATTGTCGTTCTGCTGGGGATCGGGTGGCTGGTGCTGAGCTTCGTGATCGACACGCCGCGAAAGACCTGCCAGCGGCTCACGGTCCAGGCCGTGCAGGCGGTGGTGGACGGAGACTGGAAAACCTTCGACGGTCTGCTGGCCCCGGATGCCGACGGCCGCTATGTCGGCCGGACGTGGCGGGTCGATGGGCGGGCCGCGGTCGATCAGACCGCGAAGATGGTGGCGAAAAATGCCGGCCTTCATTCCGCCAGTGTCAAACGCGTGCGCGCGACTCAGCAATCGCCTGCCATTACCGTCGCCTTCACCGCTTTCAGCGACACCGACCTGGTGCCCGGACATCCGATCGACAGCGACTGGGAGTTCGATTTCGGCCAGTTCGGGGACCAGTGGCAGATTCGGGAGATTCGAGTCCTGCGGGTGGATGAGACGCAGCCCGAAGGAATTCGCGAGTCGTTGAACAAGCGTTGACCTAATGACTGTGCGTGATTCCGGGCCTTTCGTGGCACGGCTTTTTAAGCCGTGGACGAGGGGGAACAAAGACACAAGACGGCATTAGTGTGGGAAAGCGAAGTTTCACAGCGTGAACAACTCCCTGCTTACCGGGAAAAAAGGCCTCAGCAAGGCAGGTCGGTTTTCCCACACCAAAACCGGCGCCGGTTGAACGACTTGATCCGTCCACGGGTTACAAACCGGTTACAAACCCGTGCCACGTCAAAGACCCCTCCCGAGGCAGGGCTCGCCGTAACGGCGTCACATTCCGTCCGTCTGACGCTCCATCAGGACCGCCCCGCAATCGCTGAAGTGGATCTGCTGACGCCGGGTCGCAAAACCGTCGGCCCATCGAACCACGGCCTCAGCCCGGCGTTTGCTCGCGTCGTTGTCGAAATTCCAGACGATCCAGAAACGGCGCCCGGGAGGAGGATCGTCGGGGCCAAGGCGCCAACGCATGCGTCCTTCGCATGCCGGCCAGTACCACAACACGATGCGCTGGTCGTGCAGAACGTAAATCTCGTCGTCGGGCTGGACGTGCTCGCGAATGAATTTGACGGCCTGGCGGAGATGACCGCGGTCGCGCGGCACGACGAGATGCATGGCCGCCGGAACCATCGCGAAGCCCAGGACAAGCGCCGCCGGCGCCGCCGACACCGGCCGGCCGAAACGGGTCATCCCCCCGTAGATCCAGCGCAATCCGATGATCGCCAACATTAGATCGGGCCCGCACAGAAAGCAGGTCAACCGGCTGCCGTCGAACGGATATCGATGCGCCGCCGCCGCACCCAGCGCCACCAGGATCGGCCCGCCGAGAATGAGCAATTCCTCGCGTTTTCCCGAACGCCATAACCATATTGCCCCGGCGAGCGATCCAATCAGCGCGACCGTCCCCGCGCCCGGGATCGCGTAATTGCTCATCGAATGCAGGTGCCGCACCAGCCACCACGGCACGCGCCAGAAATGGCGCAAGTCAATGAAATCGCCCTGCCATGTCGTGCTCAGCGACTGCGTCTGCTGTGCCGCGACCACGTGCTGAACGATCAATAGAAACGATGTGCCGGCCAGAGCGCATCCCGCCAGAAACGGCGCAACGGCGGTCCCCTTATCGCGTCGCGGGAATAATGCGATTGCGATCGCCGGGAAGACGAGCATCGCGGTGTAGGAGAACCACGCGGCGACGGTTGCGACCGCCGCGGCGGCGATGAATCGCCGGGTCGCAGACCCATCGGCGCGGGGGCCGATCGCGAGGTAGATCAACAGCACCGCCACCGTCGCATCCACGCCGTATTGCTTTACTTCGCAGGAATGCCAGATCAGCCGATCGCTGAGTGCAAATGCCGCCGTCGCGATCGCATCCCAGGGCGGCTCGAGCATTCTTCGAGCCAGCAGCGCGAAGATCACCACGGACGCGATTCCGCAGATCAGCGGAACGAAGCGAAGCGAGATTTCAGATCCTCCGAAGGTCAGGTAAAGGGCGCGTTCTGCCAGCAGGAACAGCGGTGGGGCCGCCTGATCGTAATCGAGCGGGCCGAAAAGGCCGGCGGCGGTGTGGTTGCGGATGTTCAGCGCCAGCGATGCCTCGTCGATCCACATCGATTGATGTGCGGCATACTGCGCGACGCGGCAGACGATGCCCGCCGTCGCTGCCAGCATGAGCAGCCAATTCAGGGGAATCTTCCGGTCTTCGCTTGCTTCCATGGCGACGCTTGGCCACGTCTAATAGGGCTCGGTGCCTGAAGTTTCAATCCGACACCCTCAAACCTCCCCGGCCCAGGCCGTCGCGGGCCGGTCGTCCCGGTCGTTCGTGGCGGCGACATGGGTGCTGCTCGTCTTCGGCACGCTCGTGCGCGTCCGGCAGTACGCGGCGCGCACCTCCTTCTGGCGCGACGAGGCCTTCGTCGTGCTCAACGTGCGGCATCTTTCCATCTGGCAGCTCGCGGGAAGGTTGAAATGGGACCAGGCGGCGCCGCCGCTCTTTCTCTGGGCGCTGCGGGGAATGCGGCACGTTGCGGGGGAGAGTGAGCTGAGCTTGCGGCTGGTGGCCCTGGTTTGCGCGGTGGCGGGGCTCATCGTGTTCGCCGACCTGGCCCGGCGGCTATTGCCGGCCGAGGCGGCGTTCTTCGCCATCGGGCTGCTCGTTCTGGGGCGGAGGCTCATCGAGTTTTCGGCGGAGGTCAAGCAATACAGCGGGGACGTTTTAGTCTCGGCGCTGATCGTATGGGCGGCCATCTTTCGTGCCGGCGATTCTCCGGCGCGAAGGCTGGCGCGGGTGGCGATCGTCGCCGCGATCGCGGTCTGGTTCTCGCACACCGCCGCCATTGTCTTTGCCGGCGTCGGCCTCGTGCTCACGGTCCGTTGCCTGCGAGAAGGACGCCGGGCGGCGCTGTCGGCCGTCCTTTGCGATGTCCTGTTTCTGGCGTCCTTTGCCACACTCTATATCGTCTCGATCCGAAAGCAGCACACGAGCTTCCTCTACGATTACTGGGCCACGTCATTTCCGCCCTGGCATCGGCCCGCGGGTGTGCCGCTATGGCTGGCGGGAAAGAGCTTCCAGTTCCTCCAGACGCCGTACCGCTGGGCGGGCGGCCTCTTTGCCCTGCTGCTGGTCCTCTCGGTCGCCTGGGCGGCCTGGCACAAGCGATGGGAAAGCTGGGCCGTCTGCGCCGCGCCTCTCGGGATGCTCCTGGCCGCGGCGCTGGTGAAACAATACCCGTTTGACGGCGGTGGACGCCTGACGCTTTTTTTGATGCCGCAACTGTTTCTGTTGTGCGGCGCCGGCGCAGCCTTCTTGTTGGACGTTCTGCCGACTGGCATGCGGCCGCTCTGGTGGGCGCTGCCGGCGGCGCTGCTGGGGACCGGAATCGCCGGGGGACTCTCGCGGCTTGCCCGTCCCATCTACCACTCCCACATTCGCCCCGCTGTCGAATACGTCAAAACCCACCGCCGTCCGGGCGAAGCGATCGTCCTGGTCGGGGAACCCTTCGATGGGCAGCCGCTGGAAAGCGCCTTCAACGGCGGCATCTGGAGGCGCTGTGCTACTGGCCCGATCCGCCGGGGCCGCTGTACGTGGAACTCTCATCTGTCCGTGACATTACCCAAAAGAGATTCTGGGTGCTCGCGGCATTTGGCCCCGGGGATCTCAAAAGATTCGACCCCGTGCTCGAGCGATTTCGCGCGATTGCCGTCGAGCGCGACCGCATCATCGTCGCCCAGGGAGGCGGGGCATTTCTTTTCGAGCGGACGCAAGCCTCTTGTGGCACGGGCTTCCAGCCCGTGGTGACGGTCTTCCGCGTCGAGAATGCGACCGTTCAAAGGTTCTCACAGTCGGACATCGCCCGCACGGGCTGGAAGCCCGTGCCGCAGGAACCTCGCCCCACCGCGCTGGCGCACCAGTGATTAATTCGCGATCAGATGCTTTGCGGCCAATTGCGTTCGCCACTGCTCGAGGTGTTCTTTGAGGAAGGGGACCAGCTCGGGATTTTCACGGTCGCTATGGCCGTAGCTGCGGGCCTCGGCAAAAGCCTGTTCCTCGGATTTGCCCTCGACAAGAATTCGGTAGGTGGCGACGACACCGCCGGTCCGTTCGGTGCCGGCCTGGCAATGCACCAGGACTGGGGCGTGAGACCGATCGGCCTCGATCATCGCGGCCAGTGCCTGAACGTAGAAATCCGGATTGCCCACCCCGTCCCCACCCAGCGGCAGGCTCAGGCGCGGCACGTTTCTCCCCGCCTCGACCTGGCGCTCGGCGCGCGAATCGGGCGTGTCCTCCATCGAGAGGTCGATCACCAGCCCGATGTGATATTTGCTCAGCGTCGGCCCAATCAGCTTTGCGGAAATCTGTCCGCTGCGGTAAATCCGGCCCGGCTCGACCACGCCGAATTTCTTGGGGAAAAGGTACTGCTTGACGCCGTTGTTCCAGGCGATCAGGGCCAAGCCTGCGATCACGACCAGCGCCGCTACAGCGCCCAGGATGCGCAGCGCCCACCGCTTGCCGCCAGCGGAGTTGTCGGCAGTCGTCTCAACGTCTTCCCGATCCAGGTCTGATAACGACATCAGTGGAGATGATAGCCCGCGAAATCAACGTGGCAAAAGCAGGGTAGGGCGGGCATTGAAAACGTTGCATTACGTTGCAAACATTGCATCGCGTTCCCGGGATGCCGCGTTTGCAGCGTAATGCAACGTTTTCAATGCCCGCCCTATACCCTGGATTGATTCCCACCTCCGGCGATACGAAGATGCTTCGGGGTAGAAACCCCTTGAAGGGCAATTTCATGCTGAATCCCGGCGATCCCGCCCCCTGGTTCGAGGCGGCCAGCAGCGTCAACCCGAAGTTCGTCTTCGACACCGCCGCCGGGCGGTACATCGTGCTGACCTTCTTCGGTTCCGCGGCCCATCCTGCCAGCCGGATCATTCTCGATGAATTCGAGCGAAACCAGGCGCGGTTCGACGTGCTCAACGCCGCGTTCCTCGGCGTCAGCGCCGATCCCGACGATCAGCGCCTCGCCCGCGTCCGCCAGCAATTTCCCGGCGTGATCTACCTATGGGATTTCGACCGCGCCGTCGCCAGCCTGTACCAAGTTTCCAAGCCTGGCGCCAGCGATTACTTCGCGCAAACCCTCATCCTCGACCCGGCGCTGCGCATCATCGGCGTCTTCCCTTTCGACGACAACCCGCAAGCCCACGCCGGCCTCGTGCTCCGGGTCCTCAACCAATTCCCGCTGGTCACCGCCCTTACCGCCTTCGCGCCGGTGCTGGAAATCCCGTTTGTCTTCGAGCCGCCGCTTTGCGCCGCCCTGATCCAGCTCCACCAGCAGCACGGCGGCACGGAGATCGGCGTGCTCCGCGAAATCGACGGGCAGACCGTCCGCGTCAACGACCGCTCCCACAAACGCCGCACCGATTACATGGTCTCCGATCCATCGGTGACGGGCGAAATCGAGTCGCGCCTGCGCCGCCGGGTCTTCCCCGAGATCAAGAAAGCCTTCCAGTACCAGGCGACGCAGATCGAGCGCTACATCGTCTCCTGCTACGACGCCGACGCGGGCGGCTACTTCCGCGCCCACCGCGACGACATCACCAAAGGTTCCGCCCACCGCCGCTTCGCCCTCTCGATCAACCTCGACACCGAGCAGTACGAGGGCGGCGAGCTGCGCTTCCCCGAGTACGGCTTCCGCACCTACCGCGCCCCCAGCGGCAGCGCCATCGTCTTCTCCTGCTCCCTCCTGCACGAAGTCCGCCCGGTCACCAAAGGCCGGCGCTATGCCTTCCTGCCGTTCATCTTCGACGACCAGGCTGCCCGAATCCGCGAGGAAAACCTGAAGTACGTGGCCGCGGACCTCCGCCAAGTCTGAGATCTGTAGGGCAAAACAATTAATGGTGACAACTTCTTCTTCATGGAATCCGGCTGCGCCGGCAGGCTTCGACGTAGGGGGCTTCCAGGTCCAGCGGAAGACAGAGTCCCTTGTCCAGCGCCAGCGGAAGCGTGGGCAGCGGCCTTCCGACGGCGAGCGAAGCAGGCCAGACGTCGATCCGGGGGTCGTTGGGCCGACGGACAGGTCGGTAAGCGACGGCATAGAGCTGCTCATCGGCCGTGATGAATTGCGCGCCGGCGCCGAGCAGCGCGACCAGCTCATTGTGCAGATTGCCGCCGCGGTCGGTGACGACGTCGACGACGATCAATCCGATTCCCTGTTGAAGATAGGTCGCGCATTTTGCAGCAAAGCCGCGGCGGGTTTCGGCGCGGTCCTTGTTGCCGGGGCTCACCAGCTCCAGTGCCGCGACCAGCGTGTATCCCGACTCCATGCCGTAAACCAAGACTTCGATGCTGTCGGGAAAGAGAGCGGGCATCGACATGACAGCCGCGGGGGCTGACCACGGTCGCGCCGCCCGTGTGGCGACGGCGACGCCGCCCTCGTCCGGTATCGAGCGGGCCTCCGCCGCTTCATCATGCATCGCGGCAACGTCGATCTCGACGCGGCTCCCGACGTGGACCTGGATCTCCGCGAAATAGTTCGCCGGGAGCAGTTGCCGGTTCAGCACGTTGGCAATTTCGCCGGCCCATTGGCTGTGAAATGATTCCCAGTGCCGGGCGGGGTGAAGCGGCGGATTAAAGTGATCCAGCAATGGCATCAGCAGTCATTCTATCGCCCCCTCCTGAGTCCAGCCAAATGATCTCGTTCGTTGGACAACCCCGCCGGCCGGGATACATTTGGCCCGACAATCATCAGCCATGACCGCCGTGCCCATCCCATCCGAGCTTGAACTGGAAATGAACTCGGAACGCAGCCGTTGGCTGCGCCGGCGGCTGCTGTATCTGTGCGTGGTCGGAATCGTTCTCACCGTGCTGCTGGACGCGCCGGACATCATCCATCACCTGATGGGCGCAGACCGGCTTCATCGCCGGGCCGGATGGATCCAGGCCATCGAGTGCCAGTTGATCGTGGCGATTTACGCCGTCACCTGGTCATATGCGCGAACTCGCAAGCTTCGCCAGGGCCCGCTGCTGCGGCTGGTCTTCTGGATGCTGATCACGGTGGCGCTGGTGGAATTGGTGGGCCAGCGGCTGACAATAGAAGTGCTACTACCGGGGACACCGGTGCCGGTCCGCGCCTTCCCGGCCGAAGGCGGGACGAGTATCGCCCCCATGGCGACACCTTCCCCTGCCCTGCTCGCGGGCATCTCCGCCATGCTCGTGCTCGGTTTTGATCACTTCCTGGCGTGCCTGTTCATGCCCTGGACCGTTCTGGAGGCGCTGCGTCCGGCGTGCGTGCTGCTCGTCCTGCTTTCGCTGGAAGTGAGCATCGATGTAATCGGTCGGCGACTACCACGTGGCGGCTTGCTGCTGGTGCCGGGGCTATGCTGCGGGCTCGTCCCCGGGCTCTTGATCTGCTGGTGGCGCTTCAGCCGGTTTCGAAGTGGGTTTCGGCTCCGCTTCGAGAGTGGTCAATACCGCAGACTTCAGACTGAACTGACCAGCGCCCGGCGGCTGCACGAGGCGCTGCTCCCGCCGCAGCGGCGCGAGGGCCCGATCCGTTTGTATTACGCCTACGAGCCGATGAGGCAGATCGGCGGCGATCTGCTGTTTGTCCATCCCGCGTCGGCCGCCCATCCGGCGCTCAGCGTGATCGTGCTCGATGTCACCGGCCACGGGATTGCGGCGGCGCTCACGGTCAACCGCCTGGTCGGGGAACTCGAGCGGCTCTTTGCCGAGTCGCCCGACGCATCGCCGGATGCCATCCTCCGTGGGCTCAATCGCTATATCGCGCTGACCCTGGCACGCCATTCAATCTATGCCACCGCCCTGTGCCTTCACCTGGATACCCGGACAGGAACGCTTCGCTGGGCGAACGGCGGCCATCCACCCGCCTTCCTCCGACGCGCCGACGGCCGTCTGGAAGAACTCGGCGCCAGCGCCCCGCTGCTGGGCGTGCTGGATGCGGACCAGTTTCTGGAAGAAACTCCTGCGACCACCCTTCATCCCGGCGACGTGCTGCTGGCCTACACCGACGGCGTCTTCGAGGCCGTCGATCCCGACGGGCGGCAACTCGGCATCGATGGCCTTCGCCGTTTCGTTCAGGAGGTGTGCGCGAGCGACCACCGCCACGAGTGGCCTGGCCGCTTACTCGAGCGCGTTCTCCGCTACCGGCAATCGTCTGTCGAGGACGACACGCTCGTGGTCGCTCTCTATCCGGTAACCTGACTTGTTCGAAGTTTTCTCGGCGTGATCACCGCGCCCTGGCCCGCGCCAGAAGAATGCTCCCTGCCACGGCAGCGACCAGCGACGCCGCGAGGATGCCGACCTTCGCGGCGCCGAGCAACTCCTGGTTTTCTCCGAACGCAAGGTTGGCGACGAATAGGGACATCGTGAAGCCGATGCCGCACAGGATCGACAGCCCAAAAACGTGTTGCCACGTGCCGCCCTCGGGCAACACGGCGACGCCGCTCTTCACCGCGGCCCACGATGCCGCGAGGATGCCGAGCGGCTTGCCCAGCACCAGGCCCAGCAGCACGCCCCACATGACCATGCCACCGCGGGAAACGCCGGTCGAGCGCAGCGACACGCCCGCGTTGGCCAGCGCGAACAGCGGCACAATCACGAAGTTGACCGGCTTGAGCAGCGCATGCTCGAGCCGGGCCAGCGGCGTCTGCACGGCGCTCGACGCCGCCTCGATCACATGCAGGGCGTGGCTCTGGTCCCCGGTGATTTTGTCGGGGACGGCGGTGGCGTCGCGCTCGAAGTCTTCGAGCATCCGCCGCACGCTCTCGACGTAGGGTCCCTCTTCGATCTGGCGCGTCGCGGGAATCGTGAAGGCCAGCAGCACGCCGGCAATCGTCGCGTGAATCCCGCTGAACAATGTTGCGATCCACAGCCCAACGCCAAGGATCACGTACGGCAGCGTGCCATGCACGCGCAGCACGTTGAGCAACACCAGCGCCGCAAAGAGCCCGCCTGCCGCGGCTAGCGCCACGATCGAAACCTGGTTCGTGTAAAACAGCGCGATCACCAGCACCGCCCCCAGGTCGTCCACGATCGCCACCGCCAGCAGCAGCACCTTTACCGAGAGCGGCAGCCCGCGCCCGAAGAGCGTCAGCACGCCCGCGGCAAACGCGATGTCCGTCGCCATCGGCACGCCCCAGCCGGCCACGCCCGCCCGGCCATGGTTGAGCGCCGCATAAATGAGTGCCGGGACGACCATTCCCCCGATCGCCGCCGCCACCGGCAGGCTTGCCTGCCGCACCGACGTCAATTCTCCGATGAGCAATTCTCGCTTGATCTCCAGCCCCACCAGCAGGAAGAAGACGACCATCAGTCCATCATTGACCCAATGCTCCAGCGACATCGCGTACAACTTGCCGCCCAGTCGGAATCCCACCTCGACGTGCCAGAAGTGCTCGTAAGAATCTCCCCACGGCGAGTTCGCCCACACCAGCGCCGCGACCGCGGAGACGATCAGGAGAATCCCGCCCGCCGATTCCGCCGCCAGAAACGCCCCGATCGGCCGCAACAGCGGGTCGAGGCGCGACGGCGCGAGCGGCAGCGTCTGCGAGCCCATGGCGGGGAGGATACGTTGATGCAGGGCGGAATGCTATTTCACCGGAATCGCAGGGAAGAGTCGGAGAACGAGTACGATTATGAATAGTGGTACGAGAACGAGCAGGAGTAGGATGAGCCGACGCCGCCCGGCCGTTCGATCCTGCTCATTCTCGTTCTCGTACTCCTATTCATCCTCCTAATCTTTCTCGTACTCGTCCTCGCGCATTTCGCGGCGGCCGATCACCCCACCTTCGCCACGATCATCGTTACATCATCCGTTCGCTTGGCATTCCCGACGAACGCACGCAGGTGCTCCAGAACATTCTGCGCGATGGCCCCGGCGGAGGCGCCGCCTTGCTGGAGCGCGTCGGTGGCGCGCTGGCGGCCGAAACGCTCCTGCGAGGAATTCATCGCGTCGGTGAGGCCGTCGGTGTAGAGCAGCAGGACATCCCCAGGCTCGAGGTCGAGGATGAATTGCTTGTAAGCTTCGTCGGGGTTGACGCCCAGGACCATGTTGTCGCCCGGGACTTCGGTGACTTTGCCGTCGCGCAGCAAAAGCGGCGGGACGTGGCCGGCGTTGCAGTGCGTCAGCCGCCGCGTGCGGGCGTTGAGCACGCCGTAAAACAGTGTGACGAACTCGCCGGGCTTGGTGTCGCGGCAGAGCATCAGGTTGATCCGCCGGACCACCTCGTAGAGGTAGTAAACATTGTCCACCTGTGCCCGCAGGAACGCGCGCACCGAGGCCATGATGAGGCTGGCCGGCACGCCCTTGCCGCTCACGTCGGCGACGGTCAGGCCGATGTTGTCGTCCGGCAGCGGGATGAAATCGAAAAAATCGCCGCCCAGCTCGAAGCAGGGCAGATAGGCGCTGGCCAGGTCGATTCCCGGAACGAGCGGCGGCTGATGCGGAATCATCCGCTGCTGCACGTCGGCGGCCATCTGCACCTGTTTTTCCAGCGCCGCCGCGGCAATCGATTCATTGAGCAGCCGCGCATTTTCGATCGCCGCGGCCGCCTGCGCCGCCACCGCCTTGAGCATTTCGATCTTGTACGGGCTAAAAAGCTGCTGCTTCTCCGTGTACACGCGGAGCACGCCGATCGGCTTGCCCTTGTAGCGCATCCCCGCCGAGAGCATCGAGACGATCCCCTCGCGGGCCGATTCCTGCTGGTAGAGGACGCGCGGGTCCTCGCTCATGTTGGGGACATACTCGAAGCCGACCGGCGACAGCGCCACGCGATCGATCAGCGCCGACGCCAGCACGACCGGCCCCTTGTTCAGATACTCGGCCGAGAGGTTGTAAACGGCCTTGATCTTCAGCTCGTCGGTCCGGGGATCGTAAAGCCGCAGCGACGCCGCCTTGGTCTCCATCACCTCGGCCACGACCTGCACGGTCCGCCGGAGCACCTGCTGAAGGTCGCGGGCGTCGGCCAGCATCATTGCGACCCCATACACCGCCGTCAGCTCGTTGATCCGCTGGCGGAGCTGGTATTCCTGGTAGCACAATCGCGTGATCGCGTTGGCCAGCAAAAACAAAAACTGGATCGCAGCGCCTTTGCTGTTCTTGGATTTGCTGATCTGCCCGGCCATCGAGCGGACCTGCTTGAGGTCCATGCCGTACTTGGCGCCGATGGCAATCAGCTTCTCATCGTCCACCCCGTTGAGCGTCGCCCGCGCCGACATGCGGACGGTGCCCAGCCGCTGGTTGTTGACGACGATCGGCGCGACGAATTCGGCGCCCTCGCGCTGCGGCTGCTCGCCCTCCTCGGCCAGGGCTTTCTGTCGGCGCAGAAACTCGCGCGTCGGCGTGGGCTGCGTCAGCACCGCGCCGTCGGCATCGGTAATGGTCGCCTTCACGTCGGCCACCGCCGCGAAGCTGTCCTGGATCTCCTGGAGCGTGGGCAGGTCCATGAAATCGGTGAGCTTCAGATTTTCCGGGTCCAGACCCATTGCCGGATCAACCTTAGAGGACAATTGAGAAATTGCAAAGGCAAGGGTTGTCGCATGCCTTGGCAGACAAAAATCGTGGACAAAATGAGTTAAGCATGCCCGATCGTCGCCGTGCGGTCTGCTTGAATCATTGATACGCCCATCATCTTTTCTTACCCTTGGCCGGCCCTATGAGCGACCGGATGCCTCAATCCATTCTGGTGACCGGGGCCGCGGGGTTCATCGGGAGCCGGCTGGCCAGGGTCCTGCTCGAACGCGGCGACCGCGTGATCGGGCTGGACAATCTGAACGATTACTACCCGCTGGTCCACAAGCGGCGGAACCTGGCCGATCTGCTGGACTTCCCGCAGTTCACCTTCGTCGAAAAAGACCTGCGCGATGCCGAGGTGATGGCCCAGATCATCCGGCAATACCAGCCGCAGGCGGTCGCCCACCTTGCCGCGATGGCGGCGGTGCGCTACAGCGCCAAGCACCCGCTGATCTATGGGCACGTGAATGTCCAGGGTTCGATGAACCTCATGGATGCGGCCCGGCAATTCGGCAAGCTGCCGATGGTGCTGGCCTCGACCGGCTCGACCTATGGCGCCAGCACGCCGGTCCCCTTCGTCGAAACCGCCCCGTGCAATCAGCCGCTTGCCCCCTATCCGGCCAGCAAGCGGGCAATGGAGCTGATGGCTTATAGCTTTCACCATCTGTACGAATTGCCGATCACCATCCTGCGGTTCTTCAATGTCTACGGCCCGCACGGCCGCCCTGACATGATGCCCTGGCAATGGACGCGGATGATCCAACGCGGCGAGTCGCTCACGCTGTTCGACGGCGGCCGCCTCAAGCGCGACTGGACCTACATCGACGACATCGTCGCCGGCTTCGTTGCCGCCCTCGACAAGCCGTTCGGCTATGAAATCATCAACTTGGGATGCAGCCGGCCGGTGGAGAACCTCCAGTTCGTGCATACGATCGAGCGGCTGCTGGGAAAAAAGGCGACGATTGTTGACGTACCCTGCCCGCCCTCCGAACCGCCGGTCACCTTCGCCGACATCAGCAAAGCGCGCACGATGCTGGGCTATGATCCCAGCATAACTGTCGAGGAAGGATTGGCGCGGTTCATCGAATGGGCGCGCCGCGGAAACGTTCTCGACGACTGATTGATCGTATTTTGGTGGGGCAGGCATTCTTGCCTGCCTCGGGGCGACGTACTCGTCGACCCGAAACATTCCGTCGGATGCCGGAGTACCGGCATCCGAGGCAGACAAGAATGTCTGCCCCACCAAATGCCCTGAAATGGACGGACAGATGCGGAAACTACATGCGCTCGTGACGATCGGTCTGCTCGTGCTTGGCCCGTCGCTGTGCCCGGCGGAGGATGCGCCGGCCAGGAGCGGCATCGACCGGGCCAACTTCGACATCTCCGTCTCACCGGGCCAGGATTTCTTCGAATATGTCAACGGCAACTGGATCAAGACCAATCCGATCCCGCCGGACTACAGCCGCTGGGGATCATTTTCAGAATTGCACGAGCGCGATCTCCAGGAACTGAAGCAGATTTTCGATCAGCTCCAAAGCGCCGGAAGCTCGCTCGATGAAGACCAGCGCAAACTCCGCGATTTTTACACGACCGCGATGGACGAAGCCAAGCTTCAGCGGGAAGGTGCTTCGCCGCTCAAGACCGAGTTCGACAAGATCGCGGCGATCTCGAACGCCGATGACCTGGCGCGGGCCGTCGCCCATCTCCACTCTGTTGGCATCACGCCGCTGTTCGGCTTCCGGGTCGGACAGGATGAGAAGAACAGCGCGCAATACATCGTCAGCCTCTCGCAGGGCGGTCTGAGCCTGCCGGAGCGCAACTATTACGTTGCCGGCGACGCCGATTCGAAAGCCATTCGCGCCAAATTCCACGATCATGTTGTGAAGATGCTTCGGTTGCTGGGCGATTCCGAGCAGGACGCCGCGGCGGGCGCCGACGTGGTGATGGACATCGAGACCAAGCTCGCCGAGAAATCGCGTACGCCCGTGCAGCTCCGCGATGTGGAGAAGCGATACAACAAAAAGACGCGCCGGCAGCTCGATGAGCTCTGCCCGAATTTCAATTGGGAACTTTATCTCAAGACCCTCGGCGTCAAGGGCGAAGACGACGTCATCGTCGGCGAGCCCGAGTTCTTGCAGCGGGCCAATGAGCTTCTGAGTTCCGTGCCGATGCAGAGCTGGAAGACGTATCTTCGCTGGCATCTGCTTGACGACGCTTCTCCGTATCTGAGCGATGATTTTGTGAACGAAAGCTTCGAGTTTTCCGGCCGGACCTTGCGCGGGCAGAAGCAGATTGAGGCGCGGTGGAAGCGGGCCGCGCAGGCGATCGACCGGCTGATGGGCGAGGACCTGGGGAAGATTTACGTCGATCGCTATTTCCCGCCGGAAGCCAAACGCCGGATGCAGGACCTGGTCCACAACATCATCGAAGCCTACCGCGAGCGTATCCGCACCCGCGACTGGATGAGCGAGAACACCAAACAGCAGGCCCTGGCCAAGCTCGACAAGGTGATGCGGAAGATCGCCTACCCGGACAAGTGGCGGGATTACTCCTCCCTCCAGATCTCAACCGATTCTTACGTCCAAAACGTAATACGGGCGCGGGTGTTCAATTTCGAGTACCGGCTCTCCAAGCTCGGCGGCCCGATCGATCGCGGCGAATGGGGTATGACGCCGCCCACCGTCAACGCCTACTACAACCCGACCATGAACGAGATCGTCTTCCCCGCCGGCATCTTGCAGCCGCCGTTCTTCAACCGCGACGCCGACGATGCCGTGAACTACGGCGCCATCGGCGCCGTGATCGGCCATGAGCTGACGCACGGCTTTGACGACCAGGGCTCTCACTATGACGCCGACGGCAACATGAAGAACTGGTGGACCCCCCAGGACAAGAAGCGATTCAACCAGAAGACCGAGGCGCTGGCCGGACAGTACGATCGTTGCATCGCGCTCGACGACCTGCACGTGAACGGGCACCTGACGCTCGGGGAGAATCTGGCCGACCTGGGGGGCCTGACGATCGCCCTTGCCGCCTATCACCGCTCGCTCGAAGGCAAGCCCGCCCCGGTGATCGACGGCTTCACCGGCGATCAGCGGCTGTTCATCGGCTTTGCCCAGGTCTGGCGGGGAAGCAACTCGCCGCAGTCCCTGCGCGTCCGCCTCCGCACCGATCCCCACTCCCCCGAGCATTTCCGCTGTAACGTGCCCGTATCGAACCTGACCGCGTTTTACGAGGCATTCGGGATCAAGCAAGGTGATCCCATGTATCGCGAACCGCAAGATCGGGTGGAGGTCTGGTAGGGCGATCTTCCGACTGGGGTCCGGTCTGATGATGGAGTCACATGATGAACCCAACACCTGATTCGGAAACGCAGAAACGCGTGAGCGATTTCACTACGAGGGAATTAAACCGCTTGCTGGCAGAGGCGGATGCGGACATAGAGCACGGCGACTTGATCGACGGCGAGACGGTCTTTGAAGAGATTCGACAGTCGAGCAAATCGCACCGGAAGTAAAATCGCTCGTCCTGACCCAGCGCGGGAGGGCGCCCTCCCAAAGTTAGCCTACAGCCTTGCCGTAGTCGAAAGATGAGAACATTTGCCGGCCTGAGCGATAATGTCGGTGGGCTCAAAAACACAAGCGAAGGAGACAGGCCATGCTCAAAAATCTCGTGACGGTCGTCGGAATTGTTGTGGCGATGGCCTGGGTCGCTCGCGCCGAGGATCGTCCCCTCAACGAGGCGCCTCCCGGGTTTATGAACCTCTTCAATGGCCATGACCTCAATTCCTGGCGGGGCAGACAGCAGGATTACAGCCCTTACAAGCAGGCGGCGCTGTCGAAGGAGGAGCTGGCCGCGGCACAGGCCAAGTGGGACGCCGACATGCACAAGCACTGGCACGTCGACGCGAGGAAGGGCGAGATCATCAACGACGGGCACGGCGTCTACCTCACCACCGACCGCTCCTACGGCGATTTCGAGCTTTACTGCGACTGGCTCATGGTCAGCCACAATGGCGACTCCGGCATCTACCTCCGCACCTACCCACAAGTCCAGATCTGGGACCCGGACAACCCTAACGAAGTGAAAAACGGCGCGCAAAAGGGATCGGGCGCGCTGTGGAACAACAACGACGACAATCCCGGCAAGTGGCCGCTCGTCAAAGCCGACAATCCTGTTGGCCAGTGGAACAGCCTGCACGTCAAAATGATCGGGTCGCGCGTGTGGGTCTGGTTCAACGACAAGCTGACCGTCGACGGGCAAATCCTGGACAACTATTTCGACCGCTCCAAACCGGTCCTGCCGCGCGGGCCGATCGAGCTTCAGACACACGGCTCGGAGATGCATTTCCGCAATATCTATCTTCGCGAAATCGCAGCCGAGGAGGCCAATGAAACCCTGAACAAGATGGTGGGCGAGGACGGCTTCAAGAGCATCTTCAACGGCGCCGATTTCACCGGCTGGACAGGCAAAACCGATCAATACGAGGTCATCGACGGCGCGATCTACTGCAAGCCCGGCAAGGGCGGAAACATCTGGACGACCGAAGAGTATGGCGACTTCGAAGCCAAGCTCGAGTTCAAGCTGCCGCCCGCCGGCAACAACGGGCTGGCCATTCACTACCCCGGCGGAAACGTCGACACCGCCTACGAAGGCACGTGCGAAATCCAGGTGCTCGACGACACCTCCCCTGTTTACGAGCACTTGGACCCGCGCCAATACTGCGGCTCAATCTACGGCGTCGTTCCCGCCCATCGCGGCTACCTCCGCCGCATCGGGCAGTGGAACTTCGAGCACGTCATCGTCAAGGGCCACCAGATCACCGTCGAGCTCAATGGAACGGTGATCGTCAATGCCGACGTGAGCAAATACTCGGAGTTCATGCACAACAGCAAACACCCCGGCCTGATGCGGCTCAAGGGCGCCTTCGGCTTTGCCGGCCACGACGACACCGTCGGCTTCCGCAAAATTGAGATCAAGCCGCTCGGCCAGAGCCAATAGCACCTCCCAGCAGTTCCATCGCCCGTGTAGAAAAATTCCGATTCCCTGTAACGCCTGCCACCCCTCTAACTCACTGCGGTTACAGGTGTCAGGTGTTATGTCGCGGCGGCATGAAAGCCGTCCGCGCAAAGGAGAATCGGACATGACTTCCCTCTTCAGCAAACTCGGCGTAAAGACCATTCTTGCAGCTGGCGCCTTGGGCGTTTTGCCAACCGCGGCGTTTGCCCATCATCACGATGACGTACGGGTTGACGTGCGGCTGGCAATTCCGCCCGTGGTCATCACGGCCCCCGCCCCTGTCTATGAAACCCGCGAAGTACGCGTGTGGGTCGATCCCGTGTACCGCACGGTCTGCGAGCGGGTGTGGGTCCTGGACCAGGTCGAATATCGCGACGGGGTGCATCACGGGTACCATCGCCGGTGGATCGAGCGCGAGCGCGTGCTGGTGGCGCCCGGCCACTTCGAAGACGTGACCCGCCAGGAACTGGTTACCCCGGGGCATTGGGAAACCCATTTCGAACAAGTACGGGTAGGATGAGCAAAACGCAGTGAGGGAGACAACATTGTTGTGCAGGCTGTTCAACCTGCATCTGTGTTCCGGGGAGTCGAGAAGGCGCAGGCTGAAAGCCCGCACCACAAAGCGCGCCATTCAGCGGAGGCAGTCATGGTGAGAGCATTGCGGACAGTGATCGCGGGAACGTTGTTGATCTCCGCCAGTTCCTGCGTTTACACAGCGGCCGAGCCCTATGCGGAGCTGGCCGCCGAGCCGGTGCCTCAGCAATCCTACCCTGCGCCCGCGCCGCAGCCTTACACGCAGTGGCCGATCCGGGTCGATTCGCCCTCAGGGGTGATCGAGGTGTATCAGCCGCAGCCCGAAACGTTTCAGGGCGACCGCCTCACGGCGCGGACGGCCATCTCCCTTCAACCGCCGGGCGCGCAGGAGCCGGTCTTTGGCGCCATGTGGATGAACGCCCGCGTGCTCACCGACCGCGACACGCGCACGGTCACCATCCAGGACACCGAAATCAAGCGCATCCGATTCCCCGACACCACCGACGATCAGCAAAAGCAGTTCGAGCAGATCCTCCAGCAGCAGATCCCGCAGATGCACATCACTTTCTCGCTGGACGAGCTCTTGACCAGCCTCGACGTGACGCAGAAGGAGCAGGTCGCCGTCGCTCAGCTTCAGACCACGCCGCCCAGAATCCTCTTTACCACCGTTCCCGCCACGCTGGTGACGATCGACGGCCAGCCGCAGCTTCAAGCCGTCGAGCAGTTGCGGGTCATGCGGGTGATGAACAGCCCGTTCATCATTCTCTTCGACATGGATTCACGGCACTACTTCGCCAGGGCCGGCGACATCTGGTTCACCGCCAGCGACATCGGCGGACAGTGGGGCCAGGCCGGCGCGGTCCCGCAGCCGGTCATGGACGCCGCCTCGCGATTGACCGGTCCGGCGCCGCAGCCTGTGCCCGCGCCGCAACCCGGCGCCGCGCCGCCGCCATTCGCGGCTCCAATCCCGCAGCCCCGGCAGCTCATCGTCGCCGAGGAACCGACCGAGCTGATCTCCTGCGATGGCGAGCCCCGCTTCACGCCTCTCCCCGGCAACGACCTGCTCTACGTCAGCAACACGCAATCCGACGTTTTCCTTGACGTGGGCACCCAGCAGAATTTTGTCCTGCTCTCGGGCCGCTGGTATCAGGCCCGCTTGCTCCAGGGGCCGTGGGAATACGTTTCTTCCGACAAGCTGCCGGTGTCGTTTGCCAGCATCTCGCTCAGTTCGCCCAAAGCCCACGTGCTGGCTTCGATTGCGGGCACGGTCGAGGCCAAGGACGCGAAGCTCGATGCCAGCATCCCCCAAACGGCAGTCATCCAGCGCAGCGCGCCGGTGGATTTCAACGTCGCCTACGATGGATCGCCGCAGTTCGAGTCGATCCAGGAATCCCCGGTGACCTACGCCGTCAACACGCCCGAAGCGGTGTTGAGCGTCGGCAATCATTTTTACTGCTGCCATCAGGCCGTCTGGTATGACGCCCCCACACCGACCGGCCCGTGGATCGTCTGCACCGTGGTGCCGCAGCCGATCTACGCCATTCCGCCCAGTTGCCCGATCTACAACGTGCGGTACTGCTACGTCTACGACTACACGCCGGACGTGGTTTACTGCGGCTACCTGCCCGGCTACCTCGGCTGCTACATCTTCGGGCCGACGGTGGTGTATGGCACCGGCTTCTACTATCACGGCTGGTATCACACCTGGTACTACCCGCGACCCTGGACCTTCGGCTGCGGCGCCCGCTACGACATCCGTGTTTCCACCTGGGCCTATGGCGCCCCTTACGGTTGGGAGGATCGCTGGGTGGTCCACGATCACGACGAGCACGGCTGGTGGGGCCCGCGCGGATATCTCTCCTATCGCGATCTTCCCCGCCTGCGCGACTCGCGGCCGATCGAGGTCCGACAGACCGAAATCCACAACACCTTCGTCAACCTCAACCTCTACAACCGGACGGAAAATGTCCGCCGCAATGTGACCATCAACCGCAACGTCACGGTCAATCGGAACGAGACGATCAACCGCGCTGAGCCAAAGGTGAATGAGGGCCGCGGGACATACAACCCGCCGACCAACCGCAATCCCTCCACGTATCAGAACAACATCTATGCCGGCCACGACGGACAGGTCTACCGCCGCACCGACCAGGGCTGGGAGCAGCGAAACCGCCAGGGATGGACGAAGATGAACGAGGTCCCCGAGGCCCGGAAAGCGGCGCCGGAGGAGATCCGCGGCCGCGAAAGCTCCCCGCCACCTCAAGTCGAGCGACGCGGCGAAACCCCGCAGCGGTCCGCGCCGCAACCCGAGCCGCCGCGCAGGTCCGAGCCGCAACCTTCCCGCAATCCCCCCGGCCTCGAAGCCGATCACGTCGCCCGCCAACGCGGCGAAGAACGCGCCCGCCCCGAACCCGCCCCACGCAATGAACCCCCGCCGCGCAACGAGGGCGGCTCTCATGGAAACAACAACACCAGCGGAAACAATCAAAACAATTCCGGCCGCGGAAAGTAGGCTGGCTGCTCTTTTGCCCTCTCCCTCCGGCCTTCGGCTCTGAGGCTCAGGCTCGAAGAGGAGAGGGTTGGGGTGAGGGGAAATCGGAGCCGCCTCCCCTTGCCCCTCACCCCAGCCATCTCGCGGGGGGAGAGGGAGTGCCTTGGCCCGCGTTCACCAGTTCCTCCGCCATCGTCCCGATCGGCGTCGCCCAGTCGCCCCATTCCGGCTGGCGAAACAGCCGCATCGTCGGATACCACGGCGAATCCTCCCGCCCCAGCATCCACCGCCAATCCGGCGTCAGCGGCAGGAGCATCCACACCGGCCGACCCAGCGCCCCGGCTAGATGCGCCACCGCCGTGTCGACCGAGATCACCAGATCCAGGTTGTCGATCAGCGCCGCCGTGTCCGAAAAATCGATCAGCTCCGCCGTCCAATCGACAATCTCCATCCCCGCCGGCGCCTGCTGCGCCTGCCGAGCTGCCTCGCCCTTCTGAAGGCTGAAGAACCGCGCGCCTTCGGCCTTGGCCAGCGGCGACAACGCCGCGAGCGAAATCGAGCGGTTCCGGTCGTTCCGGTACGTCGGGTTCCCCGCCCAGACCAGCCCCACATCCAACCTCCTCGGCAAACGCTCGATCCGCTCGCGCCACCGCTGGGAGCGCGACGGGTCGATCGTCAGGTACGGAACTTCCGCCGGCATGGTATCGATGCGGGTCCGAAAGACGTGCGGCAGGCTCATGAGCGGACAACACACATCAAACTCCGGCAGAGCCTCACCCACCTCCACGATCTGCTCGATCCCCAGTTGCCCAGTGAGCAGGCGCCTCAAGCCCGGCTGGCAAAGCAGCCGGACTTTCCCGCCCCGACGCGCTACGAGCGGTGCGTAGCGAATGAAGTGGAGCGTATCACCGAAGCCCTGCTCGCCCAGCAGCAGAATCCGATCACCCTTCAGCTCACCGCCGTTCCAGAACGAGCGGACGAACTCCGGATCGAGGCCAAAGCTCAACGTGCCCGTGCCGGAAAAGCGCAAGTCCACTTTCGCCTGATGCCGCAGTTCATAGGCGTCCCATCCCCGCTCAAAATCGCCGCGCAATAGCCACAGCAGCCCCAGGTTCCACGCCGCCTCGGCATAGCCGGGCTTGATTGCAAGCGATCGCCCGAATGCCGCCTCCGCCTCCTGGAGCGTACCCGCCTCGGCCAGCGCGTTTCCCAGATTGCTGTATGCCTCGAAGAAGGCCGGCCGCAATTCCACCGCCTTGCGGAACTCGCCAATCGCCTGCTCCAAAGCTCCGGTTTGCCGAAGCGAGGTCCCCAGGTTGTTGTGCGCCTCCGGAAGATCGGGGCGCAGGGACAGGACCTGCCGATACGCCCCGATGGCTTCCGAAAAGCGTGATGTTTCCTCCAGCACGTTTCCCAGGTTGTTGAGGGCGTCGGCGTAGTCGGGCCGCAGCGCCAGGGCCTTTCGATAAGACTGCTCGGCCTCCGCAAACTTGCGGTCCGCCTGAAACGCCAGTCCCAGGTTGTAGTGAATCTCAGGAAGCTCAGGCCGGATGGCGGCGGCCTTCTGAAGCGCCTGAATTGCCGCGGCGGACTGGCTGTTCAACCGCAGCGCGTTCCCCAGGTTGCTGAGTGCCTCGGCGTAATCAGGCCGGGCCGCGATCGCCCCGCCAAACGCCTCGATCGCTTCCTGGAGCTTCCCCTGCGCCAAAAGGGCCGTCCCCAGATTGTTCGACGCTTCGGGAAACCGCGGGCGCAGCCGCAGCGCCTCGCGATACCAGATGATCGCTTCTTCCACGTGCCCCTTGCGCTTCAGCGCCGCTCCCAGGCTGTTGCGCGAATCCGCAAACCCCGGCTCCACCTCATTGACTCGTCGAAATTGCACGATCGCCTGGTCCACTTCGCCCAGCAGCAGCAGAACCAGCCCGAGGTGATTGTGGAATTCAGGGTTTGCCGGCTCGGCGGCGGCCGCCTGCCGCATCAAGTCCGCCGCGGCTGCGAAATGACCCGTCCGGTGAGCGATCAACCCCAGCAAATGCAACGAGGGCGCGTGTGCCGGATGCGCCGCCAGAATCTCCCTCAGCCGCACCTCCGCCTCGCGCAGCCGCCCCGCGGCAAAATCCCGCCCCGCGGCCTCGAATTCCGAAAGCTCCATCGGCCGATCATCTTACCCTGTCTACTGCCTGGTGAGAGTGAACGGTCCAGTCCCACCCATACCGTCGTTGAATGTGCCCGAAAGCGTCGTACCGGAGGCGGTCCCGGCTAGTGTCCCGCCGACCTGATGGGTGGTTGGGTCGGAGGCGGTCGCGGTGAACGAGCCGTCGGCTTTTACCGAGCCGGCGATGGATTGCGTCTGGCTGCTCGTATTTCCATTTTGGGTGGTTGTGATGGTGCCACTGAACGAGCCGTCCGTGCCCTCGGAAGAGATATCCAATGTCCAGTTGCTGGGCAGGCCCTGATTGTGGCTGCCGTCGGTGACCTGACCTACGTAGGTGCCGACCAGGTTGGGGATCGCCGAAAAACTGGTGGTCGAGTTGACCTCGGTGTTGAGCGTTCCGATGGTTGCCGTGAACGTCCCGGCGGCGGTGAGGGCATTCCCGATCGCGGCCGCCGCCGTCCCCCCGGTCCCAAAGGCGCTCGCATCCGCCGCCAGGGCGGTGTTGGCGGGATTCGCAGTCACCAGATTGCTCAAATCGGATCCGATCACATTGCTTTGGGCGGCGGCCTGGAGCGCTGCCAATCGTGCCGCCGGATCGGTTGTCAAAGCGGCGATGTCCGCCGCCACCCGTGCCTGGATTTTACTGTCGCTGGAATGGAGAAGCAGCGCCTTGGCGTCATTAGCCGCACGCGCCGACAAGCTGGTGCCGACGACCAGCAGCTCCGTGTCATCGCCCCGAAGGGTCGCCAGCGTGCGGAGCTCATCGGTTTTCAGCGTTTTGAGCAGGGCGGCGTTGCTGGTGCGATTGGCGCTGGTGGTGGACGTTTTGAGATCAGCGGCGACCTTGTTTAAGCCGGCCGTCGCCGCCGACTGGGCGGATCTCAGGTCGGCCCGCTCGGTCGCCGCGGACGCCGTCACTTGCTTGACGTCGCCCAGAAGAACCGCCGCCGCCGCGGAAGCGGCGGAGAAAAGCACCCGGGATTCCAACGGTTGAACAAATCGCGACATGGTTCTCCTGGGATGACGCCGGCGCGCAGAGCGCGCCTCTGCCCTTACCGCAGATATCGGCCGTACGGCGGGCCACATTCACGAAGTTTGTTGCGATTTTCGCGACTGACAAGAAACCAGAGCCGCCACGCCCTGTTCTTGAGCTGTATTATAGTGCAATGTAGTATATAATTGCGGGATTCACTTTCGGACAGACGGCCGAGTTCTTCAACCGATGGAAGCGACTGAAACTGAGCGACGAGGATCAGCAGGCGCTCGAAAAGCTTTTGGCCGAGCGCCCCGAGGCGGGGATGGTTATGCAGGGCACCGGCGGCCTGCGAAAGGTCCGATTCGCGCCCCCTTCGTGGCACGCCGGAAAGAGCGGCGCGGCTCGGGTCTGCTATGTCGTTTATGCGGACCTGGGCTATTGTTACCTGGTCACCCTGTTTCCGAAGAACCAGAAGGCGAACCTGTCCGGCCAGGACAAGGCGCGAATCAGCAAGTTGATTCCGGCGTTGAGACAACTGGTGGAGACGTTGCAGTAATCGGAGAAGATATGAAGCGTCAAAATACAACAAATGCCGCGGGCCGCCAGATCATGGCGGGCATCGCGGAACTGGAAGAGGTGCTCCGCACCGGCGATTTTTCGAAGCTGACGATGCGAACTGTCGAGATCCCGGAGCCCTCCCGTTACACGCCAAAACAGGTCAAGGCGCTGCGGCAGCGACTCGGGGTCAGCCAGGCCGTCTTTGCCGAACTGCTGGCAGTGTCTGCTCAGTTGGTCGCGCACTGGGAGTACGGCATCCGGAAGCCGGCGCCGCTCGCTTGCCGCCTGCTCGACAAAATTGAAGAGAACCCGTCCGCCTATCTCTCCTCCTTAATGCTCCACCGCCCTCTGCGGCGTGAGAAAAGCTCGAAACATCGAAAGATCGCCTGAGCCGGGAATGTTCTTAGCCAGAGCCGTGCTGTTCGACATGGATGGCGTGGTGATCGACACCCGCCAGAGCGTTACCGATTTTTGGCAGGCTGTGGCTGGCGAGCATCACATCACCCTGACTGACGATGACTTCGATCGACACATCCACGGCGTTCCACTTGCGGCGACGCTTCGATCCTTGTTCCCCGGATTCAGTCCGGAACAGGCGGCGGCGGTGATCGACCGTTCGGTGCGGTATGAACGCGGCCTGCAATACACCGAGGTCGCGGGGGTCACGCGTTTCCTCAAGCAACTGAAGGATGCGGGCTGCCAGACCGGTCTGGTGACCAGTGGCACGAGGTGGAAGGTTGAAGATGTTCTTCAACAACTTCAACTCGACGGCCGATTCGATGTCATCGTCACCGCCGGTGACATTGAACGGGGCAAACCCGACCCGGCTTGTTACCTCGCCGCCGCCAGGAAGCTTGGCGCTCTCGGCGCGGAGTGCGTGGTATTCGAGGACTCCATCGCCGGTGTGCGAGCGGCCAGGGCTGCTGGGGCGGCATGTGTCGGGGTTCAGACCGGGGGCATGGTCGAAATGATCAACGCGGAAGGCGTTCAGGCCGTCATTCCCGCCTTCACGTCGATCGAAGCATGGGTTGAACCCTCCACCGTGCGCGTGCGAACCAGCGATGATTTCGTGTTCGATGTTTCCAGGACGTAGAGGCCGCGACTAAGGCATCTCGACTCCACCCCTTTCGGGCCTTCGCCTCTTTTGTGCGCCGATTTCCATGGGCATCCAAATCGTCGGGGCTCAGACGGAGCCAGGGCAATCGCAAACTCAATTGGGAGGGCGAGGCCACTCCTTTCGCGTTCTCGCAAAAAAACGTCACCGGCGATGTATTTTGGTGGGGCAGGCATTCCTGCCTGCCTCGGGGCGACGTACTCGTCGACCCGAAACGTTCGGTCGGATGCCGGAGTACCGGCATCCGAGGCAGACAAGAATGTCTGCCCCACCAAATGCCCTGCTTTTGAGGGCCTTTTTGTACTCTTGAACGCGAAAGGAGTGGGGCGAGGCTCCTGCCGGGCCGCGGCTTCCGGACTCGGGAAAATGCGGCTCGGGCAGGAGCCTCGCCCTCCCGAAATGGCGGGCCCGCGAGTTTGCGATTGCCCTGCAGGCGGAGCCGCCAGCCGGGAAAAGCCTTTGAGCGAGCTCCACTCCCTTGGTATCTTGCACGCGTTGGCGGCCACGTTTGTCGACAGAGGCTCACAGGGGAAATCCCGGTTTGGTTGGGAGCACACGGTTAGGAGGACACATGGGTAAATCGAAATTGCAGTTTGCGATTCGCGTTGCTCTTGTTCTGGCCGGCGCTGTGCTCGCATACTCGCGGCCTGTCATGGCACAAGAAAGGTCGCCGCGGGCATCAGCGCCGGGCGGGCTCGCGGTCGTGATCCCGAACAAGCCTGACCAACCGTTAAATCTGAAGGGGTTGGAGAACCCGTACATCAGCGGCGCTGCGTTTCAGATTCGTTGGGCCGACATCGAGCCGGTCGAAGGAAAACCGGATTGGTCGAAGCTGGACCAGTTGTTCACTGCCGCCGAATCATCGAAGAAATGGGTGCAACTCGATATCTTCCCGGGGTTTTTTTCTCCTGCATGGGCCCTGGAAGGCGCAAGGACCGATCAGTTCGAGATACCGTATGGACCTGGCCATGGCACCGTGCGGACACTGCCAATGCCATGGGATCACGTGTACCTCGACCGCTGGTTCGCATTTGTGAAGCAACTGAGTGAGAGGTATGGGAAGTCGCCAGCTTTTAGAATGATCGCGGCTGCCGGACCGACTTCGGTTTCCGTAGAGATGACGTTGCCCAGCAACTCTCCGCCGGCGATCAAAAAATGGCGCAGCGACGGTTATACGCCCGCTAAATATCTGGGCGCGTGGGAAGAGACTTTTCACTTCTATGCCGATTCTTTTCCCAATCAATATGTTTCTCTTGCGGCTCCGGGCCTCCCGATTCTTGAGCAGGGAAAATCCGGTCTTCCGGCGCGGATGCGGGCAAAGCACGACATCGTCGAACGGGCAGAGAAGGTCTTGGGGAGGCGGCTGGCAATTCAATCGAGCGATCTTCATGCCGGTCGGGCCCAGGTCGAAGGTTTTGACGGCACCGATTTTATCCAGAGTTATACCGGACGGATCATCACCGGCTTCGAGATGCGCGGCGGTTCCCACGGCCTTGTCCCCAGCAAAGTGATGGGCGCCGAAGGCGATCCTCCCCTGGCCTTGAGAAGGTCGATCGATAAAGGGATGGCGCCGAACGATGCCGGCCGGCATGTCGATTTTCTGGAGATTTACGAAAGTGATGTGCTTGCGGCCGATATGCAACCCGTACTCGAATACGCGGCGTCGTTATTTGCGCCAAAGCGCGATGCAAAGTAGTTGCCGGGACAGGGGAATCCGCCACGCCGATCAGCGGTCGGAAATGGGGAGAACTTTGACCGGAAAACTCAGATGAACCACGAAGTTGTTCATGAGGCGGCGCCTCACCCTGAGAGGATGAAAATGGGGCCGTCCCGCAGTTAAAGTATCGTTGCCGACGGGCCGGGTCGAGGCCGGTTCGCGAGTTGGAGCGATGGAGCCCG
>Ga0210396_10001093_pt1 | contig 30767 bp, 22 predicted proteins | sample IncBWH17OmetaG_FD_155466 | JGI IMG/M metagenome (GOLD analysis project Ga0210396, IMG submission 155466) | Forest soil microbial communities from Barre Woods Harvard Forest LTER site, Petersham, Massachusetts, United States - Inc-BW-H-17-O ...
GGCGTGACGCTCACGCACGCGAACCTGATTGCCAACATGCGGGCCATCGGAGAAGCGCTGCAAATGAGCGCCGACGACGTGGGCATCAGCTGGTTGCCGCTCTATCACGATATGGGCCTCATCGGAGCGTGGCTGACGCTGTTGCACTTTGGAACCCCGCTGGTGGTTATGTCGCCGCTGTCGTTTTTGACGCGGCCGGAGCGCTGGCTGCAAGCGTTTCACAAACATCGCGGAACCATCGCTGCGGCTCCGAATTTTGCGTATGAACTTTGCGTGCGCAAAATCGCCGACAAAGACATCCAAGGCGTGGATCTGAGCTCGTGGCGCGCGGCGCTGAACGGCGCCGAGCCGGTCAATCCCGATACGTTGGAACGCTTTGCGAATCGTTTCGCCACTTATGGCTTTCGCCGCGAAGCGCAGCTTCCCGTCTACGGTCTGGCGGAAGCTTCGCTGGCGGTCACCGTGCCGCCGCTGGGTCGCGGGCCGCTGATTGATCGCATTGATCGCGAAATCTTCACGGCACAAGGATGCGCGGTGCCGGCGAACTCTGAGGATATCGCCGCCATCGCGTTTGTTTCTTCCGGAAAACCCGTGCCGCGGCATGAAGTGTGCATCGTGGATGACAACGGGAAGGAAGTTCCGGATCGCACGGAAGGATTCTTGTGGTTCCGCGGACCATCAGCAACCAGCGGCTATTACCGCAACGCCGCCGCAACGAAAGAACTCATGCCGATGGGCGCCGATGCCGGCGAAGGGGAATACCCCTGGGTGAATTCCGGTGACCGCGCCTATCGCGCCGACGGCGAAATCTACGTCACCGGGCGCGTGAAGGACATCATCATTAAGGGCGGGCGGAATTTATACCCGCACGAAGTCGAGGAACTTGCCGCGCGCGCCGACGGCATTCGCAAGGGTTGCATCGTGGCGTTTGGCCTGAAGGACGAAGCCTCCGGCACAGAAAAACTCGTAGTTGTTGCCGAAACGCGCGAGAGCAATGCGGCGCGGCGTGCGGCGCTGGCTTCCTCCGTAACGGACCTGGTCGCGCAAGGATTGGGACTCCCGCCGGATCGCGTGGAACTGATTCCTCTCGGCAGCATTCCAAAAACTTCAAGCGGAAAATTGCGCCGCGAGGAAACCAAGCAACTCTATCTCGCTGGAACGCTTTCCGCTTCCAGGCCGCCGGCGTGGGTGCAGATCGCGCGGCTCGGCACCAGCGGCGCCGCCCGTAATTTCTGGCGTGAAGCCCTCGCGGGAATAAAGCGCGGCCTGGAAATCCTGTACGGCCTCTATTTCGGAGTGGTGTTCCTGGTGTGGATTGTGCCGACCTGGGTGATGGTTCAATTCATTCAGGATTATCGCCAAGCGGGACGTTTCACCTCTTCCGCCCTCAAGATACTGTTCGCTCTGATCGGCTGCCGCGTGCGCGTCGTGGGCAAGGAATACATGGACACGCCCGGCGCAAAAATCTACGCGTCGAATCACACCAGCTATTTCGACGTGCTGGCGCTGATGTTGGGCCTGGGAGTCCCGTACCGCTTTGTGGCGAAAATGGAAGTCACCCGCATGCCCTTTATCGGCACCTTCTTGAAACAAATGGGACACCTCAAGTTCGACCGCACCGACGCCGAATCGCGCCTGCGTCAGGCGCAAGAGATGGAAGAATTTCTTCGCCACGGCGAATCTGTGTTTGTGTTTCCGGAAGGAACGTTTACGGCGGAAGATGGCGTGAGGCCATTTCAACTGGGTGCATTCAAAGCATCGGTAGCGACAGGGGCGCCGATCCTTCCGGTGTCACTCGCCGGAACTCGAAAATTTCTTCGCGAAGGAACCTACCTGCCTCGTCCGTCCAGCGTGATTATCACGCTGTCCCCGCCCATCTATCCGCGCGTTGCGAATGCCGCAGATAGCTCCACGGATCCTTCCGGCTGGCACGAATTGATTCGCTTGCGCGACGCCACGCGCGAGGCCATCGTCCGCCACTCCGGAGAACAGTTGCTCTGAAGGCGGCCGTAGACTGCGGCTCACATTCTCTGCAACCCATAGTTGTTCCCCCGCATCTATTTTTCAAACGAGTAGAACTGCGGCCTTGCTGCCCACCTGCCTTGGGCCTGTCGCAAACTCGGGGGTTGTAAACGTCGTACCTGCCCGCGAGAAAAATCCAATATTTTGGAGGATTCATGAAGGTTAGATTTGTTGTGTCTTTGCTGGCTCTTGGGACGATTTTCGGGCTATCGGCCAGCGCACAGGAGGTCCCAAAAATAGACGCTTCCGTCAGCTATTCGTACCTTCGAGCAAAACCCGCCACGTCGCCGTTCAACGACTTCAACCTGAACGGAGGCAGCGCGTCGGTCGCCTATAACGTCAAGGACTGGCTAAGCGGCGTGGCCGATTTCGGCGGCTATCACGTGGGCAGCGCTAACGGCGTGAACGTGGACGGAACCCTCGCCACGTATCTCTTCGGACCGCGTATCACATACCGCACACGCCGCTTTTCGCCCTTCGCTCAGGCGCTATTCGGGGCAGCACACGCAGGCTCAGGCGTGTTAGGCACGTCCGACTCGCACAGCGCCTTCGCGTCCGCGTTCGGCGTTGGCGTGGATTGGAACGTGCGTGATCGCTTCTCGATCCGGCCGATACAAGTCGACTATTTGCTGACCCATTTACCGGAAATCGGCAACGGTAACAATCAAACGCAAAACAACGTGCGTGTTTCCACCGGAATCGTTTTCCATTTCAAATAATCCTTCCGGCGCATAACACCAGGAATCGGTTGCCCCGGTGCAGGCAGAAGGGCCGCGCAGCAAAGGCAGACGCGGCCCTTGCACCGTTTACTAAATCTTTCAATCGCACCGCGCGAGTTGGTTTCACTATTTATGGCTGACTCGGTGCCCATCTTTGCAATAAGCAAGGGCCGCCCCGCAATTGAGGTGGCCCTTCTTCTTGCGCTCTCGCGCGTGGCTCTGGGCCAAATCTTCAGTGCTGCATCGTGTAGACCACGATGATGTACGTATCAATCTCCACCGGCTGGCCGTTGAGAATCGTTGGCCGGTAGCGCCATTGCGCGACGGCTTCCTTCGCGGAGAGATCGAAAAGTGGATCACCCGTCACAATCTGTAGAGACTGAATCGTGCCGTCAGTCCCGATGATGGCGCGCAATTCCACGCGTCCTTCTTTGTGAATCTGCCGCGCCAGCACCGGATAAACAGGCTCCACGCGGTGAATCAGCATCGCCGGATCGAGATTTGTCACCTGCACAACGCGAGGCCGCGTGACTGGGCGCTCGGAGTTGGGCGGCGGCAAGACTCGCTGCCTTGCGTCCCCCAGCGGGATTAGCCCATCTGGCGCGCCCTGGGGTCCATCGCCAATTCCTTCGGGGGGTGAGTTGTCCGTCCGCTGTCCGGAAGAATTCAGTTCCCGCGTAACGATCGTAGGAGAGATGATGTGTGGTAGGCAGAAGCGACACGGATTTTGTGGGCCGTTCGGATGTGGTCGCGGCGCCCCGGGATTGGCCGGTGCATTCCGGTACGGAGAATAAGGAGGAACGGGAGTTGCATAGGCAAAGGCGATGCGCTGCGTCTTGCCGAAAAGCGGCACAAGAATAAGCGCGGCAAGAAACGCGCTCTGCAAAGCAATCGAAATGATTAGTGCGCGGCGCCGCACTCGTCGTTCGCCCCGCCGCTGCTCCGCGTCGCCCTCCACCAAGCACCCGCGTAAAGAACCAAGGCCTTCTTCGGAATTTTCTTTAGAAACTTTTCCCGGCTCGAGAGACATCACACACCTCCACAAATTTTGCCGCGAGCCTCGGCCGCATATCAGTCGTTTTTTCCTTCGCCGCTCCTCGGTTACTCAAAAACGAACGGCGGAAATCTTGCGGCGCCGATTTCCTGGGGGTTGCTCTAGTTCTCCAGGAGACCGGCGCCGCGCTCGCAGGGCTGTGAGGTTGCGCGCGTCCTCCCTTCGTTGGACACCGTGCGCACGCACAAGTTCCCACCGCCCCCGACGGGAGGCCTCCCCGCCGGTAACCAAGATTGCTTCTTGCTACCCTGAACATGCTTACAAGTCTTGAGTATTTAACACGTTACAGGAAACTGTATCCCTTCGCCGCTCTGGCGCATCTCATGTTTTGTGGACGTGGATCTGAGGAGGATTAGCCCCATGGACCGGCGTAATCTCGAAACGGTTGGTGTGCGCCGCACCGGCTGGGCCGCTTTGGACCGCGATCCGCAGCAGGACACGGTGGAATTCATCTGTCCGCACTGCGGCGCGCGGGACAAGAAAAATGCCCGGCGCGAACGTGCGCTGTATCATTTCACGGATGGCTTCTTGCAGGATTTGCAAGGCGAAGTAACACTGTGCCACTCTTGCAAACAATCCGTGCGCGTTGTTCCCATCGTGATGCTTCACGATCAGGATGAAACGCGCCGGTTCGAAGCCGTCTTTTCCGATGAGCACCTGGTGAGTTCGAACTAGATTCGTTTTCCCAGTTGAAAAGAAGAACAGGGCGCCCCGATCGGGCGCCCTGTGTGTTTATATCCAGATTTGCCGCGAACTAGTGGCGGTCGTGATCGTGGTCGTCCCAATCGCGATCGCTGTGCCACCGATGGCCGTCTTCATCCCACCAGCGATGGCGCTCGGCCCAGCAGTGTTCCCGCGCCTCGTGCAATTCATGGCGCCAGTGATCCGCTTGCTTGCTGTCCCAGCCGTGGTGCTCGACGGCTTCGTGCAGTCTGTGATCCGCCTTGACGATGCGATGCTGGCAACCGTCATCGCTATCAGCGAATGTCCTTTGCGTTCCGGTGAAGGCCAGCATGCCAACCAGCGCGGCCGAGGCCAGCATCACCCTTCCAATAAACTTCTTCTCTCCCGTTTGAAGTTTCATCGTTTCTCCATCCTCTCGTTTTTGCCCCGACTGGGATGGGGATGGGACCTAAGTGATAAAACACAGCACCAGCGAGAATGTAGCAAGCGCCGGTCCATACCATAAACGATTGAGAATAAATAGCTTGTCGCTGGTGTGGCGTCAGTAGGCCTGTAAAAAAGGGTCCGCATCCATGTGGTATTTCTCGAGCCCGGCACGGATATGCTCAAACGCGTCGTCCACGGTGTCGGCGAACTGCAGCATTTTGTACTCGTCCTCGCTGATCGTGCCCGTGCGCACCATGGCCTTCCAATTGAGCACCTCGTCCCAATACTTGCGGCCGTAGATGAGGATGATATTGTGCTTCGGAAGTTTGTGAGTCTGCAGCAACGTAAGCATTTCCCAGAGTTCATCCATCGTGCCGAAGCCGCCGGGAAAAACGATCAGTGCTTTGGCGATCTGCGCGAACCATAATTTGCGCATGAAGAAATATTTGAAATTAAAGCTCAGCTCTGGGCTGATGTAGGGATTCGCGAATTGCTCATGCGGAAGCTCGATCGAGAGCCCGACGGATTTGCCGCCGGCTTCGTACGCTCCGCGGTTCGCCGCTTCCATGATGCCCGGCCCGCCGCCGGAGCAAACCACAAAGCGCCGCGGCCGCGGCCCCAGCGTGAGCGACCAGGTGGTGAGCTTATGCGAAAGCTGCCGCGCCTCCTCATAGTAGCGGGACATCTCCAGCAAGCTTTTCGCGCGGCGCAGAGCGGCGCGGTGTTTGGCCAGGTTCACTGCGGACATTCTCGCCGTTTTTTCTTTTTTCAGCCGCGTAATTCGCACTTGCGCTGTTTCGTGCGATTCGATGCGCGCCGAGCCGAACATTACCACAGTGTCGGCGATGCCCTCCCTTTTCAGCTGCACCAGCGGGTGAATGTATTCGCCGAGGATGCGGATCGGCCGGGCCGGCGTGCTGGCGAGGAACTTTGGGTCCTGGTGCGGCGGTTTCGGTGCATGTTGCGGCTTTGGTCTTTTGCCGTCGGGCATGGGTCTTGTCTCCGTAAGGGCGAACCTTGATTGTAGGAATCCGCGAGGCCCGCGGCAACGTCTTCCGCAGAACATGCGTCGAATGAAGTACACTCGAGCGGCACAGGCTTCAGTTTGTGCTGCCAGGTATTTCGCATGGGACGTATCGTTGCTGCGCTCTTAACCGTCGCGAATCTGCTTGCTTTCGCGGGCATTCAAGCTCACGCGCAAGCCCCCTCCGGGCCGCTGACGCCGAAACCGGGAGCCGATGTACAACAGCCTCCCAAGGACGCTCAGTCAAAGCTTAAAGTGCGCGTTTCACTCGTGAATACGCCCGTGACCGTGCGCAATTCCCGCGGCGAAATGGTCCACAACCTTGAGGCGCAGGATTTTCAGGTTACCGATAACGGCGCCCCACAGAAGATCTCTCACTTCGACCTGGGCGGCGATCCGATCTCCATGGTCATTTTGGTCGAGACGAGTTCGCGCATTGCGCCTCTCCTCCCGGCTATGAGCAAGACCGGCATCCTCTTCACTCAGACGGTCATGGGCACCACCGGCGAAGCGGCGGTTGTCGGCTTCAATGACTCTGTCGATAAGCTGCAGGACTTCACCACCAACAGCGACCTGATCGAAAGCACCATCGCGCACTTGAAGCTGGGAACGTCGGGCTCAAAGCTCTACGATGCCATGTCCGCCGGGGTGGAAATGCTGACGGGACGCCCTGAAGCCACACGGGAGAAACCGGGGCGCCGCCGCGTCCTCATGATCATGTCCGAAGCCACCGACAACTGCAGCTCCGCGAAATTAGGCGAGGTGCTGCGGCAAGCGCAACTCGCCAACGTGACCATTTACAGCGTGGGCCTGTCCACCACCAACGCCGAATTGCGCTCCAAGCCGAAAGATACACGGCCGGAGATGACCCCGCCTGGTACGTTTGGGCTTCCCCCGTTCCCCGGGTCCGTGCAAACACCGACCACCGAGGACAACCGCTCCGGCAACATTGATCTGATGGCCGCGGCCGTCTGGGCTGTGCAGCACATCCACGATGGCGTGAAGGCCAACGCGCTCGAGGTCTCCACCACCGCTACTGGCGGCGCGCACTTGGCAGCCTTCAAGGACCGCACCATCGAGAAAGCCATTGACGAAATCGGCGGCGAGCTCCACTCGCAATACACCATCAGCTACACGCCCACCGACGCTGACATGCCGGGCTATCACGAAATTAAAGTGAATGTCGTTCGAAACGACGCGAAAAATCTGAAGATCCGTGCCCGCCCAGGCTACTACCTCGCTCCACCGGAAAGTTAAGTTAGCGACGAGCTCTAGAAAATCTGCTTCCAGAAGTTCGCTTCGCGTGAAGCTAGCAGCGCGTCCTTGCGCGCGTTCCAGCGCAGAAAATGTGGAGTGTGTATATGCTCCGTGTGCGCTTCCCGGCTGGCCCACACTTCGTGCAGCAGGAGTGCGCCGGGCGTATCAACCGAGCGGTGCAGATCGTAGCGGATGCAGCCCTCTTCCTTGCGCGATGGTCCCACCAGGGCGCGCAGTTCGGCTTCCAGCAGCGTCTCCTGGCCTTCGCGCGCGCGCAGAATGACGATTAGGGTTGCGGCCTCTTTCGGTAGCTTGGCGCTGCTGCGAGCCCGCCGGCGTCCCTTGGCTCTGGATGGCTTACGGACTATCTTCTTTGCTCGGCGCTTGGCCATAATCGGCGGGATTGTATCGCAAATCGCATCCCGCGCAAGTCATGCTCTGCCGAGGTCGGCGGGCTGCGCTACTCTACTGGCAAGAAGGCAAGGTCTACCGGCGACGGCACTTCAATCACTTCCCCAGTGGGCGTCAGTCCGCCCGTTGCCGGGTCAATCTTGAAAACCACGATATTGTTCGACAACTGATTCTCCGCCAGCAGGTAGTTCCCGCCGGGATCGATGGCGAAATGCCTTGGCTCCTTCCCTCCGGTCGCCACGTTCGCGAGGAAGGTGAGTGTCCCCTTCGTGGGATGAATCGCAAATACAGCAATGCTCTCGTGCCCGCGGTTGGAAGCGTAGAGGAATTTTCCGCTGGGATGCACGGCAATCTCCGCGGTGTCGTTCCTGCCGGAAAAATCCTTCGGCAGCGTAGTCACAGTCTGCAGTTGATGGAGAGTTCCAGCCTTCGCATTGAAGCGCAACGCCGTGACCGTGGAGCTTAGCTCACTGACCACGTAAACAAACTTGCCGCCCGGGCGAATAGCGATGTGCCGGGGTCCGGATCCGGCTTTCAGCCTGACGAACGGCGGCTGGTTCGGCGAAAGTGTACCCTTCGCCGCGTTGAATTTGTAAACGAGCACTTCGTCCAGGCCCAGGTCCGCGGCCAGCGCAAATCGATTGTCCGCCGAAGTCTCGATCCAGTGCGCGTGCGGCCCTTCCTGCCGTTCCTTGGTCGGCCCCAGTGAGCCGCCGTCTTGCACGAGCGCGGTATGTTCGCCGAGTTTTCCATCCGTTAGAATCGGAAACACGGCGACATTGCCTGACGAGTAGTTCGCCACCAGGGCGTACTTGCCCGTCTTGTCGAACGCGATGTAGCACGGATCCTCGCCGAGCGCCGGGAGTTGGTTCAAAAGCGTCAGCTTCCCGGTCTTCGCTTCCAGCCTGAACGCGCTCACCGTGCTGCTTTTTCCAGCCTCGTTGACCGCGTACAGAAATTTTCCGCTGGGATGCACAGCCACAAACGACGGATCAGCCGATTCCCCAGCGACGCCGAGCGGGGAAAATTTTCCCGTCTCGCCGTCGTAGCGGTACGCGTAAATGCCCTTGCTGTTCGTTTTTGTGGTGTACGTACCGACGAAGGCCAGGAACCAGCGCTTTGCCGGGGGCTTCTGCTTCGTTGCCGCCCCCGAAAGGACCAGCGCCGGTGCCGCGAGTATCAGCAGGAACGCAAGAACTCTTCGTGTGATTTTCATGAGGCTAAAGATTCTAGCATCACAGGGGAATTTACTTTTTCTCTTCTTCGTTTTCTTCTTGTAGCACAGCGGCAGCGGCGACGGAATCGTCATCCTCAAGCCGCAGCAGGCGAACGCCCTGTGTCGAGCGGCCCGCCTCGCGGATTTCATTCGCATGCACGCGGATCACTTTGCCGTTGTGCGTGATGATCATCACGTCAGACTCTTCGGTCACCTGCAGCGTAGCCACAACGTACCCGTTGCGGTCCGTGGTCTTCATGTTCACCACACCTTTGCCTCCGCGCGAGGTGATGCGGTACTCCGCCAACGGTGTGCGCTTGCCGAAGCCCTTCTCGGCAACCGTGAGCATCAGAGTAGTCAGCGAGTCCTTGATCTGCTCGTTTTCGAGCTCTTCGAGGTTTTGCGACTCCTGGTTGTGCTCTTTCTTGATGATTTCAAACTCCGGCTGCACTGCGTCCATGCTCACAACATAATCCTCTTTATCGAGGTCCATGCCGTTCACGCCGCCGGCGTTGCGGCCCATCGGGCGCACTTCCGTTTCCCGGAAAAGGATCGCTTGGCCTTCGTGGCTGGCCAGGAAAATCATTTTCTTTCCATCGGTGAGCTTCGCGCCGATGAGTTCGTCCTTGCCGTCCAGCGTCAGCGCGATGATGCCCGTTGACCTCGGGTTGGAAAATTCCATCAGCGCCGACTTCTTCACCGTGCCGCTCTTCGTGGCCATGAAGACGAATTGTCCTTCTTCTTCCAGGTTGCGCGCCGCGACCAGCGCGGTGAGCTTTTCGTCTTCCTGGAATTTGACCAGGCTAGAAATGGCCTTCCCGCGCGTGGCGGCCGCCGCTTCCGGCAACTCATACACTTTCAGCCAGTAAACGCGGCCCTTCGACGTGAACAGCAGGATGTAGCTGTGCGCCGACGCGATGAAGAGATACTCGACAAAATCCTCTTCCTTGGTCCTCGCTCCGATGCGGCCCTTGCCGCCGCGCGACTGGTGCCGGTACGTATCCGCCGCCGTGCGCTTGATGTACCCCGCGTGGCTCACGGTGATCAGCATCTCCGTGTCGGCGATGAGGTCTTCCAGCTTGATCTCGTCCACCTTGTCCACAATCTGCGTCCGCCGGTCGTCGCCGTACGCTTTGTGGATCTCCTTCAGCTCCCCGATGATCACGGATTTCAACTTTTTCTCGCTCGCCAGAATTTCTTCCAGTTCGGCGATGCGCTCGCGGATGGATTGCAATTCCTTCAGGATTTCGTCCACGGAAAGTTGCGTCAAGCGATGCAACTGCAATTCGAGAATGGCGTCCACTTGAACGGGAGTGAGGCCGCCGGTGATGGCCCGCGCCGTTTCACCCTCGACTCCGCCAAGCTTGTATTTCCGGCCATCGAGCTTGACGCCGCTGATCTTCCGGGGCTTCCCGTTCTCCGTAACTGTGACGTCCTGCTCGGAGAAAAACTTGAGCAAGTTTTCTTTCGCCTCGGCTCGGCCCGTGGATCCGCGGATGATGCGGATCACGTCATCCAGATGATCGAGCGCGATCTGGTAGCCGGTTAAGATGTGTTCGCGCTCGCGCGCCTTGCGCAAATCGTAGCGCGTGCGGCGCAGGACCACGTCGCGGCGGTGCTCGATAAACAAGCGGATGAATTCGAGCAGCCCCATTTCTTTCGGCTGACCGCCGGCGATGGCCAGCAGAATCATGCCGAACGATTCCTGCATCTGCGTATGCTTGTAGAGATTATTCAGGACGAGCTGCGACTCTTCGCCGCGCTTCAGCTCCACGACGACGCGCATGCCGTCGCGGTCGCTTTCGTCGCGCACGTCGGCGATGCCGTCAATTTTTTTGGTCTGCGCCAGCTCCGCGATGCGCTTGATGAGCGTGGCCTTGTTCACCTGGTAGGGAATTTCCGTGATGACGATATTTTCGCGGTCCTTGCCGACGTCCTCGATGGCCGCCTTCGCGCGCATGGTGAAACTGCCGCGCCCGGACTTATAAGCCGCCTCGATCCCTTCCCGGCCAGCGATGTAGCCACCCGTCGGAAAGTCCGGACCGGGGACGAGCTTCATCACTTCTTTCAGCGTGGTCTCCGGCTTTTCGATCAGCAGCACCGTCGCATCCACTATTTCGCGCAGGTTGTGCGGAGGAATGTTGGTGGCCATGCCGACCGCGATGCCGCTCGCGCCGTTGACCAGAAGATTCGGCACGCGCGCGGGGAGAACCGTCGGCTCCTGCTCGGTCTCGTCAAAGTTCGGAAGGTGATCGACCGTTTCTTTCTCGATGTCCGCCAGCAATTCTTCCGCGATTTTCGAAAGCCGCGCTTCCGTGTACCGCATCGCCGCGGGCATGTCTCCGTCCACGGACCCGAAGTTTCCCTGGCCGTCCACCAGCGGATAGCGCATGTTGAAGTCCTGCGCCATGCGCACCAGCGCGTCGTAGACCGGCGTGTCGCCGTGCGGGTGATACTTGCCTAGGACTTCGCCGACGATCTTGGCGCATTTGCGGTACGGCTTTGTGGACGTCAGCCCCAGCTCGTACATGCCGAAAAGAATCCGGCGGTGCACGGGCTTCAAGCCATCGCGCACGTCCGGCAGCGCGCGCCCGATGATCACGCTCATCGAGTAGTCGAGATAGGACTTCCTCATCTCGGCTTCGATATCCACCGGAATCAGTACCGATGTGTTTTGTTCGTCCGCCATTTCCCCTCGCTGAAGACAGAAGTCTCATTTGTGGTGGTGCAGCAAGCTGCGCCACCACAAGCAATGCTTAATGTTTTGCTGCGTGTTCCAGGACGTACGCCTTCACCGTGTCGAAGGCGTCCGCTGAATTCGTGAAGCGACGCGCGGCAAATGCCGCTTCGACGTCTCGCAAAAACGCTTCGCGCTTCGAATCGCTCTCAAATTCGACCGCGACACCTCGCTCGATATCCGGTGCGCTTGTCGCCGTCGCGCGAAATTCGGTCACGCTCAATCCGCGCAGTCCCGGCAACGTCGTCCAGCCCAACTGATAAGTCATTGCCAGAGTTCACCAAACCAATCCGATAAATTTTGCGCAGCCCTGGCAGAGAACCCTAAGTTCGCGGAGAGTGGAAAATCCGCGCCAGCACTCAAAAACTTGCTCAGGGCACGAATCGCACCCATGACATCGCTCACCCACAAAACGTGTCCTGACTCCTATCAACTCGCATTCGTTAATCGTTGCGGAGTTCAAATTATGGACTCCTCATTCGCTTGCGCGCGTGGAACATTGGATACCGAGATCTTAAGCCACTGCTCGAAACACCTCGCGGTAAGCCAATAACCAGCTCTATGATATTTGTTCTCATAGGATCCGCTCTCAGTGACCCGCGTTGCTCGAGAAGCTAAGATGAGCGCGATGTCCGAAAGAGCGAGAGGCTGAAACATGGGCTCAATAGAAATCATGTACCAATGGTTTTGGCCACGGATGGTTGCATAGTAGCCCCAGACCCCCGACTTATTCTCGTAGTAGCCGTCTGCAACAATGAAGGCATCTGGTGCAGCAAGAGCCTCGGCGATTTCCATGCGTGTCATTGCAATCAACCCCGCAAGCGCGCTTAAGCCGCTCGCAACAAACCGCGGTTGCTCACTTCGTGCCACGCACAACTCCTTTGTTTTCAATGGTCCCATTCCTTCTAGTACCGCCTACACCTTCCGCAAATGAAACCTAAATATCCAATTTCACGACTTCGAGGGCATTGTCCTCGATCAACTTGCATTCGCGCGAAAGTCACTCACGCTCAGTCCCCGCAATGCCGGCAATGTTGTCCACTCCAATTGATAAAGCATTTGAATCTTTTCAAAACTTCAGGCCAGAGATCCGCAAACAGCCGCTGCAGAAGTGCCGCCAAATCTGCTTAGGCTTTCGACCTACAAAGTCTGAATGAACAGCTTTCTTGCCGCAGCAGTCGCACTTGAACCCATTCTCTCTCTCAGAGTATGGAGGTTCTTCCGGTTTTTCCGTTTCCACCACCCAGCTCCTACATTTTTCCTTGCACATTGGAGGCGACCAGTTAAATGTCCAAATTCACGACTTCGAGGGCGTTGTCTTCGATGAATTTCCGGCGCGCCTCAACGTTCTCGCCCATAAGTGTCGTGAAAATATCTTCGGCCGCCACAGCGTCTTCGAGCTTCACTTGCAAAAGCGTGCGCGTGTCCGCGTTCATCGTGGTTTCCCAGAGTTGCGTCGGATTCATTTCGCCGAGGCCCTTGAACCGCGTGATGGTGAAATCTTTTTTCGCGTCTTCCATGATGTAGTCCAGCACTTCTTGGGCTTTTTCCTTGGACACTTTGTCACCGTTGCGCGAGACGGTGAAGGGCGGCTTATTGAATTCGTCAATCTGTTTCGCCAGCGCGCGCAACCGCTTGTACTCGGCGGTAGCCGCCAGCGCCCAATTAATTTTCGTATTGTGCGGTGCCCCAAACTGGATTTCGTGCAAGCTGTGCTCTTCATCGAACACGATCTTGCCATCCAGCTTCATCTTTGTTTTGGCGATTTCTTTGAGCAGCTTTTCGAGCGATTTTTTATCTTCGAAGTCCGTCTTTTTGTCCAACCCACTTTCGGCAAGTAATTCGGCCAGGCCCGGTTCCCGCAGCCGGCGTCCAAGTTTCGCCGCCACCGCAGCGTATTCCTGCACGTTCAGGAGAAACGACGTAAGTCCCCCGCCCTGCAATGTCACGCCTTCCTTGGCCTTCACCACGTGGTCTTCCGTGGCGCGCTTCATCAGCTCGCGCGCGAAGTCGCGTTCGTCGCGGATGTATTTTTCCGTCTTGCCGCGCTTCACGCGGTAGAGCGGAGGCTGCGCGATGTAAATGTGCCCGCGCTCGATCAACTCCTTCATATGACGGAAGAAAAATGTTAGCAGCAGCGTGCGGATGTGGCTGCCGTCCACGTCCGCGTCGGTCATCAGAATGATTTTGTGATAGCGGAGTTTTCCGGCGTCGAAATCGTCCTTGCCGATGCCGGTGCCCAGCGCCGTAATGATGGCGCGAATTTCTTCGTGCCCCAGCATTTTGTCATAGCGCGCTTTTTCGACGTTGAGAATTTTCCCTTTGAGCGGCAGGATCGCCTGATACTTGCGGTCACGGCCCTGCTTGGCCGAGCCGCCGGCCGATTCGCCCTCGACCACGAACAATTCGCACCGCGCCGGATCGCGCTCTTGGCAATCCGCGAGTTTCCCCGGCAAGCCGCTCGAATCCATTGCGGACTTCCGCCGCGTCAACTCGCGCGCTTTGCGCGCAGCTTCGCGTGCGCGAGCAGCTTCAATACATTTGCCGATAATGCGCCGCGCGACGGTCGAGTGCTTATCAAACCACTCGCCAAGCTTTTCGTTCACGAGTTGCTCGACGTCGCCCTTGATATCGCTATTGAGTTTTCCCTTGGTCTGCCCTTCGAATTGCGGCTGCGGCAAGCGCACGCTGACGACGGCAACGAGGCCTTCGCGAACGTCATCGCCGGTAATGGTAACTTCGTCTTTCTGCTCCTTGAGCATGCCCGCAGCAGTCGCGAAGTTATTGATCGAACGTGTCAGCGCGGAACGGAAACCCGAGAGGTGCGTCCCGCCATCCACGGTGTTGATGGTGTTCGCGAACGCGAAAACATTTTCGCCGTAGCTGTCGTTGTACTGGAGCGCGATTTCGATCTCCACGTTGCCGCGCTTTCCCTCGATGTAGATCGGCGAGTCATGCAGCGTGGATTTCCCGCGGTTCAGGTGCTTGACGAACTCCGTGATGCCGCCGGTGAACCGGAATTCCGCGGTCTTTTCTGTGCGCTCGTCGGTGAGCGTAATCTTCAAGCCCTTGTTCAGGAACGCCAGTTCGCGCAAACGCTGCGCCAGCGTGTCAAAACTGTAGACGGTCTTTTCGAAAATGCCGGGATCGGGATGAAAGGTCACCTTTGTCCCGGTCTTTCGCGTTTTCCCGGTTTGCTTCAGCTTGTTGGTGGGCTTGCCTTTTTCATACGCCTGTTCCCATACCGCGCCGTCGCGCGAAATTTCCAGCTCCAGCCAATCGGAGAGCGCGTTGACGACGGAAACGCCCACGCCGTGCAAACCGCCAGAAACTTTGTAAGTGTCACTGTCGAATTTTCCGCCCGCGTGCAACACCGTCAGCACGACTTCCGCGGCGGGGCGCTTCTCCGTGGCATGCATATCCACGGGAATGCCGCGGCCGTTGTCCACCACAGTCACGGAATTGTCGGCGTGAACCGTAACGTTGATCTCGTCCGCAAATCCGGCCATCGCTTCATCGACGGAGTTGTCCACCACTTCCCAAACGAGATGGTGCAAACCCATCTCTCCGGTCGAGCCGATGTACATCGCGGGGCGCAGCCGCACGGCCTCCAGTCCGCCGAGAACTTTGATGGACTTGGCATCGTACTTGTGGCCGCCTTGCGGTGTTGCGCCGACGTTTTCTTTGTCACCCATTTTTTCTCCCCGCGCAGCAACTTTATCGAGCGAACTGCCAGCGCTGGACAGACCCCGGACCATTTGGAGTGAGCACCGGCGCTCAAAAAACCGTTTTATGTGAAGCAAGGAAGGCGTGTTAGCGGAATGTTCCGTGCGTCGCCTTACCCTTTGATCTCAGACTCGCTGGGGCGAATCCGAAACTCGTAGGGTTCCTGCTCCATCCCGTCTCGCGCAGCGAGACGTGGCGAAGACTGATGTTTCTCCAGGTTTATGTGTCCCTGAGCTCCTGGCGCGAAGCTCACTGCTGGGCCCCATTTTCCTGGCGGACGTGTCGATTTTGGAAGAAACCAAACATCCAATCGACAACCTGTTCAGTGTACTCGATTGGGGCGAATTTCTCAAGGGTTGACTGTAAGCCCCCAATCATGTAAACCTCTGCGTTTCATGAACTTATGAGCTTGCATGTAGGATCATTATGAGTCATTCGCGATAGGCTCCCATCCCCTTAGGAGACGCTTCCGATGCCAAAGAAAACAAGCAAGCCCGGAGACATCCATCTAAAGATTGTTGAAGTTTTGAAGCGTTTTCCGGAGGGCATTTCGGGGGGCCAGATCAGACAGGAACTAGAAAAAGAGGGACTGCGTGCCGAAGACCAAACGCACCTCGACAGGCGAAAAAGAGACCTCAAAAAGTGTTTCGTTATTCAAAAGGAAAATGCTATTCAGGAAATCGGAGGGAAGAAACGGCCCGTCGTTCTGTACAGGTACGAGAAAAAGAACAACCGTTACGGATCCTGGACAGGTCGACATAAGAATCAGGGCCGAAGTCATTCGCGCGGCTCACAGCCGCTGTCAGATTTGCGGTGGGACCGTTCAAAGGCATGGTGTTACGCTTGTCGTGGATCACAAGAAACCACGTGACTGGGGCACAGGCTTTCCTCGGCGGCGTGTCTCGCTGCATAGCAGCCTCATCGCAGTCTCTGGCGAAACGACATCCAGTACTCCCGCAATCTGGTTCTCCGCCCACACCTCATTTTCTCTTGACTCCTTGGCCTCCTTCACCGCACGCGTTATAACCCGGCTGAGGTGGTCTCTGGCCCTCAGGCCCGGCCAAGGAAGTTTTTCGTGCTTTGGTTTCGCCCCCACTCGATTCAAGTGCGCTTCCCTCTTCGTTGTACTCATCGTGCTCTCTGCTCCCGCAGCGCCTTTACTTAGCGTTCTAGTTTAGAACATTTTCCGCTCGTGCAGAAGGTAGTCTCTCCCCTGTGAATAAAAAGGCTGTGCGGAAGAACGTTGTCGGCGGGCGTGTAGCTGAGGCGCGTCAAGCCTGCCAACCGGCACTAACGCAGGACGCACTTTCGGGGAAACTCGCTCGGCTTGGGATTCAGCTCGACCGAGCCGCGATCGCCAAAATCGAAAACGATCACCGTCATGTACTCGACTACGAACTCAAGGCCCTCGCAAAGGCATTGGGTGTCGACGTCAACTGGCTACTCGGAGATGACAAGAGGTGAAGGACTCCACCTCCCAACTTCGTACTGCGACGCGCCGGGCCAAATCCGACGTGGCGAACAAACTGGTGAGCATGTTTCTCCACGAGTTGAGCCGCAGGATCAGCCAGAAGTGGCCAATCAAGGTTGATGGTGAAGAATACGGAGAGCTCGTCCGCAAACTATTCAATAATCATTGTCCGTATTGCTCCCGCGACCTGGCGGGTGCAGTGTCCGTGATTGAGCACCTTGACGGCATGAATCGTTATCGGGCAGGTCTGCACGTTCCAGGGAATGTCTTGGTGGCTTGCAGGAGATGTAACAGTGAGAAGCGCCGGGACGATTCGCTGAGAGTTCTTTCGCTCGCAACGTCCGGCTGGGAGTCATTCTTGTCTCATGAAGGTACTCGTTGTGATTTGTCCTGCCCTACTTGCCAATACTGGCGGAGTATTTGGGCAGACGAAACGGAAAGGAGAGCCCGATTGGCCGAGAACCTAGAAAGGGTTCGTTCTTTTCGTCACACATTTTCGGAATTTGAGCAGGTTCACCCATCCCTCCAAGAGACGCTTCCTGGATTGTTGACGAAACTGTACTCCGACTGTCAAATATTTGCCGAGGCCGAGATCAAGTCTGCCCTTGAGAGATTTGAACGGACCGCAACAACTCAGACCTAAGCAGATTTGAGAGGAGTTTTCAGAGTAGTCGTGGATATGCATCAGATGCGCATGGGCATGATGATGTAGCGGTAGCGGTAGGATTCGTCGGCGAGCGGGCGCATCTGGCCAGCGGATTGTTCGTCCTTCAGCTCGATGCTGATGGGGCCGTCGGCCGCGGCAGCGAGAAAATCCAGCATGTAGCTGGAGTTGAAGCCGATGGCGATGGGATCTCCCTTGTACTCTTTCTCGATATTTTCTTTTGCTTCGCCGTACTCCGGGCTCGAAGCGGAAATTTCGATTCCTTCTTTCGAAACGGCCAGCTTAACCGCGTGCGAGCGCTGGTCGGCGAGTTGCGAAACGCGGCGCACAGCGTCGCTCAATTCGGCGCGCTCGATCACCACGCTCTTGTTGTTGTCGCGCGGGAGCACTGCTTCGTAGTTCGGAAACTGTCCGGTCAAAATGCGCGAAATCAACAACCGGTGGCCCACCTGGAAAAAAAGGTGGCTCTCGTCTTTCGCAAAATCGATGTACGCGTCGGAACCGGCGGCGCTGGAAAGCTTTTCGACTTCGTCCATGGCTTTCTTTGGGATCAGCACTTTGACTTCGCCGTTGAGTCCCGCAAGTTTGTGATCGGTCTCCGCAAGCGCCAGGCGGTGCCCATCGGTGGCCACCATCGCCAGCGTGTCCGGCTTCAGGATCATCAATCCGCCGTTCAGCGTGTACCGCGATTCTTCCATGGAGATGGCGAATTTCGTCTTGGCGATCAAACTTTCGATGATGGCGGCGGGAATTTTCACCAGCGTGTGCGGCGTGGCCGGCAGCGCGGGAAAATTCTCTTTCGCCATACCGACAAGCTTGTATTTCTTTTTATCGCTGACGATTTCCACCCAATGATTCTCGAGAAGTTTGACTTTGATTTCGCCCTCTGGGAGCAAGCGCACCAGTTCCAGTAGTTTCTTGGCAGGGATTGTTCCTGCGCCTTCTTTCTTTATCTTGGCTTCGCAAGACGTGCGGATGCTCAGTTCGAGATCCGTCGCCGTAATCGTCAGGCTGCTCCCCTTGGCCTCCACAAGCAGGTTGGAGAGGATGGGGATGGTGGTCTTGCGCTCGACAACACCCTGCGTCGTCGAGAGTTCGTTCAACAACGCAGACTTCGTGACACTGAATTCCATCGATTGATGATCCTCGCGTGCCGTTCCAGGTGCGGTCATTTTTAGCTGTTTCCTCGACTCGAGCAGGGACGGTGCTCGTTCTCGCCTGATTTTACCGCAGTCGTACTCTACTCGCTTTTTCGCAAAGTATAAAGTCCGACCCGTGCCCCAGAGCTGTGGAAATAGGTGGGAAACACGCTCTCTCAGAGAGGATTTTCAAGCTCTTAATCTCAACTCAGAGCCTTTAACTACCATCACAACAATAAGAGGTCTTTGAAATTAGAAAAGGATAAAGCTTGTTGTTGTGATGAGCGCTGTGAATCTGTGGAAACCTTGCGAAGCGTCGCGCAGAGCACGAGTTACAGCTGCGAATCAAAAGTGGCTGTTTGTGATATTCACGGAAAACTAGAGCCGCCTCGCCCCCTAAGGTGGAAAAGTCATAATTTCCTCCACGTACATCAACAAAATATCCGCAGCTTAAGCAGGGTTTCTCCACAACCCGTCACAGAAGAAATTTTTGTAATACTGCGCAGTCCCAATGAATTCATCTTTTCCTTAAACGAGGATTCCAGGCATTCTGCGTCTAACAACAATTGGAATCCGCGATTTTGTGATACAAAGAGGAGACTATCTTGGGACCAAGGAATCTTTTCACTCCAAAAACGGACGTAGGCCTGCTCTTTCTACGCATTGCGGCCGGGCTCTCCCTCTTTTTTCTTTTTGGCTTATCGAAGGTGAAAGACGCCTCAGGCTACCTGCACACGGGCGTGTGGCCCTTCGTTGATTTCAATCGCAAGGTAGGACTCCCGCTGCCGCTAGTTGTTGCGGTTCTTCAGACGCTGAATGAATCTTTAGGAGCGCTCCTGGTTGTTTGCGGCTTCTTCTCGCAATGGGCTTCTCTCTCGCTGACCTTGGGCTTTGCCGTGGCCACAGCCTGCAGCTTGAAAGTCGGTGAAGCGTCGTGGTTCCTGGCTGCCTACTACACCATCATCTTTGCAACACTGACGCTGACCGGCCCCGGCCGGTATTCCTTCGATGAGCTCAAGAAGTCTTGAGACGCGCGAGATTTGTTAGGTACTGCGTGCGCTAGAGCTACTGCAGGGCGTCCATCAGCCGAGTGATCGTGCGGTTCAAATCTTTGTCGGAGCGGCGCAACTCCTCGATCTTGTTAATCGAATGCAGCACGGTGGTATGGTGCTTGCCCCCGAACTGCCGCCCGATTTCCGGCAGCGAAGCCGTGGTGAGCTGCTTGACGATGTACATCGCTACCTGGCGCGGAAAGGCAATCGCACGCGTGTTGCTGCGGACCTTCAAGTCCTGCTCCCGCAAATTAAAGTGCTCGCTCACCCGTTTCTGGATGAGATCGATCGTGACGCGTTTTTCTTGCGAGGCGATGATATTGCGGAGCACCTGCTGCGCCGTCGCCAGCGAAACCGTCGCCCCGGTCAGTGAAGCGTACGCCATCAAACGCGTCAGCGCGCCTTCCAGCTCGCGCACGTTGGACTTGATGGCCCGCGCGATGTACTCCGCCACGTCATCCGGCAGAGTGAAGCGGTCGTTCTCTGCTTTCTTCTGCAAAATTGCAATCTTGGTTTCGAGGTCCGGCGGCTGAATGTCCGCAATCAAGCCCCATTCGAAGCGCGAGCGCAGCCGCTCCTCGATCGAGTTGATGTCCTTCGGCAGGCAATCCGAGGAGATCACGATCTGTTTCTGCTGCTCGTAGAGCGCGTTAAACGTGTGAAAAAATTCTTCCTGCGTCCGTTCTTTGCCGGCAATGAATTGAATGTCATCCACCAGCAGCACGTCCACGGTATGGAAACGGTCGCGGAAGCTGATCATGCGGTCAAAGCGCAGCGAATTGATCACTTCGATGGTGAATTTCTCCGCGCTTACGTAGCTCAGCCGCATCGCCGGATTGCGCTTCTTGATGGTGTGACCAATCGCGTGCATCAAATGCGTCTTGCCCATGCCCACCCCGCCATACAAAAAGAGCGGATTGTAGGCTTTGGATGGCTGCTCGGCCACGGCGCGCGCCGCGGCATGCGCGAACTCGTTCGACTTGCCGACGACAAATGAATCAAACGTGTAGCGCGTGTTGAGCTGGTGATCGCTGCTCTCAAAATCGAGCTTGGATTGCTTCACGCCGGACACCACAGGCGCCGCATGAATCGGCTCTTCCTCCGTGCAGACGTACTGCACTTTCATGTTCGGCGTCCCGAGTTCGTGGAACACCGCCTTGACGATGTCCCCATACGTCCGCGTCAAGACTTGGCGGAAGACGGCGCTGGGAATCTGCACGTAGAGCATGTCACCCTCGGCGCGGTTCAAGCGCGTGGGCTGAAACCACGTGGTGTAGGTGTTAATGCTTACCCGGGACTTCACCCGTTCCAGAAATTTGTCCCAGGGATTCGCCCCTTCGCGCTCATGCCCAGGTTGAGTTGCTGTTGTCATCGGAGGAGAAAAGAAAACCCTACGCTATTTCCACAGATGTGAAAAAGCTGTGGAAAGCAGGTCCACTCGCATCTTTCTTCAGTCTTCGGGATTCTTGCCCGTGCCGGAACGTTTTCTAGCCCCTATCGCTCCGTGCGCGGCCCGTCTGGAATTGCCGGCCCATGTACCGTCGCTATGAGACAGCGCGGGATTGTCGCTGATTCATGTGCGGGGGGCAAGCGAAAAGTGTGCGAAACCATTCACCGGCTTTCACACAGCATGCACAGTTTTTCCACAAGCACAATTCTTGTGCAACGCCGCGATTCAGCTTCGATTTTCGCGGCATTTTTCAATCTATTTTTGTGTGAACGGCGCCACTTGCACAAAACGAGTGCAACTTTGCCTGAGGATAATTCGCCCTATTGTGAATTTATTTTATCGGGCCGCGCGAATTCGTAGATGCCCAGAGGATCGCTCCCAATCAGCAACCGGTCTTTCTCCACGAGAATGACGTTGGCTTCCAGCCGCGCCCCCTCCGGCGTGTAGATTTTGTACGTCGCCCGCCGGTTTCCGTCCTTGTCAAAATGCAGCAGCGTGTCGTAAAGCGCGATCCACACTTCTCCTTTCTCGCGGTCGACTCCCACGCCGGTAACAATTCGTTTCAACGATGGCGGTTCCCCGCGGCGTTCCTGCCGTTCGATTTCTTTTCGTGCCGCTTGTGCCGCCGGCCAGGCCTCCAGCGCGGTGTATTGTATGTCTTCGTGCCCATAGCCCAGCCGGTCGAATTGCCTAACCGTTGGCTCGGGCAAATAGGCAAACGCGTAGTACAGATGTCCCTGCGCGTCTGTGGCGAGCTGCCCGATGTTCAGGTAGCGATTCAATTCCACGCGGTCCGCAATCGGCTCCGGATCGCCGAATTCGCGCACATCCCGCCCGTTCTTGTCGAAGACCTCCAGCAAATGCGGTTCACGAAGCGTGCCCACGGCTACTTCGCCCTCCGCCATCGCGGCGATCGAAACCGGAGCTTTCACCGGAATGGAACGAAGCAGTTTGCCGTCCGGAGAGAAGACTTGAATGAGGTTGGCGCCGCGGTCCGCCACGTAGATCTTTCCGTCGGGATCGGCGTCGCAGTCTTCGCCATAGGTGATCAACGCTTTCTCTCCCTTGGTTGCAGCAGGAGCGCTTGCAAGTTCGCCTATGGACAGAACCTGCTTGTCCTGCGCATCGAACACCAGTAAACCCGGCGAAGGCGAAGCCAGGATATACAGCCGTCCATTCGCGCCCCGCCTCAGCGCGCGCAGCCCGGGACCAACACCCGGGAAAACTCGTCGCTTGGCGGTAAGATCGTCTTCCGCCTGCGCATACACGCTGCCGGCTGCACTCGCCAGCAGACACATCACCGCAATAATCTTCACGATGGAACCCACCTTCTGTCGCATGAATCCTCAGATTACTACTGACGTGCGCAGGTTGCCCCGCGTTGCAGACCTCTCTCGTGCGGGCTAGTCAATGCAGAAGCGCAGCCGTTCGATGGAGCGCGCGCGAAGCCGGCCCGCGGCATTGCGCGGCGCCTCGTCGTCGGTTTCGATCAACACACAATTCATCTGCACATCGCCGGAAGCGACCTCGAAGCGCGCGGGCAGGCCATTCAAGAACTTCGTGATGATCCCGTTGCGGTCCATGCCAATCACGCCGCCATGCGGCCCGCTCATGCCCACGTCGGTGATATAGGCGGTTCCTTGCGGCAAGACGCGTTCATCGGCGGTGGCCACATGCGTGTGCGTGCCCACGACGGCGCTCACCCGGCCGTCTAAATACCAGCCCATGGCAATTTTCTCGCTGGTGGTTTCCGCGTGCATATCTACGAACACGAACGCGACATCCTCCGGGAGTTTCGCGAGTTCGCTGTCCGCTTTGCGAAAAGGATCATCAATGGGAGTCAGGAAAACGCGACCCTGGAGATTAAGCACGGCATATTTCACGCCGTTTTTCGCCGTTCCCACATAGAGTCCGCTTCCTGGGTTGCCATCCGGAAAATTTGCCGGCCGCAACAGCCGCGGCTCGTGCGGCATATACTCCAGGATCTCTTTGCGGTCCCAGCTATGATTTCCGCCGGTGAGCACGTCGAATCCCAGCTTCAGCAGCTCTTCCGCGATGCGCGGCGTAATCCCGAATCCCGACGCGGAGTTCTCCCCGTTGGCAATCACCAGATCAATCTGCCGCTGCGTTACAATGTCCGCGAGCCGGTCGTGCACGATCTGCCGTCCCGGCGACCCCACAATGTCCCCTACAAAAAGTACGCGCATGAATTAGTTTGTATCCCAAAACACAAAAATGGAGCGGACCGCTTGGCCGTGGGGAGCTAGGCCGTGAACCTCTGAAATAGTAGGGCGCCACGAGCCAACCGTTAGGCTTTCCTGCCCCGCTTGCTGGTCTTCCCCCCTTTGTGATTCGAGGAGACCCGCCAGCGGGACAGGCCGTGCACACGGGCTGTCTATCCGCAGCACCTCAGAGATTCGTCATTGGTTCAAACAGCTTTCGCACCCTCACCTGCTTCGAAGTACCGCTCCATTCCCATTGTATCCTTCACGCCGAATCCGCGTCCAACCGCCACGGCGCTCCGCCTCCAAAAGGTTTGTCTGCGCCAAAGACAATCGGCGGAGGTAGAATCACCAGCAGCAAAAGGAGAAACATCATGTGGAATCGCCGCCGGTACACCTCGGCCATCGGGCTGCTCTTCTTCTTCGCTCTTCAACCTGCGGCCCTTCGAGCGGATACATTGTTCGCACTGCCGCCCGATCAGCTTGGCAAAGTGAATTTCCCGACGAGTTGCAGTGCGGAAGTGCAGCCCGCGATCGAAAAAGCCGTCGCGCTCCTCCACTCCTTCCAATACACGGAATCCGGGAAGGCTTTTGCCGATGCGGCTGCGCGCGAACCAAAGTGCGCCATCGCGTACTGGGGAAAAGCCATGGCCCTGTATTACCAGCTTTGGGAATTCCCCGACGACAAAAAAATGAAAGAGGGCCGCAAAGACATCGAGAAAGCGCAAAAACTGCGTTCTACCAATGCACGGGAACAGGGCTTCATCACCGCCGCCGCCGCTTTCTATCGGAAAAAAGCCGGGATGACTCACGCGGACCACATGAAGGTGTACGCCTCTGTGCTTGAGCGTCTTTACCTCGAGCATCCCGACGACGTCGAAATCTGCGCTTTCTACGCCCTTTCGCTGCTCGCGCTTGCCGAAGAAGATGTCGATGGCACCGCAAATCGCCTGAAGGCCATCTCCATTCTCGATCCATTGCTTCAGCAACATTCCGATCATCCTGGCGTGGCGCATTACCTGATCCATGCCACGGATAAACCGGATCTGGCCGCGCAGGGCCTCGAAGCCGCGCGTCGTTATGCCGCCATCGCCCCGGACTCCGCCCACGCTTTGCACATGCCCTCGCACATTTTTGTGCGCCTCGGCCTCTGGCAGGATTCCATTAACTCGAACCTCGTTGCGGCCGCTTCCGCCGCGCATGCCTCGGAACTGCATCTCGCGGAGTCTCACTACCAAACCCACGCCATGGACTTTCTGAGCTACTCGTATCTGCAAAGCGGCCAGGAGGCCAAAGCCCGGGAAGTCATCGAACATATGGATCATGTGGTCGGTGCGAGCGATGAGGATAAAGCCAGCCACCGTGCGTATTTTGCCGCGCGCACCGCGCTGGAATTGCATCGCTGGAAGGAAGCCGCCGCTCTGCCGGTTCCGTCGATCGGCAAACACCGGCCCGACTCGACCTACTGGGCTCATGCCATCGGCTCCGCGCGCAGCGGAGACGCCCCTGGAGCCGAGGCCGCCGTGAAGCAGCTCACACTGGCCGTCGTTGAGCGCGACAAGCGTTCCAGAAAGAGCGGCTACACCGTCCCTGCGGAAAAGGCCACGGATCTCAGCGAAGCCGAAGCCTGGCTGGCCTTCGCCAAAGGGAAGTCTGAGGATGCTCTTCAAGAGCTGCGCGCCGCCGCGGACCGCCAGGACAAAGACGGCGGCGAATCCGTCGGCATTCCCGCTCGCGAAATGCTCGCCGACATGCTCCAGGAACTCAAGCGCCCCGCCGCCGCTCTCGCCGAATACAAAACGGTCATCAAGTATTCGCCAAATCGCTTCGATGCTCTTCTGGGTGCCGCGCGCGCGGCGCAGGCTTCCGGCGACGCGTCAGGGGCGCAGTCGTACTACGCAAAGTTGGCGGAAATTTCCGCCCCAGGTGCCGATCGGCCAGAGCTTGCCGAAGTGAAAACCTACCTCGCGCAGAAGTAGCTCATCTTCATTGATTGGGACAATTTCCCGGACATGAAAGCAAGCGGGCCGCAAGATACGGCCCGCCTGCTTTCTGGCACTTGTTTAGAAGTGGAAGGCGAGCTCCACGCTTTCGCTCCGCGGCGTCACGAAATGGCTTCCGGTGAAGCTAGAGAGAAAGTTATACAAGGCCACTTTGTTGGTTAGGTTGACCACCGTGAAGCGTAGGCTCCACTTGTAGCGGTCACCTTGAAACAGGTTGTCGTCTCCCACCGCAATGTCGAACAAATTACGAGGCTTGACGCGGTCAGGATTATGGTCGGCGTCAAACTGGCTCGGGAACAGCGGGTTGTTCGGGTTTTGGAAGGCATTATACCCGCCTTGTGGAAGAGTGAGCAATTTTGAAGTGACCCTCCCTTGCGTGCCATTCGGGTTGGTGCAGTCCGTAAGCGGATTGGCGACCGTGGCAAAAACTCCATTACATGCCAAGCCGATCGTCACTTGCTGATTAGGCGTGAGTCCGAGCGCTGCACCAGCGTCAGGTATGCCGCTCACAACCAGGCCGCTATCGTAGCGCCAGTTAAATCCTACCCACAGTGGACGTTTCCAGGGCTGGTACTGCAAGTGCGTCGTCTCGTTATATTTTTCGTCATGATCGATGCGGAAAACGCTCGTGCCGCCCTGCCCCACAGGTGTAATACCGAGCCCGGAGATTTGCGGTTGGAAGAACCGTGCTGCCACGCTCGACATAACCACGAGGGCGGTGAACCCGTGATAGTTTGGGACGCTGGCGCGAAGCGCCCAGCCGGGGATTTTCGAGTTGTGCCATTCTACTGGGAAGGTAACCGGAGTATTGCCCAGGATGCTGAAGTCGAAGCCATAGTGCGTATACTTCCACAGGTACTCAGCGTCGACAACCAGATATTTGCCAAATGCCTGCTGAAATCCTGCGTGAAATTCATTCCGCCACCCAGGATGCAGCGGCACACTCAAGCAAGGCGATCCCCCAGAGGAGGCGGTGAAAATCCCGTTGACCACCGGGTCATTGCAACCGCTGCTGGCTACGACTAGATTCTCGTTGAACGGCGTCTCTACGATTCGGGCATAGGAGACGCGTAACACCGTGTTGGTTTGCTTGATGTTATATGCGACACCGAGCCGCGGCTCGGCTGTCCTATATGTCGAAAGCCCGTTATATAGATCGCCGCGGATGCCTAAATTAAAGGACCAATTGTTTTTGGTGATTGTGTCTTGGACGTACAGCGCCAACTCCTTCACGTCCGTGTGGCCATGGAACAAGTGGAAGCCGCTGGCTGTGTTTGCGCAGCCGTCCGTCGCGGCCGGCGTGGGCCTGGTCAGGTCGAAGCAACCAAGCAGGGGAAGAAAAGGACTAACCGTGGCATTTGGATTTGTGCCATCGTTTGGAGTAAGCCCGGCAGCCCCGCACTGCGTAGGATCGGTAAAACCAGTTTGCGGGTTTCCGTTCGCATCGAGGCACGGCGAGTTTAGAGTCGGATTGACTATGGCGAGGTTATCGTTTTCCGTTAAAAATGTGTGTTCGTAAACGACGCCCGCCTTTATGTTGTTGATTCCCTTCACGTAAGAAATATCGGAGCGCAACCCCGCGTTCGTCAGCTTCCTGTCTTGCGCGATGCTCTCGGACTGGATCGGGGTAAAATCCGCCAGAGGATTGTTGCTCGGATAATAGTTGAACTGGTCGTGACGCACGAACGCCCCGAAGGTAAACACGGTGTTGGAATTGATCAATCGCGTCCAAACTGGCGCAATATTGTACGTTCCAATTTTGGACCGCTGGTCCGTATTGCCAACGTTATTGCCATTGACGTCGAGCACATTCAAGTTATCAAATGCGTTTGGCGTCTGAAACCACGAGCGCGTGTAGTTTAGGTTCAAGTGTAGAGTGTCCTTCTGCGAGAACTGGTAGTCGAACCTGTCAAAAATGTTTTCTTCATTGCCCTTTGCATGAATCACCTGAAATTCAGGGGGATCCAGGAATCTGCCGGAGTTGAGTACGTTTGCCGAGATAAAGTTTCCCCACTTCTGGGTTCCATAACCGAGATTGAAGCCAACGTTGCTGGTCCCGAAGCTGCCATAGTCGGCATATACGCTTCCAGTTGGCTTGGTCAATCCTAGCCCGGATTTGGTGGTCGCTTTGATCACCAAGCTGGTCTTGTCGCCAAATTCCGCGGGCGGCGCGCCAGAGATGATTTCCATCGACTGAATCGCGTCTGAAGGAAGCTGGTTCGAGAAGACCTTGCTGAATTGGTCCGTAATCGGTTGTCCGTCAAGCGAGATGGAGTTCTCTGCGTGGTCTCCTAGTCCGTGCATCAAGCCGTTGGAGTCCGCGGCAACGCCCGGCGAAACCAGTGTCGCGATCGAAGTAAACGATGACGACTGGCTCTCCAGTGGAAGCCGAGCGATGATCCCTTGGTCCACGTCGGTGTGAAATGTGGACTCATTTTCAACTAGGTCGCCGCCGTTTTCCTCGACCGTGACGGTCGTCACCGTCGAACCAACCTTCAAGGCAATTGAAATGTTTATCGGAACTGTCGAACGCACGTCCACGTCCTGGGTGGCAGAGCCAAAGCCTGTGGCTGTAACAACTAGGTGATATGGGTTAAACGGCACGTTCGTGAAGCGAAAGCTGCCGTCGCTGGCCGTGGTCGCTTCGCGATGAAAACTGCTAACGGGATTGCCGATCTCCACCTTTGCGCCTGGTACTGAGGCGCCGGACTGATCCTTTACCACGCCATCAATCGACCCGGAATTCCCCAACTGTGCCTTCGCTGCTCCAGCCGTCAAAAGCAGGACAAACCCCAAAATCAGAACCGAGTAACTACTCAATTTCTTCAACATTTTTTCTCCATCCCTTTCGAGGGCTATGTTTGGTTTTTGTGGAGAGGGCCCGCCAGAAAAGCGGCGGTGACGCTGGCTCTCAAATACGCCGGCGCTCGGAATTTCACTTCCAGCTGGGTAAGGAACTACGCGGTGGGAGGAGCTCGCCCGGCGCGATGCAGGGAGAAGGAATCGCTTGGCGCAACGTGCCGTGGCAGCGAAGAATACCGGGTGATGAGTTGAGGTGCGCTAACGAGATCAAGGTGCGCAGCCACCAGCGCCGGCATATGCAGCGCCTGGCAGATGTGGCAGGCCGTATCAGGCCCATTCGTATTCGTATGTTCGTGGAGGAAGGAACCGCCCGCCGCAAAATAGAGCAGCGCAGCACAAGCCAACACCGCCAGTGTGCGGTGCACGGCCGTTCGTCCGAAAATGGTTCCCCCAGAAGGCATCAAGCTACACCTTAGCTTAGCACCTTAGACGAAGGGTCAAGCCCTTTGGTTGCAATGAATTATTTGAATGCTACCCCCGCAAGCCGTGAGGAGGCGGATACTAAGCCGCCTTGGCCGCAGAAGCCGGGGGAGGCACAGCAAGTGAAGACTGGCCGCTGAATACTCCAGCCAGCTTCGCTGACGGCACCAGCCTGGCGGAATTCAATATAAACACGAGCTCCGAAGAGACATGGATGAACGCGGCCAGCAACGGATTGAGCAAGCCAAATGCGGCCATGCCCACCCCAATGCTGTCCACCACGAGCGTCCCCACGAAATTCTGCATGATCGTTCGGCGGCAGCGCCGCGCCACTTGCAGCGTCTCCACCAACTTCGACAGGTCGCTCCCGATCAGCACCACGTCTGCGCTTTCCTGCGCCACATCCGTTCCCGACCCCATCGCTATGCCCACGCTGGCCTGCGCCAGCGCCGGCGCGTCGTTCACTCCGTCACCCACCATCGCCACCGTGTGGCCGCCGTCGCACAGCCGCTTCACATACTGCAGTTTTTCTTCCGGCAATAGCTCCGCCGCGACCTCGTCTACACCCAATTTCCTCCCCACGTCCTCGGCGACCGCTTTCGCATCTCCGGTGAGAAGAACCGTTCTCAGCCCCATGGCCTTGAGCGAAGCGATGGCTTCCTTCGCTTCCGGCCTCAGCCTATCGGCAATGGCCAGCGTCCCGAGAAACTTTCCCTGCCGCGCCACAAAAACCTCGGAGTCCGCTCCGTGGCCATTCCTGCGCGAAAACGAGATCCCGCGCTGCAACAGAAAATTCTCGCTGCCCACAATCACTTCCTCACCGTCACAATTGGCGGATACTCCCTTACCCGGCGTATATTCAAATTGATTCGAATCCTCGTAGGTAATCCCTAGCTCGCTCGCCTTCTTCAAAATCGCCTTGGCCACGGGATGTTCCGAACGGGACTCCGCCATCGCGGCGGTCTTCAGCAAGAGAGCCGCGGAAATTTCCGGCGCTGGATGCACGTCCAAAAGTTCCGGCGTTCCAAACGTTAGTGTTCCCGTTTTATCCAGCAGAATCGTGTCCACCTCGGCGAGCTTCTCCAGGTACAGGCCGCCCTTGATAATCGCGCCCTGCTCCGCGGCTCTTCCAATCGCTCCGAGAATCGCCAGCGGCGTGCCCGCCGCGATTCCGCAAGCCCCAGCCACAATGATCACGGAAATGGTCGAGCGAATGTTGTGCGTAACCAGAAACGTCAAGATCGCCGCGCCAAATGCGAAATACACGAGGTACCCCGCCAGGCGATCCGCAATGCGCTGAATCGGCGCGCGCGATTGCTCGGCTTGTTCCACGGCCTGGATGATTTTGCCGAAGGTCGTGTCACGCCCCAGCCGTTCCACCCGCACCTCGAGCGCGCCGGATTGGTTGATCGTGCCCGCGTACACTTCCTTTCCAATACTTTTTTCAACCGGCATCGATTCGCCCGTGATCGTCGCCTGGTCCACAAACGAATGGCCGCCCACCACCGAACCATCCACCGGAATTCGCCCGCCCGGCTTGATCAGAACCACGTCCCCCACTAACACCTGCTCAACTCCGACTTCTCTCCATCCCCCGCGCTCGCCGACTGTCGCCGTCGATGGCAGCAGATTGATTAGATGACGAATGGCTCGCCGGCCCCGGCCCACCGTGAGCCCCTCAAGGACTTCCGCGACCAGCACAAACAGCGTGATGACCAGCGCCGTGAATACTTCCCGAATCGCCAGCGCCGCCAGGATGGCGATGGCCATCGAAAGCTCCATGGTCATTCGCCGTTCCAGAATATTCTCAATCGCTTCGTGAAAAATGGGATACCCGCCAACGACGGCGCAAAACATCCCCACAAGGACAAGCGGCAAACTAAGGTGCACTCCTGCAAACCAAAACGCCCCCGCGGCGATCGCGACAAACCCAATTCGAACCATCTCCCGCCAGTCGAAATGGTGTTCATGCTCTGCATTTTCTGCTTCGGAATCAGGGGCTCTCACTGCTACAGAGTTGCCAGCCGCATCTTGGAGAATTTCCGTCTTGCTCTCGCTGTCCAGCATCATGACCCCCGATGGCGCTCCCTGAAAACGCGCCAGGTTTCGAACTACTTCATGTAAGCCTTCACGATATCGATCAGTTCTTCCGCAGCCGCCGCCTGCGGCGAATCCTTCGGCCGATCGGGGTCCAGGACGTGAAACCAG
>Ga0210396_10001095_pt1 | contig 30742 bp, 30 predicted proteins | sample IncBWH17OmetaG_FD_155466 | JGI IMG/M metagenome (GOLD analysis project Ga0210396, IMG submission 155466) | Forest soil microbial communities from Barre Woods Harvard Forest LTER site, Petersham, Massachusetts, United States - Inc-BW-H-17-O ...
AAGGTTAACGGCCGCATTAAGGAAATGATACGCGTTTGCGGATTAATGGGCGAGAAGCATAAACAAATAGGTGAGCTTTCTAAAGGGTATCGGCAGCGTGTAGGGCTTGCACAGGCCATGATACACGACCCACAAGTATTAATATTAGATGAACCTACCACAGGTCTCGATCCTAATCAGATAGTTGAAATACGTAAACTGATAAAAGAGATAGGTAAAGAGAAAACTGTAATTCTCAGTACACACAACCTGCCTGAGGTAGAATCTACATGCGATCGTATTCTTATTATAAATAAAGGAATAATAGCGGCTGATGGTACTTCACAGAACCTTAGAGGCCAAGCCAAAGGTAAAGAAGTGATTCAGGTTAGGATAGAGGATGGTACTAAAGCCGAAATACTGGCAACATTAAAGAGTGTGCCTTATGTAATTAAGGTGGATGAGATCTTAGGTAAAGAAAACAGCTATGAGATACAAGCAGAAAAGATGGGCTCACCTAAACGTGATATCTTTAAAATGTGTGTTGACAAAGGCTGGGTGCTTACCGAAATGACAACATTCGAGACAAGGCTTGAAGATATATTCCACGACCTGACAATTAACTAATAATTAAGAATTAATAATCAAACACTTTATGAACTTTAAGAACATTATGCTAATGCATCCCTTCGGGACAAACTTGCAACTCAAATGAAGAGAGCTTCGTTGATAATAGCGCGAAAAGAGTTGCAGGTGTTTTTTGATTCACTGGTGGCGTACATTCTGCTTATTACCTTTTTAGGGTTTAGCGGTTTCTTTACCTGGGTATATTTCCGTGATGTGTTCTTCACCAAACAAGCCAGCCTTGTTTCTTTCTTCGATACTGCTTATTGGACTCTGTTCTTCTTCATTCCTGCATTAACCATGAAAATGCTTGCCGAAGAAAGTAAGTCGGGTACCATAGAACTTTTACTTACTAAGCCTGTTACAACATGGCAGGTATTATGGGGTAAATTCCTGGCATGTTTTGCTCTTATAACAATTGCGCTGCTTTTTACTTTACCATATTTTATTACTGTAGTTAATTTAGGTAATGTAGATAAAGGAGTGGTGCTTTGTGGCTACTTGTCATTGTTGCTGATGAGTGCAGCCTATATCAGTATTGGTTTATTTGCAAGCAGTGTAACCAATAACCAGATAGTTGCACTTTTACTGTCACTCTTTATTGGTGTGTTCCTGCATAAGCTGCTTACTCTGTTCTCTATGGCCCTTAGTGGTGGTGCGGGTGAGTTTGTAAGTTACCTCAGTCTCGAGAGCCATTACGATTCCATTGCGCGGGGAGTAATTGATAGCAGAGATGTGATATATTTTGTGAGTATTGTTTTTGTGGGTATGGTAATGGCCGAAAGCTCATTGGCTAAACGCAGCATATCAGAATAAGTATGAAGAAGAGACAAAGTTTAAATACAGGCGCGCTTCTTATTGCAGCAATTGTTATTGTTGTAAACATTATTTCTTACACTTTTTTCTTCAGGCTCGATTTTACAAGGGATAAGAGATACACACTTAGCACTGCTACGCTTGATCTGCTGAATAACCTAAAACAGCCGGTAACCGTTACTGCATATTTCTCTGAAAACATGCCTCCTCAAATTGAAGAAGGTAGAAAGGAATTTAAAGACCTGTTGGCTGAATATGCTGCCAGATCGGGCAATAAGGTGGTTTATAATTTCATCAACCCTAATAAAAATGATTCCTTAGAAAAGGAAGCTGTAAAGAATGGGGTAGAGCCAAAAACCTTAAACATTCGCGAAAAGGATGAAATGAAGGCTCAGAAGGCCTTTCTGGGCGCTGTTATTAAATATGGAGATAAATCGGATGTAATATCCTTCATTCAACCCGGTGGACCAATAGAATACCAACTTTCTACAAGTATTAAAAAGCTAACCATTACTAAAAAACCGTTTGTGGGTTATTTACAAGGCAATGGCGAACCACCTATGCAAGCCATGCAACAGGTTGATGGTGTATTGAACATATTATATAATTATCAGAACTTTACACTGAGTGATACCACAGTTATTCCTTCTGACTGCAAGGCATTGGTGATGATCGACCCACGAGATACTTTCAAAACAGGGCAATTAAAACAGTTGGATGATTACTTAGCTAAAGGCGGGCACTTGTTTATAGCATATAGTGGCCTTGATGGTAATTTGCAGAGTGGTGCAGGTACAGCAATGAACACAGGCCTTACACCGTGGCTCGCGAGTAAGAGTATTAAAATCGATCCTCAGTTTGTAATTGATTCCCGCTGCGGAAGTATTAACATGCCTGAGAATTACAATGGCATGCAGGTATACCAACAAGTTGCATTTCCATATTTGCCTATAATCACCAATATATCTGGGCATCCAATCATGCAGGGCTTAAGCTCCTTTATGCTGCCTTTTGCGTCGGTAATAAAATATACCGGAGATACCAATAAAGTTAAGTATTCTGAGTTGGCATTTACTTCTGATAAAACAGGATTACTGAACACTCCGTTAACCTTCCAGGTGCAGCATAAATGGGAACCTGCTGAGTTTCCATTCTCTCATCTGCCAGTTGCAGCAGCTATTTCTGGAGTAGGTGGAGTTAAAGAGGCCAAAATAGTAATTGTTTCTTGCGGCACATTTGCTGTAAATGGAACAGGTCAGCACCCTATGCAACAAGAACAGGATAATATTGACCTTGTAGCCAATTCGGTTGACTGGTTATCGGATGATACGGGGTTGATAGAGCTTCGTGGTAAAACCATAAAAGCAGTTCCGTTAAAAGATATTAGTGATTCAACAAAGCAGATACTTCGATACCTGAACTTCCTGCTGCCTATATTGTTGGTGATGATATATGGAGCTATTCGTATGCAAATGAAAAAGAGAACACGCCTAAAACGAATGGAGGAAACTTATGATAAAGAAGCTTAACAACAAACAGCTTTTACTTATCCTGCTTGCCCTTGGCTCTATATATGGAATTACCATGTTTATACGCAACAAAAAAGGAGAAAACACTTTTCATACCAACATTATTCCGAAAATAGATACTACTAAGCTTAACACCATGTATATCTACCCTAAGCTAAAGCAAGGAAAGCCTATACGGTTCGACCTAAAGGGAAAGACATGGATGGTGTCATCAGGGGGTATTACATCGCGCGCTGAAGAACGTGCTCAGCATTATATCATACAACTTATTGAAGGCATTACTCCCGACCATTTGGCAACTAACGATCCGGCACAATGGAAAGATTATGATGTTACTGATTCATCTGGTACACGTATTGTGCTTTTAAATAACGCTGATACACTTATTGATCTGCTAGTGGGCAGATTCAGTTATAACCAGCAATTGCGCAAGGCAATGAGCTGCGTAAGGCTGCATAACCAAAACGAGGTGTATAGTGTTGATGGGTTCTTGACTATGAATGTAGCCAACGATTTTGTATCGTGGAGAGACAGGCAATTAATTTCCGGAGAGCCACAGGCATGGACAAAACTTACTTATTCTTCCCATGGCGATAGCGGATTTACCGTTACACATGATTTGATGACAGGCTGGCAGGTCGATGGTAAAAAGCCGGACTCAATAACTACTGCGCAATTACTGCTTAAGTTATCACAACAGAACTATGGAGCTTTTGTGGATGGGTTTGATACCAATAAAATGCTGGCCGCATACTCTTTAAAGATTGAAGGTACAAATGTGCCAACATTTATTGTTAAAGCTTATCCATCTGCAGATTCAGCAAGCCAATATGTTATAACATCAACACTTAACCACGGAGCCTATATGAATGGTAAGAACCAGGGCTTATTTAATAACATATTTCCGGGTAAGGATGCTTTCTTTAAACATACTGAAGCAACCAATCCTGCCCCTTCTGTGCCTAAGGTTAAAGGAAAGAAATAAGCGATTTTGCCCTTTCAGGGCGTTTTTTTATATTTGAAATACAAACTTCATACACATGATCCCATTCGAAAGTACCGACTGGCAAAGTATTGAACCAACAGAGCATAAAGGTGAAACAGGTCACGCTACCTGGAAGACCATTCAGTATGACAAAATAAGAGTCCGCCTGATTGAATACTCGCCCAATTACCGGGCTGACCATTGGTGCGATAAAGGTCATATTCTCTATTGTGTTAAGAGTGAGTTTATGTCGCACTTAAAAGATGGCAGCACTCACTTGCTTACCAAAGGCATGAGCTACCAAACCACCGACAATAAAGAAAATCCGCATTTATCTACTTCTAAAATCGGCTGTACACTGTTTGTCGTTGATGGAGATTTCTTGAAATAACACCTCATTTTAGTATAGTTATAGGGTAATTCTGCCACTCTGTCCCATTATTCTCCTTGGCATAGTTTTTGAAGCTATCCCGATAGCTAGCGGGATAACAAAACTACGCCATGAAATTCTGGCTTGTTTTGGGTTATATTTGCAGCCTTTTAAGAATACCTATTGCTATGAAAGATAAAGAGATGGAAACACCGGAAGCAGCAAACCCTGAGAACGAGGGTGCTGAGAAAATAACCGCTGAAGACCCTAAGGAGGAAGCCAAAATTGTTGATGATATAGAATTGAAGCTGAAAGAGCTTAACGAGAAGTATACTCGCTTATACGCCGAGTATGACAATTACAGGCGCAGAACTGCCAAGGAAAAATTAGAACTAATAACATCGGGTGGTGTGGATGCTATTATAAGCTTTTTACCTATTGTAGATGATATGGAAAGGGCAATAGCGCACCATAAAGAAAATGAAGGGCATAAGGCCATGAAAGAAGGGCTTGAACTTATCTATCAAAAGATGGTTAAGATCCTTACTTCAAAAGGTGTAAAGCCTATGGGCGAAAAGGGTGAGGTGTTTAACCCTGACCTGCATGAAGCTATTACTCATATGCCTGTTGATGGACTGAAAGGCAAGATTGTGGAAGTGGTAGAAAAAGGATATTCATTGAATGAAAAAGTAATACGCCACGCCAAAGTTGTAGTGGGTAGCTGATAAAAACCAAGCAGTATTTTAATTATGGCAAAACGTGATTTTTACGAGATATTAGGCGTTGCTAAAGGCGCTTCGGCTGATGAGATAAAAAAGGCTTATCGCCAAAAGGCATTACAGTATCACCCTGACCGTAACCCCGGAGATAAGAAAGCGGAGGACAATTTTAAAGAAGCGGCAGAGGCTTATGAAATATTGAGCGACCCGCAAAAGAAACAGCGCTACGACCAATTTGGCCATGCCGGTGTGGGCAGCAGCCATGCATCTGATGGTGGCATGGGTGGTTTTGGCGGGCAAGGTGGTTTCCATAACATGGAAGATATTTTCAGCCGCTTTGGTGATGTATTTGGAGACTTTGGTTTTGGTGGGCAAGGCGGTGGGCGACAAGTTAACCGTGGCACCAACCTGCGTATAAAACTTAAACTTACCCTATCTGAAATTGCTCACGGAGTAGAGAAGAAGATAAAAGTAAGTAAGCAACTTTCCTGTAAAGAATGTAAAGGCACGGGTGCAGCAAAGGGTTCAGGATTCAATACCTGTAACACCTGCCATGGTTCGGGTTATGTTACCCGCGTGCAACGTACTTTTATTGGACAAATACAATCAACAGCTCCATGCCCTACTTGCCATGGAGAAGGCAAAATAATAATTGATAAGTGCAAACATTGCCACGGGCAAGGTATAGAACATGGAGAAGAAGTTATTCCGGTTACTATACCTGCAGGTGTAGAAGATGGCATGCAGCTTTCAGTTGGTGGGCAAGGTAATGCTGCACCACATGGTGGCATACCGGGAGATCTGATAATACTTATAGAGGAAATAGAAGACGAACACTTGAAGCGCAATGGCGTTAACCTCTATTATGATCATTACCTGAATATGGTTGATGCGGTGTTAGGTACAAATATTGAAGTGCCGACATTAGACGGTAAAGCCAAGGTTAAAATAGAAGCAGGAACACAAGGAGGCACTATACTCCGTTTAAAAGGAAAGGGTCTGCCACGAGTAAATCAATATGGCAAAGGAGATATTTTGGTGAACATAAATGTATGGACACCTCAAAACCTTTCATCTGAAGAGAAAAAGCAGTTTGAGAACATGAGAAAGTCGCAGAGTTTTGCACCGAAACCGGGTAAAAAGGATAAAAGTTTTTTTGACCGTATAAAAGAGATCTTCGAATAATGTTGAATTCTTAATTTTGAGTGTTGAATTTGTCATTAATAGTTTAAAATTTAGCATTTAAAATTGGAAATATGGCATACTTGCTCACTGCTAATAACATTGTAAAGCGCTACGATAAGCACACTGCTCTGAATGATGTGAGCATTAATGTGCCCGAAGGCTCTATATATGGATTACTCGGCCCTAACGGGGCCGGTAAAACATCCATGATACGTATCATTAACCAAATTACTGCACCTGATAGCGGTGAGGTCTTTTTGGGTGGCGAAAAACTAGCCCCGAAACATATTGAACAGATAGGCTATTTACCTGAAGAACGCGGCCTTTATAAAAAAATGAAAGTGGGTGAGCAGGCTTTATACCTAGCCCAGCTTAAAGGTATGAAAGAAGCCGAAGCCAAGCAAAAGCTGCGTGAGTGGTTTACGAAATTTGAAATAGGTGCCTGGTGGGATAAGAAAGTTGAAGAGTTATCGAAAGGTATGGCGCAGAAAGTACAGTTTATTGTTACTGTATTACACCAACCAAGGTTATTGATACTTGATGAGCCATTCAGTGGATTCGATCCGATAAATGTGGATCTGATTCGCAAAGAATTGCTTGATATGCGTAAAAAAGGGGTTACCATTGTCCTTTCAACGCATAATATGGCATCAGTTGAAGAGTTATGTGATAATATAACCCTTATTAATAATGCCAAAGCAGTACTTCAGGGCCCTGTAAGTGAATTACGGCATAAACACAAATCACATATTTGGGAAGTGGAATTCAATGGCAATTCTGATTCATTTAAATCTGCTATACAGGGTAAGTATGACTTGGTATCGCTTGTTGAAGAAACCAATACCAGTGTGGCGAGGGTTAAAATATCTCAAGATTCTATATCGAACGATCTTTTGAAAATAATTATTCCTGCATGCATGGTTACAGGCTTTTCAGAAGTGCTTCCATCAATGAGTGAAATCTTCATATCAGCTGTTCAAGGCAAAACCTTAACCCCATCTGCACAATGAGTAAAATAGGACTGATCATAAAACGAGAGTATACTACCAGGGTTCGGAAGAAATCATTTGTTGTAATGACTCTTCTTACACCGCTTTTATCTTCACTGGTAATTCTTATTCCTACCGTACTTGCAAATTCAGAGAACCAGAACCATAAAGTTGTAGTGGTTGATGCGACGCATAATTTTTGTGGTGTGCTTACCAACAGCGCTACTGTTAATTACGATTATGGATATTGCAATTTTAAGATAGATGAGGTGCGTAAGATATTTATGGACTCTTCAAAAGTCACTGTAATGTATGTTCCGCCATCTGAACAGATATCGCAAATTGAACTTTATTCAAAAGCAGATCCGGGTGATGTGGTTATATCTGCCATACAGGTTCAAATGAATAATATTATTGAACGGGCTAAGATGAAGGCTGAAAACCTTGACCAGTCGATGATAGATAAGGTAAAGACCAGCATAGGAGTAAAGAACGTCGTGAATAACGAAGTAACAAATAGCTCTTATAACCTTGTGCTTGGTTTTGGTTGTGCAATTTTAATTTACTTCTTCATTTTCCTTTATTCGGTGCAGGTAATGCGTGGCGTAATGGAAGAAAAGATAAATCGTATTGTAGAAGTAATAATATCTTCCGTCAAGCCTTTTCAATTGATGATGGGCAAGGTTATTGGAGTAGGGCTTGTGGGTCTTACACAGTTTGTAGCCTGGGTGTTTTTGGCTTATGTGGCATATAGTTTCACGGCACAGTATGTGCAAAAACAAGCAATTAATCCTGACAACTATAAACAGGAACAGGTTATGAAGAAAGGTTCTCCGCAGACAAATGCAAGCGCTAATCCTGCTGCTGCAATGGTTTCACCTGCTGGGCGTAACCAGGCCATGGTAAATGTATTTACCAGCATTGACGATAATTTAAGAAACACGAACTGGACATTGATCATTATCTGTTTCCTGTTCTACTTCTTATGTGGTTATTTGCTTTATAGCGCCCTCTTTGCGGCAATTGGTTCCGCCGTCGACCAGGAGACGGATACACAACAGTTTATGTTACCTGTTACGGCTCCACTCATATTGTCATACATAGTTATGATAAATATTATCCGCGATCCTCATAGCACTATGGCATTCTGGTTCTCTATCATTCCGCTTACATCTCCAATCTCTATGATGGCTCGTATTCCTTTTGGAGTACCAATTTGGCAGGTAGCGCTTTCAATGGGGTTGCTAATATTAGGCATACTGGGTACTGTATGGCTCGCAGGTAGAATATACAGAGTAGGCTTACTTATGTATGGCAAAAAGGTTACTTATAAGGAATTAGGCAAGTGGTTATTCTATAAATGAGATTGAAGGAGTATGCGAGTATTAGTTAGCCCGCTCGATTGGGGCCTTGGCCATGCCACAAGATGTATTCCCATCATAAAATATCTCAAAGAGAAAGGTGTTGATGTGGTTATTGCATCGGACGGAATGCAATTGAAACTATTGCTTGAACAATTTCCGGGCATTGAGCATGTGGTGCTTAAAGGATATAATGTGAAGTATTCACGTTTCCTGCCAGCAAGTATGAAGGTTGTATTGCAGGTACCAAAGCTTTTATCTGCAATTAAGCGAGAAAATAAAGAGCTGCAGAATATTATTAAAAGCAAAAACATTGATGCGGTTATATCTGATAACCGTTACGGGCTTTACTCTGATGCAGTGCCATGTGTATTAATTACTCACCAGTTAAATATACAAGCTAGTGCCGGCAGCAGAAGGTTCAGCGATAAGGTAATGGAGTTTGTTAAGAAGTTTAATGTATGCTGGATACCAGATAATGCAGGGGAAGATAACCTCTCGGGCAATTTATCACATCCTTTGCCGGAAGGTGTTAAAGCAATTTATATTGGCCCCTTATCAAGGTTCAGCGCCGCAAGTGGCAGCAGAGATATGAAGTATGATCTGCTCATATTGCTCTCGGGCCCTGAGCCACAGCGTAAAATATTAGAAAAGAAAGTACTTAAGCAATTGGGCCAATTATCATATATAAAGGCTCTGATAGTGCAAGGCTTACCGGGAAATACTGATATTTCGAGCCCTTATAGCAATGTGGATGTTGTTCCGCATCTGAACAATATATCATTAATGGAAAAGATAATGTGCAGCAAATCCATTATCTGCCGTCCTGGCTATTCAACTATTATGGATCTGGCTACAATAGGAGGGAAGCGAGCATTATTTATACCTACACCCGGGCAAACCGAGCAGGAATACCTGGCTATGCGTTTTGAAGCGCTTGAAATTGCTGTTTGGGTGCAACAAAAGAAGTTTGTATTAAAGGATTCACTTACCAAAGTGTTTTCCAGCAAAGGGTTCAATAACAATTTATATCCGCAGGTGTTTGAAAAGAGCATCGATGAGTGGCTGGACACCCTCAAAAAGTGATAAATAGAATATTTGTATATTTACACTCTGTGGCAATGGAGTTTGCCCTTAACCATCCGGGTAAAAGCGGGTTAATAACTCCTACCTTAAAAACTTATTAAAATGTTGAAAGCTATTACATTAATAGGGTTAGGTGGAGCCATAGGCAGTATAGCACGTTACCTTATCACCAATGCAACAGAGGCGCGTTTCGCACCCTCTACATTCCCTTATGGGACATTACTGGTTAATGTTACCGGTTGCTTTGCTATAGGGCTTATTTATGCCCTTTCAGGCAAATTAAACCTGTCGCCTGAATGGCGTGGGTTCCTGGCTACAGGCATTTGTGGCGGATACACGACTTTCTCGGCTTTTTCTTATCAAAGCATATCCTTAATGCGCGAAGGGCATACAGTTCAATTCTTCACCTATATATTCACCAGTGTTTTTATAGGCCTGGTAGCTACGCTTATTCCTATACTGGTGGTCGACAGGCTTTCTTAGGCATCTGAAAACCCTATATTTTTAGAATACAAAACATTTTTCCTTTAAAAATGCTGTGTATAAGCAGAAATATTATATTTGCACTCTCATTTTTGGGAGCTTAGCTCAGCTGGTTCAGAGCATCTGCCTTACAAGCAGAGGGTCATCGGTTCGATCCCGGTAGCTCCCACAGAAAAAGAAAGGGTTTTAGCATAATGCTGAAACCCTTTTTTGTTTTGCAGATATTGTTTTATACCATTGTTTTATAACCAGGAACCAAATCAAATGCGGAATAAGCAATGGAATGTTATTTCTTTAGAAATTAGAAGGATGCTTAAAGAAATCGGCGTGGTTACAATCAAGCTCTTTAATAAGCTTGTCTAGGTAGTCCATTGTAAGGTTTATTTTACCGTTTTCCAGTCGCCAAACGTATTGCCTATCAACATCAAGCAATGTGGCTAATTGTTGCTGAGTTATCATTTTTTCCTTACGCCTTAATTTTATCATCATACCGATGATCTCCTTCGATGTCCTCATCTCATCTTTCTGTTTACAAAGAGAGGGCATACAATGCAAATAACAGTAATCTCATTACGACTACGAGGCTGTAGAGAGCTGAAAACATGTTGGTTATTCCTGTAGTAATTTGCTTTCACAAATTAAATTTCAGGAATACAAATGAGGTGTTTTGTGACTTTTATCACATACTGTTTCCTGTTTTTTTAATTATAATTCCTTTGGTAAACAAAAAAACAAGTCCCCTTCTAAAGCAACAATAAAAAGCGGAGCATTACCTCTTATTTGATAAGAAGCTTTACCCCAACCACTCATAGGGCTGCTCCGCAATACAATAAGTTTTGTTGATCAATGATGATCTTCGTGATGTTCATCATGGTGCCCTTCATCTCTGCGTCCGTCTCGATGTCCGTGGCCACCCCAAAAGCAACCTTGTAATAAAAAGGCTCCGAATATGAGAAGTATAAAAGTTATTTTCTTCATCTTGTTTGTATTACGCTGTAAATGAATTTTTACAACGATACAAATGTGGCTGCTTTATTTCTTTCAAGTATTACACCTGTTGAGTAATAAGTTACAAGGTTCGCTTATCTGGGCCCGCATAATTGTATAATGTTTTCACCTATTGATTTAAATAGATTTAAAAAGCAATTTATACCGTTTGCCGAAAAATTCAAAAAATGAGGTGTTGGGGGTGATAAATTGGTCTCGGTTTTCAGAAGGCAAAAGAGAAATAAAGCAATGAAATGCATGCATAAAACTCCTGTTCTATTTCAAAGTTCTCTTAACTATTAAATCCTTTCAGTCATGAAAACGAAGAGTTTTATTGCAACCGGTGCATTGGGCCTTGCACTCGCGGCTGCTATCCTTAGCGGATGTAAAAAAGACCCGCCTATGGCCCCTGTTACTAATGCTAATGCTGATATAACCCCGGCAATGGACGAAGCTAATGCCTCATTTGCTTCAACCGATTCAAAGAACATTGCTGATGCCGTCATGCAATCGCAGTCATCTGCAAATACTCCCTCTGCCGATAGATATGGAAGCATGGAAAACTTTTACGGTCACTGTATAAAAGTCTATGGTAGTGATACAGTTGTGAATGGTAAGCAGGATACAATAGTTTATATTGATTTCGGTGGTACTGATTGTTTTGGTGATGACCAAAGAGAAAGAAGAGGTACTATTATTGTTTTTTGGGGCTTAACACACCCGGGTGAAACACAGCGCCAGGCTTATTTTGATTCCGCCAATACTATTACTCAAACATTCAGGAATTATTTCCTGAGAAAAACGGGTATTGCCGGAATAAGAACCTGGACAAATGAGGACCATAATGTAAGTGGATACCAGAACTGGACTCATACTGCTAACCTAACCCTTACTTATCCTAACGGTCAAACTGCCACATGGGAAGCCAACCGTAATAATGCTATAGCTCAGGTAAACGGTGTATGGTATTATGAATTAACAGGAGATGCTAAAGGCATGTCGAGAAATGGCATTGAATACACTTATTCAATTGCCAGCCCCGTTTATATTACTGTTCTGCCATGGTGGGCAGGCGGTTGTCCTTGGCCCGAAGCCGGATCTGTTACTATTACCCGCACTAATCCCGCATCGGGTTCTATTACATTTGTTATTAACTACGGTACTTTAGGTACATGTAGTGGCACTAAAACTGTTACTGTTAGCGGTAGTGGCACCAAAACATTTGCTATGTGGTAAAGAACAAAAAAGCAATTATGTTAAAAGCCCTGCCAAATAGCAGGGCTTTTTTATTCTTTATACCTCCTTGAATTTAATTAATGAGCCTTATATTATTTAACCGGGAAGAATATTATTAGTTAAGCAGGGGTTTAATAACATCCGTATCGATTAACTTACTTAGTTTTTCGGCGCCTAAAAAATTCAGGTGGTCAACGTTGTAATAATCGCGTGCGTTAAAACGCGAATCCGTGAAATAATTGGTATAAGAACAGCCATATTTAAGACAAAGACTATCTATTAAGTTCCGGTTCTTTTGAATTGTAACAGGTTTACAAAATTTAGTATAAGTTGAAAATGCAGGAGTAGTAACAAAAGCAATTTTTATGTTCCTTCTCGTCAATTCATTAAGCAGTGTTGTGAGGTATCCAATTATTTTAGTATTAGATGTTAACCCCGCATTATCATGCTCAGCAACCCTGGCTTGGCCTGTTACATCATCCATTTTAGCATGAGGAGCCAGGGTGTCAAATTTCATCCAGCCATTATAATTTAAATTAGCGGCAAGGTTCGTATCAAAGTTTTTTCTTACAATTGCTTTTACCGTACCCCCCATATAAAGGTTTAATAGTGAATAATTAGCTATATCATATTTATCCCATGCATCGCTTTTTATTTGCCAGAACTGATAATAAAAACCTGTGCGCCATTTTTCATGATAGGCTGCCAATGAATAGTTAAATGATATATAGTCGGCCTCTATAATAACAAGCTTTAATTTAGACAGTCTGGGAAGGTACTTAGTAAGTATGGCTGTGTTAAAATATATATCCTGCGATGAGTTTGCAAGGGTAAAGCCTTTGTGCGAAAAATAAGCGGGATTTATTCCATAAGTAGCATGAGAATCCCCAAGGGCAATTACTTCAATAGAGTCTAGTTGTTGTTCGAAATTATGGCGTTTTGTATTATAAGAATTAGGAACACCGGCAAGCCTGTGGTTTAAATAAAATGCGCATAGCAACAATGGCAATGGAAATAAAATTAATTTAATAAAAAACGAGTTGAATTTCATTAGAATTGAAAATATATAAATGTCCTGGTTTCAAACTCTCCCTGCAAAAGAAACACCATTACTATCACATAATAAACAATCCATCTAATATAGATAGACTGCTCCTTAAAAATCTTATAGAGCTGAACCTTTTCCTGGAGAAATTCAACAACAAGTAAAGATATAATTAACAGTAGCGAAGCTGAGAATTTGTAGATAGGTATTGCATCTCCTAATGAGAAATAGCCTGATTTTATAAAATGTACCAGGTCCTTAACTGAATAAGGTAATCGTTTTATTATGTAAAATGCAGTTGATACATTTTTTGCTCTGAAAAATATCCATGCAAACGAGGTAAGGCCAAAGGTCACCAATACATTTAACAGGTTCTTTAACCATGTTATCCTATTTAGGCCCAGTCTATTGCCGAGCTTATTGCGGGTATTTTCACTAACTATTGCAAATATTAAATAAAACCCATGCAGTGCACCCCACAAAACAAAGGTCCAGCTGGCACCATGCCAAAAACCGCTTACTAAAAACACAACAAACAAGTTAAAGTACCAGCGTTTTACTTTTACTCTGTTCCCTCCAAGCGATATGTATAAATAGTCTCTGAACCAGGTAGACAAAGAAATATGCCATCGTTTCCAGAAGTTTGAAATACTGGTTGCAAAATAGGGCCGGTTAAAGTTTGTCATAAGTGTAAAGCCCATAAACCGGGCTGCACCTATGGCTATATCAGAATATCCTGAAAAATCGCAGTAAATCTCAAAAGTAAAGAAAAGTACCGCAATTAATATTGTTAATGGCGGGTAGTGCGAAGGGTTATTAAAAACAGGGTCGACAAACAGTACCAATTTATCGGCAATAACTACTTTCTTAAACATTCCCCAAAGCATAAGCCGCAGGCCTGTTACAGCATTGTCATAGTCAAAATAATGCTTTTCGCGAAACTGATGAAGCAGGTTCTGGGGCCTTTCTATAGGGCCTGCAACCAATTGGGGGTAGAACATAACGTAGAGTGCATATATACCAAAATGTCTTTCGGCCTTTTGATTACCCCTATACACCTCAATAGTATAACTCATGGCCTGGAAGGTATGAAATGAAAGGCCCAGGGGAAGTACATAATGAAGTGATGGAAAAGAAGCTGACTGAATATGTAACAGGCTCAGCCCGGTGTTTACATTATCAACAAAAAAATTGTAATACTTAAAAAAGCATAATACCCCAACATTCGTAACTATACTCAGGAATAAAAGTTGCTTTCTTATTCTGCCTTCTGCATTTTCAATCAGTATTCCGGCAATGTAATCGACAATTATTGTAAAAAAAAGTATTAAGATGTATTGTGGAATAAAAGCCATGTAAAATATACAGCTGGCAATTAACAAATGAACCCACCTGATTTTATGGGGCAAAAGGAAGTAAAGGGTGGTTACTATTGGAAAAAAAAGTAAAAACTGGTAAGAGTTAAATAACATTATTACTTGATTTTCTATGCAGATGTTTTGTATTTAATATTCCCCGAAAACCTCTTTGAAGGCCTCTCTATCAATATATAAAGCAGGTAGGCACTGATAGTAGAAACTGCAAAAGCGCCAACAATTACCAATACCTTTATTGCATGAGAACTTGCATGCGGTGTAACCAGGTTTATAAATAAATTACCCGCTATATCGTGCATCAGGTAAATGGAATAAGATATCTCACCAAAAAAACTAAGTGCTCTGAATTTCAGATCCTGGAAGAACAATATGAAAAACACAGGGGTGAAAATGCAGATCATACGGCCATAACCATAAATAAGGATACAGTAAATAAATAAGCTCAAAGTAACGCAAGCATATTCCTTCATGCTGATCCTATCTGATTTCTTTAAGAATAATAAAATGCCAACCAGGAATATGGGAAGATAATGAGGCAAGAAGTTACTCCAGGCTACTATGCCCATCGGCATTATACGACCAAACTCTATTCTGTCCATAATAAGTGTAAAACCCATTATTGCAGCGTAGAAACAAATGCGCCCCCATAAGTTCGATCTTAAAACCAATGAAAAGGTAAGAGCCATTAGCAAGTAATATTGAAACTCAATAGCCAGTGTCCAGTAAACTCCCACCAACCAATGGTAGTGTTTAAAGAATGGTATAAGATAGCCAAAATGCAGGGCAATCTGAACAGGGTTCAAGGTTATATGAGATGAATGCATAACATATTGCTGTGCAAGTACGCTCGCAACTATAGCTAGTATCATCGAAGCAATATAAGGTGGCTCAAGCCGTGCAAGGCGCTTGAATAAGAATTGAAAGAAGTTCCTGAACTTATAGCCTGAATAGTACATTGACCAGGGGATTATAAACCCGGATATAACAAAAAACATATCTACCCCATAAGCGCCATAGGCAAATACTTTTATGGCTGACTGGTTATTAATAAGCCCATAGGAACAGACAAAATGATAAAAGCATACCGATAATGCTGCAATAGCCCTTAATAAATAGAGTACAGGAAGCTTATTGTCTGTTTTTATCATTTAACCAATATAGAAGGCATAAAAGTAAGTGATTTGAGTTAAAGGTCCGTTTACCGGTTAACTTTCAACAGAATGATGTTATTGTTCTTGAATCGCCTTACTGTATCAAGTTTCAAATGATCAATTCTACCCGGAGGAATTAGATAAGGTGGGGAGAGAAGTAAATAATTATATGAAGACAGGTCTTTTGACTCCAATATAAAATCGCCTTTGAATTTATATTTTCTATTGTCAGTCATTTGGTAGTAGTTTATATAAGAACCATAGGTCTCTCTGCTCATTGCAACCCTGTCGACTCCAATACTGTCCATATAATTAAATACATTTTTTGTTCCCCACTGGGCACTAAAATCAAATGTATGGCTCAAGTTATGTGTAAGGAAGAAATTAGCAATAAGAAGAACACTCATAGAGGCCATTAGGGGTCTGTTAATAGCAGGGGTAAAGGCTTCCTTAATAAAACAAATAAGACATACACTGGTTATTGGAAATAAAAACAAAGCGCTGCGTGCATATGGCAATACTATTTTAAAGCAGAAGAAGTTTATTATTAGTATAAATAGTGCAATACTAAGTATGAGGCCAGAATAGAAATAGAGGTCGTTTTTATGCTGTTTGTGCTTCAATATACCATATGAGCTTATTACAAGAACTAATGCAATTAAAATACAGGAGAGAATAATTGATACAAGGTTACTTAACACAAGCTTTTGGTATAGCAAACCTTCTATAATAGATGAACAGGCTTCTGTAATAATATTTGTGCCTGCACCCAGGTCGTTAGAACACTTAATGATAAATATCCATGCCCTTATTATAAAAAGAGAGAATGCAAGGCAAAGTACAATATCAAAATAGAAGTTCTTATTCTTAAGAAATGCACTTTTCTGTTTAATGTAAATTGAATAGAAATATACCATGGCAAAGCCTGCAAAAAAATAGACAAAGCTGTAATTTGCAATTGCGCTCAACCCTGCACAAAACAATGCCGCAAAAGCCATCAGTCGGCTTTGTTTGTTTAAGCTTACTACAAGCAGAAATACGGCTAAAGCTTCGAACATAAGACCTGAAGCATAGCCACGTGCAAGTCCAAAATAATCTAATACATAGGCATTGAACAGAAGAACCGAGCAGGCAAATATCTTATGATAGACTTTTTCAAGTGAGGATATCCATGAAAGAGATACTGCAAAAAATATCATACCTGAAAGAACACTAAACCATCGTATTTGCCAGTTACTCTCTAAATGAAGCAATAAAGCTGCTTTAATTGCCAGGCTGTTCAGCCAATGCGTATTTGCTGTGCATAGGGCCTCCACATACCAAAAGTGCTTCATGTTGTGGAACGAATAGGCTTCGTCGTGGGTAATATCTACGGTGAAGGAGCGTATGCCTATGTAAAGAATCAAAAAGCATACAGCTAAGACTATACCGTAGTTTTTCCTCACCTCGCAGTTCTATCTGAGTATTTCAATTCGCTTATTGAAAACACCCCGCGAGGTAGTTATCCGCAATATATAAATGCCCATATTCAAGCTACTTAAATCAACGGACAAAGGAAAATGAGCAGCAGACAATGAAAACACATTCTCTCCAACGATGTTGAATACATCAATTTTTGACCTTTGATTATCAATTGCCATCTGTCCGTTATCAATTTGCATATTGAGTTTACCATTACTTGGAATAGGATAAACACGAATACGTTCAGTCATACTAAGTTCATTTATACCAACCGGCGCAATAACTTCACGTATAACGTTGTTGTCCTGATCGGCAATGAACAGGTTGTGATATGCATCGAAGGTAATTCCGTAAGGATAATTCATTTGGGCTGCTGTGGCAAGGCCTCCGTTACCGGCATATCCTGCGGTATCATCGCCTGCATAGGTAGAAATAACACCTGATGCATTAATATTTCTGATCACATTATCTGATGCATCTGTTGTAAATATTTTCCCTGAATCACCAACGGCTACTGCCACAGGAAAGTTTAACTCTGCAGCGGTGGCTTGCCCGCCATCGCCGGTATAGCCGGGAGTACCGTTACCCGCAATGGTGCTAATAATACCGGTTTTATTTACCTTACGTATGCGGCTATTTACATAATCTGCTATGTATAAGTTACTATTAGTATCAACTGCAATACCATAAGGGAAATCAATTTCAGCTGCGGTAGCAGCTCCGTTATCACCCGAAAAACCAAATTTACCATTGCCTGCCACTGTCCTTATTATTCCTTTTGTATCTATCATGCGTATGCGGTCATTTGATGCATCCGAAATAAATACGCGTCCTGAATCATCTACTGCAATAGCATTAGGGCCATTGAGTTCTGCTTTATTGGCCGGGCCTCCGTCACCCGAAAACCCCAATGTAAGTGTGCCGGCAAGAGTTGTAATAATACCCGATGTATATACCTTGCGTATTACATTATTTCCGGCATCTGCAATGTAAATATTACCGGCAATATCCATGGCCACACCTTCCGGATTATTAAGCTGTGCTGCAGTAGCTTGTCCACCATCGCCCGATGAGCCTGAACTCCCATTACCTGCTACTGTAGTAATAACACCTGCTGACGAAACCATGCGTATTTTATTGTTGGCGAAATCAGCAATGTACAGGTTGCCGCCACCATCAAAAGCAACAGCAACAGGGTTATGCAATTCAGCAGCTGTGGCTTGTCCTTTGTCTCCCGATGAGCCGGCAACACTTGTTCCGGCAATAGTAGTTATAACTTGTGCAGAAGTTACTATAGGAAGTAATCCGAGTATTGGTATAAATAAGGCCTTTATAATGGGTTTCATGTATGCAGATATAGGTCAATACTGTATCAAATATACAGAAACTTGTAACGGCATTGATAAAGTTACCCGGCTTAATTCTGCACTACTATCTTGCCTGTAGCTACTATCCTGTCTTCTTGATGGAATTCATAAAGGTACATACCCTGTGCCAGGCCATTTCTTGGTAATTGCACAGCACTTGTGTTTATAATATTGGTATGGTTCAATATTTCCTTACCATTTATATCATAAATAACAAGCGATACAAGTTTACTTTGCAGTTTGTCGGGTATTGGAAAGGTTGCAGCCTGCGAAAATGGGTTAGGGTAGGGATTAATACTGAACATGGTTTCCTGTATGTTCGATACGGATGTTACCACAACACCGTTTTTATCGGTCTTAACAAGCAATACATTATAATTACCTGTTGGCTGGCAATTATCACTGCTGCTGCCAACAATAATATAACCACTGTCAGCACATTGTTTAATACTTCCGTTCACCTGGTCGGCTGTGTCTCCATATGTTTGCATCCATTGCTGGTTACCCAGCGAATCTATTTTCACAACATATATATCGGCACCACCTGCACCAAAACTCTTGGTCATACCACTCATAATATACCCTCCGTCATTAGTTAATTCAATATGATTGAATCTATCCTGCTTTGGGCCTCCATAGGTCTTTGCCCATAACTGGTTACCTTCAGCATCGGTACGTATAACATATCCATCGTCGCTGCCGGCTCCCAAACTACAGGTATAGCCTGCCAAAATATAACCGCCATCTTTCGTTATTTGCATGCTGTAGGCCACATCATCGCTGTCTCCACCAAAGGTTTTCCACCACTTTAAATTACCTTTTGCATCTGTTTTACCCAGAATGATATCAGCCCTTCCGGGGCCATAATTTGTATTATAACCAGTAAATACATAACCTGTATCAGCAGTTTGACAAACAGAATAACCCAGGCTTGATGCTTGAGTTCCGTAATATTTTGTCCACAGTGTATCTCCATTAATATCAGATTTTACAAGGTAAACCTGCCCGGTAGAATCAGAAATAGCGCCATGATACCCGATAAGTATATAGCCCTTATCGTTGGTAAAACTGAATGAGCTTGTTATTTCGCTGAGGGCCGTACCATAAGTGGTCATCCATGTTATTTTACCCAAAGAATCAGTTTTAAAGAAAAGTCCGTCACAATCGCCATGGCCCCAGCAATCGGTATGGCCCGATACAAGATAACCACCATCGGGTGCAAGACGAACAGTGTATCCGTAGCAATCGCCTCCACAGCCCAGTTGCTCCGACCATAAAGTATCACCCTTAGCATCAGTTTTTATAAGGTATACATCTTCGCTTCCCTGGTTAAAATGGGTTGAACGGCCAGATGCTATATAGCCACCATCTTTTGTCTGGCAAACGCTTTGCCCAAAATCTACTGCTGTTGGTGTGCCATATGTTTTGTAAAACTGTGGGCTTTGAGCAGTTACCTTAATAGTGGCAGTAATTAAGGCAAGTAGTAAAACGTGTTTCATTTTGTGGTAAAATTGATATGGTTTGGTTGAAGTGATATAGTTATAACTCCAATAATTAGTTTTTAGTATGTGGTGTATAAAACTATCGTTGCAGCTATACTTTAGTATAGTACACCGTCACTATATCAAGCTATGAAATTGAGTTATATATACCTAACTTTGTATGGTTAAATAAAAAACGTATGGAGACGAAAAAGAAAATGAAAGTAGAGATATGGAGTGATGTTATGTGTCCTTTCTGCTACATAGGTAAACGCAGGTTTGAAACAGCCATGGCTGCATTCCCAAATAAAGATAATGTAGAATTAGTTTGGAAAAGCTTTCAGCTTGCTCCTGATATGAAAGCCACCCCCGGAAAAAATATTCATCAGTACCTTTCTGAACATAAAGGCGTTAGTCTTGACGAGGCAAAACGCATGAACGATTATGTTACTCAAATGGCAGCTAAGGCCGGGCTGGTATATAATTTCGATAAAGCTGTTGTTGCAAACTCATTTAATGCGCAACGCTTTGTTCATTTTGCAAAACATAATGGCAAGCAAAACGAAGCAGAAGAAAAACTCTTCCAGACTTATTTTGCCGATGGCAAGAATATTGGTGATACGAATACCCTTGTTGAGCTTGGGAAAGAAATAGGGCTGGATGTAAAAGCTTTAACTGAAACCCTTAATAGTGATAACTATGCCGAAGAGGTGGGTGCCGATATTGAAGAAGCAGGACAGTTGGGTATAAATGGCGTTCCGTTCTTTGTATTTAACAGGAAGTATGCCATATCGGGAGCACAGGAAAGTCAAACATTTTTGCAGGCCTTAGATAAATCGTATGAAGATTGGCATAAAGATAACCCGCTTACAGTTATTGAAACTGCCAATGGCCGGGTTTGCACACCTGATGGAGAATGTACGTGATCATTCTTTTTCGGTCTTTGGAGCCGGCTTGAAATAATATTGAAGAGCTAACTCGTGAGAGCCGGAGCTATACAGGTTTAAATTAGAAGTGGTGAAATCATACGAATAGCCAAACTTTATTCCTGAACCATTCTTGAATTCGTGTTTAATTCCAATAAGGGCAACAAAGGCATCATTTACCCTGTACCCACCACCGAACCATATTGTTTTATTATACTCAACTCTTAGGTTTAACTGGCCTTGGATAGATATGGCATCTGATTCAATAAATAGATCGGGCAATACATCCCATTTATCAGATAAACTAAAATCGTCACCGGTCATTAAATAATATTCTCTATCTATAGTATATTGAAATTGCTGGAAACTGCTTTCTATTGTTTGCTGAGGTAAGTGGGTACTCGATAAACCAAAGTAAAGCCCATTATTATTAGTATAGTAAACCCCCAATCCAATATCATATGTTAGTATAGTTGAAGTTGATGTATAGACAGAACCTGAAGGTGTATACCATGTTCCACTTAGTCTTTTATCAAGTATACCGATAGAGGGGCCAACACCCAATATGCCTGAACCTATTGCTATATGATAAGAATATGAAAGTTTTGCCTCATAAGTACCTTCATTCCCTAAATGATCATCATAACCTGTTAAGCCTATGCCGCTATTAATAGATGGAAGGTAGGCATCTCCATTAAAAACCAGAGTTGTAGGATTACCAGGTAAGTTTAACCATTGGTCACGGTATGTCAATCCTGCATTATATGCGTGATCAGTTCCGGCATAGGCAGGGTTGATATTAAGTTTTGTAAACATAAACTGAGTAAACTGGGCATCTTGCTGTGCGCTGGCAAATAAGCCAATACCTGCCAGAATGGTGAAGAGAATTAACTTTTTCATTTTACGTGGTGTAGGGTAATGCGTCGATATTATTTCAAAGATAATGCTTTTGTCCGTGCTTTCCAATTGAGTATATTTGTTATGCAACCTGTATCATAAATGAAGTATATCTATATCATTGCTTTATGTTTCTTTCAGCTCTTCCAAGTAGTGGCCCAGGATACCGTTGCCCATGTTTATACCTATGGTGGAATTAAAAATGAAGGTTGTAGCCAGATAAGGGCAACAAACGATGGTGGTTATATTATGATAGGCTACACAACAAGTTTTGGCGTTGGAGATAATAATATGTATGCCATAAAGATCGATTCGCTGTGTAAACCACAATGGTCAATAACTATTGGCGGAAACAGAACGCAGGTTGGTTATGGCCTTACACCAACATCTGATAAAGGCTATGCTTTTGTTGGTTTTACTGATAGTTATGGTAATGGAGGCTATGATGCATATCTTGTTAAGGTAGATTCGAACGGAAATGTACAATGGCAAAAGACCTATGGTGGTAGTGACTGGGACTTTGCCTATTCAGTAAAACAAACCAGCGATGGCGGTTATGTTCTATGCGGACAGACGTATAGTTATGGCTCGGGCAATGGCGATGTATACGTGGTACGCACCGATAAAAACGGCGATACCCTTTGGACAAGAGCCATTGGCGGGCAGGGTTATGATGTAGGAAATTCACTACAGATACAAAATGATTCTCTGTATATTATTGTTGGTTCAACCACCAGTTATGGTATGGCCGATACCAATGTTTATTTTATAGAACTTAATTCTTCGGGGAATCTGCTTGCATCCAAAACATATGGGACACATTATAACAGCGTGGCATACTCTATAACACCTACTATTGATAAAGGCTATATGATAACAGGTAGTATGGATAGCATTATTAAAGGAGTGCAAAACGAACTCTGCTTAAAGACAGATAGCGCGGGTAATTGTAAGTGGTGGTCGCAAATAACCAATGGCCCATGGCCCGATATAGGAAAAGATATTGTCCAGGCTTCCGACACAACATATTTGAGTGTAGGAAGCAGCGATGGAGGCGGCTATGGATCTTCATCAATGCATGTTATGCAACATGAACCTGACGGGACATACATGGCAGGCCCTTCAATGGGTGGTAATAAGGCCCAGTTTGGCAGCTCGGTTGCCATCGGTAAAAATGGTAATGTTGTGTGTGCAGGCACAACCAGTAGTTATGGACAGGGCGATTTTGATGTGTATCTCATCCGTTTTACAAATGATTCCATTCTTCAGAATTATACACTCGTTATTACCAGCTATGCCGATACACCTGTTGTAGCATCAGTTATTAATCCTCAACCATTTACTCCGGGTATTAAAGTTTTCCCTAACCCTGCTACTACAAGTGCTACCATATTACTGCAAGGGCAAAGCGAAGAAAATTATTATTTAAGCTTATGTAATGAAATAGGGCAGGAAGTAATAAGCAAAGCCTCATTTACGCATACTGTTCATGACCAATCAATAGTGCATATTGAAACATCGGGCCTGTCAGCAGGAATCTATTTTTACACCATATATTCTGCAAGTGAAAGAGTAGGCGGAGGAAAATTGATAGTTGAGTAGTAATTACGTGAATCATTTCTGTATCTTAGTCACTCTAATTACCATAAACAGGTTTACCTAATGCTCGCGAAATATATAGTTCCGCTGCTTTTTTTATGTGTTGTACATTCTGTAAAGGGGCAAACGCAAAGCACCGATATGCGTTGTATAAATACCCATATTAAAAATGAACAGGCAGCAGAAAGTGCAGGTACCGGAAAAGCTCGGTTCCATATGACCTACAATCCAATAAAACTGGTTTTATTCGTACCCCTGTTTTTGTACCAGAGATTTATTTCAGAGCAGGTATCTGCAGTTTGTGAGTTTGAACCTTCATGCTCAAATTTCGGATTGCAGGCTATAACGCAACTTGGTTTTATAAAGGGTTTGTTTTTAACGGCCGACAGGTTAACCCGCTGTAACGGTGATGCCCAGCTTGAAACAAAATATTATTTAATCAACCACCATAGCGGAAAAGTAATAGATGCGCCGAACATGTATAAGATCAGGGATTAGTACTCTCTTTTTATTTATTTATTTCGCCGGCTTCTCGCAAAATTCCACTTTCGATACAGCTGCTTTTTACAAGCACCTGGTATCCGAAAATCTTTTTTCTGAACAGATTGCCTTTAACCATCAAATTATAAAGCTGCATCCTGCAAACACACTACTTAAGGATAGCCTTTATTTAAATATATCATTGGCTTATACCCGCCTAGGAAATACAGATTCAGTCAATGCAAATCTTTCCAGGATATCACCTACACCTGTATTTTCAAATTACGCATCAGGTACATACCTCTCCTTGCTGGTGCTTTATCAGCAATATGATAAAGCCAATGGTTTTTCAGTAAATTCTAAAATAATGCCACTACCTTTTGCCAGCCTGGAAGCTGACCTGGCAATAAAAATGCTTGAGCGTAAGCCTACTTTGCAGGATACAGCCATAAGTATGATCTCTCCTCAATTAAGAAATATTAAAACTGAATATGAAAATGCGCCTCATCATTCAGCATTTCTTGCCGGTTTATTCTCTGCTGTAATTCCGGGAATGGGTAAATTATACCTGGGCTATAGCGATCAGGCCCTATCTGGTTTTATAGCTAATGCCGCACTGGGGGCGCAAGCGGCTGAATCATATTTCAAAGCAGGCCCTGCAAGTGCCCGTTTCATTATTTCGGGTAGCTTGTTCGGGTTGTTTTATGGTGGAAATATATGGGGTAGTATAATAATGGCTAAAAAGCAAAAGCGAGATCATTTAAAGCAAATAGATTATGAAATATTTAATTACTATAATTCTGCTATTGGCAATAGCCCAAAGTGAGGCCCAGGTAGCAGATTCACTTTCGGTAAAGCTATTGAACCAGGAAATGATATTCTGGCAGGCACAGTCTGACTCTGTTCGCTTTTATGCCCTTTTAAATAAGGCAGGCATCAATAGAGCTGCAGGCGCCTATGACGGAGCTATTAATGAACTATACCGGGCTGAAAAGTACTGCCATGGACAGGATCAATTGGCAGAAATGAATTACGCAAAAATGGTGAACTATTTTTTAGCCGACCAATATAGTTTTTGCAGTGAAATTACATTGGATAGCATTAATACTGTAAAACACTTTAGTGAATACACAACAATGAAGTTGTATTCATTGCTTGAAATTAAAGAATGGGAGCGGTGTAAAAAAGAACTGATAAAACTCTGTAATAGTACCGATACGGCTAAGATCAGTGAGATAAAACAGTTCCCAACCACCTATAATTATAAAGACCCTGAAAAATGCAGGCGCATGTCCTCTGTATTACCTGGCCTTGGTGAAGTATATGCAGGCTATCCTTTTAAGGGAATCACTTCATTTATCCTTAACGGAGGCTTTCTTTTTTTTGCTGGTTACAATTTCTATGCGGGCTATTATATAACCGGTGTTGTATCGGGCTTATATCCTTTTATAAAGTTTCATAGCGGTGGTAAGCGCCTAAGTGCCATACTGGCCGATATGCATAATACTAAGGAATCAGGTAAGCTTAAAAACAAATACCGGGAAGAAATAAACTCACTTATTCATTGAGCTATTGCCTTCCCGGTAATTCAATACTGGGCTGAAAAATTTCTACTTAAAATCGAACCTTGCCAACTTAGATTTGGCCGGGCTGAATGAAATAAAGCAGCAATAAAACCCACCATTATATGCAGGAATGATCAATTCACTATCATTCAATTTAAGGAAACTGGTAGGCTGAAGAGCAAGTTTATTGTCCTTATTGCTGAACAACGCTTTTTTATCAAATTGTCCATCTTCACTTAAAGCCACTAAAACTGCTGTCGAACCATGAGGGTTACCCATAACCTTCGGCTTTTTACCTGCTTTAATATTGGCCGGATCCATATTTGCAGGGTTCTCATTATATACAATATACATTTTGTCGTTCTTGGTAGCCAGTGCATATCCAATGTATTTACCACCATCATTAACAGTGTGCTGGTATTTAGGTATATCAGCAGCCCACTTAATAGAACCATCAGGGTTAATGTTTATGGCAATAATATTATTCCTTACATAGTGGTAATCGGTACGGGTTGTTACTCCTCCGTGAGAGTCTGTAGTAGTAGTAGTTACAGTATAGTCATAACTGTATTCTGCCAGTAGTACCGATCCTCCATCGCTTCTCCTGATAAAGTCCTTAAGCTTAAAATCGTTTGAAATACCTTTTCCTTTATTGGCTTTTCTTTCAGAGGTTAATTCTGCAATAAAGTCTTTGTCGAGGTCTTTCAGGCCTGTTGCATCAATTTGTTTAGTGGTTTTATTAAGCCTCATAAAAAACACTCCGCTTATATCACCTTTTGCAGTACCTGTTGTGTTTCCATATAATCCTGCACATATAATATCCTTATCATCGTCCGGGTTAAATGAAATACCATCAATATATTTACCCGGTAATTTTATTTCGTATTGGGTAACTGCACCATCGCCTTGTGTACCAACCGAAATAAGTTCGTAATAATAGTCTGATTCACCTTTGGTCTTTTCTTTCCTGTCAAGTACAATCTTAGCCATCATGTAGATATTACCATCATCAGAGAAAGTGATATCATTCAGGCTGAAATATTTATCCTTAAAAGGAAGTTCTACCTGTAGCTTTTTTATTTGTGAAAGGCTTTGGTCATAAACACTGAAAGTGAATTTCTCACCGGCATATTTTTCATAAGGTGGCTCATCAACCAATAAAAACTTTGTTGAATCATTCGACATGATTACCTCAAAGCCCCCTCTGTTGAATTTACTCTTTGCATCAAGTGTTTCAAGGGTCTTCATTGAACCTGTAAGCCTTCCGCCATTATCAATTTCCTGTATGTATAATGAATTTGTTTTGGTTTTTCTGTCGTACTTGGTAACCGTAACATAAAAATTGTTTTTCATCGGCAATAAACTATTATACAAGTAATCATCAGAAATTGCCTTTCCGGATGCGCCTTTAGGCGCCTTGCCAATTAAAGGATATTCGCCTACGATCTGCAGGTCATTTAAACCATACTTTAAAATGGTTGAACCCTTACGCGTTTGTTTCAGGCCAAATAAGGAACCGGCTCTTTTCCCTATTAGTGTAGTAACTGAAAAGCGGTCTTCATTGTTAAATTTTCCCCAGTAAATGTTTACATCCTGAGCCATTGAAAGGCTGCAAACAGACAAAAATAATCCTAGAATGGCGGTAGTTTTCCTCATGACAAAATGGTTATAATAAATTATTTATATTTGAGCAGTAAATAAGTATCACTCACAAAGATAATATTTTTAATAAATCACTTAAAAGAATATGAAAAAACTACTTTTTCTACTGTTTATTCTTAATGTTCAGTTCACATTTGCTCAAAATGGCCAAACCACAAAAATCACAGTATTTAAGCCCAGCACCACTAGCCCCCAGGCAGTTACAAAGGCTGATTCGCTTGCGGGAATGGAGCATAACTGCATTAAGTGGAATTATTTTTTATTAGGCAGGGGCGTTTTAATGTTTAATTATGAATTTTTATTAATAAAGAACCTTACCGGCGAAATAGGCCTTGGCCTTACATACCGCGATTTTTTGTTTGAAGTTACAAAAGGATTAACGGGCAATGGAGGTTCATCATATTGGGAAAATGATGGTACACCTGCTATACATTTATGTGGCGAGGGAGGCTTACGCTATTATTTTACAGGATTCGACAATTTTGAAGGCGCTTACGTGGGTGCAGCTTTAAGCTACAGGCCATATTCATTTCCGGGTTCACCTAATATTGGCCAGTATGGCACACTTGTACCGGGTTATAATTTTTTAGATGCACAGTTTAAAATAGGGTACCAGTATGAGTCAAGGTATTCTGATTTCTGCTATGATGTTTATATTGGCATAGGCTATAGGAATGCCACATTAAACTATTATGAATATACTCAATCACAAAATTATACGGGGTATACCTACATTCCGCAAACAGTAAGTGAATCATACCCTCAATTTTTGTTTGGAGCTAAAATAGGATACGCTTTTTAAAGAATATAAGCTTAAGCTTTTACTTCAACAACATCATTCAGCTTGTGAAGCTCAAGCACGTTTCCGGTATCTGTTTCCCTGGCCATAGATGCGAATTTTTTGTGGAACAGTATTTCCGAATAGATGTATGATGTACGTTTTTGTACCACGCTTGAAAACACTTCATCAAATCCTCTTACCAGCACATATAATTCCACATCGGCATTCTTAAAGTCTTCAGCATTCATACCGTACAGCGGGCTCTTATCATCAATGGGGTGTACAATGGTCCAGTTAGCTATAAGGCTTTCAATCTTGCTGCGCTCCAGGTCGAGCCTGTAAAATCGGTAAGAAGGCTTGCCATTTTCATGCACCAGCATACCCAGGTTTACAATTATTTCCACATCCGTAAGTATATGCATGTCCTTGTATGATACGATACGAAACATAAGGCCGGTCTTATCCTGAAATGGACTTACCAATGCATGATCGCTGAAAAGCAAATATGGTTTGGGCCGTGCAAATCGCCCGTATATAAGGCCTGTGGCAATAGCAAATGAAAGAAAACCAAATAATGCCTCAATAGATGCTACAATATTTGCGCCATCACCCAGTGGATTAACCCTGCCGTAACCCACAGTGGTAAAGGTTTGGGTACTGAAATAAAACACCTCTTTAAGTTTTTGCCAGGTGGTAATCCCGGTTAAACCCTGTAGTTCATCTACACCAATTACAAAATAAACACCCGCAAATACAAAACTGAACCCAAAATAAAAAGCCAGTATAATGGTAATGAACTTCCATAAAGGGATAGTAAGCATAGCCTGGAACACACTAAACCTGTCAAAGAATCTTACGCCCTCACGGCGCTGGTTCATCGTTCCATCCTTGTTTAAAAACCGTGAGTTATTGGCTGTGGCATTGGTGCCAAAGCCAGTGTCTTTGTTTTCTTTCGAAGTAAGGTGTATGTGCCTGTGGTTTGCCATTAATCAATTGGTTACTTACTATAATTTTCAATACTCTTGTAACGCCGAGAATATAAGGTAATACTATTCTTCGTAACGTTCCGAATGCTTACAAAGGTCTTTCTGTTTTTAGATCTGGTGTTAAATTCAAGATAATAACCAGTTCCTGTTCTATCTGTTTGATTGGTGTCTTTGCAAATAGATGTAATAATGCATGGTTCCCATAGATTCGTCGCAATTTTTAATGTGCCCTCGTATCCTTCAAATCCATTATTTGTATCGGTAAAATATAACTTATGCGGATAACTATGGTCATTTGACCATTCTCCTTTAAGCATATTTTTCAGTGAATCCAAATTAATCGCCTGGCTTGAACATGTAAGAAAAGTGCATACGCAAATAAATACCAGCATACTTCTTTTCATGCTAAACGAAGATTATTAAAACCCTGATTCCATCTGTTTTTTTAAGCGTACAGCTTCTTCGCGGGCCTTTACAGCAAAATCTTTACCATTGCTTGCATATAGTATGCTACGAGATGCATTTATTAAAAGACCGCCTTCATCAGTCGATCCGTTCTTTATCACTTCTGCCATATCACCAGCCTGTGCACCAACACCGGGTACTAAAAAGAAATGCTCAGGTAATATTTTGCGAATACTTAGTAAAGACGATGCCTGTGTTGCACCAACTACATACATGGTATTATCGGCTGTGCCCCATTGGCATGATGTTTTAAGCACTTGTTCATATAAATAGCTTCCATCCTGAAGTTTCTGCATTTGGAAATCTTTAGAGCCTTCGTTAGAGGTCAATCCAAGCAATATGCTCCATTTTCCTTTATAGTCAAGGAAAGGAGTAATTGAATCTTTACCCATATAAGGCGAAAGAGTTACTGCATCCACATCAAGATCATTGAAAAATGCATCGGCATACATAGCAGCGGTATTGCCAATATCGCCACGTTTGGCATCAGCAATTACAAAACTATTCTCAGGTAAAAGTTCTATGGTGCGTTTTAACACATCCCATCCGGCTGCACCCATTGCCTCATAAAAGGCAAGGTTTAGTTTATATGATACACACAGGTCATGTGTTTCTTCAATAATGCTCTCATTAAACGAAACTACCGAGTCGGGAGTTTTTGAAAAATGAGATGGAAGTTTGTTAATGTCAGTATCGAGCCCTACACAAAGAAAAGTTTTCTTTTGGTGCATGAGCGTACTCAGTTGGGTACGGGTAAGATGTCTCCTCATTAAACGGTAGCGGTATAACCCTCTTTAAGGCGTTCAGTATTTTCAGCCACTTGCAGGGCATCTAATATCTCTTGTATATCGCCGTTGAGGAAAGTTTGCAAATTATGGGCTGTATAACCAATACGGTGATCGGTAATACGGCTTTGTGGGAAATTATAGGTGCGTATTTTAGCAGAACGGTCACCGCCCGATACAAGGCTTTTACGCTTTGCTGCATCGGCGCTTCTTCTCTTTTCAAATTCAATTTCATAAAGGCGTGTACGCAACACATTCAACGCTTTGTCGTAGTTCTTTATCTGCGAACGTTCATCCTGGCATTGTACCACCATACCGGTTGGTATGTGTGTAAGCCTTACTGCAGAATAGGTAGTGTTTACCGAC
>Ga0210396_10001097_pt1 | contig 30706 bp, 34 predicted proteins | sample IncBWH17OmetaG_FD_155466 | JGI IMG/M metagenome (GOLD analysis project Ga0210396, IMG submission 155466) | Forest soil microbial communities from Barre Woods Harvard Forest LTER site, Petersham, Massachusetts, United States - Inc-BW-H-17-O ...
CGACACCGGCACCGCCCGGGACGGTGTCGCTGTAGATTGCTACAGCTCGAGTGCCGAAAGCTCCTGTACAACACGAGCTTTCGTGTGTGGAGCTTGTTCTAGAGCTTGAATCCGGCCTTTTTCGCGGCGGACAAGTCGGTGATCTCGGTCCAGTGCCCGGCGATATCCTCTACCGACGGCGGCTTGTCGAAGTTGACGCCATCGTTCTGGAACAGCGCAGTCCGCTGCACCTTGCCGCCGCCAACGATGAACACCGATCCGTTGTCGGCACATTCCTCCGTGCACAGGTAGGCCACCACCGGCGCGACCCACTCCGGCGTCAGCTTCTCGAGCGCTTCGGGCGGCATGATGTCCTGTGTCATTCTGGTGGCCGCGATCGGGGCGACCGCGTTGGCGTGGATGTTGTACTTGGCGCCTTCGAGCGCCAGGGTGTTGATCAGACCAACCAGGCCGAGCTTGGCGGCCCCGTAGTTGGTCTGGCCGAAATTGCCGAACAGCCCGCTGGTGGAGGTGGCGACCACCGCCCGGCCGTAACTCTGCTCGCGGAAATGCGGCCAGGCCGCGCGCAGGACGTTATACCCGCCGTAGAGGTGCACCTTCAGCACGGCATCCCAGTTCTCCGACGTCATCTTGTGAAAGGTGCCGTCCCGCAGGATCCCGGCGTTGCTCACCACACCGTGCACGGCGCCGAACTCGTCGAGCGCGGTTTTGATGATGTTCGCCGCGCCGTCCTCGGTGGAGACGCTGTCATAGTTGGCGACCGCACGGCCACCCGCGTCGCGAATCTCGGCGACGACATGATCGGCCATCGCCGAACCGGCGCCGGTGCCATCGCGGGCTCCGCCAAGGTCGTTGACGACGACGCTGGCGCCCTCCCGGGCGAGGGTCAGGGCGTATTCACGGCCCAATCCCCCACCGGCTCCGGTGACGACGACGACACGATCCTGCACTCCGGGCATCAGGTTCCTCTCTGCTGTTATCAGGGGTCGGGGTTATCGGACCGGGGTCGCCATCGGCGCTAGAACAGCCGGCGAGCCAGCTTGAGGGCCCGCTCGGTGTAGGGCGGGTAGATGAAGCTCGAGAAGTCGGGTCGAGTCGGTTTGGTCAATACCGACTTGCGATGGCTGAACTCGTCGAACCCCCACTTGCCGTGGTAAGCACCCATGCCCGACGCGCCGACACCACCGAACGGCAGCTTGGCCGTCGACACCTGGAAGGCGAGATGGTTGACCAGCATGCCGCCCGCCGGCACCTCCTTGATCACCCGTTCACGGGTTTCACGTGACTTGGTGAACAGGTATGCCGACAGCGGCTTGGGCCGCGCGTTGACGAAGCGGATCGCCTCATCAAGGGACTTGACGGTAAGCACGGGCAGGATCGGTCCGAAGATCTCGTTTGTCATCAGCGGCCCCTCCGGATCGGGGTCGAGCACCACGGTGGGCTGGATGCGCAGGCTCGACGCGTCAGACTTGCCACCCACGGTGACCGTCGCCTTCCCGTCGGCCTCGGCCTGGGAGATGTAGCCGCTCAACCGGTCGAACTGGCGCTGGTTGACGATGCGCATTCCGCTCGGGTCGTCTTTGGATCGGAACTTGGTGATGGCGGCGCTGATCTTACTGACGAGTTCGTCGCGAATCGTTGCGTCGGCCAGCACGTAGTCGGGGGCGACGCAGGTCTGGCCGGCGTTCAGGATCTTGATCCAGGCGATCCGCTTGGCCGCGACGTCGATGTCGGCGTCGGCCGCCACGATCACCGGGCTCTTGCCGCCGAGCTCGAGCGTGACCGGCGTCAGATGCGGTGCGGCGCCCTCGTAGACCTTGCGGCCGATCTCGGTGCCGCCGGTGAACATGACGCGGTCCAGGCCCTGCGCGATCAGCTCCTGACTCACCGCACCGTCGCCCTCGACCAAGGCAATCGCGTCATTGTCGAGGTAGCGCGGCACCAGCTCCGCCATCACGCGTGACGACGCCGCGGCGATTTCCGAGGGCTTGAGGATGACGGCGTTTCCGGCGGCGATCGCCCCGACCGCGGGACCCAGCGTCAGGTAGAACGGGTAATTCCAGGCTCCGATGATCAGCACGGTGCCGTAGGGCTCGTACTCCACCCAGCCCCGGCCGGGCAGCTGTGGGGCCTCGAGGAGCGTGTACTTGCGGCGCGTCCACTTGCGCACCTTCTTGGCCGCATACTTCGCTTCGCTGACGGTGGTTGCGACGTCGGCGATGAATGCCTCAGCCGCGTTGCGGTCCAGGTCTTCGGCCAACGCCTTGCCGATCGCGTCCTCGTTCTCCTCCATCAACGCCTGCAGGGCAAGCAACTGTTGCTTCCGCCACTCGATGCTGCGCGTGCGCCCGCTGGCGAAGGTCTGGCGCAGCCGTGCCACCGTCGCAGGGATATCGGTTGGTTGAGGTGCGGCCGATTTTGCTGCGTCCTCAGCCGCCCCGTTCTCGGATTCCTGAGCCTTTGGTGCAACCGATTCGGTGGTCATCGCTTTCCTTCCTTCCCAGAGATCGCGCGGCGCATTTCGCGCGGGCGCTCAAGGTGATAACCGCGATCCTAACCACCCGGTCAGGACAGCAGTAAGGAAGATCCGACCGGACCTCGATATCGACCGCTTCGTCAGGGCTTGGACGCCGTCACGAAGCTGTTCGCGAATGGCCTTTCGTCCGATTGTGGCGGTCGGCCCAACCGCAGCGCCTCGTCGCGAGCATTCACCGACCGCGTGGTCCAGCCGTGCGCGGCGAACCAGTCGGCACAGTCGGGGCGGCCCTCGTCGTCAAACCAGAGGTCGAACGGGTTGAACGAAGTGTCTTCGCCGCGCGCTTCGCGCTTGGCCCGCAGTTGGGCCCACTTCTCCTCGGCCTCTTTGCGCTTCTCCTCGTCGACGCCGAAGATCTCCACCGCCACTTGACTGCCGGATCCGCTCAGCATGTCGATCGAAGTGAACATGGCTTCCTGCGCCGCTCCCGGCAGGAACGGCAACAGCCCTTCGGCCAGCCAGGCCGTGGGCCGGGTGGTGTCGAATCCAGTGTCGCGCAGCGCTTGTGGCCAATCGTGGCGTAGGTCGACGGCTACCGGTCGGCGATCGGCGGCCGGCGCGGCGCCGTGGCCGGCCAGCGTCTCGGCCTTGTACTCCAGCACCTTGGGCAGATCGATCTCGTAGACGACGGTGCCGGTCGGCCAGTCCAGCCGGTATGCGCGCGAATCCAGCCCGGCCGCCAGGATCACGACCTGCCGGATACCGGCGGCAGCCGCTTCGGCGAAGTACGCATCGAAGAAATGCGTGCGCACCGCCTGGTAGTTGATCATGTTCTGGGAGTTCGGGGTGAAATCCGGGTCTTCGTCCTCGTCCGGTCCCGCCCACCATGCGTGAACTTGCTCCCGAACTCCCGCGAGCTCGGGCGTGGAGACCAGCGGCTCGGCGAACTGATCCCGGATCAGCGGGTCAACGCTGGCGGTCTCGGCGGCACGGGCCAATGCGACCATCACCGCGGTCGCCCCGACGCTGGTTGCGATGTCCCAGGAGTCATCCGCGGTGCGCGCCATTACACGCGCTCCGCAATCACGAACTCGGCGAATGCGTCCTTGTCGTCGGCCATCGGCACGTCGTCAACCCAACGGCCCATCCGCCGCATCTCGTCCCCCGAGTTTTGCGCCACGGCGCGCCAACCGTGTTGGTTGAGCCAGTCGGCGACCACCGCTCGGTGGTCGTCGCGATACATCAGCTCCCCCACGTCGATGGTCTCCCCCAAGCCAATCTCGTCGGCCACCTTCTTGAACCGCTCCCGCATCTGCTCTCGACGATCGTCGGCGTGGGAGGCCGCCGTCTCCGTCGCGATCCGGCTCCCGGCCGGGCTCAGCTCACCGACTTGGGTGAACAGCCGGTCCTGGGCCTCGGCGGGCAAATACATCAACAGCCCTTCGGCCAGCCAAGCCGTCCGCTCCGACGGGTCAAACCCGGCGGCACGCAGCGCTGCGGGCCAGTCCTGTCGCAGGTCGATGGCTACCTCACGGCGCTCGGCCGAGGGCGTCGCACCGTTTTTCGCCAGGGTCGTGGACTTGTAGGCAAGTACCTGCGGCTGATCGATCTCGTACACGGTGGTGCCGGCCGGCCAGTCCAGTCGGTAGGCGCGGGAATCCAGTCCCGACGCAAGGATCACCACCTGCCGGATCCCGTCCGCGACGGCGTTGGCGAAGTACGTGTCGAAGAAGTTCGTCCGTACAGCTTGGTAGCTGCGCATATGCCGCACGATGGCGGCGGTTTCGGCATCGAGAGCTTCCACCTTGGCCGCGATCGTCGGGTCGAGCATGGCTTCCCACAAGACGCCGGCACCGGCGTTGGTGACCAGCAGTTTGGCGTATGGGTCGCGGATCAGCGCATCGGGCTGCTCGGTTTCGACCGCCCGGGCCGCGGCCACCATGACCGCGGTACTGCCGACGCTGGTCTTGATGTCCCAGGTGTCGTCATGGGTGCGCAGTGAGCTCATCGCGTCCTCCTGGTCTGTAGTGGTGTTCCAGTGGGTTAGTTGGATGGCCCGGGACGGCTATCGAGATGCGCTCGCAGCAGCGTGCTGCGGACGGCCTCGTCGGCCAGGTCTTCGGGTACCGCGCGGCCCAGTCGAGCCATCTCGTCGCGGTTGTTCACGCTGTGCACCTGCCAGCCGTGCTCGGCCAGCCAACCAATGGCATCCGAACGGCCGGGCTCGTGGTAGGTCAGCGCTTCGACATTGACATCCAGACCGAGCCGCTCCCGCATCCGCTTCCAGCGGTTCGTGTTGCTGTTGGAATTCATGCCGAACACCTCGACGGCGACCCGACTGCCGGGTGCGCTGAGCGCGGTGAACTTCTCGAAGAGCCGGTCGGCAGCGTCGCTGGGCAGGTAGGGCAGCAGGCCCTCGGCGAGCCATGCGGTCGGTTGGGTGCGGTCGAATCCAGCGGCCGTCAGCGCGGCCGGCCAGTCGTCGCGCAGATCCACGGGGACCGGGCGCCGCCTGGCCGCGGGAACCGCGCCATGCGATTCCAGAATCCCGGTCTTGTACTGCAGCACCTTGGGCTGGTCGATTTCATAGACCGTGGTATCCGGCGGCCAATTCAGGCGGTAGGCCCGCGAGTCCAGCCCGGCGGCGAGGATCACCACCTGCCGAATGCCGTCGTCGGCGGCGGCGTGGAAGTATTCGTCGAAGAAGTGGGTGCGCACCGCCTGGTAGTCGATGCCGAGCCGATGCACCCGTTGCCCGTGCCGATCGCCGTCGAGCCAGGCCAGCTCGGGGTCGGTAAGCCGGGCCCAGGCCTGCCCGGCCGAGGACACCAGGATGCCGGCGAAATCGTCGCGAATCAGCGGATTGGCCCCGGCCGTTTCGACGGCACGACCGGCGGCGACTCCCAATGCGGTGGCGCCGACGAGTTCGGTGATCGCCCAGCTGTCGCCAGCGGTTCGTAACGACGGAGGCAACGAAGACAGGTCGTCGAGATCAGTCATGTCCCGACCATGCTATCCGAATAAGTTAGGCAAACTATCCGCTTTGTGCGACACATCACTGCGCGAGCATCGCCGCAGATCGGCCGTGTGCCGGTTAGTTCTTGGGCCGCCAGAGCGCGCCGGCCAGCAGCTCGCGCAACGTCTCGGTAAAGGTCTCCGTCTCCTTGGGGCTTCGAACATAACCGGCATAGAATCCCACTCCGCAGAGCACGACGAGCAGTGTCTCGGTCAGTGAATAGACATCGGTATCGCTGGCGAGCTCGCCGCTCTCGATGGCATCTTCGACGGCCCAGACCAGAAACTCCCGGCTTCTTCGCAAGGCGGCGTTTTCGGTTCGGCTCAATTCCGGATGCCGCTGCGACTCCAGCACAGTGGTGACCAGGAACGCCGATGCGGATGGATTCGAGAAATTTGATCGCAGCGCCAATGTAATGAATACCGCCAGCCGGGCGAGCAAGGTCGGTTCGCGCCTAGCCTGTTCGACGCTGGGGGTGATGACGAGTTCGTTGGTTTGGTCCACGACCTCCCGATATAGCACCCGTTTACTGGAAAAGTAGTGATTGATCGCGGGGCGGGTCAGGTCGGCGCGCACGGCGATGGCCTGGAACGTGGCCCCGTCGTAACCACGCTCACTGAACACCTCACGCGCAGCGCGCACAATGCGTTTCCGCGTCTCGTCGGCCTTCGCCGCCGGCGGACGCCCAGGCCTTCGACTCGCCGTGGGCGGCACAATTAAATTGTGCCACCCGAATGGTGCGGCATCAGGGCGTTCGGCGGAATGGCACCGAACTTGCCGGCTTGGTAGTCCTCAAGCGCCTCGATCAATTCGGCGCGCGAGTTCATCACAAAAGGTCCGTAGTGAAATACCGGCTCCCGAATCGGCTGTCCGCCCAGGATCAGCACATCAACGGCACCAAGAACCGGGCCGCGATGCGATCCCTGGGTGGTGTGGGCGCCGACGGTGATCCGATCGCCGGGCCCGAGAACAGCCAACTGACCCTGGCGGATCGGGTGAGCATCCGGACCCACATATCCGCTGCCGGACAGCGCATACACCAGCGCGTTGAAGTCACGCCGCCACGGAATGTTCAGCCGCGCCCCGTTCTGGATCGTCGCATGTGCCAACGTGATCGGGGTGTGGGTGACTCCCGGCCCGCGGTGACCGTCGATCTCACCGGCGATGATGCGCAGCAGCGCTCCGCCGTCGTCGGACGACAGTAATGTGGCGTCGGCGCCTTCGATGGCCTGATACCGGGGCTGCGCGAACTTGTCTTTACTCGGCAGATTCACCCACAGCTGGATGCCGTGGAAGACGCCACCGCTTTCCACCAGCTCGGCAGGCGGAGTTTCGATGTGCAGGATGCCGGAACCGGCCGTCATCCATTGCGTCGCGCCGTCGGTGATCAGGCCGCCGCCGCCATGGGAATCCTGGTGCGCGAACTTGCCATCGATTATGTAGGTGACCGTCTCGAAGCCACGGTGCGGATGCCAATCGGTGCCCCGGGGCTCGCCCGGCTCGTAGTCCACCTCACCCATCTGGTCCATATGCACAAAGGGATCCAGGGCGGCGGTGCCGACCCCGGCGAATGCCCGGACCACCGGGAAACCCTCGCCCTCATAACCTCGCGGTCCGGTGGTGATCGATCGAACGGCGCGTTCGGCGTCGGCGGGACCGGCGGGCCCCACCCGCGCCAACGTCAGCGTGTCTGCGGTGATAGCAGGCATTTCTACCTCCTTGTTGTAGCGTTACCCGTATAACCGGACTGCGGTCCGGATATTCCCGGCTGTCCTAAGATGACCTGGTGCGTGGGGCGCTTGGGGCTGTGGTGCGGAAGTCGCAGGGTCAGTCGCAGGTCACGCACACGTTGTGAATGAGGAGACGGAGGACCAACCCCGGCCTGCAGTGGCACCGCCCGCCGCCGCAGGCGGACGCTTCGGCGCATCGATCCGAAAGTCGGGATACCTGCGCAAGTGGCTCTTGCTGGGCATCACGATCGGCGTCATTGCCGGTCTGGGAGCGGTTGTCTTTTATTTCGCGCTGAAATACACGGAAGAATTTCTGCTCGGGTACCTGGCGGGCTATCAGATCCCAACCCCCGTCGGAGAGGGTGGCAGCCGCGGGTCGGCCGGCTTCGAACGCCCGTGGGCGATTCCGTTGGTGACGACGGCCGGGGCGCTGCTGTCGGCATTGATCGTGGCCAGGCTCGCTCCGGAAGCGACCGGTCACGGGACCGACGAAGCCATCGAGGCGGTGCACGGCGATCCGCGCGCCATCCGCTTCCGGGCGGTGCTGGTGAAGATGGTGGCCAGCGCGCTGACCATCGGGTCGGGCGGTTCGGCTGGCCGCGAAGGCCCGACGGCGCAAATCTCAGCCGGCTTCAGCTCGTTGCTTACCCGCCGGCTGAACCTGTCCGACGAGGACGGCCGGATCGCGGTGGCGCTGGGTATCGGCGCGGGCATCGGCGCGATCTTCGCCGCGCCACTGGGCGGGGCGGTGCTGGCCGCATCGATCCCCTATCGCGACGACTTCGACTACCGCTGCTTACTGCCGGGTTTCATCACCTCGGGGACGGCGTACGCGGTGCTCGGGGCTTTCCTGGGCTTCGACCCGCTCTTCGGCTACATCGACGCCGAGTATCGCTTCGAAAGAGCTTGGCCGTTGCTGTGGTTCGTGGTGATCGGCCTCGTTGCGGCGGCGGTCGGCTACCTATACGCCCGAATCTTCCACGCTTCGGTGGCGCTCACCCACCGGCTTCCCGGTGGGCCGGTGCTCAAGCCGGCGATGGGCGGACTCCTGGTCGGCCTGTTGGGTCTGCTGATGCCCCAGATCCTGAGCAGCGGCTACGGCTGGGCACAGCTGGCTGCCGATCGCGGATCGCTGCTGCAGATCCCGTTGTGGATCATCGTCGTGCTGCCGATCGCCAAGATCGTCGCCACGTCGCTGTCCATCGGCACCGGCGGATCCGGCGGGCTGTTCGGACCCGGGATCGTCATCGGCGCCTTCGTCGGGGCCGCCGTCTGGCGACTGGGCGAGCTTTCCGGGCTGCCCGGGGTGCCCGGCGGACCGGGAATCTTCGTCGTGGTGGGGATGATGGCGTGTTTCGGCAGTGTCTCGCGTGCGCCGCTGGCCATCATGATCATGGTCGCGGAGATGACCGGCTCGTTCTCGGTGGTTCCTGGAGCGATCATCGCCGTGGGGATTGCGTCATTGCTGATGTCTCGCACCAACGTCACCATCTACGAGGCGCAGCGGCTGGACCGTAGAACCGCCGAGGCCGAGCATCGAGCCGCCGAAGATTTCTAGGCCTTGCGCCGCGCGGTGCTCGCGGCGCCCTTCTCGGTGGCCTTGCCCTTATGGGCCAACTTGCCACCCGCGCCCTCCAGGTGCGCCCGGACGAACCACTGGAACTTCTCCAGGGGCCCGGCCTGGCCGATCAGGAGGTCCTGGGTGACCTGGTCGATCTCATCTGTCTCGTCGATGGCCTTGCGGATGTCTTCGATAACGCCCGTGTAGACCAGGTCCAGCGCCGCCAGGTGCGCCTGGGCGGTGTCACGACCCACCGAGTAGTCGTCCCAGGAGCGGTCCCTGATAATCGCGCCGGGAGTGCCCTCTGGCGACGCGCCGAGAGCCGCGATGCGCTCGGCAACCTCGTCGGCATAAGCGCGCACCGCGTCGACTTGCGGGTCGATCATCTCGTGCACCCCGATGAAGTTGGGACCCACAACGTTCCAGTGAATGTGCTTGAGCGTCAAATGAAGATCGTTGTAAGTGCTCAGTTGCTTCTGCAGCAGTTCGGCGAGCTGCGCCCCCTGCTTGTCAGTCAATCCCGGAATGGTGAACTGTGTCATCGATATCTCCCCTGGGTTTCATCTACACGGTCAATTCCCAGACGAATACCCGATGCCGTGGTTGATAACCACGGCCCTGCACACCGGCCCTAGACCGAGTGGATCTGCTGCACCGGCAGTCGGGCCCCGCGGCGCGGTTCGTATGCCAGTCCGCTGGCTTCGAGCAAGCGAACCACTCGATGGCGGTGCGGTCGCATTGGTTCCAGCAGCTCAAGCATGACGTCGTCATCGACCGGGCGGCCCACCAGCGTCCAGCCGATCATCTTCGGGATGTGGTAGTCGCCCACCGAGACGGCGTCCGCGTCACCGAATGCCCGCTGTACGGTCTCGGCCGCGGTCCACGCCCCCACTCCCGGCAGTGACTGCAACGCTTCGAGCGCATGCGCCGCCGGCTGGGCGGCCAGCCGTTCCAGCGACGCCGCGCGTCGCGCGCAGCTCACCACCGTCTGGGCCCGCCGCGGGTCGACATTGGCGCGGTGAAACTCCCACGACGGGATGTTTCGCCACGTCTGCGCCGACGGCGGCACCCGCATCCCGGCCGGCGCCGGTCCGGGCGGCGGTGTCCCGAACTTGGTCAGCAGCACCCGCCAGGACCGGAACGCGTCGGCGCCGGGCACCCGCTGCTCGATCACCGCCGGGATCAGGGCTTCTAGCACCTGTCCGGTGCGGCCCAGCCGCAGGTGCGGAACCCGTCGGTGCGCCGCGGCAACCGTCGGGTCCCGCGGCACGAAATCTGAGGCGTCGTCATCGGCGCCGAGCAGGGCGGGCAGCGTATCGAGGAACTCCCCAGCACCGCTGCCCCACGCTACGCAGTGGGCGGCGTTGGGAGCCGCGCGGCTGATTTGCGCTGCAACGGGCCCGGTCGGCAACAGGCTGGTCCGCCAGATCGTCCCATCCCCGCAAACCTGAAAGGACGGATCCCGGGGACCCCGGCGAAGTGGCGCCAACGTATGCCCGAAGCTGGCCACCCCGGGAAACGTGACAGTGCGCACGCTCTTCACCCCATAACTCTAGGTAGACCGGTGGTTCGCGAATTGACCATGAACTGTTTCCCAAGACACTATGGCGATGTGACGACGCCGTTCGACGACCCGCAGGCCGAACTGGCGTGGATGTTCCTGCAGAGCATGTGCGAGGGCGGGGATCTCGACGAGGGCTTTGCGCTGCTCAGCGATGACTTCAGCTATTGGAGCATCGCCACCCGTGTTTCGTTCGACAAGGAGACGCTGCGGCGAGCGGTCGAGCGACGCAAACAGCTGTTCGAGGTCAACATTGACCTGCTCCGCTGCCTCAACGAAGGGGAAACAGTCGTGGTCGAGGGTGAGGTCGACGGCATTTTCGCCGACGACACCCGATACGACAGCCCGTTCGTTTGCATCTTCGAAACCCGCGACGGGGTGATCGTGTCGTTGCGTGAATACAGCGACACCCAGTCGTTGGCGAGAGTGTTCCCCTAAGTCCCTATTGCGGTACCACGCTGATCTCGGCCTTGTTCGGGTAGAAGGCGACGTGGCCGGCGATCGCCGCGACCGCCGGGTAGGGCTCTTCATACGTCCAGATCACATCGTCGACTGTGTCGCCGGCAGAGGTGGTCACGCTGTAGTAGCTGGCGTCGCCCTTGAAGGGGCAGTAAGTGCTGGTATCGGTGCGGGTCAGCCGGTCTTGAACGACGTCGGCCAGCGGAATGTATTGCACCGCAGGCAAAGTGGCCTCCTGCAATACCAGCGCCGCCGTTGTGTCGGCGACCAGCTCGCCATCGACGCGAACCTGTACCCGTCCCCCGGTCGGCTCGATGGTGATCGGGTGACCAGCGCTGGGTTCTAATACTTCGCGGTGGGCCATGGTAAATACCTCCTCAGACGCAAGTAACTGGTGCAACAGCGGCCGGGGCTTAACACTTCCCCGTCTCGGGCGCCCCGAACGCATAGCGGTGATATTGCGCCAGCGTTCGCAACGGCGGCACCGCCGCCATCGCCCTGCCCATCCAGCGATTCACCGGCGACAGCAAACCGAACGTGTCGCTTTCGAAAACCGATTCGCATACCAAAAGACGTACCCCTGGCACCGCGTCGATGATGTCGCCGGGCCCGTTGATCGCCCAGCACAGCGTCGAGCCCGAGCGGCGCACCACGGGATTGATCGCCTGCGTCCGAATTCCAAATCTGCTGTAGGCGTCGAACTGCAGTTCTCCTGACGGGAATCGATCAACGACGCGACGCAGCAACGCCAGTCCGCCGTCTCTGGTCAGGTATGGCGTCAGGCCCTCGCCGATGAGCAGGGTTGGACTGTCGGCGGGTATCTCGGCCAGCCAGGACGGGTCGGTGACCGATGCCCGCAGCATCTGATAGTTCGCCCGGCCCGGGTACACCTGTTCGCGCAGCGCGATGACATCTGGGTAGTCGATGTCGTACCACCGCACACCCTGAGCAGGGTTGAGCCGGTACACGCGGGCATCCAACCCACAACCGATGTGCAGCACAACGGCTGGATTTTTCGCGGCGTCGTGCACGGCCAGGAACTGGCGGGCCCAGTTATCGAAGTGCAGGGAGCGGATGGCGACCGACGGAGCCCGGCGCGCGTTGATACTCGTTGTCTCCCAGTCGTAGTCGATGCGTGCCACGGCGTCCTTCGCGTACTGGTCGCCCAGGATCGGCTGAGGTGCATCGGCGTCGAGCGCTTTCCCGTACAGCGTCGCCAGCATCGTCTGAGGCGGTCCGCTCAGGTCCTTCACATTCAGGCGAACGCGATTCATGGCGAGCACCAATCGGATTGAGCGGCCGCGCCGCTCTTCTTGGCCGTGCGCATCGCGGCCCAGAACCGGGCGGCGTCCCGTATCGATTCCTCGACCGGGCGCGGCTGCCAGCCCAGCTCGCGGATCGCCTTGCTGTGGTCGACATCGGCTTCGGCGCGCATCAGCCGCACCGAGTTGAGGCTGAGTTCGGCGTCTTTGCCGGTGAGCCGGGCTTTCAGGCTGCCCAGCGCGCCCATCGCGTAGAGCGCGAGCGCAGGTACCGAGATCGATCGTGGCGGCGACGGCACACCGGCCTCGTCGGCCGCGATCCGGACCACCTCCGTCAGCGCGACCATCCGTTCGGAAATCAGGTACCGCTCGCCGACGCGCCCCCGCTCGGCGCCGAGAATCATTGCCCTGGCGGCATCGTCGACGCCGACGGCTTCCAGCTGGATGCCGTTCATCACGAAGGGCAGCTTGCCGAAGACGGTGCCGGAAATGAACGCGCCGTGCGGGGTGCGGCCCCAGTCGCCGCTGCCGTACGTGGTTGAGACGCACATGGCGACGGCGGGCAAGCCGGCCTCGGCCACGTACCGCATCACCAAATCCTCGGCCTGGACCCTGGATTGGACGTAGGGAGTCAGCCCACGCGAGCCGATCAGGTCGTCTTCGGTCGCCACGTGGCCGTGCCGCCGGCCCACCGTGACGTAGGTGCTGGTGAAGACGAACCTGCGCAGGTCTTGCTTGACGGCGATGTCGAGAACATTGCGCAGGCCTTCCACGTTGGTGCGAAACAGCGGCGACGGGTCGCGCAACCAGGCGCGGGTGTCGACGACGCAGTAATAGACGTCATCGCAACCGTCCATCGCCTCGCGCACCATGTCGGTGTCGAAGACGTCGCCGTGGAACCGGGTGACCTGCAGGTCGTCGATGCTGCGGGTATTGGCGGTCGACCGAACCATGGCGCGCACTTCTGCACCATCTGCGACCAGCTGACGGGCCACATGTGAGCCCAGGAAGCCGTTGGCGCCGATGACCAGCTTGGGTTTCGTGCCCACCGTTACTTGCTCCCCCCGCCGTTCTCTTGCATCCAACGCGCGGCGTCCTCGTCCAGCGTGCCCAGGGCCTGCGCCTTGCGACACCACTTAAGCCCGGCCCGCAGGAAGCGCAGCGGGTTGTAGATGTCTTCTTCACGACACCACTGACCGTCGCCGGCGTAGGTGATGATGGAGATGTTCGTCGCGCTGATCACGGTGCCGTCGCCGGGGTCGCGCATCGGGTTGTCCAGTTCCAGGATGACCCGCCCGGTGGGCCCGTCAATGACCGACCACAACGTCGGGAACGCGACCATGTGGCTGCCCGGGAACGTCGTCATCGTCTGTTTAATCCAGGCGCGCACCTGCTCGCGACCCCGCATGGTGCCCGCCGCGTGCTCGATGTACTCGACGTCCGGCGTGTACTGAGCGACCCAGGCGTCCCAGTCTCGTGTCTCGGCGGCCCGGGCGACAGTCTCCTCGAACTTCTCGAAGGCGGTCGCCAGTTCGCTACGGGAGAACGAGGGGGTAGTCACGCGCGGACCTTGAGTGCGCGGGTACAGCTCATCGCCGGAGTGTAGCGTGGGGAACGTCATCGGTTCCCAGGGAAGGCGAGCAATGACAACCACCCAAAAGGCCATCCTTGCCGGCGGCTGCTTCTGGGGAATGCAGGATTTGATCCGCAAGCAGCCGGGTGTGATCTCGACCCGCGTCGGCTACAGCGGTGGCGACACCCCCAATGCGACCTACCGCAATCACGGCATGCACGCCGAGGCCGTCGAAATCACCTACGACCCCGCGGTCACCGACTACCGCACGCTGCTGGAGTTCTTCTTCCAGATCCACGACCCGACAACGAAGAACCGGCAGGGTAACGACCGGGGGCCCAGCTACCGGTCGGCCATCTTCTACCTCGACGACGAGCAAAAGCGAATCGCGCTGGATACCATCGCCGACGTCGAGGCGTCCGGCTTGTGGCCCGGCAAGGTAGTGACCGAGGTCAGCCCCGCCGGGGATTTCTGGGAGGCCGAGACCGAGCACCAGGACTACCTGGAGCGCTACCCCAACGGCTACACCTGCCACTACGTGCGCCCCGGCTGGAAGCTGCCGCGCCGCGCCGACGCGCAGACACTTTAGTCACCGACCCTGAACTGAGGGCTAGGTTTTCGGCCCGGGCCAGACGCTGAACGCAGGCTGGACGCCGTCACCGCAGGCTCGATGAGGCTCAGCGTCGGCGCACGACAATCCGTCCGCCATCCTTCGGCGTGTAGGCAACACCCCGGCAGTGCCATTGTTCTCCCGGCGCCGTGGTGGTTTCGATACTGAAGTGGCGCAACACTGTTCGAAGCACCACGTCCATCTCCATGTTGGCGAATGCGGCGCCCACACACCTGCGGGTGCCGCCGCCGAACGGAACCCACGCAAAGGCCGACGGCTTGCCTCCGATATAGCGCTGCGGGTCGAAGCGTTCCGGGTCGGGGAAGACGTTGGGGTTGTCGTGTATCTGCCCAATGCTGACGATGATCGAATTCCCGCGGGGAATGCCCCACTCGCCGAGTTGGTACACCGGTGGATAAACGCTGCGGGCGGCGAAATCGATTACCGTCCTGGCCCGTTGGACTTCCAGGATCGTGGCCTGCCGCAGCTCGCTGCCATCGTTCTCGGCCTCGTCGACCAGGGCGGCCAGCAGGTCCGGGTGCCGGCTCACCCGCTCGAACGCCCAACCCAGTGTGGCCGCGGTGGTTTCGTGGCCGGCGGCCAGCAAGGTGAGTAATTCGTCGCCAATGTCCTTGCGCGACATGACCGAACCATCTTCGTAGGTGCTGCGCATCATCAGCGCGAGCACGTCGGTCCGGTCGGCGAATTTTGGGTCTGCCCGCTCGGCGTCGATCAGCTTGTCGACGATGAGGTCGTACTGGCGCCGCCACTCATCCAGCCGGCCCCACGGGCTGTAGCGACCATAGTTCCGTTTGGGTTTCGGCATCGCTGCCAGGCGCGAGCCCAGGGTGACCCATGGCGGGATGAGTCGGCGCAGCTCGTCCAGTTCGGCACCGTCTGCCCCGAAGACCGCGCGCAGGATGGCGTTGAGCGTGATGTGCATCATCGACGGCAGCGTTGCGAAAGGCCGGCCTTCGGGCCAGTTCGCGGTCTCGCGCAGCGTCTCTTCTTCGATGATCGCCTCGTAGTTCTTCATGCTCTTGCCGTGAAAAGGCGGCGCCAACAACCGTCGCCGGCGGCGGTGATCTTCCCGGTCCAGCGCGAATACCGAGCCGGAGCCGAACAGCCGGCTCAGATTGGGCTGGATGTTGCCGAGCTCCTCGGGGCTGGTGGTAAAGATCTGCTTGGCCAACTGGGGGTCAGCGACCACCACGACGTGGCCGTAGATCGGAACATTCATCATGAAGACATTGCCGTAACGGCGCGCCAGCCGTCGGATCATCCACCGTCGCGACATCGCAAAAGCGAGGCCCTGGAACATCTTCGGGAGCCGGGTGGCCGGGGGCAATCTGACTGCGGGTGACGCCGGTGGGGCGGTGACAACTTCGCTCATGGCGGTGGTGCTCCCAATATATGCCCCCGAGGTCGGGGTGGTACCGCGGTGTACCGAGGCTTTCCCGGTACGGTACTCTGTGGTACCAAATATGACAAGGTCTCGTATCCGACCGAAGGGGCGTCGTCCGTGACACCAATGGCATCAGTGGTTGGCCCAGTTGGCGAAGCCGTTTGCGACGACGCCGATCCGTTCCGGCTTCGCCTGCTCGACGGGCTGGCCACCTCGATCGGTGAGCGTGGCTATCGCGCCACGACGGTCGCCGACATCGTCCGCCACGCTCGCACCTCGAAGCGGACGTTCTATGACCAGTTCGCAGGCAAAGAGCAATGCTTCCTAGAGCTGCTGCACGCCGACAACGAGAAACTCGGCCAGAGCATCCGGGCAGCCGTCGATCCCGAGGCTGACTGGCACCTACAGATTCGTCAGGCCGTCGAGGCCTACGTGAAAAATATCGAATCCCGACCGGCCATTACGTTGAGCTGGATTCGTGAGCTCCCATCACTCGGTGACGCCGCACGCCCCGTCCAGCGCCGCGGGTTGCAGCTGTTGACCAGCTTGCTGATCGATCTGAGTGCCAGCCCGGGCTTTCGGCGTGCTGATCTGCCGCCATTGACTGCGCCGCTCGCCGTGATCTTGCTGGGTGGTCTGCGCGAACTGACCGCGCTCGCAGTCGAAGATGGAAGAGCCGTCCGGTCGATCGTCCAACCGGCCGTGGATGCGTCGGTAGCGCTGCTCGGCCCTCGACACTGAACGCGGGTGGCCTAGGCTCTCATCCCAGACCCCCGCAACAACTTGGAGGACTGCGATGCGGCTATCGACCCGGAATCAGCTCAAGGGCACCATCACCGAGGTCGACCTCGGTAGCGTGATGGCAATCGTGAAGGTTCGACTCGACGGCGGCGATCAGATCGTGACGTCCTCGGTCACCAAGGATGCCGCGGTTGACCTCGGCTTGGCGGTCGGTCAGCCCGCGACGGTGTTCATCAAGTCGACAGAAGTGACCATCGGCGTCGAATAACCTTGAAATAATCGCTGTCATGGCACCCACCATGCGCGCCGAGCGCTTTTACGCAGACACCAAAAAGGTTGCGCTGGAGGATGTTCCGATCCCGAAGCCAGGGCCTGGTGAGGTCCTGGTCAAAGTTGCCTTCTGCGGGATATGCCATTCGGACCTGAGTTTGATCAACGGAACGTTCCCGGCCCAGGCGCCGGTCGTGACTCAGGGCCACGAGGCCTCGGGCACCATTGCCGAACTGGGCCCCGACGTGACCGGCTGGGACGAGGGCGATCGGGTGGTGGTCGCCGCCGGACGGCCCTGCCAGGCATGCCCGAATTGCCGACGCGGCGACGTGGTGAACTGCTTGTGGATTCAGTTGATGGCCTTTGCGTACGACGGCGCATGGGCCGAATACACCGTGGCGCAGGCGGTCGGGCTGACCCGCGTGCCGGACAACGTCCCACTGGAGCAGGCCGCGATCCTGGCCGACGCGGTGTCGACGCCGTATGGCGCCGTGGTCCGCACCGGGAAGGTGGCGGTCGGGGAATCGGTCGGGGTGTGGGGCGTCGGCGGTGTGGGCACCCACATCGTCCAGCTCGCACGGTTGGTCGGTGCGGTACCGGTGATCGCCCTCGACATCAACCCGGCCGTACTGGACCGCGCCCTCGAACTCGGCGCGGACTACGCATTCGACTCGCGCGACGACCAGCTGCGGGACAAGATCGCCGACGTCACCGACGGCCGGAAACTGGATGTGGCCTTCGACGCCGTCGGCCTGAAGGTGACGTTCGAGCAAGCTCTTGATTGCCTGACCCCCGGCGGCCGGCTGGTGGGTGTCGGCATGAGCGCGGAGGCACCGACCATCGGACCCACGGCCACGTTCGGGTTGACCCGCAAACAGGTGCTCGGCCACCTCGGCTACCAGAATGTGGACATCGCAACCCTGGCGAAATTGGTTTCGGCTGGGCGCCTGGATATTTCGCGGTCGATCAGCGAGATCGTCGCACTGGAAGACATTCAGTTGGGCATCGAGAAGCTGGAGCGTCAGGAAGGCAACCCGATCCGCATCCTGGTCAAGCCCTGACGCGCGCCGCAGTCATATCGCGACACATAAACCACGCACACGACACGCCGGAAACGCCGCCGTAGTTTATGTTTCGACGCTGCGAAAGGCGCGGACTCGGGGAAACCGTGTACCAGCATCACCGCCGGACCGTCGGCGGGACCGGCGTCTGCGACATGGATCGTGACACCGTCCATGGCCACCATGTGTTGAGGCTATGCCAGGAACCGTTCGACGTAAGGCGCGAAGCGGGAACGCAGATCGTCCTCCGCCAGCCCGAACATCTCATACGACGTTTCGACGTTTCCCAGTCGGCCACGCTGGTGGCCCGCCAGATAGCCGGCGACCGCCGTACGCGCTTCCTCGGTGAACGGCTCGCCGGCCAGGGCGTACGCCCGCTCGGCAGCGCCGGGTTCGTCAGCCATGAAGTCGTTGAAGCGCATGTCGATTGAGCGCTGCGGACCGATGGTGTCACGATCGCGGACGAGTGCGGTGAGCATCTGCTCGAGGCGGTCGATCCACGAATCCGCAATCTGTTCCACCGGCACCGGCGAGCGGTGCATGCGGGCCGAGTAGGTGATCATCGCGATCATCGACAGCGCCACGGGCACCGGGTCGCGGTGAGTGAACACGACAATGCTGCCGGGAAAAACACGATCCAGCACCGGCACCTGCTCGAGATGCTGGGGCGACTTGAGCAGCCAGCGCCGCCCCCCACGCAGGAACTGCATCGCCTTGAGTTGCCTGGCGAGGTATTCGTAATGGGGCGTCTGGTCGTGGGTCCGGTAGTAGTCACGCCAGCGGGGCACCTCGCCCAGCGTCTCGAACAACATCGTGGAGACGTCGTTGGCCAGCAGCTGGATCTCTTCGTGGACGTGATCGGTGGTCATCTCATGCATGAGCGCGAAATGCGGCATCACGGTGTTGATCACGCTGACCGCGACGTCCATCCGGGCCCGCCGCGGATCCGGCTCAACTCCCGCCTCCTGCGGCAAGGGAAACGGCTCGACGCTTTCCCAGTACGGCATGGTGCGGAAGGTGGGCGCGGCTGCCAGCAGGTTGTGCAGGTGGGTGGTGCCGGTGCGGGGCAGGCCGGCGATGACAACCGGCGGTGCCAGTTCGATGTCGTCGATCTCGGGATGCCGGGTCAGCAGGTCGGTCAACAGAAGCCGGTTCTTGAGCAACTGCAGCAATTGCCCATAGAAGTTGACCACCCCGGCCGCGTGCAGTCCGCCGATCTCGCGCAGCGCCGCGAGGTAGACGTCGAGCCGTTCACGGTAGTCCTCGGGACCGAAATCGTTCAGGCCGGTATCGGCACTGGCCTTGGCGTGCAACGCGTTTGCATCCAACGCACACTCAGGGGCCATCGCAGCCATCATGTCGAGGATCTGCTGCGCCTCAGCGCTGAACCGGGGCTCGGCCAGGTCTTCCAGGCGAACAACATTGGTCGCGGCGTTAGTCATGGCGACTTATGTTACTCTGAGTTACGTAATGGTAGTTGATTTTGGCCGACCTCGTGACCCGCGTATCGATGATGCGGTGCTTCGCGCCACGGTTGAACTTCTCGCTGAAACCGGTTACCCCGGGCTCTTGGTCTCCGCGATCGCCGAGCGAGCCGGTACCAGCAAGCCCGCGATTTACCGGCGCTGGCCCAGCAAAGCGCATCTCGTGCACGAGGCGGTATTCCCGATCGGCGCCGCGACAACAATTCCCGACACCGGATCGCTGCCCGAGGACCTGCGCGAGATGGTGCGCCGCACAATGGCTTTCCTGACCACACCGGCCGCCAGGTCGGCCCTGCCGGGGCTGGTCGGCGAGATGGCATCGGATCCGACCCTGCATTCTGCGCTCCTCGAACGGTTTGCCGACATCTTCGCCGGTGGCCTCGCGGAGTGGCTCGAGCGCGCCACTGGCCAGGGTGAGGTCCGGACCGGCGTGACCGCCGCCGAGCTGGCCGAGGCCATCGCCGGCATTACATTGCTGGGCCTGCTCACGCATGTCACCGAACTCGACGAGGCCTGGGTCGATCGGACGACCACCTTGCTCCTGAAAGGAATCAGCGCATGACACACGAGTCGACTGCCGCATGGCGAGAGCTACTTGCGACCGTCAGTGACCTTGACCGCTCCTTCGTCGAAGGTGACCGCGCGGTTACCGACGACCGGCACGTTGCCGACGGCTATCGCATGCTCGCCGCCACACTGGGTGTGGCGTTCGACACCTATCTGTTCCCCGAACCCGGTCGGCCGCAGTTCGTCGCTGTGAATACCCCGTTCCGACGTGATCGTCGGTGGGGTGGCGACAACACCGACGCTTATTACTTCATCTGTCCGGTTGATCCGAAGCGGCGCTACCGCATCAGTGGCAATAAGGGCGACAGCGTGTATTTCTCGGTGACCGCCTATAACGAACCATCGCCCGGCGCGTGGTCGGACCGGGTCGTTGCGATAGTTCGTGACAGCGATCTCGACGTCCTTGATATCGACGCCGACGGCAACTTCAGCTTCGAATTCCCCGCGACGCCCGACGCGGCCGTGCTGATGACCCGCGACTACCAAGCCGACCCGCTGACCGGCCGCCCGGTTTCCTGGCGTATCGAGGCGCTCGACGAGCCGGACCCGATACAACACGGCGACGCCGAGACGGCCGCACGCGTGCGGGCGGCCGCCACCTGGATGCGCACTATGTTTGCCATCGTGCCGCTGGCCGTCGGGACCAGGGTCGACGACAAGCACTCACTTGGGCACGAGACTGCCTACGCCGCAAACCAATTCGCCGATCCCTATCAAGTGCCCGACGCCAACTTCGGCTGGTCGGCGCGCGACGCCTGCTATTCCTACGGCAGTTTCGTGCTCGACGACGACGAGGCGCTGGTCATCACGCACCGACCTCCATCATGCAGGTTCTGGAACCTGGTGGTGTGGAACCAGTTCATGGCCACCTACGGCGCCGAGGATGCGCGTTGCTCCATCAACGGCCACAGCGCGGTGCTCAATGGCGACGGTTCGGTGACGATCGTCTTGTCCCGCGGGATGACGGCCCACCCGAACTCATTGACCACGCTGGGCTATCCGCGTGGCAACCTCGCCTTCCGGTGGTTCCTGGCCGACGGAGTGCCGGGGCGGCCCGAGGCGAAACTCGTGAAAGTGTCGGAGGCACCGACAGCCGTGCACTGAATCATGGGGCTCTCGCGCCCGACAACTCGACCGCGGTGGCGGTCCGCATCAACGCACCCCGTGCTCGGCCAGCCTCTTGATCGTGGCCAGGGTCTTTTCGATCGCCGTCTCGAACTCGCGCAGTCGCACGAACACGATCTTTTCCTCCTTGTCGGGCATCGAGTCGATCGCCGACGACAACCCCGAGCGTCCCGGTCCCATCCGCATCCAGTAGCTCAGGGCGGTACCGCCATCTCGTGGTGTCAGCCGGAATCGCCATGTCGCCGAGGGGTATTCGGGGTCGCCGACCGCCCAAGCGAATTCCCGCGCTTCGTCGCAGGCGACGATCTGTGACATGGTGCTCCATACTCCGAACGCGTCGTGTGAGTTGTGTCCAACGAACTGCGCGCCGACCCGGGGCCCACCGGCTCCGCCGACCCACTCCACAGCCTGCAGCTCGTTGGAGAGGGTCGGCATCAGCTCGATATCGGAAACCAGACCCCAGACCCGGGCTGGATCGGCGTCGATCCAGGTCGAAGCTTCCACTGTTGGTTTGTCCGCGTAGCGCGCGCCGGTCCATTCCACGGGGCCTATTCTCCCCCGCCTGGACCCGGGCGACACCCGGCAATTTACGCGCCGACGGGGACTCGTTCGGCTGGCTTGCCCCGGGCCGCCCGCCGTAGCGACCAGGACTCCGGAAAGGTCAGCTTGACGATCTTGCGGACGACGGTGCCGAACTGTCGCAGCAGCGGACCGTTGTTGTATGGGATGCCGTAGCGTTCGCAGATCTCTTGCACCTCGGACGCGATATCGCCATACCGTCGCGCCGGCATGTCCGGGAACAGGTGGTGCTCGATCTGGTGCGACAGGTTGCCGGACAGCAAATGGAAGATCTTGCCCCCGGTCAGATTCGCCGAACCGAGGACCTGACGGAAGTACCACATGCCGCGCGACTCGTCCTTAGTCTCCTCGATGGTGAATTCCTGTGTGCCGTCCGGGAAGTGTCCGCAGAAAATGATCATGTAGGACCACACGTTGCGCATCAGGTTGGCCGAGAGGTTGCCCGCGAAGACGAACGGCGCGAACGGTCCCGCCAACAACGGGAAGGCGACGTAGTCCTTGAGCGTCTGCCGGCGCGTCTTTCTCCAGATCGCCTTCAGAACCTGTCGCTTGTCGGCGAGCCGGATCTCACCGGAGCGAATGCGCTCGGTTTCCAGTTCGTGCAGCGCGACGCCGTACTGGAACAACACCATCAGCAGGAACGCGTAGACCGGGTTGCCCAGGAAGTACGGACGCCAGGGCTGGTCTTCGCTCATCCGCAGGATGCCGTAGCCGATGTCGCGGTCCATGCCCACGATGTTCGTGTGGGTGTGGTGCATGTAGTTGTGCGAATGCCGCCACTGATCGGCGGGGCAGGCGGTGTCCCACTCGAAGGATCGGCCGGAGATCGCCGGGTCACGCATCCAGTCGTACTGACCGTGCATGATGTTGTGGCCAATCTCCATGTTGTCCAAGATTTTCGATAGGCCCAGCATCGCGGTTCCCAGCAGCCAAGCCGGCGGCAGGAACAACAGAGCGCGTCCGCCCACTTCCAGGGCGCGCTGGGCTTTGATGACGCGGCGGATGTAATCCGCGTCCTTTTCACCGAGGTCTGCCATCACGCGTTCCTTGATGGCGTCGAGTTCGCGGCCGAATGCATCGGCCTGCTCGGGGGTCAGGGTGATCTTGTCGTGTGACATTGCTTCTCCTTGAAAGGGCTTTAGAGGGCGAGCTCGACGTCGCCGACGGGAACGGACACGCAGATCTGCACGTCTTCGTCGGGGCCGGTCGAGACCGCACCGGTGGTCAGGTTGCGCACGGTGCCGGAAGTCTTCCGCCGCGTGCAGGTGTGGCAGATGCCCATTCGGCATCCGTTCTGTGGCGTCAGGCCGGCCGATTCGGCCTGTTCCAGCAGCGAGCGGCCGTCGTCGACGACGTCAACCTCGCTGTCCGAGAACGTTATTCTGCCGCCCGACGCATTCGCCGGCGGCTCGAACACCGGCGGCACGAAGCTCTCGGTGTAGACGTTCTCGCAGTGCTCGCGGACGGCTTCCACCAAAGTGGCTGGCCCGCAGGCGAACACCACATCGGGTGAGGGCATGGCGGCGGCCAAATGCTCCGCCCCGAAGCGGCCGACGAGATCGCCGGCATCCGATCGGATGTACCCGTGCAGCACACGGACGCCAGGCATCCGGGCCAGCTCATCGCGGTAGCACGCCTCCGGGGCACTGCGCGCGTAATGAACAAACGCGATCTCGTTGCCAGGGGCCTGGGTGCGTCCCTCCGCGACCAGGGTGCGCAGCATCGCCATGACGGGCGTGATGCCGCTCCCGCCCGAGACGAACAGGATCCGTGGCGGCCGTTGAGTCGGCAACACAAAATCGCCGCCGACACCGGCCAGGCCCACCACCATGCCGCGACGGGCCCGCTCGTACAGATAGGTCGAGACCAGTCCGCCGTCGTGCAGACCGATTGTCAGCTCGAGGTTGCGGCCGCCCTCGGCGTTGGCCGGCGAGTAGCAGCGGCTGTGCCGTCGGCCGTCGATGTCAACCGTGAGGTTGACGTACTGACCCGCCTTAACGGTGTGGGTGCAAGTGAAGCTCTCGTTCGGAGCGAGGATGAGGGTGACGCTGCGCGGAGTTGTCCGGCGCACATCGACGACCTTGGCGCGACCCTCGCCCAGCGTCCATGTCGGCGCCACCAGCTCGGTGTAGCGGTCGACACCGTGCGGGCCGGTGAGCAGGTCAACCAGGTCAGAACCCAGGACTCGCCGTTTCAAAGTTTGAGTGAACATATGTACACTGTGGGGCGAGGAACTGCAGTTAGTCAAGGGTTTCCGCAGCTCTGTGGTAGGGTTCACATAGTGAACAGTCGTACTCCCAGCTCACGCTCGCATCGGTCGGGTCGCGAGCGTTCCCGCGAAACCCCATCGCGCGAGGAGCGCAAGGAGGCGACGCGGCGTGCCATCATTGCCGCGGCCCTCAAGCTGCTGCAAGACCGCAGCTTCAGCAGCCTGAGCCTGCGCGAGGTGACCCGAGAGGTCGGGATCGTGCCCGCGGCGTTCTACCGTCACTTCGAGTCGATGGAGGCCCTCGGGTTGGTGCTGATCGACGAGTCGTTTCGCGCCTTGCGCGACACCCTGCGCGGGGCCCGGGCCGGCAAGCTCGACCCGACCCGGGTCATCGAATCGTCCGTCGAGATCCTGGTCGGCAGTGTCGCCGACCGGCGCGAACACTGGCGGCTCATCGGCCGGGAGCGCTCCAGCGGCCTGTCAGTCCTGCGCTATGCCATCCGGACCGAGATCCGGCTGATCACCTCCGAGCTGGCCACCGACCTGGCGCGCTTCCCCGGCCTCAATGAATGGAGCACCGAGGACCTCACTGTGCTGGCGACCCTGTTCGTGAACGCCATGATCGCCATCGCCGAGGCAATCGAGGACGCCCAGAGTGCCGAGGCGCTGGAGGAGATCCGGCGCGTCGCCGTCAAGCAGCTGCGGATGATCGCCATCGGTATCGCCGGCTGGCGAAGCAGCCCCTGACGCGGCCTCAGATGGTGAGCGGATAACCGCCACTGACCTTAAGGGTTTCCCCGGTGATGAACGACGCTTCGTCGGAGCAGAGATAGAGCATGGCCGACACGATGTCGTCCATGGTGCAGATCCGGTGCACCAACTGCAGCTCCTCAATGAAGTCCTCGACCAGCGGCTGCGGCAGATCGGCCAGCGCACTTTCGGTGTTCGTCAGGCCCGGGGCTATCCCGTTGACGCGAATCAGGTCCGCAGACAGTTCGGAAGCGAATGCGACCGTCAATCCGCGCACCGCGAGCTTGGACACGCCATACGCGGTGTTGCTCAGGAAGCCGGCCGACGAGGAGATGTTCAGCACCACGCCGCCGCCACGTTTACGCATCGAATCGCGGCACGCGAGAGTGCAATTGATCACGCCGATTACGTTCACGTCGAACAAGCCACGGACCTCGGCCCGGGAAAGCGCACCAAAAGGCTGGTTGTACTTCATCAGGTGGCGGCCGGCGTTGTTGATGAGGATGTCGATGCCGCCGAACCTCTCGATCGTGGCGGCGACGGCGGCGTCCACCTGGTGCTCGTCGGCGACGTCGCAGGCCAGCGCGATCGCCCGAGCACCTCGAGCCGTCAGTTCGTTAGCGGTGCGGTCGGCACCCTCGAAGTCGATGTCAGCGATACCGACGGCGGCACCCTCGCCGGTCAGCGCGCGGGCGAAGGCCCGTCCGAGCCCGATGGCGCCGCCCGTGATGAAAGCGGTCTTCCCCTGGAATCGCACAAGCCAACGCTATCTCGGCATGGACCGTTACCGCGGTGCACGCCACATCGGCCACAATGTTGGGCCACCGTCGGGCAGCTTCATCTCACCGGTGACGGTGAAACCGAAACGTTCGTAATACGGCACATTTTCGGGTTTCGAGGATTCGAGATAGGCCGGACAGTACTCGGCATCGCAGCGCTCCAGCCGTGACCGCATCAGGGCCTGTCCGAAGCCCTGGCCGCGGACGGCCGGGTCGCTCCCGATCGCTGCCAGATACCAGTGCGGTTCTTCGGGGTGCACGCGCTTCATCAGCTCCTGCAAGCCACGTGCCATCGCCGTCCGGAAGCCGAACACACGCAAAAATGTCGGCGTCATCGCGAGCTGTGCTCGCTGCGTTTCTCGCCATTCGTTCGGCGGATCCCAGAGTGCCGCCGCGCCGACGCCCGGTCCATCACAGGCCACCTCCACGCCGCCGCGGGCCAGATGGTGATGACGGGTCATCGTCGCGAACATCCGGCAGAGCTGCGCGGTCCGCGCCTTCTCATTCGGAAGCAACCAGGTCGTCACCGGGTCGTCGTAAAACGCCCGGCCCAGCGTGCGTGACAACTCGCGGACATCGTCTTTGCGCGCCCGGCGCGCCTGGGGAGCCACCCAAGCCACGCTAGTGGGTGGCTGGGCGGCTACGACGAGTAGTCGCGGAAAGTCATACGATCGAAAGCCACAGCACGTTTATGCACGAGGCCAGCGAACAGGTCAACACCGCGCGCCGCTCAGCCAGCGCATCTGCTCGGCTGATTCTTCAGCATCGAGCTTGCGCATCACGGCTCAGGACACCCAGGGGCCGATGCCGCCGATCTTGTCGATGCGGATGCGAGTGAGGACTCCCGGCGGTGCACCCTCAGGCGGGAACACGTCCGGGTTGGACAGTGTCTGGGCGAGCTCCTTGAGCAGCTCAGGCGCGCCGCCCTGCACGATCCGCGCGGTGCCGTAGACCGCGAGGTAGGGGCGCATCTCCGGAGCCACGTCTCCCACGGCGGCGATCGTGAGGGCCACCCGGGGATCGTTGCGCACGTTGCGAACCTTCTTGTGTTCGCCGAGGTGGGCGGTGACGAGTTCGTCTCCGTCCGGCGTCGACTGCAGTGCGACCCAGACCAGGGAGACCTGGGGGCTGCCGTCGGGATTGAGGGTGACCAGCGTGGCGTCGGCACCCTTTCCAACGAGATCACGCGCGGCGTCGTTGAGTTTCATACCGTCGTCTACCGCCCGGCGGGCGAATTCATTCCCGCATTTACGATGGTGATGGCTCCATAAACCCTCCATCAAACGAGCCGGTGCGATGCTGGCACCGGGGAACGGTTGCCGACGGTGTGGGATTTTGAAACGGACCCGGAATACCAGGCGAAGCTGGACTGGGTCGAAAAGTTCATGGTCGAGGAACTCGAACCGCTCGATCTGGTCTCCCTTGATCCCTATGACAAGAAGAACGCCGAGATGATGGCGATCCTGCGGCCGTTGCAGCAGCAGGTGAAGGACCAGGGACTGTGGGCGGCGCATTTGCGACCCGAACTTGGCGGACAGGGGTTCGGCCAGGTCAAGCTCGCGCTGCTCAACGAGATCCTGGGGCGCTCCCGGTGGGCGCCGTCGGTGTTCGGCTGCCAGGCGCCCGACTCGGGGAACGCCGAGATCCTCGCGCTGTTCGGCACCGACGAGCAGAAGGCCCGCTACCTGCAGCCCTTGCTCGACGGCGAAATCACCTCCTGCTATTCGATGACCGAACCGCAGGGCGGCTCCGATCCCGGCATGTTCGTCACGGGCGCGACCCGCGACGGTGACGACTGGGTCATCAACGGGGAGAAGTGGTTTTCCAGCAACGCCAAGCACGCCTCGTTCTTCATCGTGATGGCCGTGACCAAGCCCGACGCCCGCACGTACGACAAGATGTCGCTGTTCATCGTTCCGGGCGAGACGCCGGGCATCGAGATCATCCGCAACGTCGGGGTGGGAGGCGAGTCGACCAAGCACGGCTCGCACGGCTACGTCCGCTACAACGATGTCCGGGTGCCGGCCGATCACGTGCTGGGTGGTGAGGGCCAGGCGTTCATGATCGCCCAGACCCGACTCGGCGGTGGCCGCATCCACCACGCCATGCGCACAATTGCATTGGCGCGCCGGGCCTTTGACATGATGTGCGAGCGCGCGGTGTCACGACAGACCAGGCACGGTCGACTGTCCGATCTCCAGATGACCCAGGAGAAGATCGCCGACAGCTGGATCCAGATCGAGCAGTTCCGGCTGCTGGTGCTACGCACCGCGTGGCTGATCGACAAGCACCACGACTACCAGAAGGTGCGCCGCGACATCGCCGCAGTCAAGGTTGCCATGCCCCAGGTGCTGCATGACGTCGCGCAGCGGGCCATGCACCTGCATGGCGCGCTGGGCGTCTCCGACGAAATGCCGTTCGTCAAGATGATGGTGGCCGCCGAGTCACTCGGCATCGCCGACGGCGCCACCGAGCTGCACAAGATGACGGTGGCCCGCCGCACACTGCGCGAATATCAGCCTGTGACAACGCCTTTCCCATCTCAGCACATACCTACCCGGCGCGCCGAAGCCCAGGCCCGGCTGGCCGAACGCCTCGAACACGCGGTCGCCGACTTCTAGCGGCCCATCGCCACCGCGACACATAACCTACGCACACGACACGCCGAAAAACATGTGCGTGGTTTATATCTCGAGAAACCTGGCAGGCCCGTCACGAAATGTAGCGAACGAGGGCTTCGGCGACGCAGGCCGGCTTGGGCGACCCGTCGATCTCGACGGTGGTCGACACCGTCGCCTGTACGGCACCGTTGCCGAGGTCTTCCACGCCGACCAGCGAACTCTGCGCACGCACCCTGGAGCCGACCGGCACCGGTGCGGGGAAACGAACCTTGTTCAGGCCGTAGTTGATTGCGAGCTTGATGCCGTTGACGGTGTACATCTGCTGCTGCAACCGCGGCAGCAGCGCCAGCGTCATGTAACCGTGTGCGATGGTCTTGCCGAATGGACCCGCGGCCGCCCGCTCCGGGTCGACGTGGATCCACTGGTGGTCGCCGGTCGCATCGGCAAACAGGTTGACGTCTTCCTGAGTGATGGTCACCCAGTCGCTCTGCCCGATGGTCTCGCCCGCGGCGGCAGCAAGGTCGGCGACTGACTCGAAGGTGCGCATGGGTCTCTCCTCTGCTTTCCGGTGATCAACATCGTGCCACCCCCGGATTCGTGATTCGGGACCGGTAGCAGCGCGGGGATGATCCACTCAGCACATGACAACGATGCAGGCCGCATTGGCCACGGCGGTGTGGACGGCGGCCACCCGGCAACGATCACCTTCGCCGGTCCCACCTCCGCCGACCCGGCTGTTGGTGCGTGTGACCCGCAGGCGCTCGCGGTGGCCGCTAGCTCGGCACAGCCTGGGCTAGGTGTACTGACCTGAGAGGTTAGGTACGCGGGCGGCGGGTGGTTGGCCGCCGAGGTAAACGTCGACGGTGCGGCGCCGGTCCATGCCAAGCAGACACCGGGCGGATACCTAGGCGGCACCACGCCCGGCACGACCGTCACACTCGAGCCTGGCCACGGCGCCCACGCGATGGTCGAATGGGTCGCGGCCGCCGGGGGGCCAGATCCAACGTGCGCGATCTACGGGCCCTCGGGGGCCGATGTGACCCTGCGCGTCACACCGCCCGGAATGTCGCAGACATTTACCGTCCCGATCTCGGTCGGGCGCAACCCTCTGCAACCTGCAGATCCACCCGCTGACCGGCGACTGAACCCTAAAGCAAGATGGTCCTGTGAGGCTGCTGCTGATCGCCGATACCCATGTCCCGAAGCGGGCGCGCGACCTGCCCGCACAGGTATGGCACGAAGTCGGAAAAGCAGATGTCGTCATCCACGCCGGCGACTGGGTAACGCCCGAACTGCTCGACGTGCTGGAATCCAGGGCCGCTCGACTAGTCGGCTGCTGGGGAAACAACGACGGACCCGAACTCCGGGCACGCCTGCCGGAACGAGCCGACGTGACGTTAGCTGGTGTGCGTTTCACCGTTGTGCATGAGACCGGCGCCACGACCGGCCGCGAAGCCCGGATGTCGCGGCTGTATCCGGACTGCGACGTCCTGGTCTTCGGGCACAGTCACATCCCGTGGGACACAACGACGAAAACCGGATTGCGCCTGCTTAATCCGGGATCGCCGACGGATCGGCGCCGAGAACCGTTCTGCAGCTACATGACCGCGAGCATCGACAGCGGCGCGCTGACGGACGTGGTCCTCCACCGCCTCGAGAAGTAGCCGGCTGCTAGCTCGCGCATAGCTTCCGCACATATATAGCTCGTATACAGAGGTATATATGCAAACCATGAAGTCACGTACTGATCTGATCACCGAGGTGTTCGGTGTCGTCGGCAGGTTCCGCCGCCAAGTCCGGCGGTCGGTCCCCAGAGGGTTCGATTCGGCGCGGCTCACCGAGTCACAGGCGGAGCTGCTGTGGCTCATCGGCCGGCGGCCGGGGATCTCGATCAGCGCCGCCGCCGCCGAACTCGGTCTGGTCCCCAACACCGCTTCGACGCTGGTCTCCAAGCTGGTATCCAACGGCCTGCTTCTCCGGACGGTCGACGCGACGGACCGCCGCGTCGGCCGGCTACGACTCGTCGGGCCCACCCAGCAGATCGTCGACGCGTCTCGCACCGCCCGGCGAGGGCTGCTGTCGGACGTGCTCGGCGAGCTTGACGACGATCAAATCGAGTCTCTGACAAAAGGATTGGAGGTCCTTGACACGATGACCCGCAAACTGCAGGAGAGGCGATCATGAGCGGAACGCTGCCAATGGCGGTCGACGCTCGGCACCTGACCTATCGCCACGGCCAGTTCACGGCCGTGGATGACGTGACATTGCACGTGCGGCCCGGCGAAACCATGGGCCTGCTCGGACCCAACGGCGCCGGGAAGACGACGGTGGTGCGCATGCTCACTACTTTGACACCGGTGCAGCAGGGCGAATTGCGCATCTTCGGTATGGACGCCCGCGATCAGACCATCGACATCCGAAGCAATATCGGCTATGTCCCGCAGCAACTCTCGATCGAGCCGGTGTTGACCGGCCGGCAGAATGTGCAGTGGTTCGCGCGCTTGTACGGTGTGCCGCGCGCCGACCGAGCCGAACGGGTGGATGAGGCACTGGAAGCCATGGAGCTACTCGACGTGGCTGAACGTCCGGCAGCGACCTATTCCGGCGGCATGGTCCGCCGCCTCGAGGTGGCGCAGGCGCTGGTCAACCGCCCGTCGCTGCTGGTGCTCGACGAACCGACCGTGGGGCTGGATCCGATTGCGCGTGACCGCGTCTGGACGCAGGTGCAGCACATGCAGGCGCAGTTCGGCATGACCGTGCTGCTGACCACCCATTACATGGAAGAGGCCGACGCATTGTGCGATCGGGTCGCGCTGATGCATCACGGCGAGCTACGAGCCGTGGGGACACCGATGAAATTGAAGTCG
>Ga0210396_10001098_pt1 | contig 30704 bp, 35 predicted proteins | sample IncBWH17OmetaG_FD_155466 | JGI IMG/M metagenome (GOLD analysis project Ga0210396, IMG submission 155466) | Forest soil microbial communities from Barre Woods Harvard Forest LTER site, Petersham, Massachusetts, United States - Inc-BW-H-17-O ...
TCGGAGCACTCACGGCCCACGCTCGAAAGCGCACCGTTCTGATCGTGAGGCGGCCATTGCGGCGACGGCCGCATACTTGTCATTGCCGGGCTTGACCCGGCAATCCATCTTCTCCGAATTCTCCGAAAGAACTTATAGCGAAGATGATGGATGCCCGGATCTGTCCGGGCATGACGAATTTGGGTGCGCGACAGATTCAAATTTCAAACGGCAAGCTAACAGACACAAACCTCACGATCCCGCCGCGCAGGCGCGCGAGTTTTACCTGAACACGGCTCGATATTCCCGACCAAGATTAGTTTGGAGCGACGTGCACGCCCCTGAGGCCTGCGGCCTGGATTGCTCCTTCGACGATGCCGATTTGCTTCGCCTCGCCGACGATCTCCGCAATTTTAGCCTGAGCTTCGGATGAGCGTCCCTTCGGCAGCGCGACCGCGACCCGAACGACATTGAATATCCCCGGCACAATCGTTGAGCCTGACAGGCGGTCGGCGACCGGATAGGCAAGCCCGGCGTCTGTTCCGAAAACGTCCGCTTTTCCGCTTCGTAGTAGTTCGTCTGCGTCGGCCGAAATTTCGGCGCTCAATGGTATGCGCACAATCTCGGCAGCCTTCAGATTATGGCTCAGGAATCGGTCGGAAGGGGTGCCTTGGATCACTCCCACCTTGACGCCTAGTCGATCAACTTCGGCGACATCGGCAAATGACTTTCCCGGCGCGGCGACGTAGATCAGATCGATCAACCATATGTCGGCGCCGAAATCGGCTTTGTCGGACGCAGCTGGAATTCGTGGCCCGATAGCGATGTCCCATTCGCCTTTGCCGAAGCTCTGCACATAAGCCTCCGGATTGGGATATGTGACCCGCTCGTAGGAAACATCCAGCTTCATGGCGATGAATTTGCCGAGGGGCTCGGCAACACGCTCCAAGACCCGGAGCGAGATCGATCCGGAACGCAGCTTGCCATTGGTTGCGATTTCCGCGACAGGCACTGACTGACCCATCGCTGCACCGGAAGCCCAGAGGGTGATTGGCACCGCGATTGCCGTCAATAAAATCCGCGCCATGAGGGATGACCGAAGTAGTGAAAGCCTTCGCGCAATCCTGAAATACGTTTGGATCATCCCACGGGCAACTCCAAACCGCGATCAAATTAGCCCGTATCTGTATCGCGCGCGAAACTTGATCCAACGGCTCTTCAAGAAGATCAAGCAATGTCGACGTATCGCGACCCGACATGACAAGCTCGCAGCCAACTTTCTGGCCTTCATCAAGCTCGCATCAATCCGCATTTGGCTGTGTACTAATGAGTCCTCGCCCTAGCTCACAGCGATCTTCGATCGATTTTCGCTACCCAGGAAACAACAAAAAGCCCGGAATCATCGCTTCCGGGCTTTTGCTATTTACCAGTAAGGCCGCGGATAGACGGGGCCCCCATACGGCCCGCCGTAGTATCCTCCATATCCGCCGTATCCGCCATATCCGCCATAATAGGCGTAAGGTGCGCCGTAATATCCAGGCCCGTACCCGTAGTATCGAGGGCCGTAGTATCCGGCGTAATAGCCTGGGTAGCCGTAGCCGCCGTAAGGGTAGCCGTAGGCGCCGTAAGCCCCTGCGGCGAGTGCACCGGCAGCAAGACCAAGACCGATACCCAGACCCGGGCCCCATCCGAATCCGCCCCATCCCCATCCCCGGCCAAATCCGCGCGCCTCCGCCGGTGCGGTCACCGTGGTTGCCGCAATCGTGGCGCCAAGAGCGAGGATCGCCAATGCCTTTTTCATGCGCATCTCCTCCATTGATCAGGTTTCCCAATAACGCAGATGTTTTTTGTTGGTTTCAGCGGGGAACTAAAGTTTCCTGAGCCGAAACTGACTACGCAGCCCCATGCGCTCCCGAACCTGTGAGGTCGGGGCGCGAAATGACCTGGCAATCCCTGGCAATCAGCGGACGATCATCAGGACCACAGCCAGAACAACGGCGCCGATCAGGCCCATCAGAAAGATAGCCCGGCGGGCCGGCCTGTTCAGGATGATCTCACCGCCCGGCGCTTTTTCGGCGGGATATGGTTTTTGGTCCATGGGGCACCGCCTGCGGGTTAAAAACAGGAAGCGTAGTTGTTCCGCGATGAGGCGAATTCAACGCCCTGCCCTCAACGGCATTTTACTGGTATTGAGCTCCCCTAAAGCCAATCTCGATCTGTTGTTCGATCTCTCAAGGAGTCAGGAACCATGCGTTATCTCCACACCATGCTGCGTGTGCGCAATCTCGATACGGCGCTGAAATTCTATCAGGACGCGCTGGGGTTGAAGGAAGTCCGCCGTGTCGACAACGACAAGGCAAAGTTCACGCTGGTATTCTTGTGCGCCGCCGAGGACGAAGGACTGCTGAAGGCCTCCAAGGGGCGCGGCGCGCCGCTGGTCGAACTCACGTATAATTGGGACGAGGAAAAATATGGCGAGGATCGCTATTTCGGCCACCTCGCCTACGAGGTCGACGACATCTACGCGACCTGCGAGCGGCTGATGAAGCTCGGCGTCACCATCAATCGGCCGCCGCGCGACGGGCAGATGGCTTTTGTCCGCTCACCGGATCTACATTCGATCGAGCTGCTGCAAAAGGGCGATGCAAAGCCGCCGGCAGAGCCGTGGACGTCGATGCCGAATACCGGCCACTGGTAGGCAACTTAATCCATCGTGCAGCATCGCTTCGCGTTGCTGCAGTGGAACCTCGCGTTCCCTCAGGCGTTCCTGGATTGATTGAGATTTTCCAAGGAGGCGATAATGGGACGAGGAATTTTGCTCTGGCTGCTGGGCGTGCCTATTCCGGTGATCATTTTGTTGTGGGTATTCTTCGGCCGGTAACTCAGGCGAATTTTGCCGTGCGTCAAGTAAGGCTCCGCCAACGGCGGAGCCTTACTTTTCGGAAGCGGCATTGCAGAAAGACATTCTGCAATAGCGATTCGACACGCGCTTTTTTTCGAAAATTCCGATATGACCCGGATCAGTCACACCACAGCCGGGAGCGAAAATACGTGTCGAACGATAATCAAGGTCAACTCAAGATCTGGGGCCGGGCCAATTCAGTCAATGTTCAAAAAGTGCTGTGGTGCCTGCGCGAACTCGACATTCCCTATGAGCGCATCGATGCCGGCATGGCATTCGGCCGCAATCGCGATGCCGATTATCTCGCGATGAATCCGAACGCGCGGGTGCCGACCCTGGTCGACGGCGATTACGTGCTGTGGGAATCCAATTCGGTGATGCGCTATCTCGTCCTCGCCTACCGGCCGCAATCGCCGCTGTACCCGCAGGCGCCGAAGCAGCGCGCCGGCGTCGATCGCTGGCTCGACTGGACGCTCTCGACGCTCCAGCCGGTCGATCGTCCGGTGTTCTGGGCGCTGGTGCGAACCCCGGTCGAGCAACGGGACATGGTCGCGATCCAGAGAGATGCCGATGCCGAGGCCGCGCAATGGCGCATCGTCGACGCGGCGCTGGCAACGCGGCGTTTCATCGAAGGCGATGAATTTACGCTGGCCGATATCGCACTCGGCGCCTATGCGCGGCGTTGGTTCGGCGTCGAAGGCGTCAGCAAACCGCCGCTGGCGCATCTCGAACGCTGGTTCGCGCAATTCGGCAGCCGGCCGGGATTTGCGCAGTTCATCGCGCCGCCGATGTCCTGAGATGATGTTGGAAATTACCGGACGAACTTGACGCCGAGCGATTTTCCGCGCCGCCAGACCACTTCGCAACTTCGTCCGGTTCTGGCGTCGCGCGAGAAGGCGAGCCGCAGCCTACCGGTCAGCGCGCTGGCATCGTCGACCGTGATCTTCGCACCTGAGCTGGACAAATCCTGCACCACGCATTGGCGCGCCGCAAAGCCGCCATCGAGGGTGACCCAACCGGGCTGGTGTAGCGATTTGCGCGCCTCGCGCTTCTTGTTTAGTTTTAGTGCGGTCATTTCGCTTCCGACGGACAATATTCTCGGTACAGCCCTACCCCGTTAGGCTTAAGGAGCCGTTGCGAAGCTCCCAAAAATTGACGGCATCGGCGTTGCCGGGACAGCTTCATTTTGCCGGGAAAACCGGTTTCCGGGCGGCTTGCCCGGCCGCGCAAACGCCACTATACGTTCGCCCGTCGCGCTTGGGATCAATTCGCCCTGATCCGGGTTCGGCACGGCGCCACCGCAGCCTCAAAGCGTTGACTTGCCGGGTATATTTGTCTTTTTGGCAGTGCGAAACGGCGGTGCCGCGACCGGGTCGGTCATGGCGAAGCCAAGGTTTTGCTCCCTTCGTCTATCGGTTAGGACGCCACCCTTTCACGGTGGAGAGAGCGGTTCGATTCCGCTAGGGAGCGCCACTAATCTCCCAAGTATAGCCCTCAAAAAAGCTGCGGCGTCCAGCAGGGTGTCCGATATCCGCATATGGACATGCGTAGAACCCAGAAGCTGTTATTATAAGCTACCGAACAAGGAGGCCCGCCATGATTGACGCGGCATTTTCTCGTCAGAGACACCGAGAGGATCTCGCTGCACGGGCGCGGCGTCGGCGATTCCTAGTACCGCTGATAGCGGCCTTCCTCTTGACCGGCGCCGGTTTGTCATTGGTCTGGGGCTTCGGCGGCACCGCGGCTCTCGCGCCCTCTTCCACCGTCGCACCACGCGGGGCAGTCTCAAATGAGATTCTAGAAACCGCGAAGGGTCTCCAGGTGACGCAACAGCAGGCCGTCGACCAGCTCCAGATCGTTCAGGATCAGCTCGTCGCCCAGAAGGCGGAGACGAAAAAGCTATCCGAACAGATCGCCGCGGTGACCGAAAAGCTTGAGGCCCTGCAGGAATCGGTTGCCAGCATGCCACCGCCCTCAACTCACGCGCTCACCCCAGCGGCTAAATCGCACTAGGCCGACCCGGCGGGTAGCCCTTCCCGACGATCTGCGTCGTTAAAAATTATTTTAGCACAGGCACCAGCAACCACTGCCTGGGTCCGCAATTGGTCTTTTGCGTTACCAGACCAAAAGGAGGGACGCATGACGAAATTCAAACTGATTGGCGCAGTTGTAGTGCTCTCTTCCACGCTGACGGGGCCGGCGACGGCGCGCCACATGCTAGCCCAGCCGGACCACTACGCCCGCAGCACCTATTGCGCGACGATTGAACCGGGAAATCCCTATTCGCCAGTGTATGATTACGAAGCCTGGAGCGGTTGGCGAGGAAGGGGTGGTTGGGATAGTCGCGGTGACGATGCCTGCGCCCGTAACCCCATGTATTCAGGAGGAAGTGTCCTCTAAACGCCCCTTGTTATGTCAAGGAGGCCGCCCTGGTGGCGGCCTCTTTCATTGGATACCCCGTCGCTGGCGTGTTCGGCGCAAGCTCTGAAAACAAACCCGCGAGCGTGAATTGGCAGGCCCTTCAGCAAAGTCAACCATCAGGCGAACTGATCGCGTAGCTGCGCGGCGGGCGCGCCTCCAATTAACTCGATCAGCAGGTCGCGGGGCTTTCTTGAATAGTGGAGCGGAGGTTCGCCGTCGCGCACCAAGGCGGCGGGCTTCAGGCCGGCCTTGATCTATTGTCTGGGGCCCGCGAAGCCAGAGAGCGACCATCACCAGGCCAGCCTGAGACAACCTGCCGGCATGGGATTGGTACGATATCGGCGCTCCGCTCAAATGCACGAAATGCGGTACGGTCGGCTACGTCGACACGCTCCTGAATTGGAGCGACGTGATCGATTTCAACAAGGGCGTTTACTGACGTGCTTCAGCGCGCGTACGCCCTTGCTATCCAATAGCTGTCGCGTCTAGGTAGATTTCTGGGAGATCTGGCGAATGCGCAATCTGGCGATCTTGGCGGCCTTGGCTTTGGCTGGTTGCTCTATCGGCGATATCAAACTGGGAGCGAACAATTTTAAGGGGCAGCCGCTTAGCGCTGTCGTTGCCAAGCTTGGCTCGCCTGAGGAACAGGAAGCAATTGCGGGACAACAAACGTACACATGGATCAGGGGTAATGCCATGCAGGAATGCCGCATCCGAGTCGTTATGGCCGGAGATGTCGTCGACTCCTATGAAGGATTTGGCGATGTTGGCACTTGCTCCCAGTACGGTGCCGTAGCCGGGGGGCTAAAGGGCTTCGGGGGCTAGATCCGGCGTCGAGACGTAACCTTCATTCAAGCCGGCGCCGAATTATTTGCGTAAAGAACCGAGTGGCAGGTGGCGATGGAGGCGTTGATCCTGGTCGCGACGCGCGGGGAGCCACCCATTCGCGTTGCATCATGCATCACCTTGAATGCGTTGCATTGATTCAAAAGTTGCTCGGTCGTGCCGCTATTGATGACCAGAGCGAACTGCTCGACGAACTTGCGCGACGCGCGCTGATAGCGCCAAACCGCCACCTCCTCGGATTGCCCACGGCTACCGAACGACTGCGCGCCTCGCGCCGGAGGGTCGTTTCCGGGTGAAGGGGAACACAAATCCAACTCGCAAGTTTTCGTTCCTGCACAATTTGATTAGATCGGGAGGTTTCCATGCGATCCAAACTTGCCATCTCGGCCCTGGTGGTCGCCTCGTTGCTTGGAGCGACGGCGATCGCGTCAGCGCAGACGCAGCCGCCCGCGGGCGCGGCGGCCGGTGGCAATGGAACAGCTGCCAAAATGGCGCCTCACAAAATGAAGTTGAGCCACCACGTGAGATATTCTCGCTCCCGCATGAACAAGTCGAGGCCGGGCGGCCGTCCAATCTCGCGAAAACCTCCGAGCTAATATCCCTGTTCAATTGTCACGGCTGAGCGTCAGACAATAAAAGCCGCCGAGCTTGCCCGGCGGCTCCGTGTTGGCTTTGGCTCTCTCGTTCGATGACGCGGCCGTGGAAGCCATCCGAGAAGCTGATTTACGTCCATTTTTTCAAGCGTTCTCCGTTTCCGCCAGGGAGCGCCAAAACCTCGGAACACGTCTGCTTTGAACAGCGCTGCTGCCGGTTTGCCACCTCCCACATATTGAAAATAGACTGGGTTCATGCCTGACCATCATTTGCAGGCCGATGGCGCTCGGGTCCTTGCGGATCTCAATGCGCTGCGTGACATCGGCACCTACAAAACCGGCGTGCACAAGCCGACTTTCTCCGAACCGCATATCCGCTCGCTGGAGTGGCTGGCGCAACGGCTGCCCGAGGCAGGGCTCGCCGTCACAATCGACGGCATCGGCAATGTACTGGGCACAACGACGAAACCCGGACCCAGGCTGCTCGCCGGGTCGCACCTCGAAAGCCAGAATTTCGCGGGCTGGCTCGATGGACCGCTTGGCGTCGTGTATGCCCTCGAAGCTGCTCGCGTTCTCAATCCTGCCCCGAACGTCGACGGCGCTGTTGAAGTCGCGGCATGGTGCGATGAGGAAGGACATTTTGGAAATTTCCTCGGCAGCCGCTCTTACGTCGGCAACGTCACCGAAGCCGATATCGACGTCGCCCGCGATCGCAGCAACGGCCGGGCCATGCGCGAGGCGCTGCGCGACGTCGGTCTCGCGGGCCGAGCGCGCGTAACGGCCGAACGCGGGCGGCATATCGGCTATATCGAGGCCCATATCGAGCAAGGCGAGAGGCTCGAAAGCGGCGGTCTTGGGATCGGCGTCGTCACCTCCATCGTCGGTATCTGGCAATACCGGCTCACCTTTACCGGCGAGCAAAACCATGCCGGCACGACCCGGATGGATGTTCGCAAGGATGCCGGCCTGGCGCTGGCCCGGTTTTGCGTCGCCATCGATGACCGATTTCCCGGGGTATGCGGACCACGCACGGTATGGACCACCGGCCGCATCACCCTGGATCCCGGTGCGCCGAGCATCATCCCGGGACGCGCGGAGATGCTATTCCAGATGCGCGACGATGATCCTGACGTGATCGGCCGTCTTGAGGATCTGCTCGAAGACATGGCCGCGGAATTCAGCGCCCAAGGCCGCTGCGGCGTTACGGTGGAGCGTCTTCGTACCGGCGCCCCGGCCGTGATGGATGCCGCATTCCAGCATGCCATCGAAGCGGCGAGCTTAGCCTTTGCCGGCGGCAGGTCTATCCGCATGCCGAGCGGCGCCGGTCATGACGCCCAAGTGCTCGCCACCATCATGCCCGCCGGCATGCTGTTTGTGCCTTCGATCGGCGGCATCAGTCATCACTGGAAGGAAAATACCGATGATGCCGACATCGTCACGGGCGCACGGGTATTTGTCGACGCTTGCCGGCGTCTCTTGTCGGAATAAGCAGTGCGAGGCCCCAGGAAGCATTTGCTGCGGCGCAACGATCAGGCTTGCAGTGCACCGGATTGTTTGACCACCGCAACCGGCTTGGCCAAGTCGTTTGCCAGCTGCTTGAGGACGGCGGGATCGCGGCTTGAGAGCAGTCGGGCAAATTCGTCAAGTTCGAAAGGCAAGTCGGAGAAGGCTGAGGCGGGCTTGCGCCACGCCCATTTGCGTCGAATCCATAGGCGTAAACGGAGCAACATTGTCGGTCCGATCATTCCAGCCAGTGTGGAATCCTTGAACGTGACTGATGTCAAACGGTTCCGGCGCGGCGGCATCGGGTCAAAAATTTTAGGTTTGCATCAGCGCTACAGCCGACCGAGGTCGGAGAACCATGCTTGCTGGGGCACGTCGCGCGCTCGTCCGATCGATCATGCAAGGTTACACGTCCAGGGGAAGAAAACTTAAGAGGGACCGTAAACTTAAGAGCGACCGTTCCGCACAACCGCTACTTCGGCGCCGATGCCTGACCGGTCTTTACGTAGGGACCGCTCTGGATTCGACGAAGCACGGTCGGAACGTCCTCTTCGAATGTGACGAGATGCTCCCGACCGAAGAGAATTGCCGACCCGCTGCCCTGTCCCGGCTGGACCATCAGGATTTGGTCGAGGTTTACTAAAACCTCTCTTGCGGGCGGTCCTGGACGTTTCAATGCAATGAAAATAGCCATTTTAGCCCCCCGGCCAATCGCTCTCGGAAGTACACAATGTCAGAATCGTAGGCTGCGCCGGTTAAAAAAGGCAACAACGGAAGCCGCGGATGTGATCGCCGGGGGACCTATCGCGCGGGTTCGATCACGTTGCAATTGGTGCGTCCTGACATCAGACAGTCCTGCATCTTGCTGGCCGACGTCAGCTCGTGCGCCAACCATAATCCCACCACCAGCAGGACCACCGCAATCGCCAATCCCGCCATCGCCGGACGCCGGTTTTCTGGTTGTTCGGGTTCACTCATCGCAGGGGCACCTTTGCACGTCACTGACTCCCATTGTCCGGATAGCTGGTCCGTTCAGCGTCGGCCCCAGTGGACCGCGGCCCAGACTCGCTCGTGAAGGTAATACCACGCAATCTTGGTGACGATCTCGAGACCGGCAATCGAACCGGCGACTTCGACCTTGCCGGTAAAAAACCAACTGATCGCAAACGTATCGAGCGTTCCCAATGTCCGCCAACTGACGGCTTTGAGGATCGACCTTGTATGCGTCTCTGCTCCACGGAATAAAATCACCCGATGCGCCTCCTTGCTCGACGATTCACAAACCTATCATGGGTCCCATATCGTCCGCTCACATGTCCTGCATTGGAGTCCTGATTTGGAGCCCTGCATCGGAAAATCCCGGCTGGCAAATCATCGATGGACACGGCGCGCAATTGCGTGCATTTTGACCCGATAAAATCTGGAAACTCCTTGATTTAGCTGAACAATCGCAACCTGCGCGGAAGCGACAGCATTTCGTGGTTTGTTTCGTAGGTCATTGACGAGGTTGAAATGAGACTCTTTGCCGTGCTGGTTGCGGTTTGCGCGTTGTCTCTGCCTGCCATCGCCCAGACACCGGACTGCACAGCGGCTCCGGATGTCGATGGTATGCTGGCGTGCCGCGAGAAGCCCCCCTCGGCTGACAAACCGACAGGGGCAAAGCCTGCGGCGCGTGTGTCGCCAAGCCCCGCGGCAAAGGCTGATACCGGAAAAGCTGATACCGGAAAATACGTCGATGCGATCAGCGCCGAAGACGCGCGGATGAATGCGCAGCTGAAGAATATCTGCCGCGGTTGCTGAATGGCTGATGCAGGTGTTCTCGCGCCGACCTATTTGAACGGTGGATAACAGGGACAAATAGTATATTTGCCGCCTAGATGCTCATCCTTGAATCCCTTCCGACCGTCGTCGGTACGGCCGCAGTGGCGCCCGCGCTGCTGATATTGTGGCTGGTGGTCGCCGCCGACGAACGGCCGGGACCACCCGCCAGGGTCTGGACTGCGTTTGTGTTTGGCGCCGCCAGCATTTCGCTGCTGGGAATCCTGCGTGCGCCCTTCCTGGCGATCCTCTCGGCTCCCGAAAACCCCTGGGTCGCGCAGGCGCTGCATTCCCTGTTCGGCGTCGCGCTGCCGGAGGAAACCGTCAAGATTCTTGTCATTATCGCGGTTTCGGCACGGCGCGTCCGTTTGGCGGATCCGATGGACACCGTGGTCTATGGCGCAGCCGCGGGGCTCGGTTTTGCAGCCTACGAGAACCTCGCTTATCTCGTGCAGCATGCCGAGATGTGGCAATCGCTGGCGGCGTTGCGCAGCGTCCTGACGGTGCCGTTCCACGGCGCGCTCGGAATCATCGCCGGCGCTTATCTGGCGATCGCGCGATCCGGTAACGCGCTCGGCGCGCACCGGTATCACCGCGACCGGGCGCGCACCGCAAGCCGGGCCCTGGTTCTGTTGGGGCCGGTGGCACTGCATGCGGGTTTTGATTTCCCGCTGCTGATGCTGCAGAAAAACCTCGATATCGAGTCCTCCACCCGGCTCATGCTGGGAACGGCAAGCGTGCTGATCGGATTCAGCTCCATCGGATTTGCGGTGCGGCTGGTTCGCCGGGTCGGCCGTCACCACGCGCCACGCACCGCGATCGCACGCGAGCGGCTAAGCCAGTTGCGCCGAATGTGGGCGCTGCTGGTGGTCGGCGGCGGCGCGGGGTTCGCCGGCGTGGCTTTTGTGCTGTCATCGATCCACCACTGGCTGCTCAACCCGGATCGTAACATGGCGTTCGTTCTCATCCCCGTGGGCCTTGTTTCCATCCTGGTCGGCATCGCCCTGCTGGTGGTCACCACCACAATCTATTTTTTCGGCCGCGATCGGATGCGCACGACCTCGCAAGGCTTGTCATCGGCGCCCAATTGAGGCTGCGCCTCCAGGCTGAACGGTTCAATCGCGGAAGTCTTTGATTTCGCTCGACCGGCGTCGAACAACATATTTGACCATACGACGTTTGCGCACGCTATACTTCAGGACATTTCGCAATGCCGCATCGGGAGCATGTCAATGACCCTTCCCCGGGACACCGCCAACCTGCAAGCGAAAATGAGCGCCGCGGTTCGCGCGCATTGGAAGGCCTTCTTGATCGAAGGTGTCCTGTTGATGATCCTGGGATTGGCCGCGATGATCGTGCCGCCGCTGGCTAGTCTCGCGGTCACTATTTTTCTGGGCTGGATGTTTCTGATCAGCGGCATCGCCGGCCTCGCGCTGACATTCTGGGCCCGGCAGCTGCCGGGTTTCTGGTGGTCGCTGATTTCGGCGGTGCTGGCGGTTGGCGCCGGCATTATCCTGCTGGCGCAGCCGGTGCAGGGCACGCTGACGCTCACCATTGTCGTCGGCGCCTATTTCCTTGCCGAAGGGGTCGCGACCATCATGTACGCACTGGAACATCGCCGCGAACTGTCGCAGCGGTGGTCCTGGCTGCTGGTCGCCGGCCTGATGGATTTGCTGATCGCCGCCATCATCATCACGGGATTGCCGGGGTCGGCAGCCTGGGCGATCGGCCTCCTGGTCGGCATCAATCTGCTGTTCGGCGGCGCTTCGCTGATCGGAATGGCGCTCGCTGCGCGCCAAAGCTGAGTTCGGGCAGGCTGAGCCTGGTATCGCGCTTTACAACCCGCGCTCAGCAGCCGCGACAAATGCTTTTGATTGAGCGGTCGAGCGCGGCATCCTCGCGGTTGACCGGATTGTTGGGATCGCCCAGATTTTTCTCTGGCGGCACTTCATCGATGCGCGGCTGGCGGTGACCGACCGGCGCAGGCCAGGGCGTTTGCTTTTGCAACGACGAACTTGCCGAATCGGAGCGACTTCCGCTCTGCGCGATCGCTGCCGGACTGGCCGCCAGGGCCAGAAGCGTCATCGTCATCAGTAATTTTCGCATCTTGCTTCTCCCATTTCAGAGAAATGCATGTATCGCACCCGTTCACCCGTCTATCATGACTTCGGAGGATAAAGGTGAACGTCACCACAATAATCGGTGATACGATAGCGCGTTTCCGCCGTTTGTTCACCATCCCGGGAGGAAGAATTTATCTGCGAAGAAGAATCGGCCTGCGACAGGTAATTCGGCCCAATTGGGGCCTTGCCATAGCCGCCGGGAATATCAATCACGTAATCCGGTTGACATAGTCCGGACACCCGTCCCCGCAGCGTCCGCATTAATTCCTGGCCATGTTCCAGCGTCGTTCGCAAATGCGAGGTGCCGGGCGCGAGATCGCCATGATGCAGATAATAGGGCTTGATCCGGCATTCAACGAAGCCGCGCATCAACGCCTCCAATGTGGCGGCGTCATCATTGACGCCGCGCAGCAGTACCGATTGGCTCACCATCGGAATTCCGGCATCGATGATGTCGGCGCAGGCCGCGCGGGCGTTGCCGGTCAGTTCCCTGACATGATTGGCGTGCAGTGCGACCCACGTCGTCGCGCCCTTGACCTTCAGCCCTGATACCATCTCGGGCGTGATCCGTGCGGGGTCGGCGACCGGCACGCGGGTGTGGATGCGGATGATCCTGACGTGATCGATGGCGGCCAGATCCGCCATGACCTCGTTAAGCCGGCGCGGCGACAGCATCAGAGGATCGCCGCCGGTCAGGATGACCTCCCAGATTTCCGGATGGGCGCGGATATAGTCGATCGCTGTGTCGTAGGCCGGCTGCGGGAGCGCGCTCGCCTTGCCCGGTCCGACCATTTCGCGGCGGAAACAAAAACGGCAATATACCGCACAGACGTGAACCAGCTTGAACAACACCCGGTCGGGATAGCGATGCACGATGCCGGCGACCGGCGAATGCACGTGATCGCCGATCGGATCGGCGCTCTCGCTTTCCTGGGTCGCCAATTCCAGGGCGTTCGGAATGAATTGTCGCGCGATCGGATCGTTGGAATCGTCAGGGTCGATCAGCGCCGCCATGTCCGTCGTGACGGCCACCGCATAGTGCGCGGCAACTTTTTCCAGATCGGGCAGATCAGCGGCGGCCACGAAGCCGTGGGCGACGAGATCGGCGGGTGTTCGCAACGTCGTGGCTGACGCGAGATTGAGTTTGCTCATGCGTCACCTGCCGGCGGTGTCCACACCACCTGATCGATTTTTAAGGCCCCGCTGGCTAGCATCACCAGCCGGTCGAAGCCGAGCGCGACGCCGCTGGCGGCCGGCATCCGGGCGACCGCGTCGAGAAAGTCTTCGTCGAGGGGGTAGCGCTCGCCGTAGCGTCGTTGTTTTTCGTCCATGGCTTGCGTGAAACGACGGCGCTGCTCCGACGCGTCGGTCAATTCGCCAAATCCGTTCGCGAGTTCGACGCCGCAGGCATAGATCTCGAAGCGCTCGGCGACGCGCGGATCGGACGCCTTCGCACGCGCCAACGCCGCTTCAGGGACCGGATATTCAAACAGCACGGTCAGACGCCCCTGCCCCAGATTTGGCTCGATATGCTCAACCAGTACTTTGCTGAAGATGTCTGACCACGTGTCATCGTCGGTGATCCGCACCTTTGCTTGCGCCACTTCCGCCAGACTGGCGCGATCACCCCGGCCGTCCGCGATGGTGGCGAGCAGATCGATACCGGCAAAGCGCTCGAACGCCGCGGCCACCGTCAACAGTTCCGGCTCGGCAAACGGATCGGCCATCCGGCCGCGAAACGAAAATTGCCCGATGCCGGTTGCCTGCGCGGCATGGGCGATGACGACGATGCTATCGGCCATCACGGCGTCATAGGTCGCATCGGCACGGTACCATTCCAACATGGTGAATTCGGGCAGATGAAGCGTGCCACGCTCCCGGTCGCGAAACACCCGCGCAAACTCGAAAATCTTCGGCTCGCCGGCAGCCAGCAGTTTCTTGCAAGCGAATTCCGGCGATGTCCGCAGGTACCGTGTCGCGCGCGTGCCGTCGGCGCCAACAAGCTCGGTGAGCGGCGCATGCAGATGGATCTCATTCCCCGGGGAAACCTGCAAAATCGCGGTCTCGACTTCGGCGAACCCCTGCTCCTCGAACCAGCCGCGAACCGCCTTGCCGATGGCGTTCCGCGCCAGCAAAAACGGCCTGATGTCGGCGTGCCGCGTGGCGGACCACCACGGCGAAAACTGCTGGTTTTCGGCCGTCAACGAACCGCCCCGCAAATCCCTAAAACGCTAGCATCAACCAGCAAAATGGGTATGTTGCAGCCCGAAACCGCCTCAGAGGCCCCGGGACGCCCTTGTCCGGATGGGTTCCGGGCCAGAATATCAGGAAACACAGCTTTGAAAGTCATCGCCAGTTCTATTCGCAAGGGCAACGTCATCGAGCAAGACGGCAAGCTTTACGTGGTTCTGACCGCCGAGAACATCCACCCCGGCAAGGGAACACCGGTCAGCCAGATCGAAATGCGCCGAATCAGCGACGGGGTAAAGATTTCCGAGCGCTACAAGACCACGGACCAGGTCGAGAAGGCGACGATCGAGGACCAGAATTTCAATTACCTCTACAAGGACGCCGATGGCTTCCACTTCATGAACAATGACAACTACGATCAGGTTCAGGTGCCCGAGGACATCATCGGCTCCGCCGCGCCCTATCTGCAGGAAAACATGACCGTGAAGCTGTCGCTGCACGGCCTTATTCCGGTGGCGATCCAGATGCCGCAGCGGGCGACCCTGGAAGTGGTTGAAACCGAACCGGTCACCAAGGGGCAGACCGCATCGTCGTCCTATAAACCTGCCATCCTGTCCAACGGCGTTCGCACTGCGGTGCCTCCGCACATCGGCACGGGAACACGAATCGTGGTCATGATCGAGGACGGCTCTTACGTGGAACGCGCCAAGGATTAGAGCATGATCCGGAAAAGTGGATACCGGTTTTCCCTCGGGACAAACGCAAGCGTTTGCCCGGAGGTCATGCTCAACCAAAGAGATGAGATCATGATCCGATTCAATCGGATCATGATCTAGCCACGCATTGGGCCGGGGGCTGCTCAATGGTTACGAAAGTTGCCTGGTTCGTTCCGCGCTTGCTGGCAGCTTTCTTCCTGTTCCTGGCCGGCACGGCGGCCCCGACAGCCGATGAATTCCACACCCCTGCTGTCACGGCCGTTCGCGTCGAATGGCACGGCGTTCTCGATCAGCTTCGATCCGAGACAACCACCCAGCCCGCTGTCGCTTCGGCGTTCACTTTTTCCGCTCCGCGCCGGCTGCCGGCGTTCGATCCGCGTTCGATGCCGGCGCTGGTGCAGCTGAACGCGGTTACCTCCCAGATTTTTACCGGAATCGGGCGCAGTCCGGTTCCGGTGTTGCTGCCGTTCGATACCGCGGCATTTGTCTCCGCCCAATTGAGCGGCGTGCCCGCCAACCTCTCGCTGTCGCAATATCAGGCCGACTTCCGCCCGGTTGACTTGTTTGACGCCGGTCCGGCCGGTTACGACGCGATGTTTTCACTCGAGCCCGGCGCCGGCGACGGTATGCCGCAACGGGTGTTTGCCAAACCCGTCGAGGTGCAGATTACCGGTTCGATCCTCATCTATGACATCAGCGATCCCTTCGGCGGCCGGGGCGAACCGGTCAGGTCACTGGCCGCGCAATTTCCAGACCTGCGCCGTTTCATCCGGGAAGGTTATGTCCGTTACGCCTTCACGCGCTTCGGTGTTCCCTATGTGGTGTCGATCCAGTGTCTCGACAGTTCCCCGCGCGCGCAGCGGCTTGCCTGCCGCGAGGCCTATCCCGTCGCCGAACGTTTCCTGAAGGCGCTGCACGTCGCCGGCGGCCTGCCGTCGCGACCGCGCATGGATATCCCGTCCGACATCGTCGAGCGACCGTTCGCCGTTTCCCCGGATTTCACCTATCGCCCGGCGGGCGACATCATCGCCAACAGCGGCTCGCGCAAACAGAGCGGCCGTGCCGACTTCACCGCCTATGCGCAAATTCGATTTCCGCTGGAAAAAGCCCCGGCCTACGCCCATTCGCAATCGTTCGGGGCTCGCCGACCGGGCGATCGTCCCGACGAGTCGACTGGCGGACCCACCAGCTATCCCTGGCAGGATAATTTTTGCGAAGCCCGCAGTTTTAGCGTGGGACAATGCGCCAGCGGTTTTGGCCATCAGGGGCAGGATATTCGCCCGGCGCCGTGTCCGCCTCCCGGCAGCGAAGAGGCCGATCACTGCGACCCCAGGCAGCAGGCGGTCGTCGCGGTTCGCGACGGCGTCCTGATCCGCTCGCTCCAGCAACAGGCCGCCACGTTGCAGATCAATAGCCGCAACGAACATATCCGCTTTCGCTACATGCACATGAACCCGACAAGCATGGACGCCGACGGCATTCTGAACGGGCGTCACGTCGGCGAGGGCGAGAAGATCGGCGTGGTTTCGAACTATCTGGACCATCCAAACGGCACCACCCGCCATCTGCATTTCGATACCCAGGTGTTTACTCGCGACGGCTGGCTCTGGGTCAATCCCTACGTCACGCTGGTCTCCGCCTATGAACGATTGATCCGCGGACGCGGACGTGAGATCGGGCCGGAACCCACTCCATCACCTAACATGGCACATGCATTGCCGCAGGAAATGAACCATCCGGACCCGCAGGAAGGCGGCGAGAACTAGCCGCGGCGTTCGAGACAAGCGAGCTGCGATGCGGCCGCGCCAACCGTATTTTGCCGCGCCGGCGGCGTCCAGCGATAGGCGACGCTGAGCCTGTTCCAGACGTTGATCGAAGCGATCGCGGATGTCAGATAGGCTAACTCCTTCTCGGAAAACTCCACCCTCGCCTGCGCATAGACCTCGTCACCGACGCCCTCCGTCAGCAGCGTCAGGGCTTCGGTCCAGGCCAGTGCCGCGCGTTCGCGCGATGAAAACAGCGGCGTCTCGCGCCAGACCACAACGAGGTTGAGCTTGTCGACGGGAATGCCGAGGCCCTCGCTTTGCAGAATATGAAACTGCACGCAGAAAGCGCAGCCGTTGATTTGCGACGCACGCAACTTGATCAGTTCAAGCAACTGCCTGTCGATCCCAGCCTTGGCTGCGGCCTGACCGAGGGCTGCGACGATGTCGTAAGCATCCGGTGCCTGCGCCTTGAAATCCGTCAATTCACTGCGAGCATGTGACATATTCATCGCCTTATGTTATCAGTGTTCTGATTAATTATAAAAGCCCTTATATTATGCGCAAGATCACAGCTTCGGCGAAATCGAGTTCGCCTCGAAAGACGCGAATCCGAAAATCGCAAAAAAGACGAAAACCGGCCGTGGCGAAAAAACTCTTCCAAAATATAAAATCTTCCCAAAACCCTGAAATCGCCGGCGTCCGCCCGCCGCGCCCCGGCCATGGCCAGCGCGGCGAAAAAGGCCACCTCGCCTACCTCCTGCGCCAGGCTCAGGCCGCGACGCGGTTGACGCTGGAGCGGGCACTGGCCGACCTCGGCATCACGCCACCGCAATTCGCTGTGCTGACGATGCTGCGGGCGTATCCGGGCCTGTCCGGCGCCGATCTGGCCCGGGTGGCGCTACTGACCCCGCAGACGGTCGGCGTCATCATCCGCAACCTGGAACGTGACGGCGCCATCCGAAAAACGCCGCACCCGGTGCATGGCCGGGTGCTGCAGTGGACCCTGACCCGCCGCGGTGGAACCCTGCTCGACAAATGCCGGCGGCGCGCCGTCGCGCTGGAACGGCGGCTGGTGGCCGGGCTTGGCAAAAAGTCCGAGGTCACGATCCGGCGCTGGTTGTCCAAAATTGCCGCAGACCTGCAGCAGGAAGGCTAGGTCCGGCGGCGCAGCAACTTTCGCCGCGCCCCTCCTTACCGGTAGATTACGGCGATGAAACAGCCTGATTCTGCGCAAGCCCCGACACGCCGCGCGCTGCTGCGATCGGGCCTTGGCGCCGGCGCTCTGCTCGTCCATCCGGTCGCGGCGTTTGCCGCCGCTCCGCCCGGCTTCGACCAGTGGCGCGATCGCTTTCGCGCGCGCGCACGGGCGAAAGGCGTCTCTGACGCGACCTACACCCGCGTGATGGGCCACATCGAGCCTGACATGTCCGTGTTCAAGCAGATGCAGCGGCAGCCGGAATTCAACGAGCAGATCTGGCAATACATCAACCGCCGCGTCTCGGACTGGCGCATCATCGCCGGCAAGGAAGCACTCCAGAAGAATGAAGCGCTGTTTGCGCGGATCGAGCGGGATTTCGGTGTCGAGCGCGGCACGTTGCTGGCGCTGTGGGGCGTCGAATCCGCATACGGCGATCCCCTGGTGCAGCAGAACCATATGCGGCCGGTATTTCCCGCGCTCGCGGCGCTGGCCTGGAACGAGCCGCGCCGCCGCGCCTATTGGGAAACCGAGCTGATCAATGCCCTGAAGATCGTCGATCGCGGCTGGAGCACACCTGCGGAGATGCGGGGATCGTGGGCCGGGGCGATGGGACATACCCAGTGGATGCCGGAAGTCTGGCTCAATGTCGGAATGGATTATGACGGGGACGGCCGGGTGTCGCCGTTCGGCAAGCCCGACGATGCGCTCGGCTCCACCGCGCGCTTTCTGGTCAATCGCGGCAAGTATCACCGCGGCGAGCATTGGGGCTACGAAGTCCGCGCGCCCGGCGCGTCGTCCAGCGGCAGCCGAACCTACGCGGCATGGGCAAGCGCGGGCGTGCAGCGCGCCGACGGTCAGCCCTTTTCGCAACCGGATGCGAGCGCGCAGATGTGGGTGCCGGTGCAAGGCGGGCCAGCCTTCCTGCTCGGCCCGAATTTCTATGCGGTGCGCAGCTACAATCCTTCGATGAACTACGCGCTGGCGATCTGCCATCTCGGCGACCGCATTCTGGGCGCGCCGCCCTTCATTCAACCGTTCCCCGGCTCGGAGCGCGCCCTGACGCTCGCCGAGGTGCAGGAAATGCAGGTCCGTCTCACCAAAGCGGGATTTGATACCGGCGGCACCGACGGCCGCGTCGGCAACGACACCATGCAGGCCGTCCAGGACTATCAGAACAAAATGGGATTGCTGCCGGCGGACGGTTACGGCGGGCTCAAGGTGCTGGCGCGGCTGAGGCAGGGCAGCTAACCCCAATCTGTCATTCCGGGATGCGCCACTTGGCGCAGGCATCAGATGTGCAACTGCACATCGGGGACCATACTTACGACGATGGTTATGGATTCCGGGTTCGAGGCTCGGCCTCGCCCGGAATGACGCGACTCACCTGATCACCGCCGGCCCCTGATCCGGCATGGCAACATCGAGCACACGCAACTGCACGCGCTCGGTGCCCTGCCAGCGGTCGACCGCGAGCGAGCCCGCCACATGCAGCGGCTGGCCGCGATGCTGAGTCAGCGCGTTGCCGAGTTTTTGTCCGATCGCACGAAACGCAATGCCGTTCACGATCGAGCCGTCGCCGGATTTGAACCGCACGCGCACATGCGCCTGCCCGACTTCATCGGCGTACACCAGTTGATGCGCCGGCAGCGCCACCACCGGTTCGGGATTGCCGCTGCCGAACGGCCCGGCGCGATTGAGCGTGGCGGCCAGTTCCGGCGTCACCGCGCGCGCGCTGACCGCGCCATCGATGAAGAGTTCGTTGACATGACGCGATTGCGCCACGTCGTGCGCGAGCGCGCTTTCCATCGCGGCGCGGAACTCCGCCAGCCGCTCCTTGCGCAGCGTCACGCCGGCCGCCATGGCGTGACCGCCGCCTTTCAGCAGCAGACCGTCACTCACCGCCTGGCGCACCGCCTTGCCGAGATCGACGCCCGAGATCGAGCGGCCCGAACCGGTGCCGATGCCGCCGGGCTCCAGCGCAATGGCAAAGGCCGGCCGCGAGAATTTTTCCTTCAGCCGTGCGGCGACGAGGCCGACCACGCCGGGATGCCAGCCTTCCGACGCCGTGACGATCACCGATCCGGTGTCTTCTAGGCCAAGCGAAGCCAGCGCCTCGGCTTCCGCCTGTGACTCCGCCATCTGTTCGATGACGCGGCGTTCGGTATTGAGGCGATCGAGTTCGGCGGCAATCCGCGCGGCTTCGGAGACATCGCCTTCCAGCAACAGTCGCACCCCGAGATCGGCGCGCCCGATCCGGCCGCCGGCATTGATGCGCGGCCCCAGCATGAAGCCGAGATGCCAGGCCTCCGGCGGCCCGTTCAGCCGCGACACATCCATCAGCGCGGTATGGCCGACATGATCGCGCCGGCGCATCGCGATCAGGCCCTTGGCGACGAAGGCGCGATTAAGCCCGATCAACGGCGCGACATCGGCGACAGTGCCGAGCGCGACATGATGCAGCATACCCAACAGATCCGGCTCCGGCCTCTCGCGGCTCCAGAACCCGCGGCTGCGCAGTTCGCGATTGACCGCGACCAGCGTCACCAGCACGAGACCGACGGCCGCGAGATGGCCGAGACCCGAAAGATCATCGGGCCGGTTCGGATTCACCACGGCATCGGCGTCGGGCAGTTTGTCGCCGCTTTGATGATGATCGATCACGACCACCGACATCCCCAGCCGCCGCGCTTCCGCCAGCGGCTCAAGGCTGGTGGTGCCGCAATCCACCGTCACCAGCAGCGTGGCGCCCTTGCCCGCCAGCATGCGCACCGCCTCGACGTTGGGTCCGTAGCCTTCGAAAATCCGGTCCGGAATATGAATCAGCGGATCGAGCCCGCAATGACGCAGATGCCAGGCCAACAAAGCAGAAGAGGTGGCGCCGTCGACATCGTAGTCGCCGAAGATCGCGACCTTTTCGTTTCGTGTGGCCGCATCGGCAATGCGTTTGGCGGCGGCTTCCATCTGCGTCACCGTATACGGATCGGGCAGCAGCTTGCGGATGGTGGGGTCGAGAAAATCCTCAACCGCATCGATCCCGACATCCCGCCCCGCCAGCACCCGCGCCAGCATTTCCGGCAATTGATAGCGCTGCGCAATTGCCAGCGCCCGCGCCGCGTCGCGCGCATCTAGCCGGTCGCGCCACAGTTTTCCGGTCGCAGAATGCGCGACGCCAAGAAATGCCAGCGGTGCTTCGACGGGCAATGCGGATGCGGGAAGTGTCATGGTGGGTCGGAAGATAGGCCAGATGGCCGCGGGTGCAATGATTCGTGCCCGGCGGCCACAATTTATACCCCGCCCGGTAGCAAGTATTATCATGTAGCCCGCGTGAGCGCAGCGATATGCGGGAGCATTGTAAGCGCGGAAGCCCCGGATATCGCTTCGCTCATCCGGGTTGCAATCTCGCGCCGCATCTGAGGACGCGGATTGGCGCTAGCATCCCATTCTGTCGGCGATCCCGCCAAAATCCTTGGCGACGATGTCCCAATCGCCCTTGGCCTCGAAATCGTATTTTTGCAGCGGGCCGTATTCGGTCGGGCGCGCGACGAAGGCGGTTTTCAATCCCAGCTTCTGGGCGGCTTTCAAATCGTGATTATGCGCGGCGACCATCATGACCTGCTCTGGTGACAGACAGAGCAGGCGCGCGGCGCCTAGATAGGTTTCGGGGTCGGGCTTGTAGTGCTCGAACAATTCCGCCGACATGATCAGGTCCCACGGCAGGTCGGCGAATTTCGCCATGTTGGTCAGGAGCGCGACATTGCCGTTCGAGAGCGGACTGATGATGTATTTTGTCTTCAACCGCGCCAGGCCGGCCACGCTGTCCGGCCAGGCATGAAGCCGATGCCAGCCCATGGTGAGGTAATGCAAATCAGCATCGGTCAATCCCTTGATCGACAATTGCGCAACCAGTTTTTCCAGTGATTGCCGATGCAGCGTGTCCAAAATCACGTAGCCGCGTTCCGGATGCTTTCGCACCTCATCCATCGAGGCGGCATAGACGGCGCGCCAGCCGTCGACCAGCGCGGTCCAGTCGACCTTGATGCCACGGTTTTCCGACCATTTGGTGAAATCCGCGATCAGGCTGGTGCGCCAGTCGACCACGGTGCCGAACACATCGAACACCAGCGCCTTCACCTCGGAAATGCCTGATGTCATGTCCTTCGCTCCAATCCCTATCACCGTTGGTAGCCATTCGGACGTACCGCCGATCTCGTATAGAGGCGCCCCAAGCCAGCGTCCACTATTGAAAGTAAAGGTGTTTTTTCACTTGGAACCTGGTGGCTTGCAATAGAAACCAGAGGCAACTTAAAGTTATTTTTGCGCAACGTGCAGAGCATCCCATGAATCAGCCGATCGCTTTCGTTTTAACGCAAGCCCACTCCCACCCCGACTTGAAGGCCCTCGTCGAAGCGCTCCGGAGACGCCATCCTGATCTAGCATGGGAAACGACCTCCGATTCCGCAGAACCGAACGACGGCAACTTTCCTTTCATCCGCTGTGGTCGCCATCTCCTGGTGCTCACGTCAATCGACGCGGCTCTCCCTAGTGACGATGGTCTATGGTCGCGCGCGGCGATAGTTTGGCCCGGTGCACGGGACATAGCGGAACGGCACCGCGCGCACCTCATTGTCTCTTTAATGGGATCGAACGAGAACGCCAATGAACTCGAGACTACCCGGCTCATAACCGCCGTTGTCGGCGGTCTGGTCGATATTACGCCCCAAGTCTGCGCCGTCGTCTGGCGAAGTCAGGTGGCTCGCTCACCGCAAACGTGGCTGGACATGTCTCGTAACGCATTCGTGCCGTATCCTGACTACCCGTTCATGTTGTGGATCGATATCGCGTCATTTCGGTCTGGCCAATCGATCGGTGCATTTACGTTCGGGCTGTATCCATTCGTTGGTCGCGAAATCGAATTCGAAGTCCCCGGCATAACCGGTCCTGCTCTGGTTGAGCGCGTCTCCGGTCTTGCCTGCTATCTCATCGAACACCGCACTTTGGTCAAAGATGGCGATACGATTGGTGAATCGGAAACCGATCGAATAAAGGTGCATCACCGTACTTCCCGTTTTAACGGAGCGCCGGTGCTGGCTTTAGGTCCAGAGCCTTCTCCTTCGGGCCCTTTAAAAAACTACCCTATTATTGCTCCGGCCGCAGCCGGAGATCACCCGATGCTGCTGATGCTCGCGCGCGTCGGCCTTTTCGATGCGTCAAGTCCCTGTAATCAGGTCCAGTTGCAGCCGAGCATTTATGATTCGGAACAGCGGCTGGAGAGTTTTGACAGTGCCGTGAAAGGCTGGCTGTCAAAACTTCTTGCCATCGAGGCCTATGTCAAAGCGGACGAAAAGGCGCGAGCGGCCCTTGCTCGCGACGATATCGAAATGGCTAAATCGACCTTGCGACCCTTCGCCGAAAACATAGGGCAATTTCAAGCCACAGTGCGAACCGCACTTATGAAGGGAAAGCTCTTCCTCTTCTTGCCTAAGCAGTCCCGGGCGGCTTAGGGAATTAGCCCCCTCAATCGAGATGGAATTTCTCGATCTGGCGGTGCTCGGCCTTGATGTAACGCACGGTACCGGTCACCGAGCGCATCACGACGGTTTCGGTCTGGATCACATCCTTGCGAAACTTGACGCCGGAGAGTAGCGAACCGTCGGTGACGCCGGTCGCGGCAAACAGGCAGTCGCCCTTGGCCATGTCTTCGATGCCGTAAATCATGCGCGGATCGGTGACGCCCATTTTGCTGGCCCGCTCGCGCTTCTCCTCGCTATCGAGGATCAGCCGGCATTGCATCTGGCCGCCGATGCAGCGCAACGCCACCGCCGCCAGCACGCCTTCGGGCGCGCCGCCGGTGCCGATATACATGTCGACCCCGGTATTGTCAGGATCGGCGCAATGGATCACGCCCGCCACGTCGCCGTCGGTGATGAGGCGGACCGCCGCCCCCGTCGAGCGCACGCCGTTGATGATATCGGAGTGGCGCGGGCGATCGAGCACCAGCACCGTGATACCAGAGGGATCGACGCCCTTGGCCTTGGCGAGCCGGCGAACATTGTCGGCCGGCGAGGCGTCGAGTTCGACGACGCCCTTGGCATACCCCGGACCGATCGCGATCTTCTGCATGTAAACGTCGGGAGCATGCAACAGCGTGCCGCCATCCGCCATCGCCATGGTGGCGATCGAACCGGGCATGTTCTTGGCACACAGCGTGGTGCCTTCCAGCGGATCGACCGCGATATCGACTTGCGGACCGGCATTGATGCCGACCTTCTCGCCGATATAGAGCATCGGCGCCTCGTCGCGTTCGCCCTCCCCGATCACCACGGTGCCTTCGATCGGCAGCTTGTTGAGTTCACGGCGCATCGCATCAACGGCGGCCTGGTCAGCGGCTTTTTCGTTGCCGTGGCCGCGCAGCCTGGCCGCGGATACCGCCGCGCGTTCCGTTACCCGCACGATCTCGAGCGTTAGGACGCGCTCCAGCAACAGCTGTGGCGGAACGGAAATATGGGTCGACATAGGCGAACTCCTTTTAAGACTTACTGCGGATCTTCGGCCCGCATATAATCGCTTCTCGCATCGTTCGTTCGGATTGGATCATGATCCGACCAGATTAAATCGGATCATTGATCCCTTCTCCTTGTTTGAGCATGATCTCCGGGCAAACGCTTTGCGTTTGTCCCGAAGGAAAACCCGGTTCCCACTTTTCCGGATCATGCTCTAGTTTTTTTCGATCCGTATCACCTGCGGCCGGCCGCTGATTACCTTGTCGCGCTGGACCGCCTGCAGCGCGCGATGGACCGCGTCTTCGCTGGTGGCATAGGTTATCAGAATGACCGGCACCGGCGCAGCTTTCCTTGCCGCACCGCCGTCGTCAACGCCATTGGGATGGCGCTGCACGATCGATTCAATGGAAATTTTCTGCTCGGCGAGCCGGGTGGCAATGGCTGCAGCCGTACCCGCCAAATCTCGCGCCATCAGGCGAATATAATAGCCACCCTCATGGCGCTCCATCGGCGCCTTTTTGGTCGCGCGCAACCGCGCCACCGGACGTCCGAACGGCATGGCGCGGATCCCGCGCGCGACATCGGCAATGTCGGCCACCACGGCCGATGCCGTCGCCGCGCCGCCGGCACCGGGACCGACCAGCGTGATCGGCGAGATTCCCGCGCCGTCGATCGTCACAGCGTTGGTGACGCCCATGACCTGCGCGATCGAGGAGGATTTCGGCACCATGGTCGGATGCACGCGCTGTTCAATGCCTTTGGCGGTTCGCACCGCGACCCCGAGCAGCTTGACGCGAAAACCGAGTTCCCCTGCCGCGCGCAAATCTTCCGGCGTGATCGACGAAATGCCTTCGACATACACCGCGCTCTGCGCAACCTTGGTGCCGAATGCGAGGCTGGCAAGAATGGCCAGTTTCTGGGCGGTATCATGGCCATCGACGTCGAATGACGGGTTGGCCTCGGCATAACCCAGGCGCTGCGCGTCCTTGAGGCATTCGGCGAACGACAATCCCTCCTGTTCCATCCGGGTCAGGATGTAATTGCAGGTGCCGTTGAGAATCCCGTAAACGCGGTCGATATCGGTACCCGCCAGACCCTCACGCAAAGTCTTGATGACAGGGATCGCCGCGCCGACAGCCGCCTCGAAATTCAGCGCGCCGCCATGCTTTTCGGCTGACTTCGCCAACCGCAGTCCATGTTTGGCGATCAGCGCCTTGTTGGCCGTCACCACCGATTTACCGGATTTCAGCGCCGCCTCGATCGCCGACAACGCGGGTTCACCCGATCCGCCCATCAATTCGACAAAACAATCGATGCCGGGATCGCTGGCCAGCGCCAGTGCGTTTTTGGCCCAGGCGGCGCCGCGCAGATCGAGGCCGCGCTTTTTCGCCCTGGAACGCGCCGTCACGGCGACCACACGCACGCCGCGTCCGCTGCGCGCCGACAAAATGCCGCCCTGCTGCTCGATGAGGCGAACGACTTCGGCACCCACAGTGCCGAGCCCCGCAATACCCACTTTCAGGGGTGCGACCATGACGCGAAAAACCTGCCGGAAATATTAGAACCAGGCATGATCCAGAGGGATCACGCCTAGCGCCGGTTGGCGAGAGGAACCACGTTGTGCAACGTTTCGATGCCGCTTTCAAGGAAGCGGCGCACGCCACGGGCAGCCTGGCGAATACGTTGCTCGTTTTCCACCATCGCGATGCGGACGTAGCCCTCGCCGTGCTCGCCGAAGGCGACCCCGGGCGACACCACGACGCCGGATTTCTCGACCATCAGGGTCGCGAACTGCATGCTGCCGACGCCGCGGAAGGCCTCGGGCAGCGGCGCCCAGGCGAACATCGAGGCATCGGGCGGCGGAATCTCCCAGCCGGCGCGGCCGAATGACTCCACCAGCGCATCCCGGCGCTTGCGGTAGGTGTCGCGCATCTCGCGAATGCAATCATCCGGACCGTTCAGCGCCGCGGTCGCGGCGACCTGAATGGGCGTGAACGCGCCGTAATCGAGATAGGATTTCACCCGCGCCAGCGCCGCGATGATCCGCTCGTTGCCGACCGCAAATCCCATGCGCCAGCCGGCCATCGAAAAGGTCTTCGACATCGAGGTAAATTCCACGGTCACATCGATCGCGCCGGGAACCTGCAGTACCGAGGGCGGCGGATTATTGTCGTCGAAATAGACTTCCGCATAGGCGAGATCGGACAGAATGAAGATCTCGTGCTTCTTCGCGAACGCCACCAGATCCCGATAGAAATCAAGACTCGCGACATAGGCGGTCGGGTTGGAGGGATAACAGACCACGAGCGCCAGCGGCTTTGGGATCGAATGGATGATCGCCCGTTCGATCGCCTCGAAGAATTGCGGCGTCGGCTCCGATGGCACCGAGCGGATCACGCCGCCGGCCATCAGAAACCCGAAGGCATGGATCGGATAGCTCGGGTTCGGACACAAAATCACGTCACCGGGCGCGGTAATCGCCTGCGCCACATTGGCGAAGCCCTCTTTCGAACCGAGTGTCGCAACGATCTGGGTTTCCGGATTGAGTTTTACGCCAAAGCGCCGTTCGTAATAACCCGCTTGCGCCCGGCGCAGCCCGGTGATGCCGCGCGACGCCGAGTAGCGGTCGGTCCGAGGCTTGCCCAAGGTTTCCTTCAGCTTTTCGATGACATGGGCCGGCGTCGACAGGTCCGGATTGCCCATGCCGAGGTCGATGATATCGGCTCCGGCATTGCGTGCCGCCGCCTTGGCGCGGTTGACCTGCTCGAACACATAGGGCGGCAAGCGGCGAATGCGGTAGAAATCTTCCATGGAACCATGCTCCGGCAACCGATAAGGGCAGAATCGCCGACAGGCTTTGCCACGAAATTTAATTCGTCTTTGTCCAGAAATCGAACTAAATCAGAGACTTAGGGCGAGTTCAGGCGCAAAACCGTCTCTTTGCCCTGATTTGCGGTTGAATTGGGGTTCTTTTATCACGGACGACCGGTCGCGCCAGCCGTCAGATCACTTCGAGGCCGAGTTCGAAGACGAGTTGGTAGTCTGGTCTTTGGCGGCTGTTACGGAGGCCTGGTGGTCGCGCGCGGCAACGAGTTCTTTCTGAATCTTGGCCCGTTGAGCCGGGTCCATTGCGGCTTCGTCGCGATCCGGGGGTAGCTCGTTCACCGGAAGATAGGCGCCTGCTTCCTTCGGGCGCGACGGCGCGTCCGACGGCGTGCCGACCAAGGGCAAATCGGCGATCGATATGGAACAGCCGCCAAGGGCGACCGCCGACAGCAGCAGCGCTCCCAAGGCCAGCGTCCGCCTTTTTCGATCTATCGACATGCGTCCGGAAGTCCCCACTTCGCCGACGTTAATTTTACAGCCATTAATTTTTGCAACCAGCCGGGCTTGTTTCATCAGCAGTTGCTGCAATGCCGAACCATTGTCCCTCAAAACCATTAAACCCCAAACAACAAACCGCGCCGTTGGGGCCTGAATATGACAGAACCAAGATACTTTGTCGCGCTGCAGCACGTCGGATGCCGAGATTGGCATCGCAGCTGTCATTGTCGATCTGCGCGGTGACGAAATTGAAATGAACCTATAATGTCACAGTATGACTGACGTCACGACAGAAACCCAGAGCGCAAAAAAGTTCGACCCCGAGGCGTTCGCGATGAACCTCGCGCGGGCGATGGAGAGCAGCGGCCAGGCGCTCGCGGCCTATCTCAAGCCGCGCGAGAACGGCGAAGCGAGGGATAAGCCGCCCAACGAACTCGGCGAGGTCATCAAAACGTTCAGCGCGGTGGCGGAATTCTGGCTATCGGACGAAAAGCGCTCGGCCGAGCTGCAATCGAAGTTGGCCAAGGCCTATATCGATCTGTGGGGTTCGGCGATCCGCCGCATGGCCGGCGAACAGGCCATGCCTGCGATCTCGCCCTCACCGCGCGACCGGCGTTTTACCGACCCGGAATGGAAGTCCAACCAGTTCTTCGATTTCATGTTGCAACTCTATCTGCTGACAACACAGTGGGCGAATGACCTCGTGCGCAACGCCGATGGTCTCGATCCGCACACCCGCAAGAAAGCCGAATTCTACGTCCAGCAGATCACCAACGCGCTGTCGCCATCGAATTTCGTGCTGACCAACCCGGAAGTCTTGCGCGAAACGTTTGCGTCCAATGGCGACAACCTCGTTCGCGGCATGAAGATGCTGGCAGAAGATATCGAGGCGGGACACGGCACGCTGCGCATTCGCCAGTCCGATCCTTCTAATCTCGTGGTTGGCGTCAACATGGCGACGACACCGGGCAAGGTGATCTTCCAGAACGAGCTGATGCAGCTCATCCAGTATGCGCCGTCGACGGAAAGCGTGCTGCGCACCCCGCTTCTGATCGTGCCGCCGTGGATCAACAAATTCTATATCCTCGACCTCAAGCCGGAAAAATCCTTCATCAAGTGGTGTGTCGATCAGGGCCTCACGGTGTTCGTGATTTCCTGGGTCAATCCGGACAAGAGCCTCGGGGACAAGACGTTCGAGGATTACATGAAGGAAGGTCCGCTGGCGGCGATGGATGCCATCGAAAAGGCCACCGGCGAGTTGAAGGTTCACACCATGGGCTACTGCGTCGGCGGCACCCTGCTCGCCTCGACGCTGGCCTGGCTTGCGGAAAAGCGGCGGGTGCGCGTGACCTCGGCAACGTTTCTGGCCGCGCAGGTCGATTTCACCCACGCCGGCGATCTCCTGGTGTTCGTCGATGAAGACCAGATCTCGGCGCTTGAGCGCGACATGCAGGCCGCCGGCGTACTCGAAGGCAGCAAGATGGCGATGGCCTTCAACATGCTGCGCTCCAACGATCTGATCTGGTCCTATGTGGTCAGCAATTACCTCAAGGGACAGCCGCCCTCGGCCTTCGATCTGCTGCACTGGAATTCGGATGCGACGCGGATGCCGGCGGCGAACCATTCATATTATCTGCGCAACTGCTATCTGGAGAACCGGCTGTCGGCGGGCACCATGGTGCTGGACAACACGCTGCTCGATCTGTCGAAGGTCAAGGTGCCGATCTACAATCTGGCGACCCGCGAGGATCACATCGCACCGGCCGATTCCGTGCTGTACGGCTCGCAGTTTTTTGGCGGCCCGGTGAAATACGTGCTGTCCGGATCAGGCCATATCGCCGGCGTCGTTAACCCGCCCTCGTCTGGCAAATACCAGTTCTGGACCAATGACAATATCAAGGATGTGACGCTCGCCGAGTGGCTCAAGGGCGCGCAGGAGCATAAGGGATCGTGGTGGCCTGACTGGCGGCAATGGCTTGCGACCCTCGATGCGGAGGAAATACCCGCGCGCGCCGTCGGTGCGGCGGCGCTGCCGCCGATCGAGGACGCGCCCGGCAGTTACGTGCAGGTCCGCGCGTAGCGCAACGCCTGGGGGTTGAATATAACAGAGCGTCCCGCAGGGACGGGATTTGAAATCTGGATTGAGGGGGACCCTATGACGCGCGAATTGTTCTGGCTGACGCTGACGGTCATTCTGACGGGGCTGCTGTGGATCCCTTATATACTTAACCGCTGTCAGGTTCGTGGCCTCGGCGGCACGCTGGCCAATCCGTCCCGCAACGACAAGCCGCATGCGGAATGGGCGACGCGGCTGATGTTCGCGCATGACAATGCAGTCGAGAACCTGGTCATCTTCGCGCCGTTGGTGCTGATCCTGGCGGAGATCGATTATTCAACCAGGTGGACCGTTCTCGCTTGCGCGGTGTATTTCTGGGCCCGGGTGGCACATCTGATCGTCTACACCATGGGCCTGCCGGTATTCCGCACACTGGCATTCACGGTCGGCTTCCTCGCTCAGGCCGTGCTGGCGCTGGCAATCTTCAAGGTTTTGTGACGCACACGCGCTTCAGCGCGCGGGCTTCCGGACGACGAGGTGCAGCATCGTTGCGGGCCTCGTCGAAACTCCTGATTTCACTGGTGCCGGACGAAATCGAACTCCACGCCCCGGCCACAGCGTAAGTGGCCTGCAGCCATTGCGGCGACGGATAGTTGTAATAACGGCCGAGATTGTCCCGGCCGTCAGCCTCCCCGACCTTGAAGCTGGCGTAGAACAGGCCTTCCGGTTTCAGTGCCCGGCGGATTCGTCGAAGGATCCCAGCGAGATC